>Ga0302201_10001094_pt1 | contig 23760 bp, 9 predicted proteins | sample II_Bog_N3_2_FD_194586 | JGI IMG/M metagenome (GOLD analysis project Ga0302201, IMG submission 194586) | Peat permafrost microbial communities from Stordalen Mire near Abisko, Sweden - II_Bog_N3_2 | ecosystem: Environmental > Terrestrial > Soil > Wetlands > Peat | place: Sweden: Abisko, Stordalen... | reverse complement strand
AGTTTTCCGTCGGCGGCCAGCACCTTGAGTTCCTCGATGCAGCGGCGGTTCTGCTCCATGGTGCCGACGGAGATCCTCACCCACTCGGGAAGGCCGTAGCTCCCCATGGCACGCAGGATGATCCCTTTACGAAGCATCGCTTCGAAGACTGCTTTTCCATCCCCAACCTTCACGAGGACGAAGTTGGCGACGCTCGGCACATACTCCAGACCAATGGTCGCAAATTCCCGCTCCAGGTAGGCACGCCCTTCATGGGTCAACTCACGGGTCTTGTCCATGTGCCCCTGATCCAAGAGCCCGGCGAGAGCTCCTGCTTGAGCGATCCCATTGGCGTTGAAAGGCTGACGGGTGCGCTGCAGGACTGCGGCCAACTCGGGCGTCGTGATGCCGTAACCGATGCGCAAATTGGCCAATCCCATGATCTTGGAAAATGTCCGCATCACCACGACATTCCTTCCAGCATGGACATAAGGAAGCACGTCGGGCGCGGCATCCAGAAATTCATGATAGGCCTCGTCAAAGACCACCAGGACATGATCCGGCACTTTCGCCATGAAGCGGTCGATCGCTTCCTGTCTCACCATCGTCCCGGTCGGATTATTCGGGTTGGCGATGAAAACTGTCCGCGTTTTGGGCGTGATTGCCGCCAGCATCGCGTCGAGATCGGCCGTGAAATCAGGATCCGGCACCTCAATGGTCGAGGCTCCGAAAAGCTGGGCCATCAGGTGATAGACGGCAAAGGAATGACGCGCCACCACCACCTCGTCACCCGGACGGAAGAAGGCATGGCCGATGAACTCGATGATCTCGTTGGAACCGTTCCCGAGCACGATGTTTTCACGGGCGACTCCGAGACGCTCCGCGATGGCTCCCCGAAGTTCATAACCTCCCCCATCGGGGTAAAAATGAGCACGCTCCAGTGTGCGTCGCATGGCATCCAATGCCTTTGGCGAAGGGCCGAGAGGATTTTCATTGGAGGCTAGCTTGATGATCTCCTCCTCACGGAGGCCAAGGTCCCGGGCCAATTCCTCAACGGGTTTTCCGGGCTCATAAACGGTCAGTTTCAGGATATGCTCATGGGCGCTCTTCCACATCCGGGAAGTCTAAGCATAGAAAAACTCTCCGTCCAGAAGCGAGCGGTTCACCCGGGAGGTTTCACAATGCAGCCTGCTGGGCCGGAGTAGCATCGGGCTTGGCTTTATTTGGATCGGAGGATTCATCATCGTCCGATCCATCGCCTCCTCCATAGCCGAGAACCTCCACGCTAATGATGGATGCCGCAGGCTCTGTGGTCTGGGCAGACGAATTATTGGCAGCCGTTTGGGCCGCAGAGTTATTCGCCGCCCCGGCAGAGGCGGCAGCAGAGGCACCACTGATATTCGGAGCGGCAGGGGCAGCAGCGGCAGGGGGAGCACCTGAAGTCGACCCGCTGGCCGCGATATTGCTGGCATTCAGAATCTTGGTCGCCGCAAGACTGATATTCCCGGTCGAGCGAATGCCAGCATCACCAGCATCAATCACCCCCGAGGGGGCATCCAGATCGACATTGCCGGGAGGAATCCCAGCTACAGAGGCAAGCACACCGATACCACCTCCCGTGGCGAGTCCACCCAGATCGGTTTCCACATTGCCGCTGGTCGGATCGATGAGGACCTGCGTAGGCGGTGCGGTCTGAACAGTTTTCGAGGAAGCGCCCGCTGCAATACTTCCCAAATTCGACCAGATCAAAATATCACCCCCCTTGAGGGTGAAAATACGTCCGGTGCCCAGCGTGACATTCTGCTGGGTGTAGATGTCAATGCCACCTCCCCCTTCGGTGATGATCCCAGGAGGAGTCAAACTTTCGTCGGTAGCCTGACTCGTCAGGGTCACACCTCCAGCAGGAGCAAAGAGATCGATATTTCCACCATTCACAGTCACGATACTGCGAAACCAGGTGGTGATATTTCCGCTGCCTGTTTTCCCAAAAAACGTCTGAATGGCCTGCTCCCCGGCTGCGTAAGAGCCGTATCCGGGTGATGCGGTGTTATTGTGGTTGCGACCCGTATCCCGGAGGACAATGTAGAAGAGTTGCAACTCCAGCTTAGCCTTTTCCTCGCTGCTAAGCTGGGTCGATGCCGAAGCAAAACTCTCCACCGTGATCGTCCCAGAAAGAGGATCGCCCGAATAGGTCAGCGCATCCGAGAGTTCGGAAAGATAAGTAGCCCCTTCATCCCCGGAGAGCACGGTGGTGGTGAAATTCTGCAGAGCCAGTCCATCACTTGAGGAGAGCCCTGTCGGCAGCTTCACCCCGGCATCAACAATGATGTCAGCTCCGGGCAGATTCCCAAGGGCGGGATTCCGCTCATTTCCGATACTCGCGATCCCCACCCCGGTTCCATCGGAATTATTTGCCCCATCTCCCAGATTCACGTTGCCACCAGCCAGCACCTCCAGTGTTCCTGGCCCGCTGATTTGAATATCACCCGATTGGAGGAAAGTCTGGTAACCGGCTTGTCCGGCTGCACCAAAGGGGTCGGCAGCCTGAGCCTGTTGCTGCAATGGTGACGTAGGATCCCAGGCGATGATGTCGCCTCCAGCCGAAACGATGCTCACATCGTGAACCGTGTTATTCTGAAGATAGAGACCGATGTCGGTAATGTCATTCCCGGCAAAGATATCGGCCTGTTTTGCCGAGAAGAGGGTTAGTCCCGAGATGTCTCCACTCTGGGCGAAAATCTGGAGCGGCTGAGTATCGTTAGCGTGGAGCAGCGTTGTGTCATTCAAGGTACCCGTAACCTGCAGTGATCCATTGACTCCAGCATACGATCCTGTTTCTTCAAATAGTGAGGCGACGGATTCCGCAAAATTACTTTTTTGAGCATTAGCATTCGATAATTTCGTTCTCGAAGTGATGGAAGGAGAGATGGTCGAGCGCTGGGAGATTGGATCACTAACACCAGGAATTTTATCGGGATCGGCATCCGAGAGATTAATCTGTGAGGAGATCCAGACATTATTTCCAGCATCCGCCAGCCCATTCACACTCCCCCCCGCCACCAAGGAGATGTTCCCAGAGGTGGAAGGCATGGTAGTGATGTTTCCTTGGAGCGTAATATCACCGGAAATGGCTGTTGCACTCAAGGTAGGCGGAGCGATGGAGAGGAGTGTTGCCAAACCATCAACACTCGTGCCATCCCTGTCTAATGCTTCAATATTTGGCTCAACAGTTCTGAGCCAAGGTTGAGAATAAGCAACATTGCTATCGTCAAAGGTGAATCCTTTCATCCAGAGTTCCAGGAGAGGTTGGGCAATAGCGGTGCCGGAATTTACAGTTTCCGCATACTCTCGCAAGGTGATATCTCCTCCCAGCGATTCCACATTCACCGCATCGGTCGCTGCATAGGTGGAGAAATAGTCCTTATACCAGTAGCTGTTATTGATTCCCTGGGGGGTCAGGAAAGGATTGGCGACTGGCCCGAGAAGAATATTCCCATTAGCCTGGACATCGAAACTTCCCACCCCCAGAAAAAGGGTGGTCGGGAGATAACTCTGACTGCTGTCACTCGAAATGCGCAGCGAGGCAGGGTGATTCGGATCGCGCGTCGGATTGGTGATAATACTTCCCCCGGCATAGAGCGATCCGTTGCCATTCTCGACATAATAGACTCCTGCGTTGAGATTACCACCCGCGTTGACGCTCAGGTTACCACCGCCAAGTTCGACTCCGTTGGCCATATTGGGGGCAATCGCGGTAGTGCTGCCGGCGGCATGGCCGGGCATTCTGTAGTTGGTCGGGATGGAGGCGTTGATGTTATTGATGCTCCCCGCAGCATTCAGGCTGATATTGCCACCGCCCAGCGCTCCAAAATCGTCAAAGAAATTGGAGAAATCGACCCACCAGGACGTGGATTCGACTTCGGAGACAGGAAAGGTGGTTTGAAGGAATGTCCCGGCACTTGCCAGCGCCCCGCGACGATAGAGCCAGTTGGAGGGAAGCTCCGTAACGGAATCCACCAGGACATTCCCACTAATATCTTCGGTCAATTGATTCATGCTCCCCTGAATATTGATCGCAATATTTCCTCCTCCAAAACTGTATTGAGGGGCATACGCAGGTGATTGTTGGGCATCACCCAAAGTGGTTGAATATGATGTATTTTGATTCAGGAAACTGGGTTGCGGAACATCGAATGTCCCTCCAAGAGTGGCCTCCGTTGGTGTGACCTGCACACCCGCCGTGTAGATCGAGGCGAACTGGTTCCAGAATTGCAAATCTCCAGAAGCAGCAATCGAAATATTTCCGGTTCCGGTGCGGATCACTTGATAATAATCGTAGCCATTTCCAAAAATTGCCGAGGCCGTCGAAGCTGTCACTCCAACTGTAGCAGAAACATTTTCTCCGCCTTTGAACGACTCACCCAGTGAGACATTAGCAGCCGATCCAGCCTTGACGGCACTTGGATTGGCCGAGGTGAAATCAGCTCCGCCGGTAATCTGGTAGGACCAGGATTGGAAGTTCGCGGGAAGGGCTGTGTTCTGACTCAGGAGATTGGCCGTGTAGGTACTGTTCTGGAACCCATCGCTCAGGCTGGCATTGAAGGTGATATTTCCTGAGGCTCGAAGCGTCAGAAATCCCGGGGCACTGTTGGCCCCCACGCGGAATTGCGAAAGGTCCCAGTCATCTTGACTCACTCCCGAGGAGTTCAAAACCTGAGGCAGGGTGATCCCGCCGCCAGCACCCGTATTGATGATCTCCACACCAGGGGCAAGATTGAGAACCTTCTGATTGGCCGTGGTGAGGTTGGCATTCAGGTTCGCGAGGATCGCGGTGGCAGCTGCCGAGTTTGCCCCAGGTGTGCCGTAAAAGGTCTGGATGTCAGAGAGGATCTGATTTTGCAGGGTCGAAGTGATGGTTCCGGCACTCCCCGACACTTGGTAGAGCTTGTATCCCTCGACCTCGATGCTGGAGGCTCCGGTGATCGCTGAATCTAACGTGATATTCTGAAGAGCAGTTTCCGGTGTGCGTAGGTGCAGCACCCCACCAACATCCTGAATACTCGTAGCTGCCGCTGTCACCCCAAGATCAATTGTGGAACCACTCTGGAGATTGAGTGTTGCATTGGGATTGATGGTTCCATTGATCTCGTTGCCAGCACTCAAAAAGATGGAACCGCCCTTTCCTGATGCGTCATAGGTATCAGCATGGACGGTGAGCAGCGATCCCGACTCCAGAATCACGCTGTCACTCGCCTGCAGCGTGATGGCTCCACCGGTTCCTGTTCCGGCGGCGTTTTCACCCGAGGCGTTGATTGTGCCAGTCACTGTGATCGATCCGGCATCCGCTGATACGGTATAGGAATGGGCTTGGGCATCTGCCACGATCACGTTGCCTGTGCGGATTTCGATGTTCTGCGATTGGGTAAATCCTCCAGTCGTCAGGAGATTCTCGAGGGTGGAGAGATTCCCCCCATTGTAGGAACCCAAGTCGGCAACAAAGCTTCCTGCTGTCCCATTGGGGGCGGCTGCCGTGATCGTCCCATTCAGTGCCACCGTACCATTAGGGGTAGTGACTGAGAGAGTTCCTGCAGATCCCGCCACAGAGGGAGCGTTCAGATCGAGCAGGGAACCGGAAGCCAGAGTGACATTACCACTGTCAGAGGAAAGGGCAATCGAGCCTCCTGAAGTATATTTTGTGACGTTGAAAATGGATTTCGATGTCCCCGCCACAGTGATCTCGGAAGATATCGTGAGATCTCCGGTTGTGGATTCAATCGAAACTGAACCGCTCGGGAGCGTAATCGGCGCAGCCACATCCACCGTCCCACCCTTCAGCGTCAGAGAGGCGCCAAGACCAGGGGTGAGGGCGGAAGATCCGGCATCTGCCACGCTCAATATGCCCGCTGTCTTGATCGTTGTGGCTGACAAGGAGGCCCCTGTCACCACCGGGGTGGTGAGCGTCAGATTGCCACCCGCCGTCAGCGTTCCTGCAACGGGCGTTCCTGAAGAAGTCTTGGTCGCCACTCCCTCGATACCACCTGTGGCAGTGGCGTCTATCGTTTTAAAACCTCCGATACTGAGGGCTCCCGAACCAATCTGCAACACGCTCCCTGCAATCGTGAGCACCCCACCAGAGGCACTCGGAGAGCCCGCCGAAGGATCAGTGGAGGCACTTGCGTTATCGAGAAGAATGGTTGCCGCTTCAATGCTGTCGGCACTGTTATTGTCGCCCAGAATCTCTCCGGCATGAAGTCCCAGAGAGGCCAGAGAAGCAGATCCCAGAACGCCGCTGCCGTTGAAAACAATGCCCGCGTAGCTTGTCAGATTCAGCACTTTGGCAGAATTGAGTCCTGCAAGCACAGCGCCACTCAAATTCAAGGCACCCAGATCCGTGGTGCCATCGAAGTTAATGGCGATTGTCCCAGCCTTCAGGTTGATCGTCCTGCCATGCAATTCCGCACTGGGATCAATCGATGCCCCGCCTGAAGAATCCAGGGTGATCGAAGCCCCGGAAAGATTCACTCCGGAGCCAATCGAGATTCCTGCGATCGGAGTACTGTCAGAACCGCTCCTCGTGGCTCCCGCTTGTTGGTCACCGCTCACTCGAAGCAGCACCCCATCGCCGATGACAGAGAGATCCTGATCTGGAGCCGTCGCATTTTCTGATGCAACAACGGAAGCCCCTTGATCCAGCGTCACGGCATTGTTGGCCGCCAGAATGATATCGTTTCCCGAGAGGGAGACGCCTGCATCCAGGGTAACACTGCTGGATGTGACCGACACTGGCGTCAATCCGTTGGCTGTCGTACCGCGCACACCGCCGATCAGCAGACTCCCGAAGCTCCAGGAGCTTAACTGGCTGGCACCGAGCACCAGGTCTCCCGCGCTACCCCCCGTTCCATTTTGAGTGATCTCCACGGCCAGAGGCGTGCTGATGTCAATACTGGCTCCCGTGCCTCCTGCGGCACCCAGACCCGAAACAGAACCGTTGAGTTGCATCGAGGTGGTCGCTTGAAACACAAGATTGCCGGCATCAGCCGGGGATGCAGAAGAAGCAAGGGAAGAAAAGAAACTGCCGGCATTCAGAATTCCATACTCGACCCGGGCAGCGATCGCGCTCGGTGACAAGACCTGGAAGAGCGTGGTGTTCCTGGAAGCCGTCACCGAAGCGTTCAGGCCGTTGATCAGAGTTCCTGAAACAATCACCGATCCATCAGGCTGCATGAGAGATCCGGCGAGATCACCCGATCCCGTGGTGGCACTCACCAGATAGGCTCCAGGCTGTGTGGCATAGCTGGCTGGCAGGAGCGTGTAGGTTCCCGCAGGCAATCCTCCACCGCCGGCAAGGCTCACTTGGGAGCCAACACCCGCCCCTGCTCCGAGGGAGCCATCGCCATAGCCGGTCGGCGCATACGCGGCCTGATAGCCGGGAATAACGGCGTAATACATGGGCAACTCTGTCCAGTTGAGACTGACGGAAGGTGTCGCTGTGGTGGTCTGACGTGCGGCCCAGGTATTCCCCTTGTAGGTCACGAGCGCTCCAGCCGAATAGGAGCCGCCAGCAGCCCATGCCGTGGCCGTTCCGAGCAGGTTGAGCGTCCCCACATTGCCCTCAATCCACTGACTGGCTGTAAGATTGCCACCCCCCTGAAGATCAATCAGCGAGCCACTCTGCGTGATTAGATGCTGAGCCGACAGGTTGACCGATTTTCCGGGAATTCCCGTGGTCGTGATGGTCGAGCCGGAAGGATCGACCCAGCTCTGTCCATCTGGCGAAGTCCCGTAGGGGACGGAGATCGGCTCTCCCGTCTGAGGATTCACGCCCGACACCGAAGTGATACTGTCAGCCAGGAGGCTCAGATTCTGAGCCGTCGAAACGGCTGAAATCGTTGCAAACGAATTTCCAGTGCCCGCTCCCGTGATCGGATCGATCGGGGAGGAACCGCTTCCCAGAGAGCCCAAATTAATTGTTCCGAAGGGAGAGACCAAAACGCCGCCCTGAGTGATCGAGGAGGCATAAAGCGACAAGGTTCCTCCCGCCGAGAGTGGAAGGCTGTGCGTCCCGGTTTTCTCCACTGTTATGGATCCGGCCACCCCGCCTGATGATTCACCTGCGCCGGTTGAGGAGTTATGATTGTAGGCATTCATCATGAAGCTGACACCGGTCACCGGATAAATCTCGGAAGCATTCAAGACGAGCCTGCCAGCCATATCGAACGTCCCGTCTCCCCGGATGACGCCTCCGCCTCCCAACGTGGCATTCAAACTGGCGAAACCTATGTTTTCCAACACCAGATTGCCCACATTGATTAGCTCAGCCGTCACCGTGAGCTGGCCAGTTCCAAACGACGGGAGTTGATAATCAGGGTCGGTGGAAGTTCCAAATGCTGTCGTCAAGGCCGTGCTGCCTGAAGCAAGGGGGGCAATGAATGGAGTCCCTAGCGCAACATAGTCAGCAGTCAGATTGACCGTGGAATTGGCGGAAATAACCCCCTTTGTCGCAACCATGATACTCTCGGGTGCAGCAATTGACACCGGCCCATTAAAGATCACATTCCCTCCAAGGGTGACATTGGCAAACCCTCCACCCTCAAAGGAATCGACTGCCAGATGTCCCCCCCCCTCTGGAATGCCCCCTGAAGCAGCCACAGACTGGCCGAGGGCCGAGACGCCGGAAGCCGTAAAGGATTTCGGGATGGAAAGGCCGCTCTGTGTGATGGCCAGATTCAGATCCGTCGGTTCCGGCGTTGTGCTTGTGGGCAAATCATACGATCGTCCCGACGAGATACTCAGGCTTCCTCCTGCGGCAGCCACTCCTCCGCTCTGCGCCACCAGGGTCGCCTCGGAGTAGAGTTCCTGACTTCCCGAGAGTGCGATCGAACCTCCCTGAGAATCGATCTGATAGGGAGTCGTGAGAGCCCCATTGATGCTCCCTCCACTCATCACAATCCTTGCGATGAGGCTGCTGCTACTCATTTCTCCCAACTGATAGGGGAAGAGATCGTAGAGACCACTGGCTCCGGAGGCATTGAGCACCGCTCCTTTTTCCGCCAAAATATTGCCGCCGACTGAGATCGATCCTCCCGAGAGAACCGTTCCGAAACGTTGCCTCATACCTAGGGGATCCTGAATAAAAAAGGCTTCTCCCGCCGTGGAAAGATTTGCGGAGGGAGCAAGATCCACGGTCAAATAGGCAGCCGTCGGGTTGGCATTCAAGGGATAGGTGCCCGCACCACTGATGGCAATACTCCCACCCGGGACTGTGATGGAACCCATGACGGCCACCGTTTGCCCTTTGAGAGTCACGGAACCGGTGCTTGCCGTCGCGTTAACACCACTGAACTTAATCTGGGGATCGAGAGTGATCGAGGCGCCCTTCCCCAACACAACTCCTCCCCGAATCAAGAGCGAATCCGATGCCAGAGCCGTATCACTCACTCCGGTCGCCGTGAGTGTGATAGCTGATGCTGAACGGTAGGGTGTGGATGGCGTGAACGGGGTCAGGACAGGTTCCCCTCCGGCGGCATCCAGGAGATAGGCGGCCACTTCCGGATGAATCACCGTACCGGCAGCGATCTCAACCCCTGGCGTGAAATCTGATGATCCCGCAATGGGAAGACCCACCCCGGTCAGGTTAAACGTGCCAAATCCCCCTTGATTAAAAAACGACGGATCGAGATTCAGGACATTGGCAACTGTGGAATTTCCCCCGATCTGGAGTGCCGGAACCGAGAGGGAGAGCGTCCCTGCCGTCCCGCCCGACACGCCATAGGCTCCCGCCCCCGTGTATCCTTCAAGTGTGGCACCGAGATTCAGCGAACCACCCACGATATCAGCCAAGGAAACGGCGCCAACTCCCGTGGCATAGGAGTCCAGATCTCTTCCCGTGGAAATCGAAATTGCGCCCGCAGTTCCATAGCTCTCCGACCCGCTTGCAGGAAGAAAAGCTCCTCCAGAGACATTCAGGAGGCTCCCATTATGCAGATTCACGTGATACCCGGCAATCGCGATGGAACCAGCATTCAGAGCCACTGGATTCAGGTCCCGACTCCGAGATTTGAGGGTGTCATTCACCAGAAGCCCTGCCGTACTGATCGTCGCGGCTGAGCCGACTGAGATAATTCCCGTCTGCTCCTGTTTTAATTCGCTGCTTGGAACGGATGAAGCCGAACCGTCGGCATTGAGCACGGTCGTCATCCCTCCGCTGCTCACTCCGAGGACGGCGGATACCTCTCCAGTCGATTTATTCACCATCACATCCGACACTGCCTGGCTGGGGGAGTTTTCATCGTACAGCGCCACGGCATTCACGACACTGTAAGGGGCAAGGTCAGCCGTGAGCGAAATTGCCCCCCCTGGAGCCACAATCGATCCATCAATGGTGACATTGGCAGCCTCCAGAGTAATGGAGCCATTCACTCCGGCATTCAGCATCGTATTCGCCGGAATGAAAATCGATCCGTCATGATTCAGAATATTGAGATTTCCAAAGCCATCGGCCGAGACAAGATCGGGCGAGAGGATCAAGGAATTCTGGGAAGAGGATCCATTCACCGCGAAGGTGATGGTAGGAGCGGAGGGAGAGACCGTATCGAGGTTTCCGTTCACCAGAGACTCTCCCAAGATCTGAAGCGTCAACGAGGAGCTTGCGGGCAAGGTGCTCAACGATGCCGATTCTCGAAGCTGGCGGGGCCCTGTCACCGTAGTGCCCGTCAGCGTACCATTGAGGATCTGCGTGGGTGCCTGAATGGTGATGCTGCCACCATTTGCCCCGCTGAGATAGGGAGCTTCGTAATGCTTTTGATTGGGATCAAGGATGCTGGAAAAAGTCTTTGTCACCCCCCACTTGGCATCGGTCTCCGTTTCAGTCCCGGTGTCAATCCCGCTGTAAACCTTGTCGGGAGTGGCTTGTGAAATATCAACGAAGTGCCCCTGGTAGAGCAGTTTGGTGGTCGAGAAATTTCCTCCCGAATACTGCGTCCACCCGCCAGAAACATTAATGGAAGAGCCTGCCTCGGTCGTCACGGAGCCTCCGGCATCCAGCGCCACCGAGCCCCCCTGCTCGGTGAGCTGTCCCACCGTTCTCTCAATCAGCGCCACATAGCCGCTGACATCGCCAAGAGGCGTGCCAATCCAGTAATACGTCTCCCCATCGTACGTATAGGTTCCGGTCATCCGCGTATCGATCATAATGCTCTGACCGCGCACATCGTTGTTTCCCTGTTGCAGGGGGCTGTCGGCCAACTCCGCTCCGCGCAACTGAAGGGTGATGAAATTCTGCGCGCTTTCCGTCTGGATATCCGTAGAGCCCGCCACGTTGATCTCCGCCCCCGATGCCAAGGAAATATTTCCCGTGTTGTAGATGAATTTCGAAGCCGCGTTGTGCAACTGCGGCCACCAAGTGCCGGCCTGAATCGTCACCCCACTGGTCAGAATTGACCCTGCCTCCGAAAGAGCGCCCGCGGTGACGGCCGCTCCTGGGGCATCAATGATGGCACCACTTCCGAGGGAAACATCGGAGCCGAGAATCGAGACCACGGAATTCAGCGCCAAAGAACTCCCCGTCACCGTCGTGTCACTGCTCCATTCCGGGAGAATGCTCATCACACTCCCAGAACCGAGAGTCACCACCCCCGTGGAATTATACAGAATCGGAACCCCTCCTTGAGAGGCGTATAAGTCATTAATCGTCGTGTTATAACTTGCATCGAGATCGATCCGCCCGTTCAGCGATACCGAGGTGCTGCTGTCAATCACCCCTAACTGATTCACCGTTTTACCGGCAATTGTGGCATCCCCCTCCGGCATAGAGATAGAGCCGCTGTTCTGAGCGATTCCCGTCACACTCGACACCGTCGCCACCGTGGGGTCGCTCACCTCACCGATAGAGACATCAAAACCTCTCAGACTCGGATCCGATGAGGGATGAGGGTACAGTCCCACCTGAAGTCCTGCGGCCAGAATGGTCTGCCCATTCGGAGTACTGATACTTCCGGCATTATAGACATTCGGTCCGATCAGGGCGACCAACCCTCCGGTGTGGCTGGCATTTGCCGGTGCGGTGATCGAGGCTCCCGACTCAACCACGACATTTCCGATGCCACCACTCGGGGCTGCGGGGGGAGTGAACGCTGCCGTCGGGCCCACTTTTCCTGCGGCTATGGGGAGCGCGGAAAAGAGAAATTGATAATCGGGATTGTTCGCTATCCCCTGACCAGCGATACCGTCAAGGGCATCACCTGCCAGATTCTCATTGATAGGCAGGGTCGAAGCGACGAGGGCGTGGGTATTCACCTGGGCACCATGGCCAAAGAGGATGCCATTCTGATTTAAGATATAGACCTGTCCCTGCGCCGTGATCGACCCGAGTATTTGGGTCGGATTCACACTCCCCATCACCTTGTTGAAGGCAATCCATTTCCCAACACTGCTCCCCCCGGCACTCTGATTGAAGTTGAGCGTCGTCTGCGGACCTACGCTGAAGTTATTCCAGTAGAGATAGGCATTCTGGGACTTTTGAGTGACTGTCACCGTATTCCCGCTTTGATTCAGCGAACTCACGCCACCCCAAGTCACCGGCACCGTCGGGTATTTGGAGTTCATGGCACCCGTGGGGTTGTAAGCATCCAACCAGCCCGGAGCCAGACCGTTCTTGACGCCAGCGGAGGAGATCATCGCGCGGGCTCTGGCTTGGAAATTCTTCATCGCAGCAATGGCGGTGGTAGTTTTCTGCTGCACAGCCAGCGCTTGGGCTGCGGTCAGGGAAGCCGAAGCTCCTCCGGCATTCTGCAGGTTCGCTGCTCCTCCCGCGCCTCCAGCATTTCCTCCACCACCGCTCATTGCCTGCCGAGCAGTCATGGCAAAGAGTGACGGCGACGCTGAGAAAAAGAGTGAAACGGAAAGCATTGCGGAAACGATGCGCACTGCAGGGTGAAATCTCACCCCGTGATCCTTTTTCTCCAACGCCGCATCTCCGACAAATCGACTCAGTCGACTGCCGGAGGCAACAGATGGTGGAGGATGAAAAAGACGGCGCATAAAAGGGCTGGTCAGAATAGCACAAAAAGAACGGTTTTCATTGTTACAATTTCGCCATAAAGGATTGTTTTCAGTTTAGCGCAACTTTCTCAAAAAGCACGGCATAATCAGTCGCTATTTGCAGGCATCCTATTATCATCCATCTCCACTCATCGTCTTGCAGGTATTCGTCGTTGGATCATTTTAAACTGAATTTTAGCCACAAGCGGCACAAGCCAGACCACAAGTGACAGAATAAACTAGGGGGAAGTTGAACTTGGGCGTACCCACGCCCCTCGTCTCACCCTCTTCGTGGCCACCTGAGGATGATCGATTCAAGCCGTACATACGGTTATGTAGTCGCCAATTGGAGCTTTCCCCTTGTGGCTGCTTGTGCATCTTGTGGCTACAGTTTTTCTGAAATCGCTCTATTTTCTGTTCTGTAACGTTTCAGCTTCAATCAAGAGTGCTCTCTCACAAAAGCCGTTTTGCTTTATCGTTAAATGTTTCCTTTTCACTTTTCTGATGTTTGGGAATTCTTCTATGATGAGCCGCATGAACCACTTTTTAATACGATCAACGGCATCGTCTTTATTCCTGCTGTTGCTGCTTGCGCATCCTTCCTTTCTTTCCGCTTCCGTTGAAACCTCCTCGCCCTCGCCGGTGCTTGGAAATTCCAGTACGAATACCATCACTGCCACAACACCTGTTCAGAACGCGGAGGATCAGTTCCGGCTCGGCAGAGCCTACGAACGGGGCGAGGGAGTACCACAATCAGATGTTATCGCCGGAGAATGGTATCTGAAAGCGGCCGACCAAGGCAATCTCAAGGCCATGCATAATCTGGGAGTGCTCTTCCTCACTGGAAGAGGAACTCCGAAAGATCCGGCGCAGGGTTACCGCTGGATCCGAAAAGCTGCGGACAAGGGGGATGCCGGCTCCGCCTATATTACCGGATTTCTGCTCATCAAGGGAGAGGGTGTTACGAAGAACACCGCCGAAGGAGTCGGATGGCTCAGAAAAGCCGCAGACGCCGGAGATGCCAACGCTCTCGCCCGACTGGGACAGGATACCTACTTCGGTGATGACGGGATCACTAAAGACCCCAAGGCCGCTCTCCCCCTCATCCAGGCCGCTGCAGAAAAAGGAAACCCCTGGGCCTGCGAGACGCTCGGCCTCTTTTATCTTCACGGCGAACTTGTCCCCAAAGATCAGCAGAAAGCAAGCCTATGGCTTAATAAAGGCCCGCATGGCTTATTTCCCACCGCACCAATCTCTCGAGCGACACAGCAGTAGAGAGTAACCGAGACTTCTAATATCCCCTCGCCATCTGCATGGCGTTGAAGGCCGGGATGCCAAACGTACCACGGAAGCGCTCATCAGCCTCATAAGCCGCTGTATCCCACGCCTGTTTATACTCGGGAGTATCCGATGCGGCACCGGACGACTGCACGGCAGTCGTAAACTCATTGGCGATCTGGGCAATGGCTTGCTGCTGATCAGGTGAAACGCTCTTTCCAAGTGCAGAGGGGTTATTAAATGCTACCGGGACGCTTACTCCCGCAGGAATTGATACTGATACTCCTCCATGATAACTCACGGCGGATGATCCGGAACCAGCCGAAGCAACCGATCCCGATATCGCCTGTGCGCCACTGCTAGTGGAATCGGAGGAGCTTCCCCCCGCTGAATGTGCCACTCCTGATCTGGTCGAAACTACCGAAGCCGAGCGGAAGCTTGTACCGGAAGAGGCAGGAGAGGCCGGAACTCCTGCAAGAGTGTAACCGGAATCAGAGGATGATGGAGCAAGAGGGACACTCAACTGATCTGATGAAGGCTTGGCAGCAACATCAGCCCGCTGATTCTGCTCCGTGGCCTGTGGGAGCGATAAAGAAGGTAAAGACTGTGAAAGAGAAGCCGTGGGCTGCTTCAACTCATGATCGAGCTGATGCCAAGTCATCCAGAGGCTGCTGCCTGCCAACAAGAGTGCGATGAGCAGGCAAATCACCACCACAGGATTCAAAATGGTTTTCATCGTTTTTCTGATAGAAGATCTGTTTTGTAGGTTAGCAAAAGTGAGACTTGATGGCTCTCTAAAAATGGAACGAGCCGATGACACTGCTGCCATCGGCCCGTCCATCTGTCTGACTAAGGTTTTATTCCCTTAAATCCGATGATTAATAATTCGGAACGATGTTGTCGCCATCATTGGCACGAGTGACCGTGAGGTTAGAGATCTCGGCATTACCGGCTCCAAGCGTCGAATCTGGCAAGCCCTGAATGGTCGTCTCGAGGGCTGTGGCAACAGCCTGGGAGGCCGTGGTCGCCGCGGTCAGGCTGTTGCCGATATTGGCAAAAGCCCAGGCACTGTAGGTCCCGTTCTCGATATTGGCCGAGGAAGGAACCACGCCATTATAATTCAGCAGCTTCACGCCAGCCGAACCGGTGGCATTGTGAATGGAGCTGTAGCCAACCAAGTAGTTGGTTCCAGAGTAGGGAAGATTAGCGCTCAGGTCGGCATTAGTTCCCTGCACGATCGTATTGGTGAAGATGCCACGCTCCGTTCCATCGGATCCGTAGCCGCTGTTCCCGACTTGCAGACTGTTCAGATTATCAATCGTCTCGATAGGGGCGAGTTGTACATAGTACTGGCCGGAACCATTCGTCGTGGTAATCTCATACTGTTTGACCACTGTTCTGACGCCAAGTCCGGTTTCATTGAACCACACCGTTCGTGTACCACCATCGATGTTGCGACCGATAGCAAGGATACTGTTGCTCTGATCGTTGGTATTGCTCGTCAAGAAAGCTAGCGGGAGATAGCCTGCCGTGTAGAGCTGACGGAACTGAGCCGAAGTCACGTTGCCGTAAGTCACGAGATTCGTGCTGACGCCAGCTGTGACCGTGGCATTGGTCGTGCCTGCAATGGGCCAGTTGGTATTCGCAATCAGCGCGTATCCCTCTGCTGCCACCGGCACAAAGGAGAGACTGCCATAGGTGCGATAATCCCCATAGGCCCCAGTGGTCGTGCCATTGAAGAAGGAGGTTTTCTGCTGGTTGTCAAAGAGGCCAGCCTGAGGAGCCTGTTGATTGGTGGCGAGTGAACTGGACTGGAGTCCCGTGCCGACACTCGGTGAGTAGAAGCCGAAGGTCACCGGATTGGTTGCCGGAGCGGCCAAGGACTGGATGATATTCTCCGATCCTGCCCAATGGACAATGATCTGGTAATTCGTTCCACCGGAAGAATAGGTAAAGATTTCGTTGGTTTCTTTACCGAGGGTGGCGTTGTCCCAAGTGACCCGTGTAGCAATATTTGTTAGGGCTGCATCGGTGGTCGCCTGGAAGGAGGTGGCGCCGCTGAAATAGACGACGCTTTGTGCCGAAGCACTGCCGAGACCGAGAGCAGCCAGTGCCGCCAGAAGGAGGTTTTTGTGAAGTTTCATTGTTTTTTTGGGTTGGTTTTTTATCTAGGGAGTTCTGAATCTGAGGAAGCCGCCTGTTTGGGCCGCGCTCAACGAACTCAGAACTCCCAAGAAGATTTTTTAGTATATGTTGTTCTTAGCTGTTGTAGGTTAGGTTTTTGCGACGATAGGCAACGATGAGCACCAAGGCCCCAAGTCCGAAAAGCACATACGTGGATGGCTCAGGTACTGCTGAGACACTCAGCAATCCACCGCCGCTGACACTGATATCGTAGGGAGTGGAGGAGAGCGTACTGGCTAACCTACTTGTGCTGGCTAGGTCATAAAGCCCCAGCGTGGAACCAATCGTGGTTTCTATGCCAGGAGCATAAGTGATTCCGAAATCACTATTATTCGCTCCAAAAGTACTCCAAGCACCATTGGCTGAGTATCCAGTGACAACACCGACGCCATTGGTACTCCAATGTCCCGATTGAGTTTGCAGCGATGCGTAGGAGGCTGTTCCGGTTTGTGCCAATGTCTGGTATGCCGTCAAACTCGTGGTCGTGCCATACCCAAAACTTGAAGGCAAAGGCGTCACAGAGGCCGTGGTCTCATAAATATTTTGCCAATTGCCATTGCCAGCATTCACAGCAAATCCGATGGCACCGTAGCTGACAGCGTTGCTCCATGTTGGGCCAAATACCGCGTTTAGATCACTCGAGAGATTGATGCTCGAGAAGCTGCCGAGATTTGAATACTGACCAAGATCAATTTCCAAGACACTTCCTGAAGTACTTCCTCCAGTTGATTCAAATCCAAGGATGATGTCACCTAGCTGATAGGTTACCGGGCTTGCATGGACACCGGGTACGATGGCCGCGCTTAGGAGCGCTAGCGCAGTGATAAGAAGTTTGTTTTTCATGGTTTGTGTTGGTTGAGGTTGGATTGAGTAGAGTTGGTGTTGGGTTGTTTCTTGATCGGCTCAGGCGGTGGTTTTTTTGTTCCAGGGAAATTTTTGGTTTTTTGAATTCTTGAAGTTTTTTTGTTTTTGGCCTCCAGAGGCTGATAAAATCTAGGGTTACGGCTGGTGGCGACTGGCTTTTTCTTTTCTTTTTTTTGATAAAACCATAATGACGACCTTTTTGGTAGTCTTTTTTTGGGAAAATTTACCGTTATGCTCCTGCCTGGTCTTACTTCTCTGATCGCCGCTCTCTAGCTCCTGTTCAGAACCCTCCCATTGGATTTAGTCCCTTGACCACGATCCAATAGCGACTTGATAAGGCGGTTATTGTGAGATTCTCCCCTCACTCGGCCTTTCCTGATATAACGAATTTGTCACATTGGGAGTTGTCTAATCAATTCACGGTAAGCCTTCCCTTTACTATTCTATCACGATGAACATCCCTAGCCGATTGATCCTGCGCTCCGCTCTCTCAACGCTGGCCCTACTATCCGCTCCCATGAACCCGGAACACTCTTGGGCAGCCCAGACACCAACCTCTGTCTCTGCACAAAACGCGGAAGATCAGTTCCGGCTTGGAAGAGCCTACGAACGTGGCGAGGGAGTACCACAATCAGATGCCATCGCTGGTGAATGGTATCTCAACGCGGCCGATCAGGGTAATCTCAAGGCCATGCATAATCTGGGAGTGCTCTTCCTCACTGGAAGGGGAACCCCGAAGGATCCGATCCAAGGCTATCGTTGGATCCGAAAGGCTGCTGACAGGGGGGATGCCGGCTCCGCCTATGCCACCGGCATCCTGCTCATCAAGGGAGAGGGGGTTGCGAAGAACACCGCAGAGGGAGTCGGGTGGCTCAGAAAAGCCGCAGACACAGGAGATGCCAACGCTCTCGCCCGACTGGGACAGGATACCTACTTCGGTGATGACGGGATCACTAAAGACCCCAAGGCCGCTCTCCCCTTCATCCAAGCTGCCGCGGAAAAAGGAAATCCCTGGGCCTGTGGTATCCTGGGTGAACTACTTGCCGAGGGGACAGTACTTCCAAAAGATACAGCCAGTGCCAACTCCCTTTTCCAAAAAGGGGCACAACTGGGTGACCCCGCATCACAGTTTGAGTATGCACGGATTCTCATGAATAGTGATCCCGTCAAAGCCTATCCCTGGATCAAACTTGCTCTACTCGGCCATGAGATCCGGGCCAATGGTCTGATGTTGGAATGCCGACCCGCCTTGACTCAGCAACAGATCACCGATGGGGATACTGAAGCGGAAAGGATCAAATTGGGATATCAACCTGGCGTCAACACGAAGTAGCCACAGGAATTTAGAGTTATCTCTATCCATTCTTGTTTTAGGAAAACAAGGGGAGATTTTCCCACAGGGCAGAGATGACACAAAAACTCTTTTTAAAAATACTCTGCGATCTCTGCTTCTCCGCGCCCAAATATTCAGCCCTTCGATGGAGTGTTGTCTGCATTGAAACAAAACCGCTCGAATGCTCCCGTAGGTTTTGTTTCCGGTACACAGAAACCCTCTCATTTCCTGTCTCCTCAGGAAAACCTTCGCACTACCCCCTGAAAGAAAACAGGCCGGTGAAGGAATCCACCGGCCTGTTTCAGAGATTCAAGAGAAGTGATCTTCTCCTAACGAGGTCTTAGTAATTATTGTAAACCGTCCCCCCATCCACGTTACGACTTACGTTGTTGGTGAGGTCAGTGTAGTTCACATTGGGAGTGAGTGTGGAGGTTGGTGTGGCAAGGATACCGTTTCCGAGTCCTGTGGCGACCGCTTTGGCAGCCGTATCGGCAGCGGGAGAGACATAAAGGTGCTCAAAACCCCAGAAGGTGTACTGACCTTGGATAATGGAATTTGTGGAAGCGGCCACGCCGTTATAGGTCAACTTCACAAGACCATTATTGGTCTGCCCGTTGGCATCGCTGGTTCCAGCATAACCGACTAGGTAGTTTGTACCAGTATAGGCGCTTGCAGTTCCATTCGTATCGACTAACAAGGACGAGCCAGGTGCCAGTGTGTTGGTGAAGAGGGCCGCCAAAGTGCCACCGGAGCTATAACCACTGTTGCCGAGATAACCGGAAGAAATGCCATCAATTGTTTCGATAGGGTAGAGTTGGATTTGGTTGGTGGCACTAAACTGATACTGGTTGACTGGATTGACTGTTCCATAACCGACTTCGGACAATGCGGAGAGCCGTGTTCCCGAATCTTTGTTCCGCCCGATGAGATAGACGCCGTTGGTGGAGTCTGCTGCGTTTCCGGTCAGCAGCGCCAAAGGGGCCGTGCCGTTAAGCAGGAGCAGGTTGGCGATCTGAGCCGTCAGATTGCCAGCAGGGATATTCTTGCTACCGATCCAGTTGAAGGAGACAACACCGACAATGCCACTAGATCCATTGAATCCGGTAAGAGTGGAATAGGTCACTCCCTGAACCGTCCCATTGAAGATGGAGGTGGACTGAAAGGTATCCGAAAAGGAGAGCTGCGCCACCTGATTGTTGGTATTCTGAGCCGAGGTAGAATTGCCTGCGGAGCTATTGGTACCCGTGGCATTGGTAGCAAAGAACCCGATCGTGGCTGCATTCGATCCCGTTGTGGGTCCAGCAATTGACTGGATGCCAGCCTCCGAGCCGCTCCAATGGACATCAATGAGATTGGTCACCGACCCAGTGACATAGTTGGCAAGGAGATTGCCGGCGCTTCCCAGGGTGGCATTGTCCTGGGCGAGAATATGACCACCATTGCCTGAGACATAGGTGCTGATGGCGGCGTTTGCACTGCTACGGAATGCCGTGGAACCGGTGACATAGATGACTTCCGTAGCGGAAGCCGATCCGATAGAGATGGCGGCCAAAGCTGCCATCAGGAGTGATGTGTTTTTCATGAGTTTGTTGGGTGATGCTTGGTTGACGTAGAAGAATGAGGTTAAACTAAGAGGTGATCAGGCGTTGTTGCGCCGTTGACGACGGTAGGTAATCATGAGCACCAAGGCAGCGAGCCCGAAGAGAGTGTAGGTGCTGGGCTCGGGAACTGCGGAGATGACACCGTTGGTAGAAATAGTGAGTCTTCCTAAGAGGGCCTGGGAGGAGCTGGTGATTCCGTAGATATCGAGGTTGCCGGCCACCCCATTCTCGATGGTCACATTGTAGGTGCCAAAAGGTTGCACCGATGGGCTATTTCCAGTCCAGGTCGTTGTCGTGGTATCAGGACGTGTGCCGACAAACTGTTCGACACCAACTGTCAGCCCTTGTCCGTTGGCAATGTCACCGTTATAGCCGGAGGCACCTCCCCCACCGGGCTTTCCACCCAAGGCCTCAAAATTCGCCAGAGCCTGGCCGAGTCCTCCCGTTCCAATTTCAGGCAGCGGATTACTGCCCGAGGGGACGGAAGAGAGAACCTCCGTCTTGGCACTCGTGATGCCAAAGAGCCCCCACTGGACATCGGCCGTGCTATTGGTGAACCACCCCGATCCAAAGACATTCGTCAAATCGGCATTGAGATTAACCGGAGAAAAGGTGTTCCCGGAGAGCTCGGCGGCCAGCGTGGCCAGCGGTCCCAGATCGACCAGATAATCGAGCTTGTCGGAGGTGGATTCAAATCCGATCAAGACATCACCGGCATTCCAAGTGACAGGAGAAGCGACGACGGTGTGCTGGTTGGCAAGCCCGAGGAGGGCAACGCCTATGAGGAAGAGTGATTTTTTCATCGAATTGGGTTTGTATTGGTTTATCGGGACTGAAGGTTTGCGGCGGAGTGAAGTGAGCTGATGACTCTTGCGATTGTTCTCAGAGTGAGTGTTTATCAGGGTTGATCGCTCGGGGCTTCCAAGCGAGGCGCACTATGCCCAAGCCGACCCGGGTCGTCATGACCTTTAATGTTACAATTTCGTCACAATTGAGCCCAAGGGTTGGGCGAGCCGCTTGGTCAAGCGCGAGTCAATACACCGGCTCTCTGATGACTCTGCCGAAGTGGGGGAAATTCCCTATTTTGGAGCGAGTGCCTATTTCCCGTGGCCTCTACCACTTCGCCTTCCAAACAGCTGGAGGCATGAAATCTGCTCTCCTTTAGACGGTGACAATCTCTTGCGATGATCCGATATGTTTCCCTAAAGAGTTGCACCCCGCCTCCTCTGCTCTAAATTCTCTGGGCGTCCACCTCATGCACCCACCTTTGAATTCACTCCGTTCCCTGGCTCTCCGCCTGCTCCCAATGCTGGCGGCTCTGCTGCTGCCCGGGTGTGCCCTGTTTCAACCGGGGGCCGATCTTTCCAATTTTCACACGGTCGTCATTGATCCAGGTCATGGCGGAATCGACCATGGAGCCCATGCCATCAGGGGGATGGATGAGAAGATGCTGACACTCGATGTCGCCCAGCGTCTGAAGCCTCTCCTGCAGGCAAGAGGATATCATGTCGTGATGACGCGCAACTCAGATGTCTTCATCCCGCTGGGCGTCCGCGCAGCCATCTCCAACGCCCACCCTGACGCGGTCTTTGTCAGCATTCACTGCAATTGGACTCCGAGCCGCTCGGTTACCGGCGTCGAGTCCTATTACTATAATCCGAGTTCCGCTCCCTTCGCCTCAAACATCTTGCACTCCATTTACAACTGCTACGGATCGCATAGCCGCGGCGTGAAGTCGTGCCACTACTTTGTCCTGCATCACAATCTCCGCCCCGCAACACTGGTGGAACTCGGCTTCATCTCCAACTATCAGGAGGATGCCAAACTACAGAATCCGGCCGTACGCCAACTTCTGGCGGAACGAATCGCGGAGGGAATCTCCAAACCGCAGGGGGGACACGCACCCACGTCACCGGGATCGTAGAGGATTTTAAGTTGGGTGCTGTCCGATTGATTCACCACCAAGACCCAGCAAAGGAAACAGCCAAGTTTGCCGAAAAGGTCTGAAATAGCCTCATCAGAATTCTTTCTCTGCGCCTGCTACCATGCCTTCTCTTTTACTTTTTCCTATGCTGGATGACCCTTGGATCCCCCTCTGTGGTAAAATTTAGGTAATCAGAATGTAGTAGAGAGACAGCATCTTTTCCAACTCTCACAAACAGGCCGGTTCGATCCAGCGGTTGTGCTCCCTAATAAGATCAACCAATCGCGCTACGGCTTCTCCTTCCGAGATGTTGAACTTCACCGCCTGCTTACCCACGTAGAGGTTCACCTTCCCGGGAGCACCCCCGACATAGCCGAAGTCGGCATCGGCCATTTCTCCTGGTCCGTTGACGATGCATCCCATCACAGCGATACGAACCCCCTTGAGATGGCTTGTCGCGGCCTTGATCCTGGCTGTCGTCTCCTGAAGATTAAAAAGCGTCCTGCCGCAAGAGGGACAGGCGACATAGTCTGTCTTGAAAATCCTGACTCCGGCCGCCTGGAGAATGTTATAGGCAAGCCGCAACGACTGACCCGGAGCCTCCTCGCTCCGCAACAAGATGGCATCTCCGATCCCGTCGCAGAGCAGTGAGCCGAACACCGTTGCGGAATGCAGCAGATGATCCAGAAAATTTCCATTTCCATCCGGTGACAACGTATCCCCGAGCGTAGCGAGTGTGTCTTTAAGCAGAATGGGATGTCGCGAAACAACCCTTGCCGCCAGCAAACGGAACGCCACGATCGGATCCAGAGTCACGCCGTCACATACCGTCACCAGATGAGGTTCTGAAAGCGCATTCACAGCAGCAACTTCCTCCTGCGATATCGGATCGATTTCCACAAGCGGGAGATCTTCCACAATCAGTTCCGGCTTATAATCACCGAGGGCCTGGCGCTTGTGCGCCACCGCTTCATCAACCCGGCGCGGAACAACGACGCGAACGGTCTCGGCACCACCCAGAGTTATCGTTTTGGTGATTCCTCTAAGCGCCATCGATTCAGAAGCTCTGCGCTTGTAGTCAAAAAAAGACCAGCTAGGCGCGATGCCACTTACTGGGGGGATCCCTGAATCCCTATCTGCAACGGTAGCAACCAAGGCACGCGCCACAGGAATCTCATGTTCGCTATCCTCGGTTAGGGAAACGCGGATGGTGTCACCGATGCCGTCCGAAAGCAGTGACCCGATACCGATGGCGCTCTTGATCCGCCCATCTTCGCCATCACCTGCCTCGGTCACTCCCAGATGTATCGGGTAATTCCAATCAGCTCCTTCCTGATGCAGCCGTGCCACCAGCAGCCGGTAGGCGGCGATCATCACCTTGGGATTGGAAGCCTTCATCGAAAAGATCATCTGATGAAAATCGAGATCCCGGGCAATGCGGACAAATTCCAACGCACTCTCGACCATGCCGAGTGGGGAGTCCCCGAAGCGGTTCATGATCCGGTCACTCAGTGAGCCGTGATTCGTCCCGATGCGCAGGGCAACACCTCGCTCTTTGC
>Ga0302201_10001090_pt1 | contig 23784 bp, 21 predicted proteins | sample II_Bog_N3_2_FD_194586 | JGI IMG/M metagenome (GOLD analysis project Ga0302201, IMG submission 194586) | Peat permafrost microbial communities from Stordalen Mire near Abisko, Sweden - II_Bog_N3_2 | ecosystem: Environmental > Terrestrial > Soil > Wetlands > Peat | place: Sweden: Abisko... | reverse complement strand
GCTAACCCCGCCGCCAGGCCGGATACCGTGAGCCAGTTTGGAATCCTCCGGTAGCGCCAGTCCAGAACGCCCGCGCCCGTCGCCACCAATAACGCGGGAATCCAGGGGGCGGGAATCATGTCGCTATCAGTACTTTAGGGCTTTCCGACTGGACACTCAAGAGGGAAGTTCCCAGCGGCATTCAATCGACAAACCGGCTTTTCTGAGACCTGGGATCTGAGACCTGACGCGTGCATGTCTCCGCACAAGCAAAAGGCCCGGTTGCCCGGGCCTCAAAATCGGAACCATTGGGAAGGCCCATCTAGCGTGCCATCGGAGCCTTGTTCCGCTCTGCCACCACTTTCTTGGCGTTGTCGACCAGCGCGCGCGCCTGCGGCATCAGGTCCAGAGCTTTGATCACATCCGGATCGGTTTCCGCCCGTACCTTCAAGCCTTCTTCCTGGCCAAAGGCATCGACGAAAAGTTCGCTCTTGAGGTTGGAGCGCAGCCAATCGTTGTTCTCGATGAACTCGCCCTCGGTGTAGGTAATCTTCTCCGAGTCGAGAAATTTGCGGAAGTCCAGCAGCAAGGCGTCGTCCACTTCAAAACTCTGCGTGATCTTGTGCGCCAGCGCGTAGCGTTTGGCGAAGTTAAACAACGCATAGTGCTGCAACAACGCCTCCTGGAACTTATTCGACTTATAAGGCGCAAGCTTCACATCGGGAGTAATTCCACCGCCGCCGTACACCGTGCGCCCGCCATCGGTGAGCTTCACTTCATGGTTGGCATTGTTGTCGTCGCCTTCGCGGTTGTAATAGTAGTCATACAAAGAGAGGTTCGAGTAATCGCGCTGAATCAGGCGTCCGCTGGGCGTGTAGTACTTGGCGGTGGTCAGGGCCAGGCCCGTGTTTTCGGCCAATGGATACACGGTCTGGACGAGGCCTTTACCGAAGGTGATTTCGCCCACGATCAGGCCGCGATCGTGATCTTGAATGGCTCCGGCTACGATTTCGGCAGCGCTCGCCGTGCCGCGATTGACCAGCACCACTAGTGGATAATCTTTTCCACCGTTGCCGTGCGCCGCCGTATAGGTCTTTTCCGGAGAAGAGCGGCCGTGATGCGAGACAATCAACTGTCCCTTCTTCAGGAACTTGTCGGCAACGCCTACACCTTCGCTCAACAAGCCGCCGGGATTCTGCCGCAGATCGAGGACCAGGCCTTTGAGATCGCCCATCTGATCGAGCGCTTCGGCGACTTCATGCTCGGTCGTCTCCTGGAATCCGGAGACGTGCATGTAGCCGATGCCGGGCTTGATCATGAAGTGCAAGTCGACGCTGTAGCGCGGAATCTCGTCGCGGACGACGGCGAATTCCAGCGGATGCTCGGAACCTTCGCGCAGCATGGTGATGCGGACGGTGGTACCTTTTGGTCCCTTGAGCAGATCGGCGACATCGGAGGTGCTCATGTTGTCGGTGGGCTTGCCGTCAATGGCGGCGATGATGTCGCCGGGACGGATGCCGGCGCGATAGGCCGGGGTGCCGACGAAAGGAGCGATGACGATGACTTTGTTATTGCGCGGTCCGACCGTCATGCCCACGCCGTAGTACTTGCCGCGCTGTTCTTCGCGGAGGGCGGAGTAGGACTTGGGATCGAAAAAATTGGAGTGCGGATCGAGTTGGTGCAACATGCTCGGGATGGCGCCGTTATAAATCGCCTTGTCGGCATTCACCGGGTCGGCATAGTTTTGCTCAATCGTTTCATAGACATTGGTGAATTGCTTCAAGCTGTCCCGAACGTCGGAATCGCTGCTGGGCGTGGTCGCCGGGCTGATTCTCTGGGCAAACAGCATCCCCAGCAGGCCGAACATCGCGAGAACGAACACAATAAGGAAGGAAGAACGAAAGCTGGACCGACGAGAACTACTAGCCATGTTCGGAAATCCTCGGGCAGGGACGTGGAGGCACCCAGCCACCCAATCTGACGCAGTATAGCATGCAAAAGCGCCTGTTTACTTAGATGCAAAGGGCGGCCGGAGGTTACCACGGTGCAGTATTTTGGGTTGAAGGGGCGCATTTTGGTCGACTTCCAGCAAAGCCCAGGTTTGGATGCGACGAGCGAGCCCCACTCTGCACCTTAGCCCCGCACGGGGTTGACGTGCGAAGGCTTCAGAACAAGCGGGTGACGCCCTCTTCGAGGACGACTACGCGGTCTTTCACTCCGGCGGCCTTCGCTTCGCGCTCCAGCAACTGTAGCGGCTCTTCGATAGGTTCGTGCGACAAGCGGAAGGTTCCGTAGTGCATGGGAATCATCCAGCGAGACTTCAGATCCAAAAAAGCTTTGGTGGCGTCGGCAGGACTGGTGTGCACGTTGCGGAAGCTCTCGGGATTGTAGGCGCCGATCGGCAGCAGCGCCAGTTCGGGCGATAGGCGGCGTCCAATTTCGCGGAAGCCGTCGAAGTAGGCGGTATCTCCGGCGTGATAGACGGAGTGTTTGCCGCTGCGCAGCACATAGCCGCCATAGCCGCGGTGCGAATCCTTGATGATGCGCGCTCCCCAATGCCGCGAGGGAACGTGTGTAATGTCGAGCGTGCCGTGGCGGTAGGAGTTCCACCATTCCAGTTCGACAATCTCTTCAAAGCCCAGATCCGAGACCAGATCGAAAACGTGATGCGGCACCACCAGCGTGGGTGCGGTTCCGGTCTGGCGGCGGGTTTGGCGCGCAATGGTGCGCAGCGACTGGCGGTGCAGGTGGTCGAAGTGCGCGTGGGTTACCAGCACCACATCGGTCGGAGGCAGGTCGCGCAGGTTCAATCCCGGTTGCCGCAGACGCTTGAGCACGAAAAGCCAGCGCGCGAAGTTGGGATCGATGACGACATTCTGCCCGCCGATCTGTAAGAAGAAGCTGGAGTGTCCGATGAAGGTCACGCCGAGCTGGCCGTTCGTGACCAGTTCCGGTTTATGCGTCGTGCCCGTGCGAGGCGTGACCGCCGAATGCCGCACCAGGCGCGTGAACTGTCCGGCGCGCTTGCGCAGTGCGGGGTTCTTCAATGAGGACTTCAACATTCTTTCAACCAGGATCCCGGGTCCGCGGCAAAGCGGCCTTTCCTCTATTATCGGCCTTGTTGGCGCAAGGCTCCAGTGTATTTAGATGCTCCGGGGGCGAGATCGACGCGGGAGCGAGTAGTTTCTTCGCGTTAGCGGCTCATTTGTCCACGAAAGTTCAAATTGAGCCACTACCAGACGTTTTGTTTTCTTGACCGTTACTTTGCCGTTCATATCTAATTCAAGTCTCACCCCGGAGGAAGAACGCCGATGCGAGTCGCATTTTTGGGTTTAGGAATCATGGGACGGTCGATGGCCGCGAATCTGGTCAAGGCCGGCCACGAGGTCGCGGTCTGGAATCGCACGGCTGCCGCGGAGAACGGCGTGGAAGGCGCGCGCCGCGCGGCATCTCCGGCGGATGCCGTGCAGGGCGCGGAAGTGGTGTGGATGTGCGTCTCCGACACGAAGGCAGTCGAGAGCGTCCTGTTCGGACCGGAGGGCGCGGCGCACGCGCTGGCTGCGGACGCGATCATTGCCGACTCAAGCACGATTTCGCCCTCCGCCACGTGCCGCTTTGCCGAGCGATTGAAGGCGCGCGGCATTGACTACGTGGATGCTCCCATGACCGGCTCGAAGATCGCCGCCGCCGCTGGCTCGCTGATTTTTATGGTCGGTGGCGACGACGCAGCGCTGGCTCGCCTGCAGCCACTATTTCAGGCGATGGGCAAGCAGGTCTTTCACATGGGCGAAACCGGCAAGGGCCAAGCCACGAAGCTGGTCATGAACCTGCAGATCGCGCTCATCTTCGAAGGCTTCGCCGAAGCGCTCACGCTCGGCGCGAAACTCGGTGTGGACGTGGAAAAACTGCTGCCCCTGATCATGGCTTCGATGGTGCGTTCGGGAGTGGTGGAGTATAAAGCCCCATTCATCTTGCAGCGCGACTTTTCGCCGAATTTTCCGCTGCGCCTGATGCTAAAAGATATTCGCCTGGCGCTCGATGCGGCGAAAGAATCGCGCGTGCGCCTGCCCGGCCTCGAAGCCGTCGAAGAGGTTTATGACGTAGCCGCCGAAGAAGGCCAGCAGGATCTAGACTACGCCGCGACACTTACTCTGCTCGAGAAATGGGCGGGCGTGGAAGTGAAGGCGGCATCGAAGTAGACAGGCAACCTGCGGCGAAGCGACACCGCGTTTTTCATTCCCATTCGCCGTCAGCTGTTATAGGGAGAGCACGATGCACTCAGCGGAGACGAGAGGCCGTTCGAACATCCCCAACGCGGGTCGAGGATTCGCCTCGTCGAAATTCGCAGCCGCTAAAATCTGCGGCACTCTGACAGCGATTATGCTTTCCGCGCTGCTGATCGCCGCTCACCCCGCGCAGGCGCAAACCGAGGCTGTGCTCTATAACTTCGCCAGCGGCAGCGATGGCGGCATTCCCCAGTTCCAACTCACTTCCGACGGCGCTGGCAATTTCTATGGGACGACTTTTCAAGGAGGAGTGGGGAACGGTGGCGTGGGTTACGGCACCGCATTCAAGCTCTCGCCGAACGGTGCAGGAGGCTGGACTGAAACTGTGATCCACAGCTTCGCGGGAAGGGGCGGGGAGAATCCGTCGTCACCCTTGATTTTCGACAGCGCGGGAAATCTTTACGGGACGACATCCTATGGTGGCGCGGGTTACGGCGTCGTGTTCGAACTGAGCCCCGTCGGCAAACGATGGAAAGAAACCGTTTTGCACACTTTTGCAGGGACCGATGGCGCAAATCCGGCCAGCGGTCTGATCTTTGACACCGCCGGCAATCTCTACGGCACTACGCTCAACGGCCCCGATGGAGATGCAACCGTCTTCGAACTGAGCCCATCCGACGGCCTCTGGACCGAGCAAATCATCTACAGCATCACTCAGCCGGAGCTAGTTGGCTTGCCGAACGGTTTGATCATGGACGGAGCCGGAAACATCTTTGGCACCACTTACTACACCGTATTCGAGCTGTTGCCGAACGGCAGCGGCGGTTGGAATCCGGCTGTGCTCCACAACTTTGCCGGTGGCCCAAGAGATGGCGCTTATGCGGTGGGCACACTCGTACTCGACCAGGCCGGAAACCTCTACGGCACGACGCAGCTGGGCGGCGCGCACGGCAAGGAATTTTCTGGATTTGGAACGGTCTACGAGCTGAGTCCTGGGAAAAAAGGTTGGAAAGAGAAGATTCTCCACTCCTTTGAGGGCGGCAAGAGAGACGGCATCGGGCCGGTCGCCGGGATTGTGTTCGATGCGTCCGGCAACATTTACGGCACTACGTATCTAGGCGGCGAATCGGGCCTTGGAACTGTTTTCGAGTTGGTGGCCCCGGTCGGCACTGGCAAGTACGAAGAGCGAGTTTTCTGGAATTTTAACGGCACCGACGGATCGGAGCCTTTTGCCAGTCTGCTTCTCGACGGCGTCGGCAAGCTCTATGGCACCACCCTCGTAGGCGGATCGACCGATGAAGGCGGAGCAAGCGGGTACGGTGTCGTCTTCGAAGTGACTCCGTAGGTGTTCCGCAAACGACAGCTTAAAATTAGTAGGCACCCCTGACCCTGAGTGTTCCGAAGGGGAAGGACCCTCCTTTTGTGTCGAACATTGCCCCGTCCCGACACGAAGTCAAACTACTGTTGCGCCTTCACGGTTTTCAGATAAGCAACAACGGCTTCGGCGTCGCTGCGGTCCATGCGGAACTGCGGCATGGGCAGCCGCAATCGATTCCCATTCGTCCAGATGCCGGTGGTCAGCAGTTTGACCATGTCGGCGTCGGAGGCCGGCGGCGTGCCGCCGATCCGCGGTGCGCTGATCGGCCAGTCGGAGTCCGCCTTGGCGGGCATATACGGCACCGACCCTCCCTGCAGCCAGCGTGAGCGGTCTGGGTTTCCGCTGCCGTCGGTGGGAGTGTGGCACTGTCCGCACACGGCCACGCCTTCGACCAGATACTTTCCCCGAGCCACGTCCGGCGCGGAACCCGCTTTTTCACGCGGCGCACTGCTCGGCGGCTTGCCGTTCGCGGCGTTATTACTCTGACCCGAAGCGGGCATCACACCATACGAAAACATCACAAAAACGATGGCGGCGCAGCCGGAAAAGAAAGGCACGCGCGGAAACGCTGACTGGAACAACACTGATCTGAATCGCTTGGATCGTACCGGCATCGACTGTCACCTTCTAAGAGTTTGCGGATCGCGACAATATTATTCTATCCGGTCGATATTGTACGCTACCAAGCTGTGAAGCTAGTCGCAGTACCGTCCTAATTCAGTTTTTCCACCACGGAGCCACGGAGACACCGAGAAACACAACTACCTGGGCACAGCCCCTATTTTTGCAGGTTCAAGTTTTTCTCCGTGACTCTGTGACTCCTTGGTGAAAAAAGGCAAACTAGGAGACTACTTACTCGCAGGGAACGCGCTCGGCGGGTTGGAAGCGATCCATTTGCGCCTCATGCTGGGTGCTGACGCGCCCGTCTGTGGTCTTGCCATACAACTCTTCGCCGGGACAGTAGTAAAGCGCGGTATGCGGATCGACCCACACGTCAATGCCGGGGTCGCCCTGCAAATGAACCACGGGCGCAGGCGCTTCGGCGATTCCCAGCGCAATGAGTGCCCGATCCATGGGGCCCAGCGCCGCTGGTTGTGGACTGCCTACCGTCGGCCACAAAAGCGCCAGCACCGCCAGCAAGACCGCCGCTCCCAGATAAAGGTCGGATCGGTGCAAGCGCAAAGTCACGCTGAGATCGGCGAGGCGCTGTCGCAGAGACTCCGGATGCCCGGCGCCCTCGCCGGTCATGGTGTCCGTCGTTTCGTCGGTCGTTGCTTCATCGGCGGGGAAAGAATCGTCGCTCGCGGAGAGCGAGAATGTTTGCGCCGTAAGATCCGAGTGCTCGGCCGACGCCTCGTCTGACAAGTCGGTCCCGACCGGCGATTCCGCACTCCATTCGCTTGCCGCCGCAGGGTGTTCGTGGGCCGCTTCGTTCGCTGCCAACTTGCCGCGGAGACGCTCGACCTCGAACGGTGAGACGGCTTCCTCTGGAACCTCGCGCACGGTCTGCGAACCCCCGCCATTCTTCGGCGCAGCTTCGACGGGTGCCGCGTCGACGGCTTCGACCGGGCGCTCCGGCCAGAGGCCTTTCTCCTGGCTCATCAGCCACATCGAAGCCCATTTGCGCTGCATGCGTTCGCCCGGGCGAAATTCTTCTTGACCGCAACCGGGGCAGCGCGATTCCTCCGATGGCTTGAGCGTTCCGCAATGTTGGCAGAAGCTGCTGGCGCCCGCTTCGGCTCGGGCTTCTGACGGAACCTGCGCCTGGGTTCCGGTGGGTTGCACCCGCTTCAGCCAATCGTTATGTTCCTGAACCGTGTGGGCCGCGGCCAGCAAGTCCTCAAAGGCTTGCTCGTTCAATGTCAATTTGGGCCGGTTTGAGGGCATAACAGCGGGGGAGAAACACATCGAACTCGCCCCATTGTAACCCAAGTCCAGCCATTGTTGAAGGGAAAGAAATCGGTGCCTTTTTGGGATGAATTCCCACATAAGACCCCCATTTCGGGACCCATTCATGAGCACGCTCTTAGGCACACCTACTATAGGTCCAGATCTCGAACCCTAACTATAAGGTTTTAAACGGTATTCCTTTACGGCGAATATTTGGCGAACAATTTGCATACATCCCTGTCGGGTCGCGACCCCAAGACTGAACTGAAGGAGCCGACAAAACGCCAATGATTAATCTCAATGAAATCAAGATCACACCCCGTGACCAACAGGTCTTACGTCTGCTGGTGCAGGGCTGCAGCAACAAGGAAATCGCGAGCCACTTGAGCATCAGCCCGCGCACCGTCAAACAGCACCTGCGCACTCTATTTCTGCGCGCAGGCATCAAAGAAGGCCGGAAGCGGGTGAAACTCGCGACCGCCATGTTTATCAAAGAACAGTTCATCAAGGAGCAGGTGCAACCATGCAACCCCGCGATCGGCTAACCGCCAGAGAGATTCAAGTCGCGACCCTGGTTTGGCAGGGTCTTACCAACAAAGATATTGCCCGGGTTCTGCTCACCAGCGAGCAGGTGGTGAAGAACTACCTGCGCACCGCCTTCGACAAACTCGGCGTCTGGACCCGCCTGGAACTGGCTCTCTACGTGGCCGCCCACGGCGGCCTCAACTGGCATGTGCAACTGGGCAACGGCATGGGCCAATCGGCAGCGTGGGACTCCGCCGTCGGCGACGCGCCTCCGCTTTCCGGGGGCAACACCAAGAACAACGATCAGCGCTCCTCAGGCGCAGCTTTGTCGTGAGTTCATGCGCTGCGCCTCGGAATCGGCCCCAGGCGCAGCGCATCGCCCAGCGCCCAACGTCGACCAGCATTCGAGGTTGGCGAGGGAAGTTCGCGAAGGAAACGGATTTCACATGGTTGCCTGGCCGCGGTGCTTCCCGCCGTCGGTCGCCAGTTCCAGCGCGACTGATCTAAGCCGCGTCTTTTCAGTGCAATAGTCTGTCAATTTCTCGCAACCGGAGCCGCTTCTGGCACCCTGCCCGCGACCCCAATCCCGGTACTCCAATTGCTCAGTTCTCTTATGGATCAGCTTGCGCTGGTCCTTGCCTGCGCTGGCTATCTTGCGTAGGTTGATCCGTTCGGCTCGGCGTTCTCTCGGGACTTACTAAGGCAGCTATGGCTCACAAAGACGTTTTCTGGATGGCCTGCGATTCGACCGAGCAGCTGCGTGCCGAATACGGACCGTTCCACACCCGCGAGGAAGCCGAAGCCGAAGCCCGCAAACTCCGCTTTGGATACCTGCTGCGCTACGAGCACATCCTCAGCCCCGAGGGCGAGATCCAGGAAGTGCGTTGCGTCTTCCTCGAATTGCAAGACCTCGAATGGCAAAACACGGGTTTGCAAGGTATGGAATGGCAAAACGCGGAATTGCAGAACCTCGAATTGCAGAACATGGAAGCGCGGAACACTGATCTGCACAACAGTGATCTGCGGAACAGTGACTTGCAGAACGCCGACCTTCAGAACACTGACCCGCGAGACCCAGAACTGCAAAACCCAGAAGTGCGAAACGAAGACTCGCAAGACACGCCATCCTGGGACGCGCCACCCGTTTCGCCGCACAATGTCCCAAAGCCGGGCGTCACCTTTCACACCCGCTGTGCCAGTTGCGGAGAGGCCGCCGCTCACGATCAACCGTGGCGCGCCGAAGTGTGGGCCGACATCCACGAATTCGAACACATCCGCCACAAAGTCCGGTTCTTCGAGCACCTCCGCGGAGAAGGTCTAAAAGAGGTCGCCGACTGGCGCGGCTACGCTGCCTAAACGATGCCGCGCGACACATCTGGCAAAAGCGGTTTTACGATTTCAATGTCTGGACGGAACGGAAACGCATCGAGAAGCTGCGCTATATGCATCGCAATCCGGTGAAGCGCGGGTTGGTTGCGTCGCCGGAACTATGGAAGTGGAGCAGTTTTCGCGCGTACTCTCTCGGCGAAGCGGGGAGCGTAAAGGTGAATGCTTGGGAAGTGTTGAAGATGAAGATACGACCGCCGGCGGCGTAGAATTGGGAAAAAGCTCCGCTGTCGGCGGCGCGACAGCCCACTTCTCGAAAAGCGCGAGAAGTGGGGCACCCCCGTTTCGCATTGGTCAGAGTTGAAAGACGAGCCGCATATTAATCGCACCCTGGGAGAAGGTGGCCACCCGCCTAAGGAGGCTGACAATGAGATCAGCGCGTAGAGTATCGATAGGAACGCCAGCGGTGGGCATAATGCTATTTGCTCTATGTCTTCAGGCTGTCGGGGAAGCCCCCGTGCAAATCCAAATCCGAGTGCTGAATGCGAAAAACGGGGAACGTGTCGCAAATCAAAAAGTATCTGTCGGAATCAAGGGCGTGAAGGGCGCTACGGAGTACACGACCGACGCTGAGGGAGACATAAGCGTGAACCTTCCGCCTGAAGCGGAAGTGTTCGCAGCGACCGAATGGTGGACGACATGCCGAAAGATGGAGAGCGGCGTCGATCCCTACGTTCCGGTTAGCAAAGTGTTCCAGGATGGCGTCACCGTACCGAATAGCTGCGGGAAGGCCAAGAGCGAAACGATCAAAGGGAAGCTGGTTATCTTCGCCGAGAAGTCCTCTCTCTGGAAACTCTTCCAAAAATGAGATGGGTAGCCGGAGTGCTCTTCCTGAGTACAGCCATAGCAACTCTTTTGGCTCAATCCGTTCAAGTCCGGGTGTTGGACGCCAAGAGCGGTGCCCGCGTTCCCAATGAGAAGGTATCGGTGTTGATCAAAGGCGAGAAGGATGCAAGAGATTACACGACAGATAGCGAGGGCAACTTCTCTCTCCAAGTTGATCCTTCTGCGTCCGTCTATGTGGCCACAGAATGGAGAGTCACCTGTAGGACTATCACTCCGGGCGTGGTTCCCTTCGTTCCGGTCTCCACCATCTTGCAGGACGGCTTTACCGATGGGAATACCTGCGGTCGAGCGAAGAGTGAAACCGTCAAAGGCAAGCTAATTATTTTCGCCAGAAAGTCTTCGTTCTTCGAGAACTTCAAACGATGACTCGGTTGCTCAATCTTCTGGTAACCGTTTTGCTGATCTTGCCTGCTATGTCACTTGCTGCTCAAACGCTCGAAATCAAGTTGGTGGACGGTAGAAACGGACGACCTATGGTTGGCACTTCGCGGGTGGCCACCTTCTCCCAGCGTGCGATGATTACGCGGCTCGTCTCTCAACTCTGACCAATCAGAAACGGGGGTGCCCCACTTCTCGCGCTTTTCGAGAAGTGGGCTATCGCGCCGCCGACACCGGAGCTTCTCCCCATGCTACGCCGCCGGCGGCCGTATCCCCCTAAGAACGCCACAAGACGGAATCGGCATCGATCCCCCGCCCCCCACCGAACCAACCCGTTTGGCGAATGTCGCGAACCGGGGCGATCGGTTATAATCGCCGCCGTCTTCGCAGTCAACAAGACAAGTTCCATATAAAATGGTCGCTAGTATGTCTCGGAGCACTCGCAGATCGCCGGCGCCCGTCATCGAACTCCCCGAAGTCGTTCCCATGTCCAATCGCCGCGGGACGCCCGCTTCGCTGGAGGTGGTGGGCCGCGACGTCCGCGACCTTGGCGACGAGCACTTCGACGCTGTTCTGTATCGAATCGCCGAGTCCGCCCTCAGCCTCACCGGAGCCACTGGCGCCGCCCTGGCGTTTCAAACCGGCGGCAAAATGATCTGCCGCGCCCGCGCCGGTCACCCCGCCCCGCCGCTCGGCGCCCCGGTCGACGCAACCCAGGGTCTCTCCGGAGAATGCGTTCGCAACCGCCTCCTCGTATCCTGCGAAGATACGGAAAACGATCCCCGCATCGATCCAGAAGTCGCTCGCGTCCTCGGCCTACGCTCCCTCATGGCCGCTCCCATCGTCTCCAATGCGGGGCCCGCCGATAAAACGGTCGTCGGCCTGCTCGAGATCTTCTCTCCGCATCCCCACGCTTTTACCAGCGACCACGCGACGATTTTGAACAGTCTAGTCTCCATGATCCCCCAACCCGCTGGCGAACCGGCGGACCCAGGAGCCGCTCCTGCTGAAACTCAACCGGAAATCCCCGAAACCGCGCCGCAACCTCTCGGCGTGGAATCCGGTTCGATCAAATCGGCCTCGCCGGCGCTAGTTCCGATCGAAACCACGCGCGAGGATTCCCCGGACCAGAAGCCCGAAGTCCTCGATCAAGTTTCGCCGCAGGCCGCGAGTGAAAATGCCGCCGCGGCGCAAGCTCTCGACAACATCCCCGAACCCGAGGCCGATCCCGCACCCGCGCCTCGGCATGACCTGCTGCATTGGCTGCTGCTTCATTGGATCCAACTGGCGCCCGTGGTTGCCGGCGCATCGTTGGCGCTCGGCTACCTGTTCGGCTCGTTAATCCAAAGGCGTTAGCCTCGAACTTCAATCGGAATTTCCCCAGGTCAGCGATTTGAGGTCAGATTGCAGAAGTAAAATCTACTCCCGTGAGGGTTCTAACCTCTGCAATCTCACCTCTCACCTCTGACCTGCCCTAACTTCACCCAATCGCCGCCGTAGGCCCCGCATCGAGATCGCCTTTTCGCTCGCATCCGGCAAGAGCCCGTACACCGAGAGGGTCGTCTGTGTGGCGATGTAGACCTTGCCGTTGGCGATCGTCTGCGTGGCAAAGTGAGCCACCTTAGGCAGCGTGTCTCGCGCCGGCACCATGGTGGAGGCGTAAAGCTCCTGCCCCAGGTCCGTCGCGTTGAAGGCAAGCAGCCCGCCGCTCATTACCCAAAGAATGCCGTCGGTGGTCCCATTCGCCGAAATCGAGGGCGAATGAGCTCCCACCCATCTCCGGGTCGTCATCATAACCGGCTCGGTCGAAAGCGGCGGATATGTGCCGGTCAGCTGGAATGCCTTGATTTCATCCGCGTCGCCCGCGTAATAGAGCATTCCATTCCAATAAGCGGGAGAGCTGAACAAGACCCCAACCGCGCCATCGAACTTGTTGGCTTCACCATCCAATTCCTGCCCGCCCGTCCCCGTGGGCAGCGCCGACAACTGGCTGTCTTCGCTGTTGAACATCCCCATGTCGTCGCGATTGAGCACGTAAATCCTGCCCGTCTTGCCCGCCGCCACCACCAGATGCGGCGCCGGACCTGCCTGATCGGGCAGAATTACCGGTCCGCCGGAGCTAAGGTCCAGGTCGTGACCGTTCAGGAACAAAACGTCGTCGGGCGCGAACCACTGCGTCAGCACCAGAGAATTCGCCAGGTTCGGATTCGGGGTTAGCTCGATCACGCTGTTCGAGTAGCTCGATCCGCCATAAGCCACATCGTTGGCTTCGTTTTTGCTCGCATCTTCCGCCGTCACGGCGTAGATGTTGCCAAACTCATCCGCAGATAGGCCATTGCCCGTCTGCCAGATCGAAGTAAACCCGATATCCGGCGAAGTATTAAACGATCCAACTTGCTTCAGCGTCGACTCTTCGTACGCCAGCACCCATCCCGTGTTGTGGTCGTTGCATCCGTTCGAGCCAAAACCGATATACACCACCCCGTCGGAAAGCAGCAGGCCCGGACGGTTCAACTGGTGCAAGCTCCAAAAGTTATGTTTATAACCCTTGGTGGTAATTTGCACCGGGCTGCCCGCTTGTTCCGCCCCGGTGGCAATGTTGAGCGCATGCAGATAGTGGTAAACAATTCCGTTTTGCAGGGTCTTCGCCACCACGTACATCGTGCCCGTCGTCGTATCGATGGTCGGCGTCCCGGCAATTCCTTCCTGCGTGAAACCGGTGGTCTTGCCTCCCGAACAAGGCAGAGTTTTGACGGTGTTCGCCGTCGTAATTCCGGGACCATAGATCGCAGAATTTGTGAAATTTACCCACCATAGCGGAGTCGCATTCGACCCGGCGTTGCTGTCGGCATCGAAGGCATACACAGAATCGGCCATGGTCGCCACATACACCACATTATGCGTTCCCTTGCCGGGGATGCTCACCCCAGAAACGTACAGCGGCTGCGCCAATGCCAGATAGTCGATCGGGTAGTTGAACAGGGCGCCAAACTGCTCCTTGTTCACGTTACTCGGTGTCAGAATGGTCTCATTGACGTTGGCGCCGCTGCGCGCGTTATCCGAGCGGTTGGTCGGGATCGGACTTGGGGTCGTGGGCGGTTGCCCAGAACAAACGGAAACAAACAACATGCTCGCCAAGACCTCAACCCCAAGAAGTCGGCAGAAAAAAACGGAGTTCCTTCGCTTCCCGATGGACCGTGCAAAATCGACTCTCATTTCGATACTCCTCTATGAGATTGGTCATCTGGAGGGTGGCCAACCGGATTTTCTTTTTCACCCAGGGAAACTCTGATTAAGTCCCGCTTTCCTCCGTGCACCCCCGTGTACCCTGTGGTTTACCCCTTCTGCCGACACTGAATCAGAGTTGCCCCAGAGAATATTGCCATCGTTCCTCAATCGCAGCCCGCGCTACTGTGAAACATCTTCCTCCTCGAAATTCCTGCCGAGGCGCTGTTTCACTTCTTCTTAGTCCTCTCGCTCTTCCCGGCAAGCAGTCCAAAAATCTCTAATTGCTGGTTGCTGGCAACGAATACCTCGCCGTCCGCTACTACCGGGACCAGATTCGCATCGCCCGTCAGATTCGGCCACGCACCCGCCGTCGCTTTAAACAGCGTCTTCATCGTCGCCCCGGTCGATTCCGGATTAAACGCAAAGAGCTGAAGCGGCGCCCCATCGCCACTCGACGGACGCGACAACGCCCAGATAATTGGATTGGCGGTGCCGTTCGACGAAATCGTGGTGAAGAACCCCGGATCCTGCGAGCCTCCTAACCCCGGAGACACCTTCACTCTCGTCAGCGCTGCCTTCGGCGACGTCTCCACTTTCCACACTTTCACCGCCCTGCCGCCGCTGCTCACCACTCGCCCGATTCCGTCCGACGGATCCACATAATAGGACTGGCCGCACCAGCAGCCGCCCACGCCGTAACTACCCAGCACGTTGTTCTTGCGCGTCGTGTACCCGCCGAGGTCGTCCTCGTTCATCAGATACATCGTGCCGAATTTGCCCGCCGCCACCGCCAGATGCGGCGTCGCTCCCGGCTGATCCGGGAGCACCAGCACTCCGCCCGACCCGAAGTCCCCATCTTCGTCATCGAGCTTCTTTTGGTTATTGGGCGTAAACACGCTCATCACCGTGGTCAGCGTCGGCGACAGCTTCACCACGCTCTCCTGAATGTTCGTGATGCCGTCGTACGTGCCAGGATCGGAATTCCCCGTCACGAACAGTATGTTGCCGTCATCGTCGGTCGACGGTCCGTAACCCGCCATCCAGATCGAGGAAAGATAGAAGTCGTCCGGGTTTACCTGCTGATCAATGAGCTCGTTTGTCGGAAACGGCTTCAGCGTTCCCGCCGTCCACCCCAGCAGCCAGCCTCGCGACAAACCCCCGCTCGAGTCGCAGAAGCTGCCAAACCCCGCATAAACACTTCCGTTCGCCAGCAGCAGCGCCGGACGCTGCCTTTGATACGTCGCGTTAAAGTCGAACGTTGTTCCATCCGTCAGCGCATGCGACGCCGTCACCACCTCCGGTGTCACCTTATCGGTAAGGCTCCCCAGTGCCAGCGCGTGCAGACGGTACGCCGGACCGCTCTTATCCTGCGTGTAAACCATCACATATAACGTCTTGCTGCTCGCGTCGATCACCGGCGTCGAGTTGATGCCTACATTCGGCCCGTTGTTGTTGCATCCCAATGGCATCGACACCGGCGTTCCAAAGTTTGGGCTCAGCAGCACCGTCCCGCTGTGAATGTCGATCGCGTACACGCTATTGTTTTCCGTTGCCACGTAAACCACGTCATGCGTGCCTTGATACTGTCCCGCCGTGATCACTACGCCAGGTACCACCAATGGCTGTGCATCCACCTGGTCGTCCACCCCGACCGTTTGCAGTAAACCAAACGTCTTGCTCGTCACGTTGGCGGGGGTCAGCACCGACTCAGTCCGATTCCAGCCCGTCCGGTTGGTATCGTAGTGATAGGTCGTGACCGACGTTTGACCGGCAGCCTGCATCGCACCCACGCTGATAAGAAAAAGAATAACGACGACAGCCGCGCCGCCAATGCGGCCCCGGCCTCTAGGATGTTTTGGCATGTTCTGATCCCCCCACCACTTTCTCTTGGCTATTACTTCAGGCGAATTTCAATCCGACGCTGGGCTTCCATCTCGGCTACCCGCAAACATCACCGCGCAACTCTACAGATTTCCCGCACTTCGGGGGAAGAAATGCGAAGCCTGCCAGCAATGCATTGGGCAGCAAGCTGTATCACCGAACTTGACTATACACCGGCCTCCACGGCCCGCGATAGTGTGAAATAACTTGCATACTCGAACCACACGCGACGCTAGTAACTCCAAAGGATTGTTACTTATATAGGTTACTTCTCCCGGAAAGAGAAGGTGCGAAAAAAGTCGTGCAGCGCCGGTCAAGGGATCACTCCGAATCCATGTTCGACCATCTCCAATTCTATCTTGACAACCCGAAGCGATTCATCAATCCTACAGTCTCCCCCCATAGCGGCTTCAGTCCCTCGCTCAAGCCCGTCTTTGATTTCTGCGATGCATCCACAGATTGAAATGGACTGATGGGCATGAACTGGTTGTCATGAACATGAAAATGAAAAAGCCCGGCAAAACCGAACAGCCGAAGAGCGCGCCGCCAAGCTGGCCCGAGCGCCTGCGCGCCGTCCGTGTGCCACTCGCCGTTTGTGCTCTCGCGTTCCTCGTCTACTCGCGTTCCCTCTGGTGCGGGTTTGTGCGCGACGACCTTCCCCAAATCGTTCGCAACCCGCAGGTGCAGTCCTGGGACTATCTGCCCCGGCTTCTCGGCTCCCATCTTTGGAGCCAGGTCGGACGCGACGAGACCATGCTCTTTTACCGTCCGATCTTCTCCGTATGGATGTTGCTGATGTACACCTTCGGCGGCCTCGCGCCCTGGTTCTGGCATCTCTCCAACATCCTGCTGCACGTCGCGGCAACGTACCTGGTCTTCCGGCTTTGTCAGAAGTTGACGGGCAGCGACCTGGGCGCCGCCGTGGCAGCCGCCATCTTCGCCGTGCACCCGATTCACGTGGACGCCGTCACCTGGGTTTCCGCAAGTTGCGAAATCCTGTTCGCCATCTCCGCGCTGGCCGCGATGCTGCCGCTGCTCGCGAGCGACCAGAAGGCGCCGCCCCGCCTCTGGGTCAGCGCAGTATGGGTCAGTGCACTATGGTTCGCCGCCGGACTCTTTGCCAAGGAAACGGGAATGGTCATGTTGGCGATCCTGCCCGTTCTCGCCTGGGTGCAACTCAAAGGCTGCGCCGCCGGAGGAAAACGGCTTTGGAAGGCCGCCTTTCCCTACGGCGCAACGGCCGCGAGCTATCTGCTGATACGGTTTGCCGTCATGCACCGCGTTGGCGTGGAGTCGGGTGAGCACACCTGGGCTGAAGTGATTTTCAGCGCTCCCTCCATCTTCCTCTTTTACCTTAAGAAACTTTTCTTGCCCTGGAACCTGAGCGGATGCTACGTGAACCCGCTAACCGCCTCGCCAACCACCGCATTCTGGCTCCAGTTGACAGCCGTCCTGATCGGCCTTGCCGCCGTCGCATGGTTCGCGATTCGCTACAACTGGCGTCTCGGCCTCGCCGCCTCCCTGATCGTGATTCCCGTGCTTCCCGCTCTGGCGGTCACCCGCATCTACCCCCAGGGCGACATGACCCATGACCGCTATCTCTACCTGCCCACAGTCGGCCTTTCGCTGCTGGTTGCCATGCTGATCAAGCAACTCTGGCCTATCGAAAAACCCGCTAGGGGAGCCTTGATCAAGTCCTTGGGGTCCTCCGTGGACCCCCGTGTACCCCGTGGTTTACGCTTTCTGCCGACACTGAATCACAGTTTCCTTAAAGTAGCGGCCCTCGCCGTCGCGCTTGCGGTCCTGATTGCATTCTCGGCCGAGACCATCGTTCAACAGCGCTATTACCAGGACGACGTCGCCTTTTACTCCCGCGTCATCGAAGTCACACCGTCCGACGGATTCGCCATCGGCATGCTCGGCAATGTCTACCTCGATGAAGGACGCTTCGACCTCGCCGTCGAACAATTCCAGAAGGCGCATCGCATCTCTCCCGACAACCAGAAGGTCACCTTGTTTCTGGCCCGCGGACTTTTTGTCGCCGGAAAATACCACGACGCCGAAACCGTGCTCAACGGACTGCTCCAGACTCCAGACCTGAACCTGCGACGGCGGAAAGCGACGCTTCTCTCCCTCGCCAACGTGCAAATCGGCCTCGGAAATTTGGACCAAGCGCAACAACTCCTTCAGCAGGTGGAGCAGCGCGACGACAAGTTCCCCGAACTTCATTGGGCCTGGGGCGTGCTCTACCAAAAACAAAACCTGCTCCCGCAGGCGCTTGCGGAATATCAAGAAGAATTTGAGATCACGGGAGACGAACTGGCAAGACAACGCTCTGCAACCGTTGCGAAACTACTCTATTCACAATCCGCAATGCACTCTTCGACGGATGGCGCCAGCCACTAAGGAAACTCTGATTAAGTCCCGGTTTCCTCCGTGCACCACTGTGTACCCTGTGGTCCACGCCCTTTGCCGACACTTAATCAGAGCTTCCTTAAATCTTGCAACGGATCGGGGCAGACTTTAAAGCTCTGGTCGGGGAACGGTCGGAACGGATAACTGACGGCGAACGGCGGACGCCCCTACTTCCCCGCCAGCTTCCTGGCAATTTCTTCCACCAGCTTGGGCCGGAGATCGGCTAGCACTCTGTCCACAATGCTCGCAATCGTACTGGCGTCGGGCGCGGACGACCCACCTGCTGCTGCCGCCGCCGCTGCCATGGTCTTCAACGCCTCGTCGGCCCCGCGCTCAGCCGATTCCGCCGCTGCGGCAACTTCCATGTTTGCGGCAGAGCTGCCCGCGTCCGTGCTCGTCTGAGTCAAGTCCGAGTGATTCGCTTCCGCGATCGCGTCTTTGTCTGTGGATTCTTCGCCCGTGCCATCCCCACTCGCATCCCTATGTTCTTCCGCCGCCACAACCGCCGTCGCCGCCAATGTTGTCCCGCAGACCGGCTCCTCGCTCGGTTCCGGACCAGGTTCCGGCAAAATGTTCGCGCCAGCCGCCAACGCCGCTTTCGCCAGCGTGTTCTCAACTGCGGCCGCCATCGCGGAAACTCCTGGAATCCCAGCCGCTTCCATCGCGTCGCCGGCCGCCGTCGCCGGCTTTGCCGAAAAAGTGCCGAACATCTCCGCTTCCAGCGAAATCGCCGCTTCTTCCGGACTCAACGCCACCGCCTCCGCCATCCACTGCGGACTCTCTGCCGCAATCCGAGCCGCTTCTTCCGCCAGCAAATGGCCCGCCGCCACCAGCGTTCCGTGCGTCGGAACTGTGGACGCATCCGCGTTCCATCCGCCCGGCGTCAGCAGCCGCAACGCCTGCACCAATTCGTCGTCGCTCGGCGCCGGTTCTTTCGCCGTCGGCCCAACCGCGCTCGCCCCCGAAGCAAACATCGGCTCATCGCTTCGGTCCACGCATGCCGGCTCCTCCGCAAACTGCGCGGCGTTCACCGTTTCCACTGCCGCTGCGGGTTTTTCGGAAGGCCGATTCTCTGTAGCCTGAGTTTCTTGGAGTTGCTTCTCTGCCAGCGGACTGGCAGCCGCTTGGGTCGCAGCTGGTTCGACTCCGCTCTGCTCGACTTCGACCGGCGTAGGCTCGGCGATTGCCGCAACTTCAGTCGTCGGCGCCAGGTGCTGCGCCCGAATCTCGATTTCGCTCCGGCCTTCGACCGCGAATTCCTTAACCTCAGCCGCTGGAGCTTCGGCAAGCGCAGCTTCCACTACCGCCACCGGAGTTTCCACACCCGCGTGCTCGTCGCGCTTCTGTTCCGCCGCGCTTGCCTCCGCCAACTCAGCCGGCCGCGAAACCGAGTCTACCCTGGTTTCCGGCGACGTTTCCGGCGACGTTTCCGGCGCGGTTTTCAGTGACGTTTCGCGCGGCGTCTCGTCCGCCTGCGCCCCAACTTCTTCAACAGCGGCGCTCGTTCCATCCAGTTTCGCCGCCAGCGCGCTCAGCGCGTCCAGTTCTTCCGGAGTGATGTCGCGCGGAATATCCGGATCCGCAACCGGTTCCTGTACCGGCGTCCGTTTCTCCGCGCTCGCTCCAACCGCTCCCTTGCGCTTCCCCTCCCGGAAATCGTGGAAGCTCCCCGCTGCCGCAGTTTCGGTTTCTTCTGTTTCTTCTTTTTTCTTTTTCTTCGATGGGAATCCCAGCCGGCTCTTCCACGAAGTATCGGACCCCGAATTGCTCTCCGCTTTCCTGCCGCTTCCCTCCGGGCGGAACCGCCCCGCGCCCAAATCCACCGCGCCGCCCCGCGCGCCCCCACTGGGCTGAGCCGCCGCGAGTTCTTCCAGCCGCGCGATCGCACTCAACAATTCGCTGGCTTCAAACGGCTTCACAATGTGCGCGTCGGCCCCGGCCCGTCGCGCTTCTTCCGGCTTGAAAGGCTCCAGTTTGCCCACCGTCAGCAACACCGGAATACCCGCTGTCTCCTCCGCTTCCTTCAGCCGCAGGCACACTTCCAGCCCGCTGTAGCCGGGCATGTACACGTCCAGCACGATCAGATCCGGTTTGATTTCAGCGATTCGCTTCAGCGCAGCCGATCCGTTGTTGACCGTGACCACGTCATATCCGGCGTCGGCCAGAATCTTTCGCCCCATGTTCTGGGCTGTCACACTGTCATCGGCGAGCAGGATTTTCCGCGTCAATCGTCGTCCTTCGACACAAAAGAAGAGATAACGCGAAATTACCGTGTCCCTCAACCTAAGTCAACGATTCCCGCAAAAGTAACCCGTTACGTCTGTTCCTAGTCTATTGGGAGGGGCCGGAAAGTTCAGAGGTCAGACGTCAGATTTGCGGAAAAGTCAGAGGTCAGAGGTCAGATTGAAGAGGTGAAAGGCAAAAGTCAGCACCAGCGGGCAAGAAGTTGAGAGACAGATTCCATCCGGTAAAACCGAAGTAACCTCTGCAATCAAACCTCTGACCTCTGACCTCTCACCTCTCACCTCCCTAGAACGGGTTCAGCTTCTTCAATCCCTTTTTCTTCTTCTTCTGGCTCGACGAAATCTCCGCCATTTCCTCGGCTTTCGGAGGCGCGCCGGAAGCGCTGGAACTCGACGTCCCGCCACCTTCCAGTTCATTGGTCTGCTGCAGCGGCGGCAGCGCCGCCGGGTCGGGCTCGACATTCGGCTTCAGTTCATTCGGATCCGCCACCGTCGCTTTCAACTCGGCGGTCGCCGGCGCGCCCTGCGCCCCAATTTGCGAAACAGCTTGCGCCGCAGGCGTTCCCGCTGCCGCATCGCCCGTCGCCACCGGAGCATCCGAACGCGGCGCCGGCTGGTTCGGCACATCCGTCCCACGAATCGTCTCCACTCCCAATTTTTCGCTCGCGCCGCCCCCTTGCGCCGCGGTGGTCATCTGCCGCACCACTCCCAACGCCGTCACCGGCTCCGGATCCACCAGCGTCGGATCGCCCACATGTGCCGCCTTCGCCACGTCGGGATGCTTCTCGAACCCGCTCAGCATCGTCGACATCAGTCCTGCTTCCTGCCGGCTCGCCACTTCCTTCTTGTTGTTTTCGAGCGCCGCCCGCGTCGGCCGCGGCACCGGCTGATGCATCGCCTCCAGCCGCTCCTTCGCATCCACCGCCCGGTCCATCGCCGGATACCGCGTAATAATCTTCGCGTACGCGTCCGCCGCGCTCTTGGTCAGGTCCTCGATCATCCTCGTCTTGATCACTTCGTTCAGCCGCGCGTTCTTCCGGATCGCATTGACCTCGCCCTCGTACGCTTGCCCCAGCAAAAACAACGACTCGTCCGCTCCGCTATATAACGGATACCGCTCCACCAGCGTTTTCAGCCGCGCAATCGCCGCCGGATACGCCAGCCGCAAATAATAAAACCGCCCAATCGCGTATTCCCGATCCGCCAGCACTTCCTGCACTTCCCGCAGCCGCTGTTTCGCCCGCGGCACCAGCTTGCTGTCCGGATACTCCTGAATCAGCGCCCTGTATTCGTCCTCCGCCCGCATCGCGTGCGTAAAGTCGCGGTCCGGCTTCTCCATCTGCTCATAGTGGATGTTCGCCACCTTCAGCTGCGCCTCGGCTGCCTCCGGCATGTTCGGGAAGAACGTTTTGAAATCCTTGTATTCGATCTCCGCCTGCTGCAACGCCGTGGTCCCGCCCTCGGCGTACCACGAATCCGCCACGCCCAGCTTCGCCCGCGCGATAAACTCCGAATCCGGATACGTGTTGATCAGCGTCTGCAGCGTCATCCGCGCCACGTCGAAGCGGTTGTGCTTCATCGCATCCATGGCCCGGTCGAACAGCACCTTGTCCGGCTGCTTCGACCCAACGTTCGCCAAAGGGTTCGACGACTTCTTGTTCGTGCACCCCACCGTCAACGCCAGCAGCAACCCAAGCACTACGAAAATAGAACTTCGACGCATAAAGGTTTAACCTCTGCAATCTGACCTCTAACCTCTGACCTTGCCTACACCTTCTGCAAACTCGCACTCCGCGCCGCGTCCAGCAGCGCCGCCGCATTCGCCCGCGCATCGCCCTTCCCAAACACCGCATTCCCCGCCACCAGAATCTCCGCCCCCGCCTGTACCACTTGCGCCACCGTATCCATCCCCACCCCGCCATCGACTTCGATGCGGTAGGAGTATCCCCGAGCCGCCCGGATCTCCGCCAGCTTCCTCATTTTGTGCAGCGTCGACGGGATAAACTTCTGCCCGCCAAACCCCGGATTCACGCTCATCACCAGCACATAATCCGCAATATCGAGCACTTCCGAAAGCGTCTCCACCGGAGTCGCCGGATTGATCACCACCCCCGCCAGGCACTCATGCTGTTTGATCAGATGCAGCGTCCGGTTCAAATGCCGGCAAGCCTCCTGATGCACCGAAATCCAGTCCGCTCCCGCCTCCGCAAAATCCGCAATGTACTGGTCGGGATTCTCAATCATCAGATGGCAATCCAGCGGCAGCCGGGTTGCCCGCCGCAACGATTTCACCACCGGAGGTCCAATCGTAATATTGGGCACAAAATGCCCATCCATCACGTCCACATGGACCACGCTAGCCCCGCCAGCCGTAGCCCGCTCCACCGCATCCGCCAGATGCGCAAAATCCGCCGAAAGTATCGAAGGCGCAAGCTCGATCAAGACAAGGGTCCAATATAGAAAATCAGAAGTAGGGTCAAAGCTGTGGAAATTCTAGCACGCGGCTGCGACTTAGAGAGCGCCACAATCGAAGTTCGGTCAGAGATGGATTCTGAGTGAAATCGCCTGATTACGATAGTTACGCCCACATACTGGTTGCCGTCCTGGCGCACAATCGGGGTCGATAGAATTGACCCATGAAAAACATAAATTGCATTCGAAGCGTTTCACGGACGGCGAGGGCCGCGATTTTCGCTGCCTTGTGTGTGGGAAGCGCCGCGGTCCCGGCAATAGCGAGTCCAATGTGTGACGGCATCTTCCCCATAGCTATGATGCAAAGCGCGTACCCGGGAAAAACTGCCAGTACTTTGCCGAACCAACCAGCTGCCGGCGCCTTGATTGTGAACTGCGCCCACAGGGTAAGCGGTTCCGGCACTATCAGCCTCAAATTATTCGACGCTTCCCTGGAAAGCCCCTATAGCGCTACCGTCAAACAATTGGGCATGGAAGGATACAAGTGCTCTCCGATAGACACCATCGTCGGATTCCCGGCTTCCAGCTGTACGTTGGGCCAAGGTTCGAGCACGATTAATAGCATTGTTTTCACCACTACCAATGGTAAATATGCGGCAATCCTCACCGCGTTCATCACCAAATATGCCGCAATCCCCACCGAAGGCTCGCCTCTTACGCCGCTATATACAATCGCGAAGGCTGTGAACTCGAATATCTCGGCGGGCAGATAACCGCACCGCCGTACGGCCACTTCAAATCAGGTGGGTGCCCCATCCTTCCGCGCACTTTGCGGAAGGGTGGGATTCCACAACTGCATACCGCGGGTGGCCGACATCTTCGCGCTTATAGCGTCCTACTCTTTGAAAGTTGACAGAGAAACAACTGGGGGGTGCCCCACGTCTCGCGCTTTTCGAGACGTGGGCATTCCAACTGCCGATACAGAAGAGCGGGCACG
>Ga0302201_10001089_pt1 | contig 23789 bp, 22 predicted proteins | sample II_Bog_N3_2_FD_194586 | JGI IMG/M metagenome (GOLD analysis project Ga0302201, IMG submission 194586) | Peat permafrost microbial communities from Stordalen Mire near Abisko, Sweden - II_Bog_N3_2 | ecosystem: Environmental > Terrestrial > Soil > Wetlands > Peat | place: Sweden: Abisko... | reverse complement strand
CTTTTCGAGGACTGTGGCTGCCAGAAATTCTTCTTCGCTCTGAGCTTGAGCGCGGACGGGGACGTCCGCGCTACAGCCGACCGGGAGGTCGGCGTTACTCCCTGACCCGGCGTTACTCCCCGACTAGGGGCTTTACTCCCCTACTAAGAACATTGTGCGCTTATGGGGGCTAATTCTGCGCAAGGGAAATCGCAATCAATCTTCCTAAGGGGAGTTCTGAATTTTCAGACGTTGCACCAAGCAAAAGAGAGGAGCGGCCCAAACGAAAACCCCAATCGAATCAGAGGTTGACAGAACGATGGTGAGCTCGCTGGGGCTCGAACCCAGGACCCACGCCTTAAAAGGGCGTTATTGATGGTTCTGCATCGTATTGCATGGCACTGCATAAGGTTAACAATCGTCTGTGTTCATGCGGTTATTCACTCTTAGCTTAACGCCGGATCGTCGCAGCGGGTTGCGCGCAATACGGCTTTCGTGTATCACATTCGTATCACAGTTCGGGAAAGTGGGACCTCGCGCCGGTGATCTAAGGCCGAGATTTCGACACCGGTTCGATCCGGCTGTGATACGGGAGTGATACACATGCCACGGAGACCCGCACCCAGCACAGGGGTGTACGAAAGAGTTTCAGGTAGCGACATTTGGTCTGCGCGAATTCGCGTGAACGGCAAGCTAGTGCGGAAGAGCTTCGGACGAGGTCCCAAGGGACGGGCCGACGCAATCGCCTGGGTCGAGAAAGCGAGGACAATCCGGCGCACAGGAGAGGGCCTACTACCAGCGACCGCCAAGCGACCTGTTCTAACTACCGCCGAGGTTGCTGTCCTCGGCGACAGGAACGCGATCACGGTTGGCAAGCTGTGCGATGAGTTTGAGCGCTATGTGAAGGCGCACCCGGAGGAATACCGCGATCAGGCGAATCCCCCAACACGAATTGCGGAGATCAAGGCGAAGTTCGGCGACCGTGCCGCTGTCACGCTCAAGTCGTCCGAGGTCGAGGACTGGCTTGACGAGATTCAAGAAGAGCGAAGCCTTGCCAACGCGACCATCAACAAAATGCGCGGTACCCTTTCCATGGTCTTCAAGCATGGCAAGCGGAAGGACCTCGTCAATGTGAATCCTGCGGCAGATGTTCCTCTCCGAGATGTGGGCGATGGGATGATCGAGCGTTTCCTGAGTGCCGATGAGGAGAACAGGCTGCGAGCAGTGCTTCAGAGGAGGATGGACTTGCACGACCCCATCAAACAACCTGAGCTGCGCAAACAGGCGATTCACAGACTCCTGGAGTTCGAGGTATCCCTGAAGTCGGGTATTCGCCGGTCAGAGCAATACAACTTGCAATGGGGTGATGTGGATTTCGATAGGCGCATCATGCGCCTCAGAAAGACAAAGAATGGAAAGCCGCGCAACGCCTATATGATCGACGATGTCGCAGCAGCGCTGAAACATTTGCGAGACCTCGATCTGGAACGCCGGGATCGGTCCGCTGACCAACCGAACAAGTCACCGAAAGACGTTGTCTTCGCCAAAGCCGACAACAAGAAGTGGTGGCAGGCCGCATTAGACGAAGCGAAAATTCAAAACTATCGGTGGCATGATAACCGGCATACCTTTTGCTCACGGTTAGTGCAGGCCGGGGTGCATCTGAAGGTAGTCCAAGAGGCAGCGGGCCATGCCTCAATCGCCTCGACGATGCGATATGCACATTTCGCACCGTCCCAAGTGGTGGATGCAATGGCTGTCCTGAATGCGAAACGTTGACGATTACGCGACACTGTCGGTTGCAAATCGCATATAACATGTTATATATTTCGATTCAGCCATGAAGGAGCGCAGTCAACGCCAGCCAGCGAGGATCGAGTGGGAGGGTGACTCAAAGGAAGCTCTGAGCAACTTCCCTCATGATGTGAAGGCTACGCTCGGATTTTCGTTGCGACAAATTCAGAATGGGAATAGCCCTCGTTGCGCGCACCGTCCCATGTCTTCGGTTGGGAAGGGCGTATGGGAACTGAAAGACGGTGACGAACGGACGTGGTATCGCCTGATGTACCTGACGCGGATCGGCGACACCATCCACGTTCTGCATTGCTTTGAGAAGGACAGCAGGAGAACCGATAGGCGCGATCTCGATGTGGCGAAGGCCAGGCTGAAGGAAATCCGGCGAAGACTGCTGGATACGAAGTAAAGTACATCGACCAACCGGGAGTGGTTAAAATGAGCAAACCGAGTCACATCACCACGGGCGACGTTCTGGACGACCTGGGATTCTCCAGGTCGGAAGCATCGGCGCTGAAGATCAAGGCCTCCATCATGGAGGCGATCCTGGCGGAAATCGACCGGTGCGGCTTTACTCAGGGGCAGCTTGTGGACGTGCTGGATGAGTACCAGCCGAATGTCAGCAATCTCCTGCATGGCAGGATCAGCAAAGTCAGCATTGAGAAGCTGCTGAGTTATGCGGACCGGCTCAGGATGCGAAGCAGCATCGAGTTGCGTCCGCCAGCCAACGCGGGTGCGGTCAAATCGGCAAAGCGCGCAGCACCCAAAGTCGCCGCGTAGGAATGAACCTGAAATCTACAAACGAGCCTCGGCATTTCGCCGGGGCTTTTTGTGTTTACGCTCCAGTGAGCCCCCGGAATCAACGTTGGCGAGTCGGCAAAGTTCGGGTTGCGATTCACTGCGCGGATATTTACGATGGGCGACACAGACGTGGTTGAAGGCAAGACGGGAGTGTTCCATAGTGATGAGCTATCCAGCCAAGCGCCTCGGATGGTCGGATTGGGCGAATTTGCGGATCTCCTCAGTCGGAATCAGGACGCGATTGGCGATTCTCCTCGTTGCCAATCTCCCGTCTGAGATCATGTAATCCACGCCGCGGATGCTGATGGAGAGCATTGCAGCAGCTTCTCTGCGGCTGACCAGCAGCTTCGCGTCGGGCAGCATCGCCGCTTTTGCAGGCGGCTTTCGATTTCGATTCTGCCGCTCGGATGAACGACGCCGCTGAATCCTGGAATCCTCTGGAACAAAAATTTCGCCGACGGAGCACGCCGGCAGTGGCTGGGGTACAGGGTCGATCTCGCACCCATGGACCGTTATTGCCGCTTCGACCGGGAACGGCAGGTCGTATTGGCCGGTCTGTTCGATGCGCGGGCGGCGCGGGGGAGATGAAGAAAGACGCAAGCGGCACCTCACCGATCTTGCATTTCTTGACAATAACCTGAGTGTAGACGTAACGTCAAGTTGTAAATCTACACTCCACACGATCGCCCGAGGCACCGATGGCCGAAAAGACAGCTCAGCAACAGGAAGGGGCGCCAACGCCTCCGCCGCAGCAGCAGGTCCTCTCGATCCGGGTTACGGAGGCGCTTCGCTACCGGCTCGAACACCTGAAAAAGATGCACTTCCTTAAAACCGGCGAAAGCGTTTCAACCTCGGAAGTGGCGAAGCGGCTTCTGGAATCGGCGCGGGATGACCGGCTCGAATTCGTCCGGTTGATGGCCGAACCGATGAAGTCACTGCTCAACGCGCGCCGCAAGATGGAGTCCAGGCTTCCGCTTTCGCAAAGCGAATGGATGGTGGTTGCCTACTACTGCCAACTGGGCGCAGAAGCATTTGAAGAAAGTATGCCGAACCAGATCTCCGACGAATCGCTCGTCGGAATTCTGGAGGCATTCCTAGCGGTTTACGGCCTGCAGAACGCCAAGCGAACTCCCCAAGACGTGTTTTACCTTGCCAATCTTCCGCCGGATGAAGCAGTCGCAGGCAAGCGTACACAGGAAATCGGATGCGAGGATGTGCGCCAGGTCGTGCGAAAGACGATCCATGCGCTCAAAGATCCCACCGCACAGCGATGGAAGCCGATCTTCGCAGCTCGCAACCTGTATTTTGTGATCGACGAAACGGAAATTCCGAGCGTGGAAAAACTGAATGAGGCCCTCCTGCCGTACTGGCCGATCCTGTGGCGGGTCTGCGCGCGGGGGCACTTCTATCACAACAGCAAGCCGCTCGTTGACCAGGTGCCAGGGAAAGAGGTTTATGACCCCTTTGTCGATCCCCCGCTGCCGCTCCTTGAAGAGGGCGAATGCAGCATCGCCCTGCCTCGGGGACGATATGGAGATTTCGCGCTGAGTCTGAAGTTACCGGGAAAGCTCTCGACCATCGTTCCCATGGGCGAATTCGTCACCATTTGCGAGTTCCGCGCAATGATGGAACGGTTTGATTCGGAACATGAAGGGTCCTTCTGGCGGGGCTATTACTTTTCCGCATACACGACGAAATTGGAAAACGGCGAGATCGTGGTTACGTTCCGCTGCAATGAGAACGGAATCACGTTTGATCTTGAGCATGCCTCTTGGCAGGCGTTTCGCAAACTACTTCGCCGCGCGTGGGAGCACCCCGAGGTGCGTCGTCTCTGGGATGATGAGGTCCTTCGGTATGGTGAGTTTTAAGTGCGGCGCCGCTTCGCGTCGGGTGTATCTCGACACTCCACCCCTGAAAGGTTGCTGCCAAGGAACTTTGGGTTTCAATTGTAAACGAGCTGAAAACACGCAAGTTGCGTAAGAACGGTATCTGCCGAGATATTGGCGTTTACATCTGAAAACGGAGGCAAAATGCCACTCTTGAGCGATGAACAACTACTTTCCAGAAGCCGATTGAAAGGACGCGACCGCCGCGCCTTCTCAGTGAGTACAAAGCTCACTTCGGAGGAATTTGATTCGATTGCGCAGGCCTCAAAAAGTTGCGGCAAGGCCATTGGAGAATGGGCAAGAGAGGTGCTGCTCAGGGCAGCAAACGCGGCCGTTGGGAGAATGTCCAACGAGGATTTGATGACCGAACTGGTCGGGGTTGAACTCTTGCTCATGAACGCTCTCGCGCCCATTATTTACGGCGAAAAGAGAAACGCAGACTGGTATAGCAATCTCCTGAATCAGGTTCGGGAATCGAAGTCCGAAGCTACGAAAGTGGTCATTGCCAGGCGCCTCGCAGACCGGAAAAATCGCATCCGGTCTGAAGGCAGTGACTGAAAGCAGCGGTCGCGGTCTTGTTCTGAAGGGACGAATGACATTCCCCGGATAGCCAGAGCGTAGCCGAGGCCCGGCCGGAGTCAAGGCCGCGCTTCGCGCGCCGCGTTCGCGGTCGGAGAGCCTTGACACCGGCCTCCCAGCCTCGGCTTGTCATGCAGCTATTCCGGGAATGTCCGGCTTTCCCCTCGGGCTGAATAGGTATCGTTTTGGTCTGCCGTCATCAAATAACAACGGACATGGACGTTTGTCCGTTTCGTGATCCGGCTACTTTAATTCTGGTGGTCGATCACGACGCCGCCGGACCTTGGCAGCGTGAGATTTCCCGACAGAAGGCGATTCGCTCTCCCCACATTGAGGCTTTGAAATGCAATTCAGATGTCCAAGCGCGAAGGATGATCGGGTTGGCAAAGAGGGGATTCGACGCTGGCTTGGAATCGTGATCGACGCGGCCTGTGCCCCAACGAGCATCGCGCGTATATCTGCAATAGTTGCCGGCAATTCTTCGGCGCCGACGACGATCTGTGGACGCTCCAATACCATGTGGAGGCGCATGAGCGTTGGGGCGATACGCCCTACGATTCTCGTCGCCCGTCTCCGATTCTGACGAGCGTCAACCAGCTTCTGCTTTGTGTGTTTTCCTCAATAGGTCACAGTCACAACGATCGTATCGGAATAAATGGCAGGGTTGCCGGATTGTGACGCCGCCATTTGGCCATAGACGGTGCTCTGTTGAGCGAGTCCGTTGCCGGACCCGGCCACAGTATTGGTGCCGGGGGTGTTGCCCCAGTTCAGACTGTGCCCGCTGTCCCGGAACATCTGGTAGTCCAGTGTCGCGTTCGCAGGACTTTTCATTTTCCGGGTGGTTATGGTCCCGCCCGCCACTGACCCCGCGTTGAGGCCGATACTGTAAGTCGTGCCGCTTGTGCAGGACACTGTGATGGTGGAGAAATTGGTGGTGAGGAGGCCCGCGTAGTTGCCGAAGTTCAGGTCAGTCGCCGAAACCGAGCAGCCGGCCAGGACCGTTGCGGTTTCACCCATTGCGGGCGGAGAAGGGGGGGCGGCGCCGTTGGTTATGTTAGCGTGGATCGTATCGACATAGCTGCCCGGGGGCTTAAATTGCCCAGCCGGCACAATGGCATATACGGTGAAGCCGTGGGCGGTGCCATCGCCGGTGCCGTTGACTGTATCGGTAGGAGGGTTGTTGCCCCAGTTGATGGTGTGCGCAGAATCCTGAAATAACTGATAATTCAGCAGATTTGTACCGCTGTGCATGATGCGGGTGGCCGTGGTCGCGCCAGTTCCCGTCCCGGCATCGAGGCCGATATAGAATTTATTGCCGCTGCTGCATTGCACAGTCACCGTAGCAGTAACCGAAAGGTCAGCTGTGGGATTGTAGTTGCCAAATGCCAAGCCCGAGGTGTAGGACGTGCAGTAGGTCTGCGCCGCTGCCTGCCGGGCGCCGCAAGCGATCAGCAGGAACGCAGCAAGAGCGAGTCTTGGCATCATGGTTTTGGCTCCAAGCAGCGCAGCGGTCCGATTATGGGGATGTCCCCGGGTAGGGGTCGGTAGTTGAAAGCAACATTGCAGCGCCGGCCGTCCGGGAGTTCAACGGAAACCTGGTTATCGCGGGAGAGGTCCTGAATATAGGCTTCCCCATCGTAGCCGACGGGGCCAATGACGGCGGTTCCAATCAGCTTGGCGGTGCTGCCGACCGGAATGGGCACCCCAGCCTCATCAACGAGGCGGATGGTGGCGGCATGGCTGATTCTCATGGGGAACCTGACCACTACTCCAGAGCGATCCTGAGGCCGCACTTCCCGAGCGGTAACTTCAATCGAGCTGTCCGGAGGAATATCGTTTGGCTCGATGGCAATGTGGTTGAGATCGAAGGCACGCATATCGGGCACCAGCAGCCGCCCTGAGGAGTTGGTTCTACCCACGTCGCGGTTCTCCTGCAGAACGTGTATGTGCCCCATGGGACTCGAGTCTACGATCGCGAAGCTGTCGTAGATCGTGTTTGATGGAAACAGGCCGCTGTCAACCAGCGAGACTGCGCCCTGGGATTCGAGACGCAAAGTCGTTTGCCCACTGGTGCTGTTGATGCCCGCTGAAAGCAGGGTCCAAGGAGATCTGTATTGTCCCAGGGCGAATTCGCTCAGGCCTTCACCTGCGGAGATATAGGCCTGGTAGCCGAACTCGCTAATCTTGGCCGCAGACATTTGCGTCTGCACCTGCACCGATCCGTCCGACGTCCCACTGACGCCGGCAGAACTGCGTCTGCCGAGTGGGATGGACAGGCCGAACTGCAGTCCGCCGCTGGCAGCGCTGGATAAGTCTCGGAACTCGTTGACATAGATCGAGAAGTGACGGAACGGCAGTGAATAGTTGGCCGAGAAGACGTGGGTGTGCTCGGCCGACGCGACCTGCAACTGGGCAGGGCCGCCTGGCGCATCCCGATCAATCCCCGCGTAGGCCACGCCCGCGGATCCGAGCCGCCTGAGCGACAGACTGGTGAAGGCACTGAGCTGCTTGCGTAAGACTCCATCGCCGTTCATTGACGCGACATCCCGGTAGGCGGCTCCCGCGATGGTCGCGGAAGCGCCGAGGCTGAATACCCTGCCGATGCGCTGGGCTCCTGCAGAAAATTGTGCGCCGGGGCGAGTGGAACCGACGCTGGCCGCCGCGGCGAAATTCACCACGCCGAGATTTCCAATCTGCACCACGCTACCGGCGCCTGCCATGCCCGTGCCTTGAGTGCCTTCAGCGCTTCCTTCGATCGTCACTTTCCTGGCCAGACCACGGCGATAAATCACGGTGCCTGCAATTTTTCCGTAGTCATTGCTGACAGAGCCCCAGTTGCGGCGCACCAGGCCGGCTTGCGCTGAGAAAGTCTGCAAACCCGGCGCCAGCAGTGCAGCGCTGGCGTAGAAGGGCTGCGACACGGTCACTTGTTGACCCAGTGCATTGGTCATCGCCATCGAGATCGTTCCCGCCCCCGACACTACGGGGAGCTGCGGAATCTCGAAGGGCCCAGCATCGATCTGGCGTGAGAGCACCAGGTTACCGTCAGCCAGTACGTCAATCGTGGAGGGGACAGCGGCCGAACCGGCAACAGACGGAAGGGGGAAAGTGATCAGATCAGGGCGCATGCTGAAATCGGAACGAATCTGAGCGCCCTCCAGCCGAATTGGCCGGGTCCAGCTCAGGCCGCCCGTGATGAAATCGCCCAAGCTATAGCGGCGCAGCGAATTCACGTCAGCGAAGGAGTAGGTCGAATCTAGGCGAATCACCGATTGTGAACCGCTCCCGCCTGAAGTCGAGTTGGTATTGGCAAACCATCCCGAGCCGATGACACCCAGGGGCGAGAACGCTCGCATGTCCATGGATCCGCTGCCACCGATGCGGCCGCCGTTGAAGGTTCCGGCGATGTCATAGTTGATCGTCATGCCTTTGCCGCTCTCGATCAAAGGACCGCTGGTCGACCGCGCACTCTCATCGAGCAGTAGCAGCGCCGGAAGCAGGTGGTCGTCGCTTGTTGTGACATATATCGTCTGGGTCTCTTGGTCGACCCTCCAAGCCAATCCCGGCAGATCCGACAGCGCGATCAGAGTAAGCGCTCCCGATGAGCGGGAAGCGGGGTCCCCTGTGATAAGAGAGTCAGGAACCTTGAAACCGAGATCGCGGAGTTCGTCTGGCTGAGCCATCATCCTGCGGTCACGCAGGGTAAACTCGCCCACCTTCCCGATGGAATGCCCGTTCACCTGTACCTCCAGGAGCAGCGTCTGGTCAGCAGCCGTGGCCTGTCGCGGCATCGTTGTCAGCACGAGAACTAGAATCCCCGCATAGCGGAGACATCCGGACGCCATGCGTTCAAAGTCATGGAATCCCGACAACCGGAACCTGCTGTTCAATGGGGATAGTATCGGCGTGAGCCGTCAATTGCAGAGTCTCGCCCTTAAGCGGCATGGACCCTTGTAAAGCAATTGGCCAACGCCGGGTGGCGCCGGCGAGAATATACGGAGAGGCGCTGGATTCCGTCCTAAGTTTGCGGCCGTCACTCGCCAACAGCATGATATCGCGGATCACTTCATGGCGCAGGCCGTCATTGACTCCCACCAGGTAGCTCTGGCCAGCGTCGCTTTCGATGTGAAACAGCAGATGCGGAAGCCCACGGACCTCAGACTGAGCAAAAATCGGGATGGACATGCGCAACACGATTTGTACGACCCCGGGCTCTCCCGCCACTGGGATCTGATCGAGCAGAATACGGTAGGTGGCTTCCCGCCCTTGCGGCGAATGGCGCAGCACGAGGCGTATGAGTTGCTTGGCCCCTGGTGCGATCGAGACCAGCGGCGGACTCGCCACTACCTCATCGGAGGCATCGAGCTGGTCGTTCCCGTGCGGCTGGTTCCACGCATAGGCACGTATCTGAATAGCCGTGGTTGCGCTTCCCTCATTGACCACGGTCATGGTGGTGGCTCTCTGTCCTGGCGTCATCTGAATGTTGACAGGCAAAACCCTCAACCCCTGCGCTCTCACTGGGCCGCCCAAAAGCAGAACGACAAAGAGAGCAGTGATCGTCTTGAATGGCGCTGCTATTCGGAATGAGATCATTGAAGCCTCTTCTCACTACATAGCCATCGATCGACAGGTGGCGATGCTGGTAATCGTGTTGGTATCGGAAGCGGACGAAAGATACTGCACCGCCGCAGCCTGGTCATCCCAGATTTGGCTCAAGCCGCCCGTACTAGACCATGGTTAATCGCGAAGATCGCCAACTCAAGGCGATTGGACACGCCCGTCTTGTCGAAGATCTGCTTCAAGTGATGTTTCACCGTTTCCGAGCTGATCTTGAACTCCGCAGCGATGTCTTTGTTGGTACATCCTTCCGCAATCAGCGAGGTAATCTGAAGTCCGCGCTGAGTCAGCCCGAAAACCTGCATTGGGGGTTGCTCAGTCTCGCGCATAAGTTCCTGAAGAAGATTCACGAGATCGTAAACGGGCGTTCCGAATGCCCAGTAATCTCCCTCGAGAACCGCTTCAATACATTCGTGCAGTTCCGACTTCGAGCCGCCCTTGTTGACGATTCCCCTGGCTCCCATTCGCATCGCCTCGAGCACCTGAGCCTTGTCTACGTTGCTGGCCAGAACCACGGTCTTGGTATTGCAATGGCGTGCCTTCAACTGGCCAAGCGCTTCCATTCCAGACATGTTTGGCATCGACAAATCCAGAAGAAGAATATCGGGATGGAACCGCTCGACATTCTGGAGCGCTTCGATGCCATCGCAGGCTTCGCCAACCACTCTGAAGCCCTCGTTCGCTTCGAGCATGATTCGGACTCCCAACCGGACAACTGGATGGTCGTCCGCAATAACAATTCGAATGGACTGATTCGATATCATCATTCACTCCCCAAGCGCAGGAATGCGCCGAAGTTCGATAGACGTGAACGCGAGACAATGGCACAATTCTTCAAGAAACAACAGGACGGACTCTTGAGCCGCCGCCTGCTTCTCTATCTTCGAGCAGATTTTCCCGACCTCCACTGCGCCTACAACTAAACTGCTGCCCTTCAGGTAATGCGCCTTTCGTTGCAGGCTCGGGAAGTCATTGGCCTCGGCCAGCGAGATCAATTGAGCAATTGTCTGGCGTGCATCTTCCATGTACGCAGTACAAAGCAACCGCAATTTGAGTTGCCGTTCTTCGAAGAGGCCATGACCTTCCGGCGCCTCCGGGGGTACACACGGAAGAAAAGCCTGGTTTTCCTTGCCCAAAGCTGCACGAGCGCGCGTCAACGCAGCTTCAAGTTCCTGGAGCCCTACTGGCTTCGAAAGGAAATCATTCATGCCGGCAGCCAGGCAGGCATCGCAATCTGAACTGCTTGTTTTCGCCGTCATGGCGATGATCCACGGCGCAGTCGCCGACCCTGTTGCCAAGCGAATTTGCCGGGTGGCATCGAGACCGTCCAACTCCGGCATCTGCAGATCCATCAGCACCACATCGTAGAATTGCCGAAATGTCGCCTCAACCGCTTCGATTCCATTGCTGGCGACGTCACTGCGATACCCAAGCTTCCCGAGCACCAGAGTCGTAAACTTCTGATTGACTGGATTGTCCTCAGCCAGAAGAACTCGGAGAGAAGCGACTGACGCAAACTCTGGCATGCAATCCTGCTTCGCCCCACCCATCCGTGAGGGGATAATCCCGATTTGAGGGGAGATCGCATTGATTTCTTCGTATGAACGAGCCGGTTTTGATACCCCCCCGGCTAGTAATTCGACGGCGAGGCTTGGGGAAGCCAAGGGATGAAATGGGACGCCAGATACATTTGAGCCCGATAGCCGAATACACTCGGCCGGCTCGATGCCAGAATTGAGCGCAAGAAGCCGCCGTAGCGCTTTGATCCGCTCAACTTCATTCGGGGTTGGATCCACAGTCATTCCTTGCTACATCGGCTCAAAGACGTAGCAGTTTCAACTGTTTTGGGTCTTGCCTCGGTTCCAGCAGATGCATGCACAAGTCCCAGAGCGCCGACGTGGGTGTACCGCCAGCGCGGAGCAACCTCAATTAGGCTGCCATACGTCCGGCTTTCGCTCTTTGGGCCAGTTAGCGAATTCATCGGCAGTCCGCGGTTCAATGATCGACTCGCCTCCCATTCCACGGAGTAGGCCCAGTATCAAAGCCAGCACAAAGCGCACCGGACATGACATGCCCAGAAAAGAGACTGCTTCTTCCTGCCGTTTGCCGGAGGGAAGCGCACACCACTAACCGTTCTGTTTTGTTATAGCTACCGGAAACTCTCTCGTCGAGATGCCCACGCGTCAATTCCGGCCAGTGTCCCACTGGCACCGATGGGGGGGTCGGCCACCCTTATGTGGAATAGCATCACTGTCTTAGTGGCTCTATCTTTGGTCTACAAGCTAATCACGCTGAACTAAAGAGAGAAGGATGACCATGAAACTGACAGCCGCAAGAACTACATGTTTCGCCGCTACCTCAACCCGTTTTGCCGGTATTTGCACCCTGGGGGTCTTAGCGCTTCTGACCTCCATCCCTGCCGCAGCGGCGACCGCTACCACAACTTTCGCCGTAACCGCAACAGTTCAGGCCACTTGCTCAGTATCCGCCACTGCGATGGGCTTCGGAACCTACTCTACCGCTGTTGCGACAGCGACGTCGACCGTCACTGTCACCTGCACGAACACCACTCCGTACACCGTCGGGCTGAACGCAGGAGCGGCAACTGGCGCAACTGTAACCAACCGCAGCATGACGGCTTCAACGGTGTTACTGGGCTATGGGCTGTTTTCGGACGCCGCACACTCGGTAAATTTCGCTACTACGGCCAGCATCAACGGCAACAACCTTGCCCAGCCGATCACGATTTACGGCCAGATTCCGGCGGGAGAGTATGTGACGCCCGGTTCCTATTCCGATACGATCACCGTCACCGTCAGCTATTAGAGAATGGATTTTGTGCAGATAGTGCCGTAACGATCATGAGAGAGGGATGACGATGTCGCTGACCGCCAAAAGGACTACACGTATCGCCGCTACTGCAAGCCGTCTTGCCGGTATCTGCACCCTGGGGTTCTTAGCGCTGCTGACTTCCACCCCTGCCGCTGCGGCGACCGCAACCACCGCTTTCGCCGTAACCGCAACTGTTCAGGCCACTTGCGCAGTCTCCGCCACTGCGATGGGCTTCGGAACCTACACTACTGCTGTGGCGACATCGACATCGACCGTCACTGTCACCTGCACGAACACCACGCCGTACACCGTCGGGCTGAGTGCAGGATCGGCAACTGGCGCAACTGTAACCAACCGCAGCATGACGGGTGGAGCGGTGTTACTGGGCTATGGGCTGTTTTCGGACTCCGCACACTCGACAAATTTCGTCACTACGGCCAGCATCAACGGCAACAACCTTGCCCAGCCGATCACGATCTACGGCCAGATTCCGGCCGGAGAGTATGTGACTCCCGGTTCCTATTCCGATACGATTACCGTCACCGTCACCTACTGAAGAATTGATTTCACGCCGATACTGCCGCAATCATCGTACGAATGTCCTGGCGAGGCATACTGAGAACGATGCTTGGTCTCAATAGGACAATGGGGCTTCACAGGCAGGCAGTTTTCGCCGCGCGCATCAGCCGCCGCACCGTTCATTCGAATAAACTTACATACAGTCTGAGTTCGACGCATCCCTCGGAAACCGGCCTTATAAGTAGTTCATTGTCCACATTTCGTAGGGAATAGCGGAAAATATTCCCCTGAAGTCCTTTTTGGAGACGGTCAAAGTTTCAAAATCAGGACCGGGTATCACATTCCTCGTTGATTGCGTCTCTCAAAAAGAGAAACTCCTCATCCAACATTGGCATGAGGTCGCTGACTGGAACCAGATCCCCGGCGTCTGCTGCCATTTCCATTTCCGTTGCCACATTGCGAAGACGTTCGCCGCCGACATTTGCGCATGCGCCTCGAATCGAGTGGGCCTGCCGCGCGGAACCAGGAACATCTCCGCCTCTAACAAGATCCTTCAAAACCTGAATCTGGCGCGGGGTATCGTCAAGAAACATCTCAAAGCCAATCTGGGCGATTTCATGATCTCCCGCCACGCGCTCCAACACGCCAGCTCGATCGAATATCGGCGCGACAGATCCGGCAGCGCGAGTTGGGACCAGCTGTCCTGTCGTTACCGGTATCGGGGAGGCAGGGATGGGCAGCCACTTTTCGAGCGCTAATCGCAATGTCATCATTGATACAGGTTTGGTCACAAAGTCGTTCATGCCCGCTGCGAGGCAACGCTCTCGGTCGCGTTGCATGACGTTGGCGGTCATAGCGATGATGGGAATCCCATGACTGAGGACGGCAGACTGCGGATCGCGGATTTGGCGAGTGGCCTCGACGCCGTCCATCACCGGCATGCGCATATCCATCAGAACCAAGTCGTAAGGGATGGACGCGAGCGAACTGACCGCTTCGGCGCCATCGGCTACGGCGTCAGCATGCAGGCCTAACCTGCGGAGTATGCCCAGGGCGACTTCCCGGTTTGTGGAGTTGTCCTCCGCAAGCAAAATGCGCGCATTGACGCCAACAAAAGACCGAACCGATTCTGGGTTCTCCTGGGGCAGCTCTGGGGCCAAATTCTTCGCAGGATCTGAAGCAGGGCCGGTACGGCGGGACAAGGCTTTTGAGAGAAGATCGAGCAGCTCTTCCCGCCGCACTGGTTTGGTTGCGCAACCGGAGAAGCCAATCTGTTCGAGACGCTGCGAGCCTTTGCGAACGCCGAGGGATGTCAACATCACCATCTTCAAATCCGCCAGTCTCTCATCCGCTCTGATGGCGCGACCAAGAGCCTCGCCATCCATTCCTGGCATCTGCATGTCGATCAAGGCGACTCGGAAGGGATCGCCTTGATCCAGCGCCTGACCCAGGGCGCGGAGCGCCCATGGGCCGCCTTCAACGACAGTCGTGCGCATGCCCCAACTGGCGGTCACATTAGCAAGGATCTCACGGCTCGTGGAATTGTCATCGACAATCAATATAGGTTCGCCGTTCAGGTTCGCCGAAGTTTGACTTTCCGTTTGGTTCTCCTGGAATTGAATGCCTCGGCCTAATCTCACAGTAAAGTAAAACTCCGAGCCCTTTCCCTCATGGCTGGCGACGCCAACCACTCCGCCCATCATCTCCACCAGTTGTTTCGAGATGGCCAGTCCCAAACCTGTACCGCCAAACTTCCGTGTAGTGGATGTATCTACCTGGCTGAATTGGTCGAAGAGTATGCCTATCTTGTTTTCCGGAATCCCGATTCCCGTGTCCCGCACGGAGAAGCGCAATACGCATTCGGACCCCCTGTCTTCTTCCAGAGTGACCCGAACGTCGACCTCGCCCTCCTCAGTAAACTTGATGGCGTTGCCGATCAGGTTGGTGAGAATCTGGCGCAGGCGCCCTGAGTCGCCACGGAGCAAACTTGGAACCGTGGAGTCTGCAATGCATAACAACTCCAGCCCCTTCACATTCGCCGACAGTGCAAGAGTGGCTCCCAGGTTTTCCAGCAGGTTGCGAAGATCGAATTCCTCAGTCTCGAGTTCAAGTTTGTTCGCCTCCATCTTGGAAAAATCCAGGATGTCGTTAATGACCTGCAGCAACGATTCTCCGCTGGTGCGCACGGTGTCAGCATAGCGGCGTTGCTCGGCCGTCAGGTTTGTGTCCAACAACAACCCGGTCATGCCGATAACTCCATTCATCGGAGTGCGGATCTCATGGCTCATGTTGGCTAGGAACTCGCTCTTGGCCGCCGTCGCCTTCTCTGCCTCTATAGCAAGTGCGTTGGCGCGCACAGTCTCCATTTCGAGTTGGCAATTGGTTGCCAGCAATGCATCGGCTGCTTGTTTCTGCGCCGTAATGTCCCAATTTGTGCCGACCATACGGACTGCTTTTCCGTTGGCATCCCGCTTGACAAAAGCGCTGGCACGAATGTGGTGAATACTTCCATCCGGCCAGACAACCCGGAACTCACTATCGAATTCCTTTTCGCCGCGGATAGCGGCTTCGCTCTCTTCGTTTGCTCGCTGGCGGTCTTCCGGGTGCACTCGCGCCTGCCATGCCTCGCAAGTACCGTCAAACTGCTCCCGCGAGATTCCGTAGAGTCGCAACATTTGCTCGTCCCAAAGGAGTACTTTATGCACAAGGTCATTGGCCCAAATGCCTACGCCGCCGGCGCGTGTCGCTAACATCAGGCGGTCCGCAGTTTGCCGCAGAAGAATCTCGGCTCGTTTTCGCTCCGTGATCTCTTCCGCAATTCCAGCCACGCGAATCATTTGCCCGGCTTGATCGCGAATCGGAAATGCCCGGTCGCGAATCCATTTCTCCTGCCCGTCCGGAGTACAGACTCTGTATTCAGAGTCGAGATCTTCTCCTTGCAACTGCCTCAGGAAGATCTCGTGCGCTCTTGCGCGGTCGTCGATATGGATCGCTTCCAGCCAGTCCATCGGGTTCTCATAAAGGCTCTCGCAGGACCGGCCCCATATCTCCTCGTATGCTGGGCTTATATAGAGCATCTCGGTGCCCGCCGCGCTCATCATCCAAAAGACTTCATGGATGTTTTCCGCAATCTGCCGGAACTTCTCTTCGCTGCTCTTGAGGGCCTGCTCCGCTTGCTTGCGCTCGGTGATGTCAATGTGCTCTACAACGATTCGGAGTTGGCCATTGAAAGAGAATCGATTGACTTTGGCAATGAACCATCGCTTTTCTTGGGGGGAGTCGCATGCATACTCTTGCGAGTGCCCCACGCTCTCCCCACGCAGCACGCTGCGGACGCCATTGGCAAATTCGGCCGCCTCATCGGCTTCCTCGCCTTCAGCCCGGTCGCACACGGCGAGGTAGTTGGCTCCTATGCCAAAGCTGTCGCATCCCGAGGTGGAAGCATAGACCTCGCCAAGACATTCCTTCTGGTTCGCTTGCCCAAAGTCCTTCCATCGCCGGTTCACCGCGATCACCGTGCCCGTCTCGTCAAGCACGCATATATTGGATGACAGATCATCCACGGTGGACTGGGCAAATTCCTGGGATTCCCGCAGCGCCTGTTCCGCTTGTTTACGCTCGGTAACGTCCGTAGTTAGGCCGACGTGGCCTAGGAATTCGTTTGTCGCAGAAAACCGCACATCTGCGCACGAATTGAACCAACGCCACACGCCATCGGCGCGGCGGATGCGCGCTTCCCCATTGAATGCCAAATGATCGTGCACAGCACGCTGAAAGCCCTCTGCATACTCGTGCGCATCCTCAGGGTGAATCAACAACTCCCACTTGCCTCCTTCCAAATCCTCACAGGTTGTACCAAAGGACTCCCGATACGCCCGGTTGATGAATAGAAGCTCCCCCTTTGCATCGGTTGTCCACATCACGGCAGGGCATTCGTCAGCCATGACCCGAAAGCGATCTTCGCTTTCGCGCAAAGCTTCCTCGATTCGTTTGCGATCCGTGATGTCGCGGATGATGGCGCAAATGGCGACCACTTCGCCCGAGGAATTCTTGATTGGTGACCCTGTAATCCAAACCTGAATTCTCGATCCGTCTTTGTGCTTGCACAGAGTCTCGTACTGGGATACGGTGCGTCCCTGCGGAGCCTGGTTGATACGATCCGCTAGTTCATCCAGGCGCTCACGGGTCAAGAGCATGGATAAGTGCTTCCCAACCGCATCGTCAGCCGCATAACCGAACAATGCACATGCGCCGGGGTTCCAGGAGAGAATAAAGCCTGCAGTACTGATGGCCATGATGGCGGCGTCGGAAGATTCCACGATCGATGCCAGCAAAGCTTTGTTGTTTTCCGCCTCTCTGCGCTCTGTGTTATCCCTCAAGATCGCAGTCACTGCAATGACGCTACCCGCGGAATCTCTGATTGGGAAACCAGATACATTTACGTGGATTAGCCTCCGGCCTGCATGTTGGCAGAGGCCGTCGAGGTTTGAAATGGACTTGCCTTGGGACACTGTGTTGATGCACTCGACCATGCGCGACAGTAGATCCGGTGGGGTAATTATGGATACGCTCTGCCCGATCGCTTGCAGCGCGGAATAGCCAAACAGTGCTTCGGCACCGCGATTCCAGGTCAGGATGATTCCCGCTGGGGTAGTTGCAATGATCGCGTCGTTCGAGCCTTCCACAATTGCGGCGAGAAAAGCCCGTGCACTTTCGGCAGAACGCCGCTCCGAAACATCATGCTTGATTGCGATGTAGCCGGTGGTTGCGCCGCTCGCGTCACGGACAGGAGCGATCCGCATCTCCTCTGTGTAAAGACTCCCGTCTTTACGACGATTGACCACTTCGCCGTTCCAGATATGCCCGGACTTGATCGTACGCCAGAGATCTTCGTAGAACTCGGCAGGTTCGCACCCGGACTTGAGGATGCGAGGATTCTGCCCCAGAGCTTCATCGCTGGAGTACCCTGTCATGACTGTGAATGCAGGGTTTACGAACTCTATCTTCCCGTCAACGTCGGTGATAACAATGCCATCGGCCGCTTGGTCGACTGCTTGAAGCAACCCGGCATGCCCAACTGAGGATGTTCCCTTACGCACTCACCACCTCGATGCAGAAAAGGCATACAGCTTCTATCGGTCAAATACGACAGTTCTAACAGCCCCCGGTGTAAGTGCGACTACCCCTTAAGTGGACGCCTTGAAGGCACGGAAAAGCGCAACTCCCGCTTCTATTTGAGGCACAAAGAGGGAAGGCGCGCGTGCGGCAATCAGGCAGTCAATTCCAGCGCCGCCCCTGCCCATACCAGCGCCGACCGATAGCAGGCAACCATCTCTTTTTCGCTGAGTCCATTGGCTTCAACCACCGTGTCGCAGGTGGCCCAGTCGCCGTGCTCGTGGCTCTCAAGCCATCCCAGCAGAACGCGTTCGCGATTGGCCGCGCCTTTGAGCGCCGACTTAATCTCATCCCGCAGCGGCAGTGTCGGCACCAAGTCCTCCATGGGCATCAGCATCATCGCCGGCAACATGCTCAACATGCCCAGCAAGTACTGCTCGCCAGGGTCCAGCCCGCATCGCTCCGAGGCCAGTTCGCAAAACCGCCCACGCAGAAAAGCCATGCGCAGGATCTCCAACGGTTGCTCGCCGTTAAGGTCGCTGGCGATGGCCAGCATCACAATGCGCCGGAAGGTCTTTTCGCCCAGCACCAGAAGCGCTGTCTGGATGGAACGAATCTCCATGTGCAACGCATACATTGGCGAATTGGCCAGGCGCAGCAGCCGGTAGGTCATCGAAGCGTCGCGCTTCATCATCCGGCTGGCTTCATGCACGTCAATGTCGTCGCTCTGAAGCAGTTTCAGAAGCTCGAAGTGACCCATCCGGTTGGAGGGAATCTTCCGGTTGTTCATCAGCACCGGGCGGCAGAAGTAATAGCCCTGAAAGAGCGTGAAGCCTTCTGTCCTGGCCTGCTGGTACTCCTCCTGCGTTTCCACCTTTTCTGCCAGCATGGCGATCGGCCTGCCACGCAGACGCTGGAAGAGCCTGAGCCGTTCCTTCGGCCCGGTCAACCCGAAGTCCACTTTGATGTAGTCGGCCAACTCCACCAGAGGATCGAATTTCCTCTCCCACACAAAATCATCCAGCGCCAGGCGGTAGCCAGACGCCTTCAGCCTCCGGCAGGCGGCAATCAAATCCGGAGTCGGCTCCACGGTCTCAAGGATCTCAAGAACTGTCATGTCCTTGGGCAAAATTCCTACAAGCTCCTCGGTCAGCGCATCCAAAGTGCAATTCACAAAGGCCGGCAAGCCGCCAGTGAGTTTCTCCAGCCCAAACATCACAGTGTTGTCGAGGATGGTCATGGTCGCCTTGTCGCCATCTCCTCGAAAGGCCAGCTCCGGTCCGGCCCTGAAGAGCAATTCGTACCCATGCACCCGGCCGTGCAGATCCAGAATTGGCTGGCGCGCTACGTATCGAAGTCCTTCTCTCCACTCCGTCGAGATCGACTCAAGGGCTGAGGCCGGTGTAGCGAGAACTGCCATAGATACCTTCCAGCAGCGCCTATCGGCTGAATGCGTCGATAAATTCAATGCGTGAGCAAGACCTGCCGGTTTTTAAGCACGAGGAAGGAAGCCGTTAGTTCACGGCGGCGGGACGGGAAACGAACTCGTTCACCGAGCGGACGATCAGACCTTCAAATGGAAGGTGGAGCGACGCACTCGATCTTGGTGCCTCCTGACGTACTTGGGGATAAGGATCAGGAGCTTGTCGGAATAGCCGCGGCCGATTAGGTCGAGAATCGTCCCGCGCATTTGTTATTCGGCCCTGGACTCGATCTCAACCGCTGCCGTCGAACCGAAAGTTCCGTCAATGCGGGCAAAACTAGCACCGCAACTCGTATTGATGCTCGCCCACGACTCAGGCAAGCGTTTTGAGTTTCGCACACGAGTACTGATTTTCCGTATTTGTCATGCTGCTGCCCTTCGCTCCGAGTTCCTGATGAATCCTTTAGAGGCGCGCGTCAGGTCGCTCTCACCCGTCTTCCAGTCGATTCGGATGGATATTCTGGGAAACAGCGTGAGCCAATTGTCAGGTCTGCGCGTAGCCTCTTTGTGTGGGCGCGCAGAATACAAAGGTAGTCGTGAAGCGGATTCCGCGGCTCCATCATCTGATGATATTCGCCACATTGCCCGCGAAGTTCGGCGCAGCAACATCTTCAGTCGCTGCCAACAGATTCTATGCGCAACCCGGAATGAAAGTGATGTGCGATTCAATGCGAGCGCGTGCAATTCAGTGCAACCCCCCGACCCGCTTTTTGAGTCAACTGAATTTCCGCGAAGGATGGGTGTGTATCACTTTCGTATCACAGCAGCCTTCTTGGATGTCCACTCATATCAGATTAAGTCATTTATTATGAGTGGTGAGCTCGGTGGGGATCGAACCCACGACCCACGCCTTAAAAGGGCGTTGCTCTACCTACTGAGCTACGAGCTCACATTATTGTTAAATCGTTTGAAATGAATTACTTACAGCAGCATATTCGTTCTGACAAGTAACCAGGTTTTTGGCTTGGGAACCATTTTGGGAACCGTTTTGTACCTGCCTTGTACCTTGAGAACCATTCCCATTGGTTCCCTCGGGGACCAGGCACTCCAGCGCCTCCAATTGAAACTTGGGAGCAAGGTGGGCATACCGTTTCGTCTGGCTCAGGGTCTTGTGGCCCAGCAGCTCAGACACTTGGTGCAACGACACTCCTTTCATTACGAGTCGGCTGGCAAAGGTGTGGCGAAGCGTGTGCCAGGTTACGCCCTCGATCCCTGCCCGCTTCAGAGCCGTTTCGTACCACTTCCGAGGGTTCTTGATGGATTCGTGCCGCTTGGACCGAAACAAAGGCTCATCGGCTGGCCGCCCATGCCGAAGGTGTTCGGCGCGGATGCGATCGAGGATCGCCACCGCGGCTGAGTTCAGATGCACAAAACGGTCGCTGCCGTTCTTGGTTGCCGAGAGATAGATGAACCTGGCCTTGATGTCCACCTGGTCCAAGCTGGTCGTGAACTGTTCCGTCTTCCTCATGCCGGTATAGAGAGCGATGTCGAGCTGGTCGAAGCAGTTCTGGCCGTCGCTCTTGATCCGGCCGGGAAGATCGGCCTTGATGGCAGCCCGCAGGCGTACCTCTTCTTCCGCGGTCAGGTAGCGCACCCTGCCCATGGGTTCCTTGGAGCGGCGGACCAGCCGCATCGGGTTCTCGGTGACCTTCCCGGCCCGCATGGCTTCCCGAAAGCACGAACTGATAGATGACTTGTAACGGTTCTGCGTACCGGCAGACCATTCCCGCTCTTCCGTCATGTTGTCCATCCACTCCTGAAGCTCAGCAGTGGTGATGGAGGCCGCAGCCCTGTCGCCGAACTCTAGGCACGCTAGCTCAGCCCTGGCCTTCAAGCCCTTGGCGTCGCCTTGCTTGGCGCCTTCTGCATACTTGACGCCAAGGGCCACAACATCGGAGAACTTCACGCCGTGCCGGGGGTTGACAGGCAACAGTTGGCCGGTCCGCCGCTCAAGCTGCTTCTCATCGGACAACTTGACGGCTGTGCCGTAGTTGCCGGCACAGATGGTCCTGCGCTTGCCCTTGATATCCACCCAGCGGACCCACCAGTCCTTGGAGCCCTTCACCTTTTGGTAAACGCCCCGGTGTGTCTCTACTTTCGCCTTGCGCGGCATCGGCAATCCCCTTTGGCAAGAATAGCAGAAATGGTTCCCGGGCGATGCTCTGAATCACTCCGCAATCTCGGCCTCCGAGGACACGGCTTCGGGATGGTCCTCTTTGGCGAAGCGGATCAGTTCTGAATGGTGGATCAACACTTTGGACCCCTGGTGCTTGACCCGGATGCGTTGCCGGGCGATGTGGTAGTCCAGGGCACGGATGCTGATGGAAAGTATGTAGGCGGCGTCGGCCCGGGAATGAAGGAGGCGCTGCGAGGTCGAAGAGACTGTTTCTCGCATTTTGGATTTCATGGCCCCATGCTGCATCCGATCCCGGTCCGGTGGGATTAGTAAAACACCTTACACCGTTTTTTAAGGCCTGGTGCCGTTTTCAGCCAAAACAGGCCGCCAGGAGGCCCGTGGTGGCGTCCGTGGTGGTCCGGTGGGCCTTGCACACGTCCGGACTCAACAGTAGCTCAGCGGGTGCCCGCGTGCGTAGCGCGCGGCACCTCTCGTCTCCCATACACCAGCGCTGGCTGCCTGTCTGATCCCAAGTGCTCAGTTCGGTCTGCAATCCAACAATCTCAGAAGAAAGAGCAGGAAATCGCTCCGTAAGGGATTACCCTAATCCCGCTTTGTCTTGCTCCCGTGCATCCTGATGAAGAACAGGAGATGGCATGAGCAGCAACCGGAGGTTTTGGCGCGTCGTTGTTCTTGCTCTTTTACCTAAGTACCTAAGTACTATTCTCAGAGCCTCTGGCCCTGATCCTACCCAAAAAGCAAGAGCATCGAAATGGGTGCCCCGATAAAGGCTCCGGACCCGGATGATTACATAAACCTAATAGAATGAGTAAGTCACCGCGGGCGGCTAACGCAGCGGAGCCGCTTCCGCCTTCCCGCTGAAGGTCGGACCTTTGGAGAACCCCAACCCCAGCCTAATCTTGAATCAGAAGGAAATATGCCAAACAAAACCACAATCCGGGCCGACGCCGCCAACGCGGGCGGGAGGCCCACCCGGGAATATCTGGAGACGGTCGGAACGACTCCGTCCGGCTCCTTCCTCCACATCGACAGACTCTTTCGTGACGCCAGCCGGCGGCTCATGGCTGCCGCCACCTGCACCCTGTGCGGCAAACAGACCCAATGCCGGCTCGTAGATATTCTCACCGGGCACACACGCTCGTGCAAGTGCCTGAGGCCAAAGCAGTATGTCATCAATGTTTCGACTTTGGCAAATCAAATCCCATGGTCTCGCCTGGGCAGGATTTGGTGCGCCCATCTCGCAGGGAGAGGCCGCTGTGCGTTGGCAAAAACCTTTCATTATGCGGTAATCGTGATCGACATTGCGTTGCGCCGGTACCAACGCTGGGTCGACGAAATCAGAGCGGCCCTGAAGAACGAGCCAGACGACATGCCGAAGGAACACCGGGGCCTGTCTATCCCTCAGAAAGTAATCGACTTCCTTCGAAGGGCATCGATCCGATTCCAAAACCGGGGGCAAAAGGATCGGGAGCAGATCCTTGAAGTGAATCGCCGCCGGGAGACACAGGCACACCTCGACAACCAGGAGGCAATTCAAAACCACCTTTTCCAAATCGAGTGCCTCAAAGCGGAATTGGACGCGCCGGTGATGGCCTGGGGCTGCGACAGCTCCGGCCGGCGCGTTCCCCTCCGCCGCCAGCACCCAGTTCTGAACGGCACCGAGCTTGCACGACACCGAGACGGATATCAAAGTGGCACATTGGCCAGGACCGTAGAATGGGCGTTGGACGTCGACTGCGCGGCGCTCGAACCTGCTCAGCGCGCCAGTGTTCTGTTTCTTAGAACTGTCTATTTCGATACCATTTTGTACCGCAAGGGACTTCGCCGGAGGTTCTTCCAGCAGTCCCAGTCGCAGTCGCAGAGCCGGCCCTTTCCTGATCAACAGGCCCGCTGGAGGCCCGTGGCTGCGTCCGTGGGGGTCTAGCCGCGATTTCTCACACGGATCGATTCTGTGGGGGGCGGTGGATTTTGGCAGGGGTAGAGAGCGATGAACGGCTGGCAATCTGCTCGGCGATAGGTTCGGCGGGTGTTTCGAAGGGCTGATTTC
>Ga0302201_10001084_pt1 | contig 23868 bp, 23 predicted proteins | sample II_Bog_N3_2_FD_194586 | JGI IMG/M metagenome (GOLD analysis project Ga0302201, IMG submission 194586) | Peat permafrost microbial communities from Stordalen Mire near Abisko, Sweden - II_Bog_N3_2 | ecosystem: Environmental > Terrestrial > Soil > Wetlands > Peat | place: Sweden: Abisko... | reverse complement strand
GCGAAGTAGAGGCTCAAGAGTTCCGGGCCACGGATCATCCAGATCAGCGAACCAAGCGCCAGGTAGGGACCAAAGGGTATTTTCCCGCCGGATCGTCCAAAGGTCAGGAGCAAGGTCGTCACGCCGACGATTGCCCCGATGATGGATCCGGCGAAGAGAGAAAAAAGCACTCCTTTCCAGCCGATGAACGCCCCGATGCAGGCCAGAAACTTCACATCGCCGAAACCCATCGCCTCGCGGGGCAGCCGCACCTCGGTTACTTCTGCCGTTAATGCGACATCATCGGGCAACACGGAGAAATGCCACTCTCGGCTCTGGTGATATTGGAACGACCCCTTTTCCAGAAAAATTACCCGTTCATTCTCGATGAAGAGTTTCCCGGGACCAAACCGTTCTCCCAGAATCTCCAGCCAGAGGCAGGCCGCCTCCACCTTGTCCTGATCGCGGGTGTAGAAGTCTGAGAGGGCCATCGTCTCTTCGCCGAGATCCAAAAAGACATCCTCATCCCGGCCTACAAGTTCCATGATCTGAGGAGTCTTGCAGCGGATCTTGTAATGGCCGAAAGCGAGCTTGCCCAGCTCCACGACACCCCAGAGCAGGAAATAACCGAAAGCGGCGCCAAGAGCGGAAAAAAGAAAGCCCTTCCACCAGATCGTTTCACCCATCAGGGGAGGAACCAAGGTCGCGCAGAGGAGACCGGCGGCCGCTCCCCCCAGAGTGATCTCATCAGGGATAATGAGATAGTCGATGTCGATGAAGGTCGCCACCACCAGCAGGGAAAGAAAGAGCCAGAAAGCCGGAGCCAGGGGGAGTCCGAACCGCTCCCAAGCCAGCAGATAGAGTCCCGCAGTGAGCAACTCCACCAGCGGATAGCGGAGAGCAATCGGCATGTCGCATCCCGAGCAGCGCCCCCGCAGTAGGAGCCAGCTGATCACCGGGAGATTCTCATGCCACGGAATTGATTTTCCGCAATTCGGACAAAAGGACCGCTTGGGGTGCATCAGAGAAATACCCCTGGGCAGCCGATGAATCACGGCATTGAGAAACGATCCTGTAATAAGGCCCAGAACAACAATGACCAACAGCATCGGAGAAATCACCTTGGAAAATTATGCTTTTGGCAGACGCTTTTCGATCAGCTCGCAGAGGACATGGAGAAGAAACTTCTGTGCTTCCTGGATTCGGGCCGTCTCGACACCAGGGATGATCAACTCCAGATCGGCAACTCCCTTCGTGAATCCACCCCCTTTGCCAAGAAACGCGATCGTCTTCACGCCCTGATGGTGCGCTTCCTCAAGAGCCCTGAGAATATTGCGTGATTTGCCGCTGGTTGTCAGGGCAATGAGAACATCCCCTTTTTTGCCAAAGGCCGTCACCTGACGTGCAAAAACTTCCGTGAACTCAAAGTCGTTGCCGATTGCAGTCATCAGTCCCCCATCAACCGTGAAGGCCATCGCAGGATAGGGACGACGATCCTCCTGAAAACGGCAGGTGAATTCCGTGGCCAGATGGGCACTGTCACTTGCGCTCCCTCCGTTGCCGCAGAACAAGAGCTTGTTTCCGGCGAGCAGGGCATCTCCGGCAAGGGTGGCAGCTTCCTCCAGCGGCCCTTGCAAGGGGGGAAGAGCCGCGAGCACTTCCTGCAGGGCGGCGAGAGAACTCTCAAATTGACTCATAACAGGCGACATTGCCCCCCGCGCGCCCTCTCGTCAAGAATGGCCATGCGCGATCACCCATCGTGCAAAGCCTCACGACCTGCATTGACACTCCAGCACCCAACCGCTTTGATCCTCTGCCGTGATGTTTCTCTCGATTGATCTACTGCGAAGCGGGACCTCCCGCGCCGTCGCCTCTCTTTTTGTCGGCGCTGCCCTCCTTCTGATGAGCGGCTGCGCCACACCCGAACCGCCGCAGGTAAAGCTGGAACAGGCGAATATCCTGCCGCTCGCCATCAACCCCGACTTTACCTTCCGCAAGAAGACCCAGTTCCTGAACGATCCGGCGACTTATTTGCAGGACACCACGCCGAGCGAAGCAGTGAACTTCGAACGCCGCTACTACATGTGGCCCGCCACGACACAACTCGACAGGGATGCCCTGCGGGGAAACTACCTGAATTTCTTTTGGTGGAATCACGGCCAGCCCGCTGATGTCACCGTCCGCCTGGAATACCGTCAGGCCAACCTCGGCCCCTTTGTCATGGCCCGGGAAAAAACCTATCCCTCTGTGAAAGGCTCCCGCAGAACCCAGTTCACCATCATCGGCGACGATTACCTCGAGAATGGTCCCGTCACTAACTGGCGCTGCCTCCTCATCGTCGATGGCAAGATCGTTGGCCTGACTCAGTCCTACCTCTGGAAATAAGGAGATACTGAATGCAGCAAAAAGCCTTTAGCGATTTAGACTACAGGCGTTTAGGTCAGCAATCCGAACCGCTGAAAACCGAGAAACGCAAAATGCACAGGCTCGAACACAACATGCACAAGGATCAGAGGAGTTTGTCCGTTGTGTATTCTTGTGCCTCTTGTGGCCAATCCCTTTTCTCTTTGACCTAACAGTCTAACCACCTTCAGCCTAAAAGCCTCCCTTCAGTTTCATTATCATGCTCCCCGAGATCGAAAAACTCCTCACCCTCCAAAACCGCGATCAAAAACTTCGCGCCGTACTGACGGAGATCGCGGCGCTCCCCGGTGAAAAGGCAGCCCGGGAACGGGAACTCAAAGCCGCCGATGACCGCCTCGAAGCGGCCCGGTCGCGTCAGCGCGAGATCGAGATCGAGCGCAAGAAACTCGAACTTGAGGTTAAGGGGAAGCAGGATCAGATCTTCCGTTACAAGAACCAGCAGCTTGAGACACGGAAGAACGACGAGTTCTCCGCGCTCAAGCACGAGATCGAGAATGCCGAGAAGGTCATCGTTGAGATCGAAGATCGCGAGCTTGTGCTGATGGAAGAGGCGGAAAGCCTCAAGCCCGCTCTCCAGGCCGCCCAGGAGGCCCATGATACCGAGCAAAAAAAAGTCGAGACCCACATGGCCTCCCTTGTCACTCGTCGCGAAAATCTGGATCTCCGGCAGAAGGAACTCGCAGCCGAACGCGCCACCGCCGCCGCCGGCATCGAGGAAGATCTGCTCGACCGTTACACTCGGCTCTTCAAGAGCAAGAACGGCGTCGCCCTCGTCACCGTAGAACATGGCGTCTGCACCGGCTGCCACATGCAGGTGAACATGCAGACCCATTTGGAAGTCCGCGCCGAGAAGGAGATTATTGGGTGTCCGCAGTGTGGGAGGATTCTCTACGAACCGCAGTAATTGGTTCGCCATCCTGAGATGGAGATGAGGGAAGGTTGGAAAGTAAAAGGTGAAAAGTAAAAAGTAGGGAGCGGTGTCATCAACCTGCACTTGGGAACTGAATCACTCAACTGGACAAAAGTCTTTTGAGGATTGCTGAATTTCGGCGAAAGGACTTCTCGGGCAGGAGGGCAACTGTCCTCTGATGGAAACCTATGTCCTTTTCCAAAGAAGCGCCATACACATCCATTATACGGTTAAGATAGCACGCAATGATAAAATACGTTAGGCAATCCAGATACCTTTCATTAAATGAACGAAAACACTCTTGAAGAATGGCATAGAAGGGCATCAAGAGCGACATGGTGCCACCACACTTCCGCAACATTGTATTCTTGCCTGAACACTAGCCTAACGCGCAAGCGTTAGCCCTTTAGGGTGAGATGAGCAGCCACGCCGCCTTTAGAGTAAGTTCACAGAAAAACTAAACCAGTGCCGGGATTAGGCGCAGGGATTTTGGATGCGGGGCTAGTCGCGCGAACATTTAGCCATAGAGACCATTCCCCCAAGGCTTGGAAAATCGGATGGAGAGCAAGGCGTCGCGAGGGCAGCCGTAGTTTTCCTACGGCAACCGAGCAACAACGCTGCCGCCCGGGGGCCAATACCGTGCCGTGGGAACGGCCGGGATAGCTTAACGCGCAAGCGTTAGCCCTTTAGGGCGAGACGAGCGGGCGCGAGCGAGGCAATATCCCAAGCCTTCTAAAGGCTAGACGGTGAAGAGGTCTTTCAGGCGCTCCGTAAAACTCCGATGAATCGGAGTATTATGATCCCCGCAGAGTTCGGCGAAGGTTTTTAAGGCGTTGCGCTGTTCCTCATCGAGCTTGGTTGGCACCTCGACTTCGAGTTTCGCATGAAGGTCTCCCTTGCCGTGGCTTTGGAGCCGCGTCATGCCGTGACCTTTGACTCGAAACTCGGTGCCGCCCTGGGTCCCGGCTGGGATTTTCATTTTCACCGGACCGGAAAGGGTCGGAACTTCAACTTCTCCACCGAGAGCCGCTGTCACAAAGGAAATTGGGATTTTGGAGTGAAGGTCGCTTCCATCACGAGTGAAGATCGCGTGTTCCTTCAGATGGATGACGACATAAAGATCGCCGGAGGTACTACCCCGGGCACCCGCCTCACCGCCACCGCTGCTGCGCAGGCGCGAGCCCTCGTCGATCCCGGCGGGGATGTTGAGCTTGATTCGCGAGGTTTTCTCGGCGCGCCCCTGACCGCTACAGTCGCGGCATGGCTTGTCGATGGTCTGTCCCGCCCCGTGGCACTGAGGACACGGCTGGGCAACCTGAAAGAAGCCGCGTGAGGCGATCACCTGTCCGCGCCCACGGCAGAGGGAACAGGTCGAGACCTTGGCCCCCTTCGCGGCACCGGTTCCGTCGCAGGTATCGCAGGCATCGAGCTTGCGAAGCTCGATTTCCTTTTCACAACCGGTGAAGGCCTCTTCCAAGGTGATCCTGAGGTCGTAACGCAGGTCGGAGCCTCGCCCATCCTGGGCACCGCCACCGCCTCCGCCAAAGAAGTGGTCGAAGATTCCTCCTCCGCCACCTGCACCACCGGCAGCGCCGAACATTTCACGGAAGAGATCAAAGGGATCGTGCATACCGGACGCAGCGCCACCGCCCATTCCTCCCTGGAAGGCTGCATGACCGTAGCGGTCATAGGCAGCCCGCTTCTCGGGATCACCCAGGATTTCATAAGCCTCTGAAATTTCGTGAAAGCGCACCTTGGCGGTTTCGTCGCCCGGGTTTTTGTCCGGGTGATGCTTCACGGCGAGTTTGCGGTAGGAGCGTTTGATCTCCTCAAACTCCACGGTACGGTGCACTTCCAGCACCTCGTAATAGTCCCTCTTTGCCATGGGTCGTTATGCGATTCGTAGGCTACTGGTTAAGCAATTTTGTTCACAATCACGCTGGCGGGACGCACGAGGCGGTCGGCCAGTCGGTATCCGCGACGAAGCTGGCGAAGGACGATGCCGTCGGCCTGTGCCTCATCGGTTTCGTGGCCGAGGGCCTCATGGAATTTCGGGTCAAAGGGCTGCCCCACCGCATCGATGGGCTGAAGGCCGCTGGACTGGAGAAAATCTCCCAATTGTCGATGGATCATGGAGAAGCCATTGACGATCCCTTTTGCCGCTTCATCGCCCTTGGCAGCTTCGAGACCAAGTTCGAAATTATCAAGGATCGGCAGCAGTTTTTCCAGAAGTCCGGCATTGGCAAAACGAATGGCTTCCTCCTTCTCGCGGATCATGCGCTTGCGATAGTTCTCCAGATCGGCGGCGGCTCGCAACGCAACATCACGGTAGCGCTCCACTTCGGCCTGCAGGTCGGTAGCTGCGGTTTCGGCAGCACCCTCCGGATCGGCGGTCGCCTCCGCAGTGTTCTTTGTTTCGGGATCGGGATTGGTGTGTTCTTTTTTCAAGGTGCGGTGCTGTTTTGATTCTGTTTTTAAAATTTATGGAGTCCGATGAGCGTGATGTCGTCGTGCTGAGGCTGCCCTTCGGAAAAGGACTGCACGGAGCGTGCGAGGCGATGCAGTGTCTCCACTGCTCCATCGTGGGCGCTTTCCAGCAATTCAGCGGACAGGCGCTCCACGCCAAACTCATTTCCTTCGGCATCAAGCGCCTCGGTCAATCCATCCGTGTAGAGCAGGAGGAGATCCCCCTGGCCGAAACTGAATGAAAAGTCTGTGCAAAACCTATCGAAGACCTCGCCGCTGTCAATCCCCACGGCCATCCCCTTGGGGTTGAGCCGTTCCACTTCGTTTGTTGCGGCCCGGTACATCAGTGGTGCATCATGACCCGCTCGGGCGAGGAGTGCCTTACCCGTATGCCTGTTGACAATGACATAGGCCATGCTGATGAACATATCCTCCTTCATGTCGGGGTAGAGCTGACGGTTGACCCCCCGCAGCACGGCTGCCGGCGAGAGATGCCCGGACGACTGACTGCGCACGGCGCTTCGACACATCGCCATGATGAGGGAAGCAGGAACACCCTTGCCGGAGACATCGGCGATGACGATGCCAAGATGATCATCATCTACCGGGAGGTAATCGAAATAGTCCCCGCTCAAGGTGCGGGCCGGAAGATTCAGGCCGCTGATTTCAAATCCGGGAAGCTCGGGAGCATCAGAAGGCAGGAGGATTTTTTGAATTTCCCGGGCAATCTGAAGATCGTGATCCAGGGCATGCTTCTCACCCGCCTGGAGATAAATCGCCTGATTGAAAAGGGCAAAAGCCGATTGCTCGAGGATGGCCTGGAAGAGTTCTTTTTTTGCCTCATGGAAAGGCGGATGGCCCACCCCCTGGGCGATCGCCAGCACACCGAGGAGTTTTCCCCGGTAATGCAGGGGCCCCAGCATTACGGATTCCAATCCCTGATCCACAAAAGACTGCGGCAGCTGCCCGGCTTCTCCACCCACAGGCGCCGTCTTGATTTTTTCCTTGCCGGAATGTTTTTCCGGAGCGCTCAGCAGGCGCGGCTCCTTCCACCCGCTGGCAGCTCCTAGCAGCGATGTCTGCAGACTCTCCCCCCGGGGAACTGCCTGGAGACGGAGATAGCTTTCCGCAGCCTGACTGCTCTCGCCATTCCCGATGCTGCCGACGAGATTTGCAGGCAGAAGCACCAGCGGCGGACATCCTTTGGCAAGAAATGAGGGGATAAGTTTGTCTCCGGTACGATCAACAAGATAGAGCGCGCCCCCGTCGGCTTTGAGGATGTTCACCCCACCCTCGACGATCAGTCGGTTGAGTTCACCCGAAGGAACACCTTCGGAAAAGGCAGCTCCCAGTCCATGCAGAAAATCGAAGACGCGTCTCTCTTCCTGATGGATCTCGACGGTACGCAGCTTGAGTTGGCCGACCCGTCGTCTTGACCCAAAAACAATAAGCCCCAGCACCCCCATGACAACGGTCAGGAGGGCGATGACTACAGGCTCGATCGTCTGAAGAATCATTGGAAACCGCGATCATGCACCGGATCACGACAGAAGACCAGCCCCTCTCTCGGTTCGAAAAAGGGCGGTTAACCAGCCTTAAGAGCCTCGCAGATAGTCCAGCACATCCTTGAAGCGGGCGGCATTCAGCGGATTGGCGGCGACCAGCGCCTCGTGCGCGGCCAGAACGAGCTCTTTTTCACATCCGATCTCCGAGGGGAGTACCATGAGTTCGGCCCCTTGTTCAGCCGGGGTTTTGAGTTCGGCTCCAAGCGGTTCGACGGAAAACAGAAAGTTCAGCCCGAGATTTTCAAGCAAGTCGACATTGCGCGGGCTGACATTGAGCGTGCGCAGGCTACCCTGACCGAGTTCTCGGAGATTCTGCGAGATGCCTGTCAATGTGCCCATGAAGGTCGAATCCATATGCTCACAGGCTCCCAGATCGATGATGAATTCGCGGTATCCGCGCTGAATCATGGCATGGACGAACTTCTTCAGGGAACCGCTGCCTTGAAAATTACCGCGCCCTTCGACGCGTATCCAAACCTCCCGGTCAAAACAGGCAACTTTTACTGTGACGGGAGAGGTAACCATTTCTGCTTGTTGGGATCGGGAAGAGTCAATGAAAGCGGGGATAGCTGCCACACACCATGGGGTTCATTCCGACAGAATTCAAGGCTTCAAGCGTCTCATGCACCAGAGGATCCGCTGCGTGCCCCTCCACTTCGAGCAGGAGATGAAGCCCTCCGCTACGGGATCTTCGGCTGTGAATCGAGAGAACGTTCACCCCCGCTGAGCGGAAAGGCTCCAAGGCTGCGGCCAATGCCCCAGGCTGATCGTTCAGATGAATGAGGAGGGCGGTCTGATCATCCCCCGAAGCGGTATTCATCGCGGCACCGAGCACCAGATAACGGGCAGGCACCCCGTTCTCCTCCGTGCCAAGCACAATCTGTGAACAGAGGTAAACCTTTCCGTCACCATGACCTTCGGAAAGCAACTCCAGCAGTTCGATGCACGGCCCTTCTTCCCCGAAAGAAATCACCCCGCAGTCGGCGACACCCGAAGCCACGGCCTCAAACAGGGCGGCTGGAGCATCGTGAAAGGCATAGCGCACGCTTGAGCCGAAATGCTGTTTCGCGGCAAGATGGGTGAGGCCAGCCACGCCACCCTCGACGGCGATGACCGTGTTTTTTTCGAGGGCCAGGGAGGCCGACATGATCTCCCGATAAATCGCTCTGATCGCCTGCTCGTCCAGCGGCCCCTTGCTCTGGGCAACCAGGCGGCGCATCAACTGCTCCGCACGGCCCGGCACGTAGACAGGCCGACCGGCGCGCTCCTTGATCCGCCCGATTTCCTGAGCCAGCCGCGCCCGCTCATTGAGCAGATCGATCAATTGGGCATCCAAGGCGTCAATGGAATCACGGAGTCTGCTAAGTTGATCAAGATCCTCCATAATAAGACGCGTCGTTCTTTTTTAGGCCTCGGGCGTGGGCTCGGCTTCCTTTGCCGGTGGTTCTTCAGGAATGGTTGAAACCTCCGCGACTTCTGGAAGCACTTCGGAAACTCCCGGCAGTTCCGGCATCGCCTCATCGGCGGCATCGGCTGTTTTCACAGCGGGTTCCGGCAGTCCCTTTGGTAACGGAATATGGCGCAACTCGGCGGCATTCGGCAGCTCGTCAAGGTGACGGAGACCAAAGTGATCGAGGAAATACTGGGTCGTGGCGTAGAGTAGGGGCCGACCGGGCACTTCGGCGCGTCCGGCGATCTTGACCAACCCGCGATCCAGCAGCGTCTGCATGACGCCATCAACGGCGACACCCCTCACCGCCTCCATGTCGGCGCGCGCGATCGGCTGCCGATAGGCGATGATGGCGAGGGTTTCGAGGGCTGGCGCACTCAGGCGGGTCGGCTTGGCCTCTGGATAGAGGGCGCGCAGCCAGGGGGCGAACCCCGCCGCACTGCTCAACAACCAGCCCGTCGCCGTCTCCCGAACCTGATAAGCGCGACCGGAGGCAGATGTCTCAGCCTGAAGTTCATCCAGTGCCTCGCGCACATCGGCCTCCTTGATCCGGGCAAAGGCGCTCGCAACGCTCTGCGGTTCGGCCGTCGCGGCACTCTTGAGATGGGCAAGCAGTTCTTTGGGTGTGACCGCCTTCTGCGAGGCGAAAAGAATCGCTTCAATAACCAGGGAAAGACGGGGAACTTCTCCCTGCGGCACATCCCCGCTGAGTGTTCCTTCAGGCACGGCGTCCGGAAGAATGGAAGTTACTTCTTCCACCAAAGGCTCGGGGGCTTCGGCAACAGAATCGGAATCGGATAGGGAAGAATTACTCATGAATCATGTCGGCGTCCCCAAGTTCTTCGTCGCTCGGCAGCGTGCGTTCAAGCCAGATTTCACCGAATTGCTCCTCCTGACTCACGCGAAATTGTTTCATCCTGATCAATTCAAGTATGGCCAGGAAGGTCACCACCAGTTCGGAACGGGTGGAGGCCGTGCTGAAAAGCTCCTCGAACTTCATCGAAACACCCCGATCCACGATCCTCATCAGATGGTTGATACGATCGGTGACCGTGAAGACCTCTTCATGAATCTCCCCTTGCTTTTCCTCGGCGGGAAGGCGCTTGAGGGCCCGCTGAAAGGCATTGATAAGATCGAAGATCCCGACATCGCCGATGAGCATGTTCTCGTCAACCAACGGGGCGTGTGCCGGATCAAGCAATGCGACTCTGGGAAAAAGGGCTGATTGGAGTTCCTCCTGATCACGGAGATGATTAGCCGCCTCCTTGAACTTCCGGTACTCGATCAACTGGCGGATCAGTTCCCACCGGGGATCATCTTCCTCCGCCTCCTCGTCGGGCATCTGCTGATCCTTGGGGAGAAGTGTGCGGCTCTTGATGTAAAGCAGGTTGGCAGCCATCACGAGGAACTCTCCCGCCACCTCGATCTGGAGCACCTCAAAGGCCTCCAGATAAGCAAGGTACTGCGTGGTGATCCGCTCGATGGAGATATCGTAAATATCGACCTCGTCCTTTTTGACGAGGTAGAGCAGCAGATCAAGAGGCCCCTCAAAGACCTCCAACTGCACTTTGTAATCAGTGTCGACCACCCTGCGTGATATCAGCGCATGAAAACCGCCGCCTTAACGGCGATAGCCGTGACGCTCGATTTCCTTGGCGACCTTGACCTTGTGCTTTTCCTTCTCCTTGGTCTTGGTCTTGCGCTTGCGCAACTGCTGGGCAAGCTTGTGAACGGTCAGGTCGATGGCAGCGTAAAGATCGTCCTCGGCATCCTCGGCATGAAGGTCAGGCCCCGGCAACGCCAGGTGGATCTTCACCTGGTAATCCTTCTTCTTGGAACGGTGCTCATCGAAGAGCAGCACCACATGGGCGGCAATAATGCTGTCGGTGTACTCCTCCAGATGGGCGACCTTGTCGGCCACATGGGAATGAATGGCTGCGGTGAGCTGGAGATGACGGGGGCTGAGGTGGATTTGCATGGTGTGTGTTTCTTCTAATTCCTTTCTAAGCCTCAACGTGGCTTCGCGCCACCAAAATGCTTCATCGCAATGAAGGATCAGTAAGGGCCACGGATCTGCGAGGCAACCGATTCTTCATAGAAACTCCTGAGATTTTTGTGGAGTTCGAGCGAAAGGGGTGGGAGTTCCGAGACCGAGGCGTTCAGATCAACCTGCGCGGGAGTACTGGCCCCGGTGATGACCGTGGTCACGGCATCATGGTCGAGAATCCATCGCTGAGCCATCGCGGCCATGCTGAACCCGGCAGGTACAAACGCCTTCAGTTCATCCGCGAGGGCCACGGCTTTTTCAAACGGAATACCGGCGAACGTCTCACCCACATTGAAGGCCGCGCCATCACGGTTGTAATTGCGATGATCCTTCTGACCGAAGTGTGTCTCCCTCGTGAACTTTCCCGAGAGCACGCCGCTCGCCAGGGGAAGCCGGACAATGATGGCAACTCCTCTTTTCTTTGCCTCATCCAATAGATGAAAGGCCGGCTTTTGCCGGAAGATATTGAAAATGATTTGCAACGAGGCGAGTCCCTCCTGTTTCAGACAAATCAGACCCTCCTCGACGGATTCCACGCTGGCTCCGAATCTCTGGATTTTCCCCTCCTGCCGCAACGTTCGCAGCCACCCAAAAATCTCCCCTTTACCCAGCACCCCCGGGGGAACGCAGTGCAACTGGGTCAGATCCAGAGACTCCACACCGAGTCTTTTCAGCGAATCCTCCGTCGCCTGACGCACTCCGGCTTCCGTGTAATTGGAGGGGAAAAGAGCGGAGGTTCTCCCCAGTTTCGTTGCGACAAAATACTCACTCCCCTCGTTTTTGAGAAAACTCCCGAGCAATTCCTCGCTGCGTCCCGATCCATAGACATCGGCCGTGTCAAAGAAAGTGATGCCTGCATCAACAGCCTGGCGGAGGATTGCAAACGCCTTCTCATCATCCACAAATCCCCAGTCCACGCCGCCGAGTTGCCAACAACCGAGACCGATTTCGGAAACGGAGCGTTTGGGATCTTGGATAAGGCGATGCTGCATGGAAAACTTCTGGTTGGCGGTCAAGCAATGTAGAAGCGAAGGATGGCATTCACAAGCCCGGGAATGTCGTGCTGGGAGGATTCCAAGTCAACAGAAAGCCCCAGGGTGCGCATCTCTGCAGAGGTAACCGGGCCGATGCTGGCGGTTTTCAGGCCCGCTGGCATGGGCAGGCCGAGCGATGTGAAATGTGTCGCCGTGGAGGCGCTCGTGAAAGTGATCATGTCCGCACCCTCGTCACGGAACCGTTTGATACCTCCCGTAACATCCTCTGTCTCGGGCACCGTCTTATAGACCGGCACGTCATCGACAATGGCTCCGAGTTTTTCCAATTCAACGGCAAGCACCTCGCGGGCACCTGCGGCTCTAGGCAGAAGGATGCGCAGATCCTCGACATTAAGTTCTTTAAATTCCTTCAGGAGCGATTCCGCGACAAATTCCTTCGGGATCAGATCGACAGCGTAGTGATACTCCCTCACTTTTTTTGCCGTACCGTTTCCGATCACGGCAAGGCGCGCTCCACCGAGATCGCGGGCATCCTCATAGGCGGTGAAGAAGGCGTTGAAAAAAGCCTCCACTCCATTCGGGCTGGTAAAGACAATCCAGTCGTAGCCGCGCACATCGGCCAGCGCCTCGACGAAGGCAGTCTTATCCGCCGGAGGATCGATCCGAATGGTCGGAAGTTCGTACGCATCGGCCCCCAGTTCCCGAAGCGCCTCGATCAACCCTCCTGCCTGACGACGGCTGCGTGTCACAGCAATGCGGCGACCAAAAAGGGGACGGGTTTCAAACCAGTTTAGCGATTCACGGAGATTCACCACTTCGCCAAAGACTGCCAATGCCGGTGCTTGAAACTTGGCTTCCTCGGCAAGGGCGGCAACGGTTCCCAGCGTCCCGACAAGGGTTTGCTGATTTGCCATGGAGGCGCAGCGCACCAGGGCTGCTGGCGTCTCCGCCGCCATACCCGCACGGGCGAGTTCCCGGGTCACGGTGGCCAGATTTTTGAGACCCATCAGCATGACTTTGGTACCCGGGGCCACGGCGATGGCCTTGTAATCAATGCTGGAGCTTTCCTTTCCCGGGCCCTCGTGACCGGTGAAAATTGTCAGGACAGAATTGCGCAGGCGGTGGGTCACCGGAATTCCGGCATAGGCAAGCCCTCCGATGGCGGAGGTCACACCGGGAACGATTTCAAAACGAATTCCCGCGGCGGCAAGAGCAGCTGCCTCTTCACCCCCGCGCCCAAAGAGGAAGGGATCGCCCCCCTTCAAGCGCACGACGCATTTTCCAGCACGCGTGTTGTTAACGAGCAACGCATTGGTCTCTTCCTGGTGAAGGGCATGCTGTCCGGCAATCTTGCCTGCATAGATTTTCTCCGCCCCTTCCGGCGCAAAACCGAGAAGCTCCTGATTGCTCAGATAATCATAGATCACCACATCGGCCCTACTCAGGCACTCGCGTCCGCGCAGGGTCAAGAGTCCCGGATCGCCCGGTCCGGCACCGACGAGATAGCAGATGCCTATCGATTCCTTTGATTTTGTTTGGGCGTTCTTCTTCACTGAGAAAGCAGTTGGTTGGCAACGAGGCGGGCCGCTTGCTCTGGCATGGCGGCGGCAGCCTCGGCTTTAAGCGGGTGGGAAGCAGCATCCGGCACGAAGACGGCGCGAAGCAGCACCTTGTCCTCTTGCTCCGTTGCCAGAGCACCCAGAGCCAAATGACAGCCCCCTCCGAGGTGTTTGAGGACCAACCGTTCAGCACGCACACATCGGGCGGTAGCCTCATCATGCAGTGCGGAGAGTAGTTCAATCGCACGATCTTCACTGCGCGTCTCCACGGCGATCGCACCCTGTCCAGGCGCGGGAAGCATCCAGTCGAGCGATTCGAGCGAGAGTTTCACGCCGTTCACCTCCAGCTCTCCGGTGGAGAGATCATGTCCCAGACGACCGAGTCCCGCAGCCGCAAGGATCGTGGCATCATAATTTTCTACGGCCACTTTCTGTAAGCGTGTCGGCACATTACCCCGGATCGGTTGTATCAGCAGATCGGGTCGCTCCTCCTTGAGTAACAAGGCACGGCGCGGGCTGCTCGTGCCGACCACCGCTCCGAAGGGAAGTTCTGCCAGACCCCCGGGATGGCGGGAAAGCAGAAGGTCGGCAATCGGTGCCCGCGGAAGAATCGCCGCCAGCACGAGTCCGGCGGGGGTTTCGACCGGAAGATCCTTGAGACTATGCACGGCCAGATCGATTTCACCGCTCAGCAACGCCTCTTCCAGTTGTTTGGTGAAAAGTCCGGCCCCCTCGGCCGTGGGTTCATGAAGTGCCAGTGTGGTCCGCGCATCTCCTGTTGTCGTAATGATCCTCTGTTCGATCACCAAACCGGGATGGGCGGCTTCCAGTGATTGTTTCACCAGGAGTGACTGGGCCAGCGCAAGATCGCTGCCGCGCGTGCCGAGAATGAGAGGTTGTGTCATGGCGTGGCGCGCGGTTCGTGGATGGTTTTCAGCCAGCTCAGAAATCCTTCCACATGCTCGTCGATGAGCGATTCGCAGCGGATCACCTCCTGCTTGCGGATATCGAGCGACTGGGCGGCGATCTGCTCCAGACTGTCGATATCGTAGAGAAAGACCCCGTCGAGCTCGTTGATCGCGGGATCGGCGTCACGGGGCACCGCCAGGTCGATGACAAAGAGCGGGACGCCGCGCCGCTGTTTCAGCAGTGGAGCAATTTTTTCCAGAGTCAGCAGGGCGTGCGGAGCATTCGTCGAACTGATCAGGATATCCACATCGGCCACTGCCTTCTCCCAGTGATCGAAATGGAGCGCCATTCCCCCAATCTCAGCGGCGAGGGCGGCGGCTCGTTCATAGGTGCGGTTGGAAACGATGACACTCCGCACTCCGCGTGATTGAAGACTTCGCGCGGTTCGTTCGCTGATTTCTCCGGCACCGAGGATCATGACCCGGCGATCCTCCAGCGAACCAAAGATTTTTCCCGCCAGTTCCACGGCCACTGAGCCGATTGAGGTAGGACCGCTGGTGATCTGGGTCTCCGTGCGCACTCTCTTGGCAACGCGGAAGGCGTGCTGGAAGAGTTTGTGCAAAGAACGCGTTGCCGATCCGCTCTCACTGGCAATCGAGTAGGCCTTCTTTACCTGGCCGAGAATTTCCGTCTCCCCGATGACCATCGAATCAAGCCCGCAGGCGACACGAAAAAGATGCCGCACCGCCTGTGGCGTATCGTGATGGTAGAGCGGCGCCTCGAAACCGGCGCGTTCCGCCAGGATCGAGCGGAAACCCTCCAGCGCCTTAAGTGTGCTGAGACCGGAGGCATAGAGCTCGACACGGTTGCAGGTGGAGAGCATCACGGCCCCTGAGACACCGTCGATCCCGCGCAGGCGTTCCAGCAACTCCGTCATCTCCTCCTCACGCACGGCGAACTTCTCCCTCACATCGAGTTGGGCGGTGCGATGATTGATTCCGGCGCAAAGGATATTCACGAGTGCGAGAGATGCTGGATCAGGGGAAGAAGGGCCAGGGCTAGCAAAAATGTTCCGGCAGCCAGCAGCGCGAATCGCCTGTTGCTCAGGATCCCTTTGTTTGCCGCGGCAAGAAGCAGACCGTAGAGCACCCAGATCAGGATCGAGTAGGTGAATTTTTCCCCGGAAACAAAGAGCCGCGCCTGCATTCCTGCGGCGAAGCTGAGAGTCAGCAGTAGAAATCCGACCCAAAGCAGGCGCTTGATGGCCTCTGCAAGAACGGTGATCGGCGGCAGATCATGAAAGATCGCCGAAGGACGACGGGATTTGAGTTCGCGCTCCTGAATCAGGAACATGATTCCCGCGATGCAGGCGAGTCCGAAGGCACCATAGGCAACGAGCGACAGGGCGGCGTGCATCTCCACCCAAGGATTGGGTTGAGAAATCGTGCCGATCGTTTGCGTCGGCAGCAAGAGGGCAACAATTTGCAACAGGAGCACCATTGGCGCAGTAAAGGCCCCCATGAGCGAAAGTCGGTAGGTCGACCCGATGACCAGATAGATCAGAGCGATCGACCAGCTCAAAAAGATCAGCATTTCCGGCAGCGAGCCGAGGGGACAGGCATGTTCCGCCGCGCCCCGCAGGGAGAGATACCATCCCTGCGCAATCGCCCCGAGCGCCATGGCGATGAAATTGAACCGTCCCGGATGAAATCGTCCCGATCCGAGCACGAAGAGTGTGTGCCCGAAACTGAAGAGGTAGCAGAGCGTGGCTGCCAGCAGGGCGATGCGTTCCATGGGAATCTCGCGCGGTGACTACTCGGAACGCGTGGTCCTGCGCTCGATCAGTGCGTAGGCGTTGTGATTGTGAATCGACTCGAAGTTTTCGGCCTCGACCCGATACCAGAGGATATTCTCATCCTCTTCGGCGCGACCCGCCACATTTCGGACAAGATCCTCGACAAAGACCGGATTGTCATACGCCCGCTCAGTGACGAATTTTTCATCAGGACGCTTGAGCAGGCTATAGAGTTCGGAACTCGCAGAATCCTCCACCAGACGGATCATTTCCTCGATCCACATCGGCTTGGCGCACCGGACGGAGAAGGTGACATGGCCGCGCTGGTTATGCGCTCCCGATTTGCTGATCGCCTTGGAGCAGGGACAGAGCGTCGTAACCGGAACGACGACCGTTACGACGAAATCGACCTTGCCATCAGCCTTCCTGGCAAGCCCCCCGGTCAGCGTGGCATTGAACCGAACCGTGTAGTCAAGCAACCCGATGGCTTTGGTGACGGGGGCTGCCTTTTCCAGAAAATAGGGAAACTCAAAGTCAATATGGGCCTGATCGCTCTCAAGGGACTCGGTGAGCTGCACCAGAATGTCGCGGATATTGCGGACATGGAGGATCGGACCGTGCGAGTTCAGCACCTCGACGAATCGGCTCATGTGCGTCCCCTTGAAATGATGAGGAAGATCAACCGTCATCTGAACCGTGGCAATTGTTCCCTGCTCGCTGTGATTTTTATCCCGGACACGGATGGGATAACGCAGATCCTTCACCCCGACGCGATCTATCGGAAGCTGCCGGTCATCCGGAAGATTCTGTGTGTCGGAAAGGTCATCGAAATCGTTGTCGTCCATGAAATGAAGGGAAGAGACTAGAGAAACACTGATTAAATCGCAACGAGGCTGTTGCTGAAAGAAAACTCCGCCTGGCGAACACGTTACGATGGGAACGGGTTGGGTAGATTGAATGCAAGTTCAGCGTGCTGGGTGAGCCTATCGGCAACTCTATCGACTCCGTTCCCTTGGCGCGTATTGCCTCGACGACTCCCTATGGTTTGATGCCACTTCCCTCCCGAGTGTTTGGTTGGTCCTTCGGACTGCTTCGCGGGCCACAACGCAATTCCCATTACTCGTTGTAGCCGCTGCGCATCTCGCCTTGGAATCAAGTCTCAGGGGAAGGATCAGTAGCGTCTTGCTGGAGCAAGGTTGTGTTCAAATCAACCGAATACTCTTCAGCGGCCATCATGGGTTTTCTTCAATGGCTCCCTAAAGGAAAACCTCCAAAGCAGGAGCGCAACGAGCCCCGGCAGCACAAGATAGAGTGCCGCGGGTTCAGGTACCGTGAGTAGGCCGAAGCCGATCTGTTGGTTCTGCAGATCATAGGTAACCTGATGCTGATTGAAGAGGTAGAGTCCGGCATTGAAATAATAGTTTGTGTAGGTTGAATCGGCTCCCTTGTTCTGGATCGTGACCTGCACATTGGAGGCGGCGTAATTATTCTCGGCCGTGGTCTCGACGGTGTTGAAATCGAGGAGATTGGTTGGCCCGTTAGTATTGGAGACCGAGAGCAGGAAGGAGGTTCCGTTGGTAAGCACATATTTATTGGTGCCGACTTGTGCGCTCAGTTGATTGCTCGGGAAACTTGGGTCGTTCGTCGTATTGTGCAGGGCTGGGGTGGCGCCGGTGTCAGGGGTGATCCCAAGGGTGCTCGTATAGATGGTGGTGCCGTTGGAAAGTCGCATCGTCGCGTTGAACAGCTGCTCGGACTCATAGTTGAGATTGGTGTTGCCCGCGAAGGTATTGGTCACACCGCCGATCACGGCCTTGGTATCCTGATTCATGGCAACATAGGTCACGCCTGCCGCATTGGTCTGAGCGGCGGTAAGGCCGATTTGAAGATAACCATAGCCGCCGTTCAGGGGGGTATTGATGATAAACCCGGGTGTGATGCCCGCGCCGAATCTCATCTGCGACAGGATGTTGACGATGCCGTTGGAGTTGTAGGCTAGAGCTAGCCCGAAGTCGCCGTAAAAGGCATTATCTATAGGAGGATTGACGCCGTTGGTGGGAGCGGAAAAACCTGTGTAATTCGTGGCGACAGGAAGCCCCAAGGGAGGATTGGTCGAGCCTGAATCACTCCAGAGGGCCTGCCCCGGGGAGTTGGTATTGTAAATGTTGGTCATCTGTCCGATCTGGACATTGGTTGGAGAGAATAAAACCGGCGTGGCATTGCTCCAGAAGGTCACCGCTGACTCAACGGTACTGCCCGTGTAAGTCAGGCCGCTATCATATTGATTGTAGGCAGGGGTGCCCAGATTGGTGACAGTGCTGCCCCACCAGGGTGAGGCGGAATTTGTCGCATAGGCGGCATAAAATCCGGTGCCTCCCGTATCGAGTTCAAACAGTTGTGGGGTGGCGCTCCCTCCGATGGAGAGTTCGATACCCCATTTATAATCCCCGTTAGTATCGATTGCCGTGTAGAAAAGCGGAATCTGGATTGGCGTGGTAATTTCTGATTGTGCCCTCAGGAAAAGAGTCGAAGAGAGGAAGAAAAGTGCAAAAAAAACCGCCGGAATGATTTTCATATGGTGTGTTGGTTCTCTACTAAAGTTAATCAAACCCTGCGCAAGAAAAACTTTGTGCCGGAATCATCGGCTCTGTCAGCTTGACCAGAAAAGAGGCGTGTGAGATAGCAGCAGCATGAAGACGAAAAACCTGGTTGTTTTTTCCCTGATCCTGGGGAGTTGGCTGGGAGTCGCGTCGTCGAGCGCTCAGACCAATCTGGATGGAACAGTTAACGTGCCGATCTATGTGACGAATTCGGCCAATTATTCACCCTCCTACTATACGATTTACGCGTCCATCGGTGGAGGCCCTTTGCTGCCCTATCTTTTTGATACCGGAGCGCCGAATTTCTTTTCCTTTTACGACACAAACGCTTCGTCAACGACCACCAACGGCAGTTTCACCTTTTCGACAGGCCTTACCTATTACTACGAGGGGATTACGAACACGGTCTCTCTCGGAAGCAACAATGCCACCATCGTCACTTCGGATTCTCTGGAGACCGCACAGGTAAAATACACACAGGACGATGTTTTTACGAACGGGCCGATCAATCAAGTGACGAATGCCACGGCACCACTGGCTGATGGCACTTACGGTGATTTCGGAGCCGGATTCTATGGGAGCTCCATCCTTGCCACGGTGCTCACCCAGATACCGTTAACGAACTCCCTCTCCACCGGCTACACCCTCAACCTCACCTCCGCGCAGATTGCCGCTACCGGGCAGGGGTCGCTGACACTCGGTATCTCCCCGGCGCTGCTTGCCAGCTATTCGAACAATCCCAACGTGGTGGTGCTTCAGCTTTCACCGACGGGAACAAATATTCCGACAACTAACGGTGCTAGCATCGCCGGGTACAACAAGGCGCAGGTTTCAAATGTGGCCGTCACCTTGACAGGCACGAATGCTTCCACCACCACGACGAATTTGCCTTTCGTCCTCGACACGGGTGGTGGTCCCAATGCCGTGCTCTACGCCACGAATCTGGACGCGTATGACCATGCGACCGACCTGAGTGTCGCCACAACCAATACCAACGCCCAGACACTCTACTCGCTGTCAAACGGCATGACTCCCTGGGACGGCTCCATTGATGTGCTGAACAATCTTGCGGGTGGTACTCGGATCAACTCCGGGGGTTTTTTCTTTGAGAGCAACATCGTGACCTTTGATCTCTCAACCGGGCTGCTCTACATCCTTCCTGTGGAGGCTGTTCCAGAGCCGGCATCAGTCTGGATGATTCTAACCGGCTGCGGGCTCCTACTCGGGATCCGGTCTTTTTATCCCAAGAGAAAAAGCTGAAGCGCTTTTTTACAGCCCATGAAACCGGCAGCCCTGTTCTCACTGTTTCTCGTGGTGCTGGCACCGTCCTTGCTTCGCGCTCAGAGTGAAAACCCCTTGACCGGGTACACCGGCTTCACGAATTCCTATTTCCTTCCTTATGCCAATGATCCCGGATTTGGAACGGCGAATCCCGATGATCCGACTGTCGCCCTCTCGATCGGAGGCGGCGATTTCACCGTCAATCTCGACACGGGTTCCCGGGGACTTTATCTGAGCACCGATCTCCTCGGGAGCGACCTCCGGACAAATGCTGATTCGTTCAGCGGCCAGATCTATCTCAACAGCAGCGCCCGCATCTTTGAAGGACTCTGGACAACAACGCCGGTGAGTTTCGATGTCACCGATCAAAATGCGAACGCCACCACAACCATCGCCAACATTCCTGTGCTTGATGTGACCACCCTCGCCTGTTCCACCAATCCGCAGCCCGGACAGACGAACGGTGCCTCGACTACCTTCAGCCTTAAGGAGGACGGCCCAATCGTCGTAATGAATCCCGATGGGTCGACCTTCACGACAAACTGTATCGGCTCCGTCACGCTGACCGCAGGGCAATCGATTTCGTATGCCGCCAACTCCAACTATCTTGCCCCTGTGTCCAACTTCGGGGTCGGTTTTGACCGAACTGGACAGGGCACAACACCCAACACCAACAATATCAATCAGAGTTACAATGCCTTCCTGAATCTTGCCGCCATGACCAATGGTTCGATGGTGGCCGGATACATCCTTGAAACCAACGGCATCCAGTTGGGGCTGACAGCATCAACGACGAATTTCGCCTACACCCAGCTTCTGCCGACAGGACTCACCAATGCCGCCTCGTTGCATACCACACCAGACTGGCAGGCCCCGACGGGAACCCTAGTCGAGAACGGGCAGACCAATATGACGGGGCAGGTCGTCGTCGATATCGGCATTGGGCACGCCATCATGACGCTGCCGGGCCAGACGAACGGCTTTCTCACCAATCCGCCGCTGGAAGTTCAGCTTCTCAACTCGGGCGGAGCGGTCGGTTACAACATCACCACCAATGCCTCGAATCTCCTCAATCCCCAGTCTCAGGGCACGTCCGGGAATGTATCGCTCTTCCCTCCCTTGGACGGCAACTTTTCCGAAAATCAACCCCCCTCCAGCGATAATTTTTTCAACACGGGGCGCAATGTGCTCAATGCCTTTGACTTTCTCTATGACGGAAGCAATGGATTCGTCGGCCTGACGACCAACGGCCTGGTATCAACCAACGCCGATCTCTCGTTCACGCCAGGCTTCTATCCGAACCCGGTTCCGGAACCCTCCTCCGGATGGCTGTTCGCCTTGGGCGGAGTGGCGGTATTCGGTTACGGAGTTTTCCAGAGAGGTCGTCCCAACCAGAAGGGACTGGCGACACCCGCACGGTAGGCGTTGAGGGAACCGAGGGAAGAATTGACCCTCAGATTGCTATAGGAGCCGTCGTCGTTTTCCCAGCGTTCATGCCAGAAAACGGCTGCCTTGAGCCGTGGGTAATGAGTGCTCATCCGGTCAAAGGCCGAAGCGATCCACGCGCCCTTGTCCTCACCGGGAGCATGAGATTCTGTGACACCCCATTCCGCGAGCATGATCGGCTTGGAGGGGTCGAGGCGGCTCATGACCACGTAAGGCCAGTCCAGCAATTTGTCGAAATCACACCACTTGTCCTCCTCGTTGTTGGCGGTCTGTTTTCCATAGACGCTTAGACCGAGCCAATCGACATAGTTTGCCCCAGGATAGTACGCAGCTGGCTGGTTCCAGGCAATGTATCCGGGGGGATCAGAATAGTTGTTGGGCTGAAAGACCCAGAGGATGTTCGTCGCTCCCCGGGCACGCACCCTGTCGACGACATAGCGCCAGGCTTTTTTGAAGGTCTCGGGTCCCTGCCAGGTGGCTGGATTGGCGAAGTCACCCTTCCCGAACCAGATTTCGTCGGGGTGGAGTATCTCCTCCTGAGTGGCCTGTGTGGCAGCGCCGTCGGTGAGTTGTTTTTTGAAAAACGGTTGTCGCGGCCCTTTTCCATAAAACCATCCTGACCAGGGAAACCAGGTGCCGTTCATTTCACAGGCAAAGGAGACGAAAAACTGGGATGGAACTTTTGCGGCGGCATCAGCCCAGGCATCGATATAGGCATCCCATTTTCCTGCAAGAATCTCTGTCAGGGCGTACTTGTCCGGGCCCTTTTTTTCGTCAAAGGGCTCATCCCAGGGGGACCAGAAAAGCAGGGGGACGGCGCCGTAGGCGCGCACGAGTGAGACTTGCTCGGAGGGAAAGGTGCCGCGTGCCCAGAATGAACCGAAAGCCACGATGGCCATTGGCTTTTCGGTGAGATCCTGAAATTTTTCCAAGGCTTCCAGAGTGACATTATCCTCTCCATCCCCGAAATCGACATAGGCTCCGGTGTAGGCCCCCTGTGCCGGAATCTGCAGTTGCTCGTAGGAACTGGTCGTTGCAAACAACGCAGAGCTTGCGGAGACAAGACCAGCCAGAAGCAACCATCGGGCAGGGAAAAATTTCATGGGTTTCTTACGATGTCCGAGAGCCGTTGTTCCTTCTGCTGGATTGCCCCCGCGGTACGGTCAAGTTTGGACCAGCGCACCCAGCTTCCGGCCATGGCCTTCACAATGCACTTCCAGACAACATAGCCGAGCAGCGGCCTGTAGAGAAGACGCATGGGAATGCCCCTCCAGGCGATCTGCCAGACGCGACCTGCAAGTCGCAGGGCGATGACAGCCAGAACAACATCGAGCAGCAGGGAAGCGACAAAGTAAGGCCAGATCGCGGCGCCCCTACCCAGCCAGAGTGAGCAGAGCACCAGGATGTCGAGAATCGGGGTGATCGCCACAACGACTATTTGAAACAACCAGACTGAGGGGAGGGCAAACCAGCCGAGCCAGCCAGAACCAGGGGCAAAGAGAATTTCGGCGTGCTTCCAGAGACACTGCAGGGTGCCGTAGGCCCAGCGAAAGCGTTGCGAGATCAGTGCCTTCACCTGCTCGGGGGCCTCCGTGTCAGCATAGGCTCGAGGGGCGAAAACGATTTTCCAGCCATGTTTGTGGAGTTGCAGGGTGAGATCAGTGTCTTCGGCGAGGGTGTCGGTATTCAGGGCACCCGCCTCTTCCACGGCTTCCCGGCGGAAGGCACTCAAAGCCCCCGGTGCCACGATAATACAGCCAAGAAGATCCTGAGCCCGACGGTCGATCTCAAAGGCCGCCACATATTCCAAATCCTGAAATTTACCGAGCCACGGACGTGTATTGCCGACGCGGATTGTGCCCGAGACTGCGCCGACGGCAGGGTCGGCAAGCAATGGCGCAACGAGTTTCCGCAGGCCATCCGGCGCCACCATGGTGTCTGCATCGATCATGATAATTACTTGATGACTCGACTCGGCAAGGGCGCGGTTCAGGGCAGTTGATTTGCCGCCGTTCGGCTGTTGGATCAGCTTGAGGCGGTCTTCTTGCGAGGCGATGGCGCCGACGACGGAAGCGGTCTGGTCTTTGGAACCGTCATCGACCACCACGATCTCGATGGGTGCCGGATAATCCGAGTCGAGCAGATGTCTGATGGTGGAGGCGATCACTCTCTCCTCGTTGTAAGCTGCCAGCAGCACGCTGAGAGGGGGGAAAGTGTCGGGTTCCGGAACGGGGTGGATTTTTTCCAGGCGATGATGGCGGAAAGAACAGATGCCCAGAAAACTTACGCGGAGCAGCGCGAGCAGCGTGACAACTACAAGGAGCGTCCAGGCGGTGTTTTCCAGAAAGCGGATCACGGCAAAAGTGCGATACACATAGCGTGCGGAGAAAGGTTGGTTTTCCTCGCGCAGCGGAGGCATGACCGTGTCACGAGAAAGTCCGA
>Ga0302201_10001082_pt1 | contig 23912 bp, 20 predicted proteins | sample II_Bog_N3_2_FD_194586 | JGI IMG/M metagenome (GOLD analysis project Ga0302201, IMG submission 194586) | Peat permafrost microbial communities from Stordalen Mire near Abisko, Sweden - II_Bog_N3_2 | ecosystem: Environmental > Terrestrial > Soil > Wetlands > Peat | place: Sweden: Abisko... | reverse complement strand
CCTCTAGCCGCGCAAATAAGGTTTCAGGTACGTCGTCAGCGCGTCGCGCACGTTCTTCTTGTCGGCGTCGGTCAACGGTCCGCTGCGGACTGCGCCGCCTCCGCCGCCCGCACCACCCGCACCGCCGCTACCCATGCCCGGCATCGGCCGCGACTTGGTTGTTTCCTTGAATATCCCGCGCGCCACCATCAGATACGAATCCGCGCCGTTGATCGTCGAGAAGGCCTGGATGCGCCCAAACATGTCGTACGACTCGCGAAGCTTGCCCGCCTTATACAACTCCCACGCCTGCTGGAAGACGTCCGCCATCCCGACTACGGGGCAGAATCCGGTAAACCCGAGCCTCATCTCATCCATCATCTGGCGGACGCCCTTGCCGGCAAACACCGCCAGCTTGCCGCCCGTCTTCTCGCGCAGTTCGGTCACGCGGGCCAGCGGATCGCCCGCCTCGTCCTTCACCACCTTCACCGTGGGAATCGACCGGAACATATCCACTACCAGGTCCACCGGCATGTCCCCGATCGTCTGGATAAACAGCGGCAGGTCGGTCGCGCCGCCAATGGCCGTGTAATACTCCTTGATCGCGGCGTTATCGCCATCCGGAGGCAGCGAACAGATCGCGTCCGCACCATTCTTCGCGGCGTGCTTGGCATACGCTACGGCGCCCGCCAGGTCTTTGCCCTGCGTCTGCACTCCAATCACAATCGCGGTCTTGCCGCCCTTGCCCGCCGCAATCATGGACTCGGCCCCCGCAAACCGCTCCTCCGTACTCAAGGTTGACCAGCCGCTGGCAATCTGCGGCCAGATGATGCCCGGCACGCCGCCACGATTGCAGAACGCAACCTCCGCGTTCAGGCAATCCAGATCGAGCTTGTTGTCTTGCGTAAACGGACTGGATGCAATGGGAAATAGCCCGTCCAGCGGCTTCATTGCACCGCCCTTCAAACTCGCGGCCAGGCTGAACTTTGAGAGCGCGCCAGCAGCGGCCACCGACCCCAGCGTCTTGAGCGCAGTTCTCCGGTCCATTGTGGGCATTTGGAATGACATAAGATTTCCCTCGAGTGAGTCGCGTACTCTTGATACACGTTGCTCCGTTCAACTGTCAAACAGTTCCCGTATCGACAGCGCTGCGGCTGCGGGCGCTCCCGGCTACCTCGCCGCTAGGTCACCGGCGACGGATTGAACAGCGCCAGCTCGTTGTGCAGCCCCCAATGGTCCGCCCAGGTCTGCTTGCGGCCGCTGGCCACATCCAGCACCATCTGGAAGATCTGCATCCCCACCTGCTCAATGGTCGCATCGCCCGTTGCAATGCTCCCGGCGTCCACGTCGATCAGATCCTTCCAGCGCCTGCTCAGTGAAGTCCGCGACGCAACCTTGATCACCGGCACCATCGCCAGCCCATACGGCGTCCCACGCCCGGTAGTGAAGATGTGCATGTTCATCGCCGCGGCCAGTTGCAGCGTCCCGCAAACGAAGTCGCTCGCCGGAGTCGCCGCGAAGATCAGCCCCTTCGCGGTCACGCGTTCCCCCGGGCCGTAGACGCCCGCAATCGCCGCCGTCCCCGCCTTCGCAATCGAACCCAACGCCTTCTCCACAATGTTGGTCAGGCCGCCGCGCTTGTTGCCCGGGCTCGGGTTCGCGCTGCGGTCCACGCCGCCGCGTTCCAGATATGCGTCGTACCAGGCCATCTCGCGGATCAACGCGCGCGCCACGTTCTCATCCGCCGCGCGCGCTGTCAGCAGATGAATGGCGTCGCGCACTTCGGTCACCTCAGAAAACATCACCGTCGCTCCCGCGCGCACCAGCAGGTCCGACGCATAGCCCACCGCGGGATTCGCCGTCACTCCGGAGAAGGCGTCGCTACCGCCGCATTGCAGGCCCACCACCAGGTCGCTCGCCGGTCGCGTCACCCGACGCCGCGCGTTCAGTTGCGCCAGCCGCTGTTCCGCAAGCTGCATAATGCTGGCCACAATATCGCCGAAGCTCTCGTGCTGCTCATCCTGCATGCGCACAATGTATGGGCCGGACCCGAGAATCGGCAACGTCGTCGACGGCATCAGCCGCACCGGCTGCAGCTTCTCGCAGCCCAGGCTCACCACCATAGGCGCGCCGCCCAGGTTGGGATTCAGGCTCAGGTTGCGCAGCGTGCGGATGGGAATCTCCGCATCTGGCGCATCAATCGCAACGCCGCAGCCGTAGTTGTGCGTCAGCGCAATCACATCGTCCACGTTGGGATAGCGCGGCAACAGCTCTGCCTTGATGCGCCGCACAGCAAAGTCCACCGTGGCCGCCACACACTGCACCGTCGTCGCAATGCCCAGAATATTCTTGGTGCCGACGGTGCCGCCGTCGTTCAGGAAGCCCTCAAACGTGTAGCCCTCCAGCGGCGGCATCCGCAGCGGCACGGCCGTCGCCAGCGGCAGGCTCTCCAGCGAAGGCATCAGCGGCAAGCGCATGCGGTCCTCGTGCACCCAACTCCCGCGCGCAATGTCGCATTCTGCATAGCCGATGACCGACCCGTAGCGCAGGATCGGCTCTCCCGCCGCAATGTCCACCAGCGCGACCTTGTGCGCCTCCGGCACGTCCTCCAGCAGCGTCAATCCCGAATCGAACTGCGTGCCCGCACGCAGGCCGCCCTCATTCACCAGGATCGCCACCGTGTCCTGCGGGTGGACCTGCACATACAGGGGACGCGTCTTCACTTCGCTCGTCATGCAAATTACCTCGTACGGATGCTGCCCGGTACTGCGCTACGCCTGCTGCAACTTGCCTTCCACCAATCGCCATAGGTGCAGCGGGTTGGCATCTTGTAATGCTTCCGGTAACAATTCCGCTGGAAAATCCTGATAGCACACCGGCCGCAGAAATCGCTCGATGGACATGGCCCCCACAGATGTCGCACGGCTGTCCGACGTCGCCGGCGAAGGCCCGCCGTGCACCATCGCATACGCCACCTCAACGCCGGTTGGAAATCCGTTCACCAGCACCCGGCCTGCCTTGCGCTCCAGCAGCGGCACCAGGGTGCGCGCCAGCTCCGTGTCCGATTCCGCAAGATGCAGCGTCGCCGTCAGTTGGCCGTTGATGTACTTCGCAGTCGCGACCAGCTCGCCCGTGCTGCCGCATTCAATCAGCATGGCCGCCGGCCCAAAGACTTCCTCCAGCAACGCCGGTGTCGCCAGAAAATGTTGCGCTGTCGTGGTGAAGACCATCGGCTGGCCTGCATTGGCTCCGCCCTGCGCACTGCCGCTCGACACCGCCCGCACTCCGCTGTCTTTGCCCCACTCCGCCGCTCCCTGGCAATAGGCGCGATGAATGCCGGAGTTGAGCATTGTGGTCGACGCCTTGGCCTCCACACTCGCCTGCACCGTCGCGCGAAAGCGATCGAAGTCCGTCCCCGCAACCCCCATCACGATGCCCGGCTTGGTGCAGAATTGCCCCGTCCCCAGCGTGACCGAATCGACCAGTCCCTGCGCTATCTTCTCCGCCCGCTCCGCCAGCGCGCCCGGCAACAGAAATACCGGATTGATGCTGCTCATCTCCGCATACACCGGGATCGGGACTTCACGCGCGGCAGCCAGCGCAACCAGATGCCGCCCCACTTTTCGCGACCCCGTAAACCCAACCGCCTGGATCGCCGGATGCTTGACCAACTCTTCGCCCACCGATGCCCCGCTGCCTACCAGTAGCGAGAACACACCCTCCGGCAGGCCGCACTCCGCCACCGCCTGCTGCACCACGCGGCCTACCAGCTCCGACGTACCCAGGTGCGACGAGTGCGACTTCGCCACCACCGGGCAGCCTGCCGCCAGCGCCGCCGCCGTGTCTCCACCCGCAACGGAAAACGCGAGCGGGAAATTGCTGGCGCCGAACACAGCCACCGGGCCAACACCAATCTTCTGCAAGCGCAGATCCGCACGCGGCATCGGCTTGCGTTCCGGCATGGCACGGTCCACCACGGCGTTCAGCCAGCGGCCCTCGCGCGCCAGCGATGCAAACAGCCGCAGCTGCCCCACCGTGCGCCCGCGTTCGCCTTCTACGCGACCGCGCGGCAGGCCCGACTCCGCCATCACCCGCTCCACCAGCGCATCGCCTACGTCCAGAATTCCCTGCGCAATCGTCTCCAGAAACTGAGCCCGCTTCTCCAGACTCACCGCGCGGTAGGGATTGAAAGCGGCCTCCGCCAGGCTGCACGCCGCATCCACATCCTGTGCCGTGCCCCCGCCAAACGCCGGCTCCAACTCCGCGCCCGTCGCGGGATTCACCGCGTGCAACGTGCCCTCAGTCCCTCGCACCGCGCGTCCGCCAATCAGCATCTCACCGGTCAACTTCATTGCACCACTCCTTATTCCCAACCAAATCTTTGGCGCATCCTCTACGCACACAGGCACGGCCGCTTGGGGTGGAACTTCCAACCGGGCACCAGGTACTGCATCGCCATTGCGTCGTCCCGCGCTCCAAGTCCCATCGTAGTGTAGAGCGCGTGGGCGCGCTCGATCTCCTCCATATCCGGCACGATCCCCAACCCCGGCCCGGCGGGCACCGCGATCTTGCCATCGACGATCTGTAGCGGCTCCTTCGTCAGCCGCTGCCCGTCCTGCCATATCCAATGCGTGTCGATCGCGGTGGTTCTGCCCGGTGCCGCCGCGGCCACATGCGTAACCATGGCCAGCGAGATGTCGAAGTGGTTGTTCGAGTGCGACCCCCAGGTCAGTCCGCGCTCGCGGCAGAACTGCGCCACGTCCACCGCCCCCTCCATCGTCCAGAAGTGCGGATCAGCCAGCGGAATGTCGACCGCATTCAGTTGCGCTGCGTGCCTCAACTCGCGCCAGTCTGTCGCAACCATATTCGTCGCCGTAGGCATGCCGGTTGCCTGGCGAAACTCCGCCATGATCTCGCGGCCGGAGAATCCCTGCTCCGCGCCGCACGGATCCTCCGCATACGCCAGCACACGCTGCTTCCCTTCGCACAGCCGAATCGCATCCTCCAGCGGCCACGCACCATTCGGGTCCAGCGTAATCCGCGCACCAGGAAAGCGCTCTGCCAGCGCGGCAACCGTCTCCATCTCCTGCGCTCCAGCCAGCACACCGCCCTTCAGCTTGAAGTTGTGGAACCCGTAGCGCGCGTGCGCGGCCTCGGCCAGCCGCAACACGGCCTCGGTGGTCAGCGCCTCTTGGTCGCGCAGTCGCAGCCATGCATCGTCTGCATCGGGTTCACTGCGGTACAGCAAGCCAGTCTTCTTCTGATCGCCCACGAAGAACAGATACCCCAGCACGTCCACACTCGTCCGCTGCTGCCCTTCGCCCAGCAACGCCGCTACTGGCAGCTCAAGGAACTGCCCCAGCAGGTCGAGCAGCGCCGACTCCAGCGCAGTAACAGCGTGGATGGTAATTCGCAGATCGAAGGTCTGCACCCCGCGCCCGTCGCGGTCGTACTCTGCAAAGTGCAGTCGCACTGCATCCAGAATCGCGCTGGATGCACCGAGCGGCTGCCCCACCACCAACGTCCGCGAGTCGTCCAGCACACGCCGGATCTTCTCGCCTCCCGGCACCTCGCCAACACCGGTGTTGCCCGCACTATCCGTCAGCAGCACAATGTTGCGCGTAAAGTATGGCCCATGCGCGCCGCTCAGGTTCAGCAACATGCTGTCCTGCCCGGCCACAGGAATCACTCGCATGCCCGTCACGGCTGGCGTCCGTTCGTGTGCAAGGTCCGGTCTCACGCGGCTCCCTTCGCGAGTGGGCTCAACTCCAGCCGCTTGATCTCGCCCACAATCACCACGTAGCTGAAGATCGCCATCAACGCGGTCAACCCAACAAAAACCAGTGCGCTGTGGAACGAACCCGTCCTCTCCACCAGAATTCCAATCACCGTCGGCGTCGTGATGGTCGAAAGATTGCCGAATAGATTGAACACGCCGCCATTTACACCCACCAGTTCCTTCGGCGACGTGTCCGCAATGACCGTCCATCCCAGCGCGCCAAAGCCCTTGCCGAAGAATGCCAGCGACATCAGCAGCATCACCAGCGCCTGCGCGTTGGTGTAGTTGCATCCGATCATGGTCACTGCCAGCAACATCCCGGCGATGATCGGAGCCTTACGCGCAAACGTCAGCGAGTAGCCCGCTCGCAGCAGCCCGTCCGAGACGATGCCTCCCAGAATCCCTCCCGTAAATCCGCACAGCGCGGGCAGCGCCGCGGCAAACCCCGCCTGCAGAATGCTCATGTGCCGCTGCTTTACAAGGTACGACGGAAACCATGTCAGGAAGAATGTCGTCAGCGTATTGATGCAGAACTGACCGATATAAATCCCCACCAGCATCCGCTGGCTCAGCAGTTGTTTGAACATCGACCACGTCAGCGGAGTGCGGCGCGAGCCCGCCTGGTCCAGATGCACCAGTCCGCCGCCTTGTTCAATGCAGTCGATCTCCGGCCGGGAGATCATCGGGTGCTCGGTGACGTTGAACACCAGCTTCCACCACGCAAACGCCAGCGCCATGCCCGTCAGACCCATAAAGTAGAAGCAGCTCTGCCATCCATAGTGCGTCGTCAGCCACCCAAACAACGGCCCAAATGCCACCAGAGAAAAATACTGCGACGCATTGAAGATGGCCGAAGCGCGCCCGCGCTCTGCCGTTGGAAACCACGCGGCAACCACACGCCCATTGCCAGGAAACACCGGCGACTGTGCCAGTCCGGAGAGCAGCCGCACCGTAAAGATCGCGGTGAACACCCACGCCGCGGGCGCATAGCCGGCCAGCCCGATCAAGAACGCGCAGACCGACCACGCAATAATGCTGACGCCGTACACCTGCTTCGATCCTAACCTGTCCAGCAGTCCGCCCGAGGGCAACTGCCCGCATACATACGCCCAGCCAAAGCCGGAAAACAAAATGCCCATCCTGGCCGGGCTCAACGCCATTGCCTTCTGCATTGCCACCCCAGCCACAGAGAGCGCTGCGCGATCGCCATAGCTGAAGCAACTTGCGACGAATAGCATCGCGACGATCAGATAGCGGATGTGCGTCGCCTTCTCTGCCCGGAACGACGATTCCAGCCGGATCACGAGCGTCCCGCAATCAGTTTGCTCAGCGCATCCATCTCGCCCGCATCCAGATCGGTCAGCGGCGTCCGCACCGGCCCGGCCGGCCGGCCCACCGCGCGCATCCCCGCCTTCACAATCGACACCGCATAACCCTTGTGCCGGTTGCGGATATCGATATACGGCAGCACAAATTCGCGAAGCCCCTGGAACACCATCGCGTGGTCGCGCCTGCGCACTGCCGCATAGAAGCTCTGCGCAAACTGCGGCAGAAAGTTGAAGATTGCCGAGGAGTACGTCGTCACGCCCATCTCCAGATACGGCAGCGCAAACGTCTCCGCCGTCGGCAATCCGCCGATATACGTCAGCCGCTCGCCCATGCGCGTGTAAATCCTCGTCATCAGCTCAATGTCGCCCAATCCGTCCTTGAAACCCACCAGGTTCGGGCAGCGGTCGCACAGCCGCTCTAACCACACCTCGTTCAAAATCGCGTTGTCGCGGTTGTAGAAGATCACGCCCAGCTTCGTCGCTGCGCACACCGCCTCCACATGGGCGGCCAGCCCGGCCGGGTCGGCGTTGATCAGATAGGGAGGAAACAGCAGCAGTCCATCCGCCCCCGCGGCCTCGCCTGCCTGCGCAAACTGCTTCGCCATCGCTGTACCGTATCCGCACCCAGCCACCACCGGCACGCGCCGGTCCGTCTGCTCGACCGCCGCCGCTACCACTGTCGAGTATTCCTCGAGAGTCAGCGAAAAATACTCGCCCGTGCCTCCCGCTGCGAATAGTCCAGCCGGCTGATGTTCCAGTAACCAGTCGATATGGCCGCGATACCCGGGCTCATCGAACATGAAATCATTTGTGAAATGCGTCACGGGAAACGAGAGCAGCCCCGCTCCAATCTGTTTTGCAAACTCCGCCGGGGACATCCCACTCATGGATTTCCTTCCATCGCCATCCTGCAACACGCTGCGCAAACTATAAAGAACCGGACAAGCAGCACACAAGCAGCACGCTGCGCAACGCACCGTTCCGCCCTCTACTCCGCTTCGCGAAAGTGAAACATCCCGGGAGTCGCACGATACACCACCACCGCATCGTCGCGCCGCAACTCCTCCAACTGAGGTCCCTTGCTCTTCGGCAGCGCATTCTCCGGCGAACTCGGCACCATCTTCACCGGCAGAATCAGCGTCGCCGTCGCTCGCGGAGGGATGGCAATATCGATCGACGTCGCGCCGTCCTCCTGGTGCCACTCGCTCTGTATCTTGCCCAGCACCGAATCATAGCTGCACTTCACCCAGCTCACGCCGTCCACCATCTGTGGCCGCACCGTAATCCGCTCGTCCTTCGCTCGCGACATGTCGAAGTCGATCCCACCCAGCCCGCGATAGAACCACTCTTCCGCGCCGCCCAGCATAAAGTGGTCCTGGCTGCTCCTCGGCCCCGCGTCCCACGCCTCCGTCAGCGAGGTGGCGCCCGCCGCCAGTTGCGACCCATAGCTCGGCGGGTCCTTGCGCAGCATCATCGCCATCACCACATCGGTGCGTCCGGCCTCCGTCAGAGCGCGCAGCAGGTACGGATACCCCACCTCGCCCGTCGTAATGTGGTCGTCGTGCGCATGAATATCCGCAACCATGTGCGCCAGCACGCCCGCACGCCGCTCCTCCGGCACAATCCCCAGCGCCAGCGGCATCGCGTTCGCCGTCTGGCTGCCGCGGTCGTACCAACCCTTCTCCGCGTCCCAGTATTTGCGGTTGAACGCCTCCGCCTCGCGCTGCGCCAGCGCCGCATACATTGCCGCATCTTCCGCGTGCCCCAGCAGCTTGGCAATACGGTTCATCGCCATCGCGTCCTCGTACAACATCAACGTCCCCGTCACGCCGAGCGACGTGTTCTGCGATACCCCCGGCGGCTTCGGCCCAATGTCGTACCAGTCGCCCAGCCCATACGCCACAATCCCATCCACCGCCCTGCTCTGCAGAGATTTCACATACGCCTGCATCACTGGATAGTTCTGCTCGAGCTGCTGCTTGTCGCCATAGAACCGGTACGCCGCCCACGGTCCCAGCACACTGGCCGATCCCCACTCTGGAGAATCATCGAACACCGAGTATTTGGCCACCGTTCCGAACACCGTGTACTGCGGCGCGATGGTTGCCACCTCGCCATCCGCGTGCTGCGCGTCCGCAATATTCCTCTCCGTCGCCGCGTATAGCCCGCGCAGATCGTTGTTGAACATCAGCCCCGACGCCACCAGGTGCGTCTCCTCCAACCAGCCCAGCTTCTCCCGGTGGGGACAATCCGTGAAGATGCTCACCTCGTTGTTGTGCATCGCATTCACAATCAGCGAGTGAATGGCGTTCAGCGTCGCATCCGAGCTCTCGAAGCTACCCGTCACCGGCGACGCCGAATGCCACTCCACGCCCTTGATGTCGTCGATCCTCGGCGGCGCGGGCGTATTCATGAAAAGCCACTCCGCCTGCAGATATCGGAAACCGTAATACCCAAAGCGCGGTGCCCAACTCTCCCCCTCTACGTCGCCACGCAGCGTATAACTCCACCACATCGGTCCGCCAGAACTGCCCTGCGACACCGATCCATCCGGCTTCAGCAGTTCGCCCGGCGTCAATTTCAGCACAGCTCCCGCCGGGCCGGTCACGCGGATCGAAGGCACGCCCGCGAAGTTCTGCCCGAGATCGTAGACCGTCACGCCCGGCCTTACCTCGGTGGTCTTCACCGGCTCGCGGGTATCCCACGCCCGCACGTCCGCTGCAATTGCCTTGGTCAACGCACCGCCGGGCCCGTCCGTCTCGGTCGCGGCGGACCACTCCGCGTCATTGAGTGCCGGTGAATCCCATCCCGGCTGCTCCATGCTTGCGTCGAAATCCTCGCCGCCGTATGTTGAGCTAAACGTCACCGGCCCCTTCGCAACCTTCCACGCCGTGTCCGTCGCGATCGTCTCCGTCTTCCCATCCGCATACTTCACCTGCAATTCTACAATCAGCTTCGGCGGCCCAAAGCTCCCCTCGAACTTCGTGTAACGCCCTTTGGTCTGCTGCACGTTGTACATCCCGTTGCCCAGCATCACCCCCAGCACATGCTTTCCCGGCTTCAATGCCAGGGTGTAGCTGTCATACGTTACCGTCTTCCGATAATCCGTCCAGGCCTGATGAAGCCCCTCGGACGACAGCGGTCGACCGTCCAGGCTCACCTCGTACTGCCCCAGCCCCGCGATCCGCAGCGTCGCCTTCACTGGCTTCGCGCGCACAAGGAACTCCCGCCGAAATACCGGCATCGGCCTGCTCCCGTCCAACTCTGCGCCATCCCGCACCGTGCTCCACGGAGCCTGAATCCACTTGGCCGACCACCCCGGAATCGCAATTGGAGTTTGTGCCGTCGCCACTCCCGCAGCCACCACCAGCCCCGCCAGCAGCACAACCGACCTGATCTTGTTCAGCCGCAACCACATCGCGTTCATCCTCACACTTCCGCATACCAAGCTACCGCATCGCAGCGATCTTGGTAGAATCGACATGACGACAATTGCGCATCGAACAGCGCACAAGGAGCTTTCCATGGCAACTCTTCTCGAGCAACTTCGCGGCATGACCACTGTCGTCGCCGACTCCGGCGACATCAACTCCATCGTGCAGTTCAAGCCGACAGACTCCACCACCAATCCTTCGCTCATCGCAGCGGCAGCCGGGCTCCCCGCCTATGCGCCCATCGTCGACGGCGTCCTGATGGAAGCCCGCAAGGAAGCCGGCCCGTCGGCCTCCGACGCCGACGTCGCCACGCTCGCATTCAAGACCCTCGCCGTCGCCTTCGGCAAGAAGATCCTCGAGATCGTTCCCGGCCGCGTCTCCACCGAGGTCGACGCACGCCTGTCCTACGATACCGAGAAGACCCTCGTCCAGGCCCGCGACATCATCCAGCAATATGACCACGCCGGCATCGGCCGCGACCGCGTTCTCATCAAGATCGCATCCACATGGGAGGGCATCAAGGCCGCCGAGATCCTTGAGCAGGAGGGCATCCACTGCAACCTCACCCTGCTCTTCGGCCTGCACCAGGCCATCGCCTGCGCAGAGGCCAAAGTCACCCTCATCTCGCCATTCGTCGGACGCATCCTCGACTGGTACAAGAAGGACACCGGCAAGGACTACACCGGCGCCGACGACCCCGGCGTCCAGTCCGTCACCACCATCTACAACTACTACAAGAAATTCAGCTACAAGACCCAGGTCATGGGCGCCAGCTTCCGCAATATCGGCGAGATCACCGAACTCGCCGGCTGCGACCTGCTCACCATCGCACCCAAGCTGCTCGCCGAGCTCAACTCCAAGAGCGACCCACTGCCGCGCAAGCTCGACGCCGCCAAGGCCGCCGGCATGACCATCGAGAAGATCCCCATGGACAAGGCCACCTTCGACAAGATGCACGCCGCCGATCGCATGGCCCACGACAAGCTGAAAGAAGGCATCGAGGGCTTCTCCAAGGCCCTCGAAGACCTCGAGAAACTCCTCGCCAAGCGCCTCAGCGAGATCAGCGAGAAGCAAACCGTTGGCGCCCACTAAATCGATCCGCCATTAGTTATCCTTAGACCGCGTCTTCCCGGACGCGGTCTTCGTCATTAAAGAAACTCCAGAGGAACGATCCGCATGAAGCAGTCCCCCCACTCGGGCTGGCATCTCACCCGCAGGACCCTCCTCACCGACTCCAGTCTCCTCGCCGCCGGCCTGCTGCTTCCCTCCGCCTTGCGCGCCCAAACTCCCGCGGCCTCGACCCCGGCTCCTGTTGCACCAGCCACCGTTCCGCCCGGCGGCATGAACGGTGTCCCCGAAGGCACCCCCATGCCTCCCGACGTAAACGGCATGCCTGGCAAATCCCCCTACGCCTACTCCGGCGTCAGCGGGCGCGGCTGGCCCGTCGACGCCGCCAGCGGCCACGGTGGCTACCGCTCCGGCTCCAGCGGTCTCGCCTACGCCGGTGAGCATCCATACCCCTTTCCCACCCAGGTCCTCACCGACCATGACGCCTCCGGCTCCGCTGTTGCCGCCGGCCTCATCCCCCCGCTCAAGCCCATCCTTGAGGTCCAGGTCCGCGACACCATCGTCTGCAAGGGCGGCGACGGCCACTTCTACATGACCGGCTCCACCGGCGAGAACATCTGGGCCTACAATCGCGGCGTCGAGCTCTGGAGTTCCCCGGACCTAAAGAAGTGGCACTACCTTGGCCTCGTCTGGGACATGGACAAGGAAGGCACCTGGGAGAAGGCCTGGCGGCCGCTCCACAACAAGCCCTGCCGCGCCATCTGGGCGCCGGAGATCCACTACGTCCGCGGCAGCTACTACATCTGCCTTTCCATCGCGCCCACCGGCATCTCCATCTTGAAGAGCACCACCGGCAAGCCCACCGGCCCCTACGTCCACGCCTTCTCGCCGGACAAGCCCATCATCAACGCCATCGACCCCACGCTCTTCCAGGACACCGACGGCAAGGTCTACTTCACCGCCAGCTCCGCCACTCGCATCGTCCAGCTCAAGGATGACCTCTCCGGTTTCGCCGATGACTGGCGCCCCATCAAGCTAGTTGCCGGCGATCACACGCCCGCCCACCACGCCGACCGCTGCGAGGGTCGCGGAATGAACGACCTCGGCACCGAGGGCGCTGTCCTCTTCAAGGCCAACGGCGTCTATTATCTCGGCGCGGCCGACAGCTATGAAGGCCGCTACTCAACCTGCCTGGCCATGTCGGACAATATCTACGGCCCGTACCACACGCGCCACGAGTCCGTCCCCTGCGGCGGCGGAACCGGCTTCTTTCAGGACCACGCCGGCGGCTGGTGGTCCAGCTACTTCGGCAATGACAGCCAATCGCCCTTCCGCGAAAAACCCGCCATCGTCAAGGTCGACTTCGCCTCCGACGGCCGCGTCATCGTCGCCGCCAAACAGCCCTTCGTGGCCGGCTGGAAACCCAAGCCCTCACCCGCCACCTAGTCCGTCGAACCACGAACCTACAAAATGTACCGGCTCAGATCCTGGTCCTTCACAATCGATGCCACCTGCTGGCGCACGTACTCCGGGTCGACGACGATCACCTTCTCCACCGTGCCGTCGTCTTTCTTCCGCTCGATCACAGGCAGCGGCGGCGAGGCCTTCTGCGGCTCATTTCCCAGCGGAGCCGACGCGCCCACCTCCGCGATCACACCCTCCTGCGAAGCCTCGGCCCGCGGGCTCTTGAACAAGTCCGGCGCCTGGAAGCTGATCTCGTCCAGCACGCGCTCCATAATCGTGTGCAGCCGCCGTGCCCCGATGTTCTCCGTCGTCTCGTTCACCCGGAATGCGAACTGCGCCATCTCCGCCAGCGCCTCCGGCGTAAACTCCAACTTCAGACCCTCGGTCTCCAGCAGCGCCGTCGACTGCTTCACCAGCGACGACTTCGGCTCCGTCAGAATCCGCACAAAGTCCTCGACCGTCAGCGACTGCAACTCCACCCGAATTGGGAAGCGTCCTTGCAGCTCCGGAATCAGGTCGCTCGGCTTGGATACGTGGAACGCGCCCGCCGCAATAAACAGGATGTGGTCGGTCGAAACCATCCCATACTTCGTGTTCACCGTTGTGCCTTCCACAATCGGCAGAATGTCCCGCTGCACGCCCTCGCGGCTCACGTCCGGACCATGGCTTCCTTCGCGTCCCGCAATCTTGTCGATCTCGTCCAGGAACACGATCCCCGAATCTTCCACCCGTTCCACGGCCAACCGCGTCACCTGGTCCATGTCGATCAGCCGGCCTTCTTCCTCCTGAATCAGGTACTCGAACGCCTCCACCACCTTCATCTTGCGCTTCTTCGTGCGCTGGCCAAACAGCCCGGGCAACATGTCTTTCAGGCTCATGTCCATGTCGTCCGGTGTCTGCGCGCTCAGGAACTCGAAGCTCGGCTGGTTGCGGTCGCGCACATCCAGCTCCACCATCCGCTCATCCAGCTTGCCCTCGCGGAACTGCTGCCGCAGCTTCTCCCGCGTTCGCTCGTGGCTGGACTGCGCCGCCGCGGCCGCCGCCCGGTCGCCCTGCTTCTCGCCGGCCTTACCCTCGATGACCTCCGGCTCCGCCACAGCCTCACCTTCCACAGCCGCCGACGGCACCTGGATCATCTGCATGGCGCGCAGCCCCCCCGGAGTCATCACCACCGCAGCCGGCCCAGCGGTTGCCTTCGCCCCAGCCGCCTGCGTGGCAGACGGCGGCGGCAGCAACAGGTCCAGCAGGCGGTCCTCGGCGTTCATCTCCGCCTTGTCTTCCACGTCCTCCATCTTCTCTTCGCGCACCATATCGATGGCGATCTCCACCAGGTCGCGCACAATCGACTCCACGTCGCGCCCCACGTAGCCAACTTCGGTGAACTTCGACGCCTCCACCTTCAGGAACGGTGAGTTGGTCAGCTTCGCCAGCCGCCGCGCAATCTCCGTCTTGCCCACGCCCGTCGGCCCAATCATGATGATGTTCTTCGGCATGATGTCGTCGGCCAACTCCGGCGGCAGCTTCTGCCGCCGCATCCGATTGCGCAGCGCAATCGCCACAGCGCGCTTCGCCGCGTGCTGCCCCACCACATACTTATCCAACTCCGCCACAATCTCGCGCGGAGTCATCTCATCCAGCGCCAAGGCCTGGTCTTCCGCCGTCCCCGGTAAATAAATCGCCATCACTTGTTCCTCAATCCCACCACAGATTTTCCGCTTGTCATTCTGAGCGCAGCGAAGAATCCCCGCATTTGCGCCGCCGCGAACTCTTAGGCTTTCTTCAGCTCTTCCACCGTCACCTGGTCATTCGTATAGATACAAATCTGTCCCGCGATCTTCAAACTCTTCTCCGCAATCTCCCGCGCGCTCAGTTCGGTATTCTCCATCAATGCCCGCGCCGCAGCCAGCGCGTAGCTCCCACCCGATCCGATCGCCACAATCCCCTCGTCTGGCTCGATCACGTCGCCGTTTCCGCTCAGCACGAACGTCGCGGTCAGGTCGGTCACAATCAGCAGCGCCTCCAGATGCCGCAGCATCCGGTCGGTCCGCCAGTCCTTCGCCAACTCCACCGCGGAGCGGCTCAGGTTGCCCGCATACTGCTCCAGCTTGGTCTCGAACCGCCCAAACAGCGAAAACGCATCGGCCGTCGATCCCGCAAACCCCGCCAGCACCTTCTCCTGATACAGCCGCCGAATCTTCTTCGCAGACGCCTTCATTACGCTCGAACCCAGCGTCACCTGTCCGTCGGCCGCCATCACCACGCTGTCGCCCCGGCGCACGCACAGCACCGTCGTGGACCGCACTCTCCGGCCATCCCCTAAATCAAGAGGATGCCCCATCGCATCGGCGGGACGTTGAGTGTCTTTTTGTTTCAACGAAATATCGGCGGAGTCGTAAAAAGTCGATTTCATGAGCAACAACCAGTATATCGTCAATCCCCAACCACCTCAGACCCACCCTCGATCCTTGGACCGCGAACCTCGTATACTCAACCCATGCACATGGTCGCTGGCCCAAATCGCAAAATGCAGCGGGTCCTCAAGCTCTCCATGGCGCTGACTGCGGCTTATGTCCTGGCCACCTTCTACTTCGGCATGCGCGCACACTCCCTGGCGCTCATCTCCGAGGCCGGGCACAACGTCAGCGATCTCCTCGCCATCCTGCTCTCTTTCGCCGCCGTCTACTTCCAAACCCGCCCGGCCACCGACCAGAAGACCTTTGGCTACCAGCGCGCCGGCGTCCTCGCCGCCTTCGTCAACGCCCTCACCCTCATCGTGCTGGCCGCGTGGATCGGCATCTCCGCCATACATCGCCTCTATACGCCAGTCGCCGTCCAGCCGAGGTTGATGATGGCCGTCGCCGCTGCCGGTGTCCTGATGAACGGCGCCATCGCCGGCCTGCTCTGGAAGTTCTCCGGCGATGTGAACATCCGCAGCGTCTTCCTGCACATGCTCGGCGACACGCTCTCCACCGCGGCCGTCATCGTGGGCGGCGTTGCCATCCTCTTCACCGGCATCATGTGGATCGACCCCGTACTCTCCCTGGGCATCGCCGCCATGATCGTCTGGAGCTCTGTCTCCATCGTCCGCGAGACCCTCAACATCCTGCTCGAGGGCACGCCGCGCGGTCTGCAACTCACCGACATCCGCACCGCTCTCATGCAGATCCCTGGCGTCGTCGACATCCACGATCTCCACGTCTGGTCGCTCGGCTCAGCCTCCCACGCGCTCGCCAGCCATGTCTGCATTCCGGAGATGCCTGTCTCCGAATGCACCAGCATCCTGGACGCCATCAATTGTGCGTTGCGCGAAGGGTTCCGCATCACCCACACCACCATCCAGTTCGAGATTCGCGGCTGCGAGACCACCCACGGCTGCTCCGCCCCACCCGTGCTCGAAGCCGTCGGTCCCCACGACCACCATCACCACCACGGCCACAGCCACTCCCACTGATCGCGACGCAAAGCGACCACGGATTCTACGGATGAAAACGGATAAGACGGTTCGTCCTCGCCTTAATCCGTGCTTATCCGCGAAATCCGTGGTCGCTGTGTTTTTCAACCGATACGCTACACCAGCGTCGCGTCGAGCGTGATCTCCGCTGCGGCCAGCAGCCGCGAAATCGGGCATCCCGCCTTCGCGCCGGCGGCAATCTCGTCGAACTTCGCCTTGTCGATCCCCGGAATCTTCGCCTTGGTCGTCAGATGGCTCTTGGTCACGGTCGGCTTGTCGTGCAGGTCCAGCGTCACCACCGCGGTCGTCTCAATCGAGTCCGGCGTAAAGCCCGCCTTGCCCAACTCCGCGCTCAGCGCCATCGTGAAGCAGCCCGCGTGTGACGCCGCAATCAGCTCCTCCGGATTCGTCCCCACGCCCTCGGCAAACCGCGCCGCAAAGCTGTACTGCATATCCTTTAGGGCTCCGCTCTGGCTGGAGATCGTGCCCTTGCCCTCTTTCAGACTGCCATTCCAAACTGCACTCGCGCTGCGGTCCATATTCGTCTCCTGTGATTTTGGCTGCTTTCGGAAGGTGCCAATACAAACGGTACCTTATCGGATGCCCGCTCGTCGCGTCGCGTCCGGAAAGGGATATGAAATTCCGACGCCCATGCTCTACGCTATCCCTTATGCAGACGGAAGAATCGCACCCCGCCAACCCGAACGCACCCGATCAGCAACCCGGCCAGTGCCCCATCGCAACCGGGGAGCACCACTCCGTCTTCTGCCCCACCTGCTCCTCGCGCCTCACCGACCACCGCTGCAAGCTGGTCTGCCGCACCTGCGGTTACTTCCTCAGTTGCGCCGACTTCTACTAAGCCTGCCCACGCCCGTCGCGGCAGCAGGGCCAGGATTGCATCCAACAAAGCAGAATTGCAATTGAGGTACCTTCATGCTCTCCGTTCCGAAACTCGCTGCCCTGCTCGCCGGCGCTGCGCTGCTGGTCGCCGCTTCAGCCTGCGACTCCAAAACCAAGCCCACGCCCGCAAATTTCACCGCCGTCCTCAACGCCCACTTCCTCGAACATCCCGAGTGCCTGCTGCCCAATGCGCCGCACTTTCCCTACGAGACCGGCGACCCCGTCGAACTGAAGCAGATGAACGCGCTGGTCGACGCGCAACTGCTCACCGTCTCGTCGGAGCAGACCATCCGCGTCAGCCGTTATGACACGACGCCCGCCGGGGCCCGCGTCGCGCCCCGCTTCTGTTACGGCCACCGCGTCATCACCACCATAGATAGCTTCACCCCGCCCGCGCCCGCCAACGGCTTCCCCGAAACCCAGGTCTCCTACCACTACAAGATCGAAGACATTCCCGTCTGGGCCGATTCCGCCGGCGTCCGCGCCGCCTTCCCCGCCTTCGCCAGCGCCACCAGCGGCGCCTCCGCTGACAAGATCACCATGGCCAGCACCATCGCCGGCTGGACCGTTCCCGACTAGTCACAGCCAATCATTGGGATGAGACTGGCGGAGCATCCGGCTCCGATTCAACCGGAGAGATCGTAACGCTGGCCGTGTATTGGTGGTAATCCGAGTAGCGCGAGACCCACGCAAACGGCGTCTTTCTGTCGGCCCCGCCTACCCAGTGCGCAATCACGGTGGTGGGCAGCCAGAAGGTCTTGTTGCCCACCTTGGCGGGGGAATAATCGGCCGCGAGAAACGTGGGATGATGGATCGGCTCAGCAGCCGCGACCGGAAGGGTAAACTCCAGATGCGTCAATTGATCCGCGGAAGGATCGATACGGACCATGCCGGCAAGCCCCTTCTGAGCGAGCGCGCATGGGAGCTGCGCGGCAGCGTCGGCACGGGGAGTGATGGAGAGCTCAAGAGGCGCGCTTCGATTTGCATGCGGCACCAGCGCGAAGTTGTAGCAGCGGCGATGCTGGGGGCTGAAGAACTCGGTCTGAAAGTCATCGAAGTCGTCGACAAAATCGAAGGGCAGGCGAGCTTGCTCATTCGGCGCAATCGTCTTTCCGTTCAGCACCATAATTTGTCGAGACTCTTCCATCGGACCGCCCGTGGACTTGCGCACCATGCGCACTGCGGCCTCGGCCTTGTAGACGCTCTTTCCGAAGAAGACAACCTCATCCACCTTGGAGACGATAGACTCATGCGCCGCCAGCGACGGCAGCGTTGCACGGTTCACGGTCGCGTTCTCAACCAGCGTATCGACTAGCAGATCGGTGTCAGACTCCGCCGACGCAGGCTGACTCTGCGTCGCGAGGGCAGAGGACGGAAATGTCTGGGCCGGAACCTGGACGCAGGCAACAGCCGCAAGGAGCAACGGCAAGCCGTATCGACGCACTAGCAAGGAACATCCAAAAATAAAAGGCTTGTCATTCTGAGCGTAGCGAAGAATCCCCACATTCGTTTTTCCCACCAGGCGTCGGCGACGTCGGTATAGATTCCGTCGCAATTCTGGTTAGCACTTCGCTCTCGATCATACGCCGGACCGTCACGCCGCCGCGTTGTCGGCCTTCAGCTTCTCCGCCGTATAGTGCGCAATCAGCGCATCGATCGTCGGCTGCAACTGCCCTTCCATCACCTGTGCCAACTGGTGGTTGGTCAACCCGATGCGGTGGTCGGTCATGCGGTTCTGCGGAAAGTTATAGGTGCGTATCTTCTCGGAGCGGTCGCCCGTCCCGATCTGCGACTTGCGGTCCTTCGCCTGGATCTGGTGAATGCGCTCCTTCTCCACCTCGTACAGCCGCGCCCGCAGCACGCGCATACCCTTCTCGCGGTTCTTGATCTGCGACTTCTCGTCCTGGCAGCTCACCACCGTATTTGTGGGCAGGTGCGTAATCCGCACTGCAGAGTACGTCGTGTTCACGCTCTGCCCGCCCGGACCCGAGGAGCAGAACGTATCGATCCGAAGATCCTTCGCCTCAATCTTGATGTCCACCTCTTCCGCCTCCGGCAGCACCGCCACCGTGATGGCAGACGTATGCACCCGCCCCTGCGTCTCCGTCTCCGGCACGCGCTGCACGCGGTGTACGCCGGACTCGTACTTCATCTGCGAGTAGACGTTGTTGCCCTCGATGATCGCCGTCACGTCCTTCAGTCCGTGCCCAATCCCCGACTCCGTCTGCGACAGCAGCTCCACCTTCCACCGGTGCTGTTCCGCAAACCGCATGTACATGCGGAAGACCTCGGCCACAAACAGCGCCGCCTCGTCGCCGCCCGTTCCCGCGCGCAGTTCCAGAATCACGTTCTTCTCGTCGTTCGGGTCTTTGGGCAGCAGCAGCACCTTCAGCGCCTCTTCCACCGGAGCAAGCTGCGGCTCCAGCGTCGCCAGCTCGGCCTGCGCCATCTCCTTCATGTCGGGGTCGGAGTCGGTCAACATCGCCTTCGCCTCGGCGATCCCGTCCTTGATCTTGCGATACTCGCGGAACTTCTCCACCGTCGGCTCGATATCGCGATACGCCTTCGACACCTTGCGATAGTTCTCCTGGTCGTTCACAATTCCCGGGTCGGAAAGCTGCCGGCCAAGCTCCTGGTAGCGTTCTTCCAACTGATCCAAACGGTCAAACATGGAATCTCTCCTCTGGCCTATCCACGCAGGGCGTCAAATCACCTGCTCCATCTTGGTTATCACTCTCAATTTTGGGTTGTCATTCCCAATTTTGAGCTGTCATTCTGAACGGAGTGAAGAATCCCCGCATTTCGTTCGGGGCGAAACGGCTCCCGCACAAAGCGAAAGCACGCTGCACGTGGGCGCAGCTAGTGCTGATCGCGACGCTGAGACGTCGCTCGGGAGGAAGACACCGGATTTGCACTGGCAAATACCATGGCCTATTCGATGGTATCGCGAATCGAGCGGATTCGAACCCGTCCAGCCGACTTCAAAGCTTGCAGAATCAGGCCGCCTTTTGCTCCGGGTCTTACGCCGACGGCGGAACATCCTGCCGAGCTTCGGGGTAGAGCGCTTCCAGGTGCCGCTGGTAGGCGGCGCGAGCATTCTTGTAGGGGATGCTCAACTCGGGTCGCGGAACGCAGGTTGCGTCCTCTCGAATCTGCGCCGCGCGTGCAGCCACCTCCGCAAAGCTGAGCGGGTTGCCATCCGCCTTGGCCCAGGCAACCACGGCCTGTATGGCCGCGCCCAGGCAGCCCGATTCCTCCTCCATGGGCGCCTGGATGGTTGCGCCGGTGGCATCGGCCAGGAGCTGCCTCCACCCGCGTGAGCGGGCGCCCCCGCCGATGGCTTGCACCACGGTTGCTTCCCGGCCTTGCAGGATCCGGTCGAGGCCGTTGAGAATGCCAAAGCTCACCCCTTCCACGGCAGCACGCAGCAGATGGTCGGGCGTGAAGTTATTCGAGGTAATGCCCAGGATCGCTCCCTGCGCAGTGGGCAGATCGGGTGTCCTCTCGCCGTTGAGGAAGGGAAGGAACACCAGCCCATCCGCTCCTGGGGGAATACGCGTCAAGGCTCCATCGATCTCCTCCACGGATTTGCCCAACAGCGTCGCAGTAGCGGTCACCACGTTGGTTGCGTTCATCGTGCAGACCAGAGGCAGCCAGCCGCCGGAGGAGGAGCAGAACGGCGCGACAGTGCCGGAGGGGTCCTGAACCGGCGTCTCGCTGTAGGAGTAGACCGTAGACGAGGTTCCCAGGCTCAGTGTGACGACACCCTCGCGCACATTTCCCGTGCCGATAGCGCCCATCATATTGTCGCCTCCGCCGGCGCTGACCAGGCACGAGCGTGGGAGTCCCAGGTCGGCGGCAACCTCAGGAAGAACCTCGCCGACGCAGTCGTCGGCATGGACAAGCGCGGGCAACGCAGCGGAGAGAATGCCCACCCCCTGGTCAATGGCGTCCAGGACTTCAAACTGCCACTCCCGGCGGACTGGATTGAAGTACCCGGTACCGGAAGCGTCTCCCGGCTCTGCGCGCATCTGGCCGGTGAGCCAGAAGTTCAAGTACTCATGGGGGAGAAGAATGTGGCGGATGCGGGCAAAGTTCTCAGGCTCGTTCTCCTTCACCCAGAGCAGCTTCGAGACCGTATAGCCGGTGAGGGGCACGATGCCGAAGCGTTTCCCAAAGGCCTGCTTGCCCCCGAATCGCCGGAGGATCGCCTCATTCTGCGGCGCGGTCTCTGTGTCGTTCCAGAGCTTTGCAGGCCGGATGACTTGCTTACTCTCATCCAGCAGCACCATTCCGTGCTGTTGGCCGCTCACGCCCAGAGCCAGAACATCGGAACGGCCGGAAGCCTCAAGCGCCTCCTTCACGGAGGATCGGAGCGCCTCCACCCACCAGGAGGGCTCTTGCTCCCTCGCGCCAGTGGATCGTTCGATCAATGCATGCTTCCGGTAGCCGCGGCCCAGCACCGCGCCGTTAGCCTCCATCACCAGGGCCTTTGTGCCCTGAGTCCCGCAATCGATTCCAAGAAACATTCCGCGTCCCTCTCTCTACCCGATGACCATGAACATTCTATGGGACATTGCGCAGAGAGTCCGACGTATGGCCAGATTTGAAGTGCGGACGGCTTCTGGCCTCGGCGGAACCATGGTTGCGGAACTCCTGAAGTTTGCGGGGACAAACAAGTTCGGGGGCCGCTCAGCCGTCTCCGATTCACGCTCCTGCAGCGGTACCCGGGGCCTTCTCTTGCTAGGCCAGCGCCCTTGCCGCGGCGAGGCTGCTAAACACCTCGACGGCGCCGATCAAGGTGCCTGAGCGATGGCGCGTCTCCGGCGACTGTGCAGACGAGCCTTCCGCCGAGGCGCCAACGTGAATGTCGGCCAGTTCGCGAACCACAATCTCGGAGAGACAGGCGCGGTCCTGCAGGGCGCGGAATCTCTCGTCCGCCGATGCTTTGTCCGACTCGATGACAGCGCGCAGTCGCAGCTCTTCCCGCTCTACGAGTGAGATCGCAATGTCGATAGCGCGAACGGCACGGTCTTGAGCCGTAGACATCGAAAGTCCTCCATAGTGAAAACTGCCAACGATTGTCCGCGATGCGCGATGGCTTGGGGTGTGACCGCTATCACGGGTCTTACCGGGCTACATTTACCCAACGGAGCCGTAGCCGATTGCTCGAACTGCCGGCGAGTGCCCGGTCAAAAGGGCCACACGGTGCAATAAATGGTCGCTAAAAGTACAACGAAAACAGCGTAAATTGCGTCTACTAGATTACATTGGGACAAGCCGCGTCTCAACGACCTCCTCACCCGCGGGTTCTCCTTCTCCCGGATCGATGGGTGGTGTCTGGCTCCACGGGTCCGCCAGTCCCGAGTACAGTTGCACCACCGATGATGCTGCGGTCCGCGCCCGCACGGAGGCCTTGGCATGACCGTATCTCCCGAAACCCAATTTGACATCGCTGCTTTCCTCGCCAGCACAGGTCTCGTTCATAAACTCGTGCGCATCGCGCCGAAGGAGGTTTTCTTCGCGCAGGGAACAAAGGCAGACTGCGTCTTCTTCCTCCAGACCGGTCGGGCCAAGCTCACCGTCGTCTCTGAGCGAGGCAAGGAGGCCACCATCACCATGCTTGGCCCCGGAGAGTTCATCGGCGAGGAGGCGATGGCCAGCACGCCTGGCCTGCGCATGGCCGCTGCAACTGCCGTTACCGTGTGTACCGCGCTGAAAATTGACCGCGCTGAGATGACTCGCGTCATGCGGGAACATACTGCCTTCTCCGACTTCTTCCTATCGTTTCTGCTCCGGCGCGGCATGCGCACGCAGGCGGATCTGGTGGATCAGCTCTTCAACAACAGCGAGAAGCGCCTGGCCCGCATCCTGCTGTTGATGGCGGAATTCGGGCAACCCGGCGAGCCGGAAAATCTGATCCCCCAGATCACGCAGGAGACTCTCGCCGAGATGATCGGGACCACCCGTTCCCGCGTCAGTTTCTTCATGAACAAGTTCCGCCAGCATGGCTTCATCGAATACAACGGTCGCATCCGCGTCCACAAGTCACTGTTGAAGGTGATCCTCTACGATCAGATGACCGTCGGACGAGCCGCAGTTCCCGCAGCGTTGGAGACTGCAAAACAGAAAAAGAAGCTCGCGGCACGCCGCGTCCGCACTGAGCAAAACTGAACAGACAGAGTTCTGGGCACGATGCGAACCTTGAGGTGGAGTCAAAATGCCAGTTCAGGTGGTGCGCTATGCCCAGCCGAAGAAACAAGATCCTGGTAGTAGACGACGACGTTCAGATTCGCGCCCTATTGACGACCATCCTTGCCCAGGACGGCTTCGATGTGCGCTCTGCCGAAGATGGCTTCGCGGCCCTCATCCAGTTACGCGCTGAAATGCCCGACATTATCCTCTCCGATCTGTACATGCTCGGCATGTCCGGCTTTGAGTTGCTCTCCGTCGTCCGGCGCCGGTTTCCCGAGGTGACCGTCATCGCCATGAGCAGCGCCTTCTCCGCC
>Ga0302201_10001075_pt1 | contig 24038 bp, 24 predicted proteins | sample II_Bog_N3_2_FD_194586 | JGI IMG/M metagenome (GOLD analysis project Ga0302201, IMG submission 194586) | Peat permafrost microbial communities from Stordalen Mire near Abisko, Sweden - II_Bog_N3_2 | ecosystem: Environmental > Terrestrial > Soil > Wetlands > Peat | place: Sweden: Abisko... | reverse complement strand
TGCAATAACTCTTCAAGGGCATACTGGTGGGAACCGTTGTCCACCAATGGACTGTAACGTCCACCCAGGCCTTGCTCGTTGAAGGTGTCCAGTTCCCAGAACTGATCCGCCTGGCAGCGATAGAGTCGGCGCAATGAGCGGTCGAGGATCACCAGGCCCCAGCTGCCCCGTGACGGAATGGGCGCAGCGAAGTAGCGGGCATCGCTGGAAAAACGCGCCGAGGCCCCCAGCCCTTCGAGCAGGACGCCGTCGGGAAACAGGTAGTCGCACATTACCGGACCGCCCATGGCGATTTCGCCGTGGTTGAACACCCGGATCGGCTCGCCTTCGGGTGTCAGTGTCGGCTCCTGGCCACCCCAGGCACTGGCACCGTTGCCGGCGGGTGGGTTTTGCGTGGTGGGCTTTACCAGGCCCAGGCGCCGTTCCCAAATGCTCACGCAAGCCAGCCCGGGGAAAATCGCCAGGCAGGCGGCCGCGATATCCCAGTAATCGGGCAGTGCCCGCCCGAGGCTGAAGCCCAGGCCGAAGACCGCCGAGATCATCAGCCGGGCAAAGGCCCGTCCGCCCTTGGGCCAGCCGAGTTTCACACAGACCCACATCGCACCGGCGCAGGCGAGGACCACGGTCAGGGCGAGAAGGGGTGGGAGGATCGTTACGAAGAACATCGGCACCAGCAGCACCAGGAGCAGCCACAGCAATTCGAGCAACAGGCGGCCGATGTTTTTGTTCTCGGGGATGGGGTTGCGGGCGGCACTCACGGATGACGTCCTGTACGACGGAGGCGGAGCGCGATTATGCCGGTTTGGGTGCGCTGCGGCACCTCTGGGTTTACGGCGACGGGTTGGATTCCGCTTGCGGCGGATCGAGCGAGACCGTTGAAGTCACATCACTGCCCGCGAGGCAGACTGACGGACCCAGCTCTTCCAGGTGATAGGCGCGCAGGAACAGGCACCCGAGCACGACAGCGCGTGGCCCGAAGAATCGGGCCACGGTATCAGGACTTACTTTGACGCTTGGGTACGGCTCTTGAGGTTCTTGTCGCTCTTGTAGCGCAGGGCCACATCCGGTACGCCACCGCTCTTGCCGGTTTCGATCCAGTTGCGGATCCGGCTGGCATCGGCGAAATGGGTGTACTTGCCGAACGCATCGAGAATCACCAGGGCTACCGGGCGACCGCCCATGTTGGTGACGAGTACCAGGCAGTGACCGGCCTGGTTGGTGAAGCCGGTCTTGGTGATCTTGATGTCCCAGTTGTCTTTATTGACCAGATGGTCGGTGTTGTGAAAGCCCAGGGTGTAGTTGGGCTTGCGGAACGCCACGGTCTTTTCCTTGGTGGTGCTCAGTTCGCTCAACATCGGATAGTGACGTGCGGCCATCAGCAACTTGCTGAGGTCACGGGCGGTGGAAACGTTATGGACCGAGAGGCCGGTGGGCTCCACGTAGTGGGTGTTGATCATGCCCAGGGACCTGGCCTTGGCGTTCATCGCCGCGATAAAGGCCGCATAACCGCCCGGGTAGTGGTGGGCGAGACTGGCCGCCGCACGGTTCTCCGAAGACATCAGGGCGATCAGCATCATTTCCTTGCGCGGCAGCTCGCTGTTGAGCTTGACCCGGGAGAACACCCCTTTCATTTCCGGGGTATCGGCGATGTTCACCGAGATGTACTGGTCCATCGGCAGCTTGGCGTCCAGTACCACCATGGCGGTCATCAGCTTGGTCACCGAGGCGATCGGCACGATCACGTCCGGGTTGCTGGAGTAAAGGGTCTTGTTGGTTTGCAGATCGACGACCAGGGCGCTGCCGGAAGCGACTTGCAGATGACTGGTATCACGGGGGGCGGAGACGGTTTCGCGGGCTTCTACGCCAGGGGTGATGACGGCGCCTGCCAGGACAAAAACCAGGCCGAAAATGGAATGACGAATGTTCACGCGGATGGACTCGCAAAAAATAATGGGTAAACCGTTGGAAACGGGTCGTTCTTAAAAAAGCGTTACATTTTATGAATATAGTTCAGGAACTGTCGATTGTTCTTCGAGTGGCGGCAAAAAACCCTTAAAAAGTAAGAAGAATTTAAGGTTTTTCCTGAATGATGGCTATTTAATTGTGTATCCAGCCTGATACGTGGTGGTGCGGGCCTCACGCACCGATTAGCATCGGCCCTTGCGGCGTAATCAGCGCGATCCAATGACTCAGGAGTCCGGCAATGCCGAAGGGTTTGATCAGCAGGGATTACCTGCCCATGGTGGTCTGGGCGGGGATGGTGGCGGTACTGTTGCTGGGCTTTGCTTTCTTTCCGAAATCGGCGGACTGGTATGGCTGGATCCAGGCCGTGGGCCTTGTGGTCGGCTTGATGGTGGCGATCAGTGTGCCGGCGATCCAGCGCAAGCAGGAATTCCAGGAACAGCGCAAGCAGCGTCGTGAACGTGACGTGGGTTATGCGCGGCGGTTGCACTATTTCGGCATCGAACTGCTGGATCTGCTGGGGCGTATCAGTGCCAATCTGGCGCACCTGCGGGCGTCGGATCGGCATCGCTGTCAGCGCACCCTCGAGGATTTCCTGCACCGTCTGTTCGAGTCGCACAAGGATGACCTGAACGACGACCGGATCGTCATCAGCCATGAACTGCGCCAGGTGACCCAGGCGCTGATCGACGAGTTGGAAAGTGGTCGCAGCGACCGCGTGGTGATGATCGAGCTGGAGAAGCGTTTGCAAAAGCTCACCCATCGTGCCCAGGTCAATGCCGCCTTGGCCGAGCGCGGCTGATCGGCACAGTCCCATAAAAAAGCCCGCAACGAATGCGGGCAAAGGGGTGTGCGGAGCAACGCACGTTTTCGGGAATCCTGGGCCGGTCAGGCGTTCAGCGCAGACAGGTTCATGCTTTGCGACGAAGTCTTGGCGGCCATCAGTGAGGTGAACGGTCCGCTGATCGGTACACCGTCTCGAACCAGATACCAGCAGGCGAGCAGGCCCAGCTCTCTGAGCGAGGGGGGAACGGCGCTGCCGATTACGGACATGATTTGTACCTTGGCCATGAGGACCTCCATCAATCTATGGAGCTACCTTAAGGCCCGGCCCGATCAGAGGAAAATCATCGCGCTCGATAGTGGACATCGACGAGATCGACAGGCGGCAATAGAGTGCGTCAGTCGACGACCTGATCCAGCATCTTCAGCACTTCCTGCTCATTCAGCAGCCCCTTGCGGACCAGGTTCTCGGCCAGCAACGAGAGAAATTTGGCCGTGCGGTGGCCTTCGAGCTGCTTGAGCTCGGTCAGGGCGCTGTAGACCTTGCTGGACGTGCAGAGGCCAGCGGTGCGATGTGGGTTCTGTGTCGGCATGGTTCGTCCTTGTTCTTATCATTTAGCCTGATCTTGCTGATCGGGCATGGCATAAATATGACAGTCGTATTAAGGCCCATCCTGGGCGACGACAGGTCATATGATGCCTTTTATTGCCGGTGGATGGTTGTCTTGCCTGCGACCTTTGCTGGCGCAATTCAGACATCGACGTCCGGATATCGCAAAAAAAAGCCCCGCTCTTGCGAGCAGGGCCTGGTGTGCTGCCTGTCGATTACCAGCGTGGGCCGCCGTAGTAATGCGGGTGGCCGTAGTAAACAGGACGGCCATAGTAACCACCCTGGACATAGACAGGGGCCGGTTGGACATAGACCGGTTGCTGGACATAGACCGGAGGCGGCTGCTGTACATAGACAGGGGCCGGTTGCACATACACAGGCTGTTGAACGTAAGCCGGGCGGCTGTTCGACATCACCGAACCGACGATGGCTCCGCCGATCACGCCACCCAACAAGGCAGGGCCGACCCAGTTGCCACCGTGGGCAGAGGCCTGGCCTGCGACAGCGAGTGCACCAACGAGCAAGGCTATCTTGGGGATTGTACGAATCATGATTATTCCTCGGGTTCCAACCCCAGCGCTTGTTGTCTGCAATAGACTCAAGGACTGTCGCGGGGATACTTCTATGACAACGACTTTCTGAAAAATTGCGAAGCCGTTGAGTAAATTTTTTGTAAGGTTCCTGGCGTCGTTTCTTTGACAGGTATCCGAAGCTTGAGCCAGAGCCTTGCAGCGAGCGTCCATGATCGACGAAAGTAGGATAAATGCCTAATCCCTTTTGTCCGAAAACACCCTTCAGGAGATGAAACATGCAGATGAACCCCAACAAAGACACCCAATTGTGCATGTCGTTGTCGGGGCGCCCCGGGAATTTCGGTTTGCGTTTCCACAACCATCTTTATGAGCAACTCGGCCTGAATTTTTACTATAAGGCGTTCAGCAGCCAGGACCTGACCGGCGCGGTCGGCGGGATTCGGGCCCTGGGCATTCGGGGTTGCGGAGTGTCGATGCCGTTCAAGGAGGCGTGCATCGCCCTGGTGGATGAGCTGGATGCATCCGCCGCGGCGATTCAGTCCATCAATACCATCGTCAACACGGCAGGCCATCTGAAGGCCTATAACACCGACTACATCGCCATCGCGCAGTTGCTCCAGACCCATTCGGTGCCCAAGGACATCAGCTTTGCGCTACGTGGCAGTGGCGGCATGGCCAAGGCCGTGGCGTCGGCCCTGCGTGATGGCGGTTACCGTAATGGCGTGATCGTGGCCCGCAACGAAGCCGCGGGCCGGGCGCTGGCGCAGAGTTGCGGTTATGAGTGGCAGGCGGAGCTGGGGACGCTGCGTCCGCGGATGCTGGTCAATGTCACGCCGATCGGCATGAGTGGCGGCCCGGAGGCGGATCAACTGGCCTTCGAGGCCACGGCGGTGGCGGCGGCCGACACGCTGTTCGATGTGGTCGCGGTGCCCTCGGAAACCCCGTTGATTCTAAGCGGCAGGGCCCAGGGCAAGCAGGTGATCACCGGGCTCGAAGTGATTGCCATCCAGGCGCTGGAACAGTTCGTGCTGTACACCGGTGTGCGGCCCAGCGAAGAACAGTTCCAGAAAGCGGTGGCCTTTGCGCGCAGTTGAATGACGAGGCTGGCGGGGTTACTCCAATCGCGCCAGACGTTCTTCAAGCGCGGCGATCCGAGCTTCGAGCTCTTCGATACGCTCCACGGACACCGCACCGGCCGCACTGCGCTCCGGTCCCTGCTGACGGGCCGCGAGGATCGCCTCGATATCCGCCGGGTCGCCCAGGGCGTGGGTATAGCGGTCTTCCCGCTGCCCGGCCTGTTTGGGAATCAGCAGGGCCAGGCCACGGGCAATCAGGCGTTCCAGCTGATGCACGACCTGCTCGCTGTCTTCGAAGTCATGCATCCGGCCACTGCGGGTCAGCAGTTCGTTGACCGTCTGCGGGCCACGCAGGAACAGCAGGCCGATCAGCACCACCTGGGCCGGCACCAGTTCCAGGGCTTTTTCGACCCGATGTTCCCAGCGGTCGGCACGGCTGCCCATCACCAGGCGGGTGAAGCCGCGGCCTTCAAGGGCGCGCAGGCTCTGGCCGACCTGGCCCGGGTTGAGGTTCGTCACCGGTTCGCGGCTGGTTTTCTGGTTGCAGGCCAGCACCAGGGCATTGAGGGTCAGGGGATAGGTTTCCGGGCTGGTGGCCTGCTTTTCGATCAAGGAGCCCAGGATGCGAATTTCCGTGCTGTTCAATTGTGGTTGATCGACGGAAGTCTCTTGCTCGCTGCCCATTGTGCGTTTCCCTGTGCGTTGAAAGGTCGTAAGCGTAGGGCCTTCAACCGTAAAAAGACAAGCCGCGATGCGCTTCAGCCTGGCTATAATCGCCCAGCTTCACTCCTGCCATTTTCACTGCGAGATCCTCATGACCATTTCCCTGTACGCAGCTTCCATTCCGGTTTTCAAGCAAATGCTCAATGCCTTGAGCGACGTTCTGAACAAGGCCGAAGCCCACGCGGTGGCAAAGAACATCGAGCCGAGCGTTTTCGTACAAGCCCGTCTGGCCCCTGACATGTTCGCGCTGAACCGTCAGGTGCAGATCGCGGTCGATTTCGCCAAGGGCGTTTCTTCGCGTCTGGCCGAGATCGACGTGCCGTCCTACCCGGACAGCGAAACCACCTTCGCCGAATTGCAGGCACTGATCACTAAGGTGCTGGCTCACCTGGACAGCATCACCCCTGACCAGATCGACGGCAAGGAAGGCATCGAGATCGTGACCCGTCCGGGCACCCCGAAAGAGAAGCGCTTCACTGGCCAGGCTTACCTGCTGACTTACGGCCTGCCACAGTTCTTCTTCCACGTGACCACTGCCTACGCGATCCTGCGCCACAACGGCGTGGAAATCGGTAAGCGTGACTACATGGGCGCGTTCTGATTTCCCACGGATTGATACCGGTTCAAATCTGACTGACCGGTGAGATCTTGTGGTGAGCGGGCTTGCTCGCTCACCACACACCTTCTGTTATACTGGTCACTTCCCCTCTGTTCTCATCTCTTATTCAGCGGGCCCTCGGGCTATCGCTGGCGTTGTCGTTTCCGGAGTGATTCATGTTGTTGCCCATTCTGCTGTTGTCAGCCGCCGGATTTACCGTGCTGACGACGGAGTTCGTGATTGTCGGCCTGTTGCCGGCAATTTCCCGCGACCTTGACGTCAGCATTCCCCAGGCGGGTCTGCTGGTGACCTTGTTCGCGTTCACCGTCGCCGCATTCGGGCCTTTCCTGACCGCGTACTTTTCGCGTTTCGAGCGCCGGCGCCTGTTTATCAGCATCCTGGTGATGTTCGGCCTGGCCAACACCGTGGCGGCATTGGCGCCGAATATCGGGGTCATGGCCATCGCCCGCTTGCTGCCGGCATTGGGGCTGCCGGTATTCTGGGCCCTGGCCAGCGAAACGGCGGTGGACATCGTCGGTCCCGACTATGCCGGGCGGGCGATCGAAAAAATCGGCTTCGGCATTGTCTGTGCGACGGTGTTCGGCATTCCCGTCGGCACCTTGATCTCCGACGCCTGGGGTTGGCGCAGCGCCTTTGGGATCCTGGCGGTGGTGGCCCTGGTCAAGGCCTTGTTGCTCTGGCGTTACCTGCCGGCCACGCGCCTGCACCTGGAGCAAGTGTCCTTGCGCTCGCAGTTCGGCATCCTGCGCCGCCCGCTGATGATCGGCCATGTGCTGTTGTCGATCCTGGTGTTCTGCGGCATGTTCACCGCCTACACCTACCTGGCGGATATCCTCGAACGCCTGGCCGGTTTCAACGGTACGGTGGTCGGCTGGTGCCTGATGGGCTTCGGTGCCGTAGGACTGATCGGCAACTCCCTGGGCGGGCGCATGGTCGATCGCCATCCGCTGATCGCATCGATGGTGTTCTGCGCCTTCATGATCGGCGGCATGGTTGCCCTGGTGCCGAGCATTCACTCCACCCTTGGCCTGGCGGCGGCCATGGGCGTCTGGGGCGTGACCCAGGCGGCCCTGTTCCTGGTCAGCCATGTCCGTCTGATGAAGGTCGCGCCCCATGCGCCGGCCTTCGCCGCGTCGCTGAACATCGCCGGGGCCAACCTGGGGATCGGCCTGGGGGCGCTGGTGGGTGGTCGGGTGATCGATAACCTGGGCCTGGGCAGCCTGGGGTTTGCCGCCGCCGGTTTTATCCTGCTGTCGATTTTGTTGGCGCTGGCGCTGATGAGCGCCAAATCCCGGACGGTCAGCGCTTAGTCTTCCTGGGTGGTGAAGAGCTCGCGTCGAGCCCCCTCGGTAATGGCAACAATGCCAGGGTGCTTGACCTTGCGTTCCACCGAGATCGCGTAGAACGACTCGCTTACCGCATCGGTCTGGCCGATCAGTTGGACGCCGTACTGGCGACACACTTCCTCGGCGATCACGCTCGGGGCGATGAAAATCCCGCTGCCGGATTGGCCGAACGCCTGCATCAGGGCGCTGTCATCGAATTCGCCGACGATCCTCGGGTGCAGGTGTTGTTCGGCGAACCAGCGTAAAAGCCGGCTGCGCACCACGCTTTCCTGCCCCGGAATCAGCAGCGGTGCGCCGTGCAGGCAGCGCGGAAAATCATCGGCATGGCGCGCCGCCAGCGCCGCCGTGGCAAAAAAACTGATCCCGCATTCCCCCAGTTTCTGGCTATAGCCCTTGATGTCCAGATGGCTGGGCATGGGGCTGTCGGAAATCACCAGGTCCAGGCGCTGGATCGCCAGGTCGGCGAGCAGGCGTTCGAGCTTGTCTTCGCGGCAGGTGATACGGATCGGCTCATCCAGCTCCATGGTCGGCGCGATCAGGCGGTAGACGATGGATTTGGGGACCACGTCCGCGACCCCGACCCGCAGCAGTCGCTGCTGCTCGTTCGGCTGGGTGCGCAGCATGGCTTCCAGTTCATTGCCCAGTTGAAACATCTGCTCGGCATAGGGCAGGGTCCGACGCCCGGCTTCGGTCAGTTCCAACTGTCGTCCGGCCTTGCGGAACAGCTCGACGCCAAAGGTCTGTTCCAGCAGGCTGATCTGGCCGCTGATGGTTTGCGGCGTCAGGTTCAACTGCTCGCAGGCCCTGACGATACTGCCGGTCCTGGCCACGACCCAGAAATAGTGCAACTGGCGATAATTGAGCATCGGGTTCTGTTCAGTTCGTTAAAACCGAAGTATAGCGTTTAAAAATACGAATTTTCCTGAAGTGTCTGTTTCCCTAGAATGCTGCGCTATCGGTGGGCCAGGACGTGGCCGCCTTACTCCCGAATCAGGACTGAACCATGGAATACCTGTTGCAACTCGCCGTCAGCCCCACCGCCTGGATTGCCCTGGCGACGCTGATCGTCATGGAAATCGTGCTGGGCATCGACAACCTGATCTTCATCTCGATCCTGACCAACAAGCTGCCGGCGCAGTTTCGCACCAAGGCCCGACGTATCGGTATCGGCATGGCCCTGATCCTGCGCCTGGGCTTGCTGGGCACCATCGCCTACATCGTCAAGCTCACCGCACCGGTGATCGAGGTGTTTGGCCAGGCGTTCTCCTGGAAGGACATGATCCTGATTGCCGGTGGCCTGTTCCTGGTGTGGAAGGCCACCACCGAGATTCACCACAGCATGGACCCCGAGGCCAAGGAGGCCGAAGACAGCAGCGCCGGTATCTCCCTGGGCTTTGCGGCGGCGATCGGCCAGATCCTGATGCTCGACATGGTCTTTTCCATCGACAGCATCATCACCGCCGTGGGCATGACCGAGCATCTGCCGATCATGGTGATCGCGGTGGTGGTGGCGGTGCTGGTGATGCTGCTGGCGTCCGAGCCGCTGGCGAAGTTCATCAACGACAACCCGACGGTGGTGATGCTGGCCCTGGGCTTCCTGATCATGATCGGCATGACGTTGATCGCCGAAGGCTTCGGCGCCCATGTGCCCAAGGGTTATGTCTACGCGGCGATGACCTTCTCCGCGGTGATCGAAGGTTTGAACATGCTGGCCCGCCGTGCCCGGCACAAGCGTCAGGTAGCAGAAAACTGATAGCGCTTGCGTCAATAGAAAGGCCGCCTGGATTCAGGCGGCCTTTTTCGTTAAAAGCCCGTCAGTGGACACTGACAGTACGGGCCTGGGGCTGTTCGGCGGTTTTGGGCTGTGCTGGCAGGGCAGGGTGGTGGTGACGGCGGGAGATTCTCAGGACTCCCCACAACATGGCCGCTGCGACGGTTACCCAGCCGAGCATCAACAGTGCAATTATCGCTACAAGGCTCATCAGTGCCTCCTTCGCCCGTTCGGGCTCACTCACTTCGTCTTTCCAGATTCAGTCTAGACGTTGCTGTGTTTCAGTCCATTGACCAAAGGTCGTGTGGGGTCAGTCATTTCGCTCTATCACGTCAGGCAATCTGCAACGAAAGGCTATACCCACGTCGGCGTGCGACCTATGATCAGGGGCCCTGCCAGGTGTCGAGCGACCTGGCGATTGACCAAGAGAGTGAAGATGTTCAAGGGATCGACAAGTTTGCGAACGGTATCGGGGCGGCGCTTGTGGCTGATGGGCGCATTGTTGCTGGGGTTGGGCGGTTGTGCTGGCGGTGGTGTTTCGCCAGACGTCCGGCAGTTGCCGGAGCGGGTTGAACTCAATGCCGTGCCGTTCTTCCGGGGCGAGGCCTATCAGAGCGGCACCATGGCCCTGGCCACCATGCTTTCGCAGCAGAGTGTCAGCGTGACGCCGGGGTTGCTGGAGAAACCGCTGAAATTGCCAGGCGCCGAGGACGGCCTTGAGCGCAACATGCAGGTCCTGGCCCGTGAATACGGCATGGTGGTGTATCCACTGGACCCTGAGCTGTCGGCGTTGCTCGCCCAGGTCGCCGCCGGGTATCCGGTGCTGGTGCGGTTCAACGAAGGTCGGGTGTGGTCGACCCCGCGTTATGGGGTGCTGGTCGGTTACAACCGGACCAAGCAGACCGTGCTGTTGCGCGCAGGCATGAGCCGTCGGCTGCCGATGAAATTCAGCGCCTTTGCTTCGGCCTGGAAGGGCGCCGGCAGCTGGGCGGTGTTGATCCAGGCACCGACGCAATTGCCGGCCCAGGTCGATCGGCAGCGCTGGCTGAAAGCCGCCAACGACCTGGCCCAGGCCGGTCAGGAACAGGCTGCGGCCCAGGCCACGAAGGCCTTGTCCGGGCACTGATGGCAATGTTTGCATCAGGCTGCGGGGGTTAGATCCCCAGCTTGTCCCGCAGCGTGTAATACCAGGCTCCCAGGGCGGTGAACGGCGTGCGTAGCAATTGGCCGCCGGGGAAGGGGTAGTGCGGCAGGTCGGCAAAGGCGTCGAAGCGTTCGGCCTGGCCGCGCAGGGCTTCGGCCAGCACCTTGCCCGCCAGGTGGGTATAGGTCACGCCATGACCGCTGCAGCCCTGGGAGTAATAGATGTTGTCGCCCAGGCGACCGACCTGCGGCAGGCGCGACAGCGTCAGCAGGAAGTTGCCGGTCCAGGCGTAGTCGATCTTCACATCCTTGAGCTGCGGGAAGGCCTTGAGCATTTTCGGCCGGATGATCGCCTCGATATTGGCCGGGTCCCGTGCGCCATAGACCACGCCGCCGCCGAAGATCAGGCGCTTGTCACCGGAAAGACGGTAGTAGTCCAGCAGGTAGTTGCAGTCCTCGACGCAGTAGTCCTGGGGCAGCAGGGATTTCGCCAGCGCGTCGCTCAAGGGCTCGGTGGTGATCACTTGGGTGCCGCAGGGCATCGACTTGGCGGACAGCTCCGGCACCAGGTTACCCAGGTAGGCGTTGCCGGCAACGATGATGAACTTGGCCCTGACCTTGCCCTGTGGGGTATGTACCACGGGATTGGCACCACGCTCGATGCGTACTGCCGGCGACTGCTCGTAGATCGTTCCGCCCAGCGACTCGACCGCGGCGGCTTCGCCCAGTGCCAGGTTCAGCGGATGGATATGACCGCCACTCATGTCGAGCATGCCGCCCAGATACTGGTCGCAGCCGACCACTTCACGAATGCGCCGCTCGTCCAGCAGTTCGAGCTGGGTATGGCCGTAGCGTTCCCAGAGTTTCTTCTGGGATTCGAGATGGCCCATCTGCTTCTTGGTAATGGCGGCGAATACACCGCCGTCCTTCAGGTCGCACTGGATGTTGTACTTGGCCACCCGCTCGCGAATGATCCGGCCGCCTTCAAAGGCCATCTGCCCGAGCAACTGCGCCTGTTTGGGGCCGACGCTGCGTTCGATGACATCGATATCGCGGCTGTAGCTGTTGACGATCTGCCCGCCGTTGCGGCCCGACGCGCCGAAGCCGACCTTGGCGGCCTCCAGCACCGTGACCCGAAAACCGTTCTCCAGCAGGAACAGTGCGCTGGACAACCCGGTATAACCGGCACCGATCACGCACACATCGGTCTCGACGTCATCCTGCAAGGCGGGGCGTTGAGGGACCGGATTCGCCGAAGCGGCGTAATAGGACTGGGGGTAGGGGGTGTTCGCCATCCTGCAACCTCTGTTTTATATTTTTTACGAGTGGCCTGATCCTACCTCAGATGAAATACCCCCGCCAGCCACCCGGGGAAAAAGCCGATTCGTCCTGGGATTAGTAAAAAATACGCGTATTCAACGGGTTAGCGAAACAAAGGGGTTGACACCTTTGAGAAAATCCGCAAAATGTCGCCCCACAGCAGGCACGTAGCTCAGTTGGTTAGAGCACCACCTTGACATGGTGGGGGTCGTTGGTTCGAGTCCAATCGCGCCTACCAAATAAAATCCGCTCTGCTGGGCGGTCAGAAAGGGTCAACCGAAAGGTTGGCCCTTTTTGTTTTCCGGGTGTTCACTAAAAAATACGCATATTCATAGGCTTAGCGGAAAGAAAAGGGGTTGACAGCCTTTCGGAAATCCGTAGAATGCCGCCTCACAGCAGGCACGTAGCTCAGTTGGTTAGAGCACCACCTTGACATGGTGGGGGTCGTTGGTTCGAGTCCAATCGCGCCTACCAAACAAAATCCGCTCTGCTGGGCGGTCTGGAAGGGTCAACCGAAAGGTTGGCCCTTTTTTGCGTCTTGCGTTTGACGAATCTTCTTGCGCATCCTTTCCTGGGTGTTTCGGTTGCATCGGAGTATCAATGGTTCGGTTGCTGGCAGTCTCCGGAAGCCTTCGGGCGGCCTCTTCAAATTCCTCGTTGCTTCGTGCCGCCGAGAGGCTCAGTCCGCAAGGCGTGGCGATCCAGCATTATCTGGACGTGGGGCAGTTGCCGCATTTCGACCCCGACCTGGCCGACAATCCTCCGGCAATCGTTTTGGCGCTGCGGGAACTGATCGGTCGGGCAGACGGCATTCTGATCTCTTGCCCCGAATATGCGCGTGGCATTCCAGGCTCGTTCAAGAACGCGCTGGATTGGCTCGTCGCCAGTCACGAATTTCACGGCAAGCCGGTGGCGCTGTTCAATGCCTCGCCGCGGGCGAGTCATGCCCAGGCGGCGTTGAGGCTGGTGCTGGAAACGATGTCAGCCAATATCGTCGAGCCGGCGTCGATTACCGTGAATCTTCTGGCCAAAGAGATGGATGACGTGGGCATTGCGGCGGACCCGCAGATTCGCCGGCAAATCGTTTCAGCCCTGGAGGCATTCAAGGGCTGGATCAATGAAGAGGCCCGGGTCCCGTAGACGCCGCCGCTCGCCGAGTCGATGAGCCTGGAATGCCGCGATGCCCGTCATCCCTGACGCTCATCGCGGGCAGGCTTGCTCCCGCAATCAGTCAGACTTGCGGTCCTGCCGGACATCGATAAAGGGCAGGGAGCCGCTCGGCAATACCGTTGTCGGCAGCACACCATTCCAGCGTTCCGCCTTGGTCAGCTCCACCAGATTCTGGTTGCTCGCCAGTGCCTGGGCGCGGGCCTTGATCGCTTCGGCTTCAGCCCGGCCACGCAGTTCGGTGGCCTGGGCATCGGCCTTGGCCTGCGCCAACTGTGCATCGGCCTCGGCTTGGGCCTGGGTCACGCGGATCTGTGCCTGGACCTGTTCGGTCGCCAGCTGTTGCTCGCGGGTCTTGACCTGCACTTCGGCGGCCATGCGCGCCTCGATGGCTTTCTCATAGGCATCGCTGAAGTCGATGTTCTCGACCTGAACGCTGTCAATCATCACCGGCCCGGTGATCGCCGTCTTGATCGCGGCGGAAATATCATTGACCAGTTGCACGCGGTTCTGCACGGCGGCCACGGCGTTGAACTGGCCGAAGACGTTCTCGACCTGGGTCGGTACCTGGCGGCTGATCAAGCGGTCGCGAATGCCCTCGATATCCTTGAACTGGGTATACACCTTGGCTACATCGGAAGGGGCGACGTGCCACGAAACCGAGACCTTGAGCTGCGCCGATTGCTGGTCCTTGCTGTAGGCCTGGAGATTTTCATAGGCCGAGACCTGGCTCTGGGTGCTGATCAGCTTGACCGTTTCAATGAAGGGCGTCTTGAACGACAGCCCGGGGTCCACCACGCCAACGAGCGCGCCGTTTCTCAGAAGCACGCCGCGCTCGGTTTCATCCACGGTGTACCAGCTGCCGAAAAACACAATGAGCAGGATCAATGCAGCCGCACCGCCAACCGCGCTGCCGATCATATTACGGGTCATATCTCGTTCCTTTGATGAGCGGGAAAGCACTCCCTGGATACGCTGCCTGGGTGTTCAGGAAGCGCGCCCCGCCAACATGGCCAATAGTGTTGAGGTTGCCTCGCCGCCGCGACGGTTCCGGGCACCTTTCGAGCCGCCCATATCGGCGGCCCGACATGATAACCACCTGGCCCGTTCCATTCTGAGAAGCGACTCTCAGACCTGAGTGCAATCTGCAATCGGTGTTTTGTCCCGCTTTGGGAGTCGTGACCCATCAGTCATTATTTTTTGGTGACATTGAAAAGCCATATTGACCTATTGTCGGACAATCTGTAGATTGCGCCGCCTGTGTCAAGGAGCGACAAAAAATGGCTAACGGAATAGTCCAGCCTACCTGTTTGTGCTTGTGCGATAAATTCCTGATCAATTCTCATTCTCGCCAGACGACTGTTCTGACGCAGGATGCGGCTGTCTCGATCAATCATTCCGAGTTACTCGACCGCGTTGGACGGGTGCGCAGCGTGCTGCGTCAACGGGCCCTCCAGCGTGGGCAGGTGGTGGCCATTGCCTTGGCGTCCAGCTTTGGCGTGCTGTCGATGGTGCTGGCAGCCTGGGCCGAAGGCTTGGCCATTTCCCTGCTGCCCCATGAATTGGGCGCATCCTCCGGCAAGCTTGATGACGGCCGCTTGAGTGCCATGCTTGAGCTGATCGAGCCGGCCCTGATTCTCTGCAGTGAGCCGATTCAGCAGCAGTTGCCCCACGAGTGGGCGAGTCGACTCCTGACGGATGTCGCCCTGGGCGAAGCGCAGGGCGCCGTGCAAGCGCTGCATGAGCCGGCGCGTTGTGTCCCCGCCGACCTGGCCATTCTGCAGTTCACTTCCGGTAGCACCGGCATGCCCAAGGCGGTGTGCATCAGCCAGGCCATGCTCAGCGCCAATTGCCAGGCGATTGCCGAGCGCGTCGGGGTCAGCCCGCAGGACCGGATGGTCAGTTGGTTGCCGTTGCACCACGACATGGGCCTGTCGGCGATCACCCTGGCCTGGTGGTGCGGTATCGATCTGGTCCTGATGCCGACACGTGAGTTTTCCCGGCAGCCGCTCGCCTGGTTGCAGGCGCTATCGCACTACAAAGGTACCTTGTCACCCGCGCCGACCTCGGCCTTTGCCTTGCTCAATCGTCTGGCGGGGCGTGTACGTGACGGTGAACTGGATCTGTCCGCCTGGCGTTATGCCTGGGTCGGTGCCGAGCCGGTCTTCCATGACCATCTGCGGCAGTTCGAAACCGCCTTCGCTCCTCATGGCCTGCGGTCCGGGGTGGTGCAACCGGCCTATGGCATGGCCGAAGCCGTGGTGGCGGTTTCACTCAACCCGCCGGGGCAGCCGCTACGTGTACGTTGGCTGGATACCCGGGCCTTGCATGCGCTCGGAGAGGTCATCGAGTTGAGCGAGGGGGCAGCGGGTGCCGCCGCTTACCTGGGCAATGGCCAGGTGGTCGATGGGGTCGAGTTGCGCGTTGCCGATGAGCACGGGCTCGCATTGGGCGAGGGCAGCCTGGGGCATATCGAGATTCGCGGGACTTCGGTGATCAGCCAGTACCTGAAGGTCGAGCCGGTCCGCCACCAGGACAACGACTGGTACAGCACCGGCGACCTGGGCTTCCTGCTCGACAACGAAATCTATATCACCGGACGGACCAAGGACCTCATCACCCGCGCCGGCGTCAATGTCAGCCCGCAGATCATCGAGTGGGCTCTTGAAAGCACCCTCGGACTGGCCGCGGGGTCGGTCGCCGCCTTTTCCTGCATCGACGGCCGCCTGGCCAGGGAGAGCGTGGTGGTGGTCATGGCGAGCAACGCGCTGGCCGGACGCGAACTGGACGATCTGCGTCGCGAGGTGGCACGTACGGCAGTCCGGCACGCGGGTGTCCAGGTCGATGACCTGGTGCTGATCCGGCGCGCGGATTTCCCTAGGACCACCAGTGGCAAGATCCAGCGCCAGGCCTTGTGTCGACGCTATCTCAGCGGTGAGTTGAGCAGCGCTGCCGCGACCCCGAGCCCTCTTTCCATCTAACCCACTTAGCCGCATGGATTGCCTGCGTGCAAGGAGCACCTGTGTTCGACGTTATCTGTCAGACGATTCGTAGTCTTTCGCTGCAAGGCATTTTGCCGGCCCACCTCAACAGCATGCCGTTGCAGCGCGATGATGCGTTGCTCGACCTTGGGCTCGATTCCCTCAGCCAATTGACCTTGCTCTCCGAGCTGCGCGGGCGGCTGGAGGTGAGCATTCCGTCCGATCCCATCGACGGCATGACCACCTTGCACGAGCTGGCGCAAATGCTTGAAGGGGCGAATGTGTTCGACCTGTCTCCGGCCATCTGAGGGGCGTGAACATGTCCGGTATTCCCAATAAAGCGGCCAGCTGGTTCGTCAGTGCCAGGGCCGACACCCTGGCTATCCTGATCGGTGGCCCGCTGATTTCCGTGGCCTTGTTGCTGGCGATCCTGCACGGCCCGGCTTTTCTGATCGGGGCCTTGCTGTTCGCCCTGTTCCTGGATATCCCCCATGTACTGCACACTCATGTGCGGCTGCTCGCCGAGCCATTGGAGTACCGGCGGCACAAGGTGCGTTTCTGGACCAGCCTGGGGCTGATCAGTGCCCTGTGTCTCGGGCTGTATGCATTCGGCGCCTTTGCCTGGCTGGTGGCGATCTGGGTGTATTGGCAGCCGTATCATGTGTGCAAGCAACACTTCGGTGTGGCCGCGCTGTATGCGCGCAAGTCCGGTTACAAGCACTCGACCGCGCCGATTCGCGCGATGGTGCTGGCTGGATTCGCCGCGCCGCTGCTGTACCGGATCAGTCATGGTGGCTTTCATTTCGGTGACTACCAGCTCTTCGGGCAGGCGCTGCCCTTTGCCAATATCACCATCCCCACGCCCCCGATCGATCCGATCTGGGCTGCCTTGGCCTATGCCGTGTTCGCCTTCGTGACCCTGCGTTTTATCGGGATGCAATGGCGCCAGAGCCAGCGTGGCGAGGCCTTGCCCAGGTTCGTGCTGGTCATGCTGGCGGTCTCCCTGGGACTGTACAACGCCGCCTACCTGCTGGTGGGTGACCTGTACGCGCTGATCCTGATCGGTACCAGCATCCATGCCTTGCAATACCACCTGGTCTGCACTTCGACCGTGCAGGCCGGCTTGCGCAGAACCCGTGAGCAGCCGGTCCCGTCGGGGCTTCTCGGCGCCGGTCATCGTTGGGTCAGGCAGATGGGCGAGCGGCCCTGGATCTGGTTCGCCAGCCTGGGGATGGCCAGTCTGTTGGTGCTGAGCCTGGAAATGCCTTCGGTCGGGCTGCTGCCCTTGATCGTCGTCCTCCACCACTTCTATCTGGACGGTGTGATTTGGAAGCGTCCTTGAACCCTGGGGCGGCAGCGGCCGGGCAGGGCGAGCGCGGCTTTATCGAGTCCCTGCGGCCGCTGGTCGACGATCTGCGCCGTCATCAGCCCTGGCGTTACTGGCTGGACTTCGGCGTCAACATCGCGGCGTTCTGGGCATCCTTGTCCCTGCTGGAGGTGGCCGGTCCGTGGCTTCAGGCCGGGTGCTACCTGGTGGCGGTGTTCACCCTGTATCGCTGCGCGATGTTTATCCATGAGCTCAGTCATATGCCCCGGCGCGCGGTGCGCGGATTCAACCTGGCATGGAACCTGACCTGCGGCATCCCTTTGCTGCTGCCGTCGTTCCTCTACCTCAGCCATATGGACCATCACACGCTGGCGCGTTATGGCACCCGCCAGGATCCGGAGTACCTGCCGTTCGAACGGCGCTTCGCCAGCAGCATGGCGACGTTGGCGTTGGGCACACTGTTGACCCCGTTATTGCTGTGGGTGCGCTTCGCCCTGGCAGGTCCCCTGTCCTGGTTTGTGCCGGCGTTGCGCCGGGTGGTGGTCGAACGCTACAGCGCGGTGACCTTGCATGCCGCCTACCGTAACAACCCGGCGCGGCTGTCCGCCAGCCAGACGTACAACCGCATGCTCGAAGGCCTGACCAGTCTGTATGCCTGGGCATTGGTCGCCACTGCGGGCACGACGTTACTCCCCTGGAGCCGGATCGGCTGGTTCCTGGCGGTGATCTACGGGGTGCTGTTCATCAATATGTTCCGCACCTGGCTGGCGCACCGCTACGCCTCGCCCGGCCATCCTGTCTCGTTGCAGTGGCAATTGAGCGATTCCACCACCCATGCCCGCCAGGGCGGCTGGATCGAGTTGCTCGAACCCCTGAGCCAGCGTTATCACGCGATGCACCACCTGTTCCCGGCGTTGCCTTATCACGCGCTCAAGACCGCCCATGACCGGGTCATGGCGGCAGACGGCGCGGCCGCCGACCTGTACCGGCAGACCGCCGCGGCGCACCCGGCACCGACTTCCATTCCTTACCCGACAGAGAATCCTTCATGAGCCGCTGGCAAGAAATCAGTCCCTTCGAACAGCATGTCAATCCGGCCATCGGCGAGTTGATCCGCCGGGTCGGGCTCGACAAGACCTTTGTCCGTGGTGAGGGCTGTCATCTCTATGACGCGGCGGGGAAGGCCTATCTGGATTTCCTCGGCGCCTATGGGGCGCTGCCCTTCGGGCATAGCCCTGATGCGTTGCTGGCGGAGCTGGCGAGCTTCCAGCACAGCCGCGAGCCGATCTTCGTCCAGCCGTCGTGCCTGGCCGCCAGCGGCCTGTTGGCCCAACGCCTGCTGGAGCTGGCACCGGGCAAGTACCGCAGCGTGACCTTCCAGAACAGCGGGGCGGAGACGGTCGAAGCGGCGTTGAAAGCCTGCCTGGTGAAAACCGGTCGCAAGCGCATCCTGTCGACCCATCAGAGCTTTCACGGCAAGACCCTGGGCGCGTTGTCCGCCACGGGTTCGGATAAATACCAGGAAGGTTTCCAGGCGCCGCTGCCGGGTTTCGACTTTGTCGATTACGGCGACATCCAGGCCATCGAGGCGCAATTGCAGCGCTATCCGGGAGCCTATGCGGCGATCATCGTCGAGCCGATCCAGGGCGAGGGCGGCATCAACCTGCCGCCAGCCGATTACCTCCAGGCTGTTCGTTCGGCCTGTGATCGCCACGGCACGTTGTTGATCATCGACGAAGTGCAGACCGGGCTCGGGCGGACCGGCAAGCTCTTCGCCAGCGAAGGCGTGCAGGCCGACTGCCTGCTGCTGGCCAAGGCCCTGGGCGGTGGCGTCATGCCGATCGGTGCCTGCCTGCTGGCTGACAACGCCTACAGCGAAGACTTCCAGAACAAACACTCCTCGACCTTTGGCGGCAACACCCTGGCCTGCCGTATCGGCCTGAAAGTATTGGACCTGTTGCGCGACCAGCCCGAGTTGCTGGACGGCGTCCGGGACAATGGTGCCTATCTGCTGGAGCAACTGCAGGCGCTGGCGCAGCGTTACCCGACGTTCATCCGCGAGGTGCGGGGCGCCGGTTACCTGATCGGTATCGAGTTCACCCTCGACCGTAGTCATTACCCGCAGTTTCACGGCGGTTTCACCGGCATCATGGGCGAACAGGAAAGCCTGGTCCCGGTGCTGGCCAGCTACCTGTTGAATGTCGAAGGTGTACGCGTGGCCCCGACGCTCAATGGCGCCAGCGTCATGCGCGTAGAGCCGCCATTGATTGCCGGGCGTGCCGAGTGCGAACACTTCCTGCAAGCCCTGGCGCGGACCCTGCAACTGGTGGCCGAAGGGCGCACCGGCACATTGCTCGCGCATCTGCTGGAAGCCGAGGCCGGTTTCCCTGGCGCCCGGGGCCTGCCCTTGCATGTGGCGCGCTTCGACGAGCCGGTCGCCGACAATCATTTCGCCTTTATCCTGCATCCGCTGGAACTGGAGAACTACGCCGAGTTCGATGAAAGCCTCAGTCATTACTCGCGCCATTCCCTGCAACTGCTCGAGGAGCGCCTCAACCCGCTGCTCGATCCGTTTTTCGTCTCCACGGTCGAACTGACTTCGCCGGCCACCGGGCGCAAGGTCAGCGGTGACCTGATCATGGTGCCGCGTTCGGCGGCGCAGATGGCGGCGATGCCGGTGGAAGAGTCCTGTGCCCTGATCGGCCAGGCCATCGACATGGCCAAGGGGCGCGGTGCCAAACTGGTGGGCCTGGGCGGACATACCTCGATCGTCACCGGCGGCGGCCTGCGCCTGCTGGACAAAGGCATCCCTCTGACCACCGGCAACACCTACACCTTGCTCACGGCGGTCGAGGCCGCCTGTCGCGCGGTGCACCTGACGGGGCGGCGCATGCAGGATATGCGCGTCGCGGTCATCGGTGCCACGGGCAGTATCGGTTCGGCCATCGCCCGGCTGATCGCCGGCCAGGCCGGCCAACTGACCCTGGTCGGCAATCCCAAGAGCGCACGCTTCAACACGCCGCGCTTCGCCTCGGTGATCACCCAACTGGTGGCCTATGGCGCGCAGAGCGTGGCGGCAGAAGGCAGTGTCCTGGCGCGAATTGCCCTGCGTCTGGAAGGCCAGGATGCCACTGAGCTGGGCCGTGTGTTGCTGGACGAAAACGGCAGCCGGACGCCGCTCAAGTGGAGCAACGATGTCCAGCAGTCGCTGGCGGATGCCGATCTGGTATTGATCGCCACCAACAGCGCCGAGCGGTTCATCAGCGCCGACGATATCGCCGTCGGCACCATCCTTTGCGACATCTCGCGACCGGCCAATGTCAGCCAGGACATCGCCGCTCGCCGGCCCGATGTCCTGGTGCTCGACGGTGGCATTGTCGAGATGCCGGGCGCTGCGCGACTGGGTTCGCGCTACGGGATCCCCGACGACCTGGCCTACGCGTGCATGGCCGAGACCATGATGCTTGCCCTCGAAGGCGAATGGCGTCATGCGAGCCTCGGGCTGGACCTGAGCAATGACGACCTGGAGCTGATCGAGGGCCTGGCGGGACGCCACGGTTTCAAGCTGGCGGGCTTGCGCAGTTTTGACAAAGCCTTGGACCCACAGGCCTGGCAGCGTTACGCCGAACGTTTCCAACCGGTTGCCGAACCCATCTGAAGAGAGAGCACCTCACATGCCCGTATTGGAAAAGACCACGTTGATCAAAGGGCGCAGTTGCGCCGAAGTGTTCGATTTTTGCCTGGAAGGCGCCAACTTCCCGAAGATTTTCCCGGAGCGGGTCACGCCGCTGGGCAAGATCGATATCGCCGACCTGCGCATCGAGCAGGGGCGCGAGTTCCGCTTCCGGCACTGGATGTTCGGTTTTATCCCGGCCAACTGGACCGTGCGCATTCGTGAGGTCAAGGACAACCAGCACTTCATCGACGAGATGATCAAGGGGCCGCTCAGTGCCTTTCGCCATGAGCATTTGGTCGAGGCTGCCGAGGGCGGCACGCTCTACACCGACCGTGTCACCTACCGGGCCATTGGCGGTGCGCTGCTGGAGCGGCTGTTCGTCAATGCCTATATGAACCGCATCTTCGAGGCGCGTCATCGGAACATGCAACAGCTGTTGGACATCGCATGATTGCCGTTCAAGTAGTCGACAGCGCCAAGCGCCTGAAGCAGTTCATCGAATTGCCGTTCCGGCTGTATGCCGATGACCCGCTGTGGATTGCGCCGTTGCGCAGTGACATGAAGCGGATGCTTTCGCCACGGCACAACCCGTTTTTCCGTGAGGCCGAGATCGAGCATTTCCTCGCGCTGGATGCCCAGGGACAAGTGCAGGGCCGGATCAGCGTGAGTATCCATGCCGCCTACAACGAGCGGTTTGGCGATGAGCACGTGTTCTTCGGTTTCTTCGAGGTCGCACCGGACCCCGCCGTGGCCGAGGCTTTGTTCGAAGCCGTCGGCAACTGGGCCAAGGCACGCGGCAAGTCGCGCCTGCTGGGCCCCTACAGCTACACCTCGACCCAGGATGCGGCGTTGCTGCTGGAGAACATCGACGGACGCGCACCGACGCTGCTGCAGACCTACAACCCGCTCTGGTACGCCGACACCCTCAAGCAACTGGGTTTCGAACTGGCCTTTACCTTCAGCACCTACGGTGTGACCGCCGACCAGTACAAAGTCCGGCGCAAGGCCAACCGCAGCGACCGGGTAATGCCGGGCAGCCAGTTCAGCGTACGTACCGCCACCCGCGCCGATCTGCGTGGCAACCTCGATGAAGTCCGTTGCCTGTTCAACAGTGCCTTCGCCGCGAACTACGAGGTGGCGCCGATTTCCGCGGCGAGCTTCAAGTTCCAGATCGACAGCATCAAGACCTTCATTGACCTGGAGGGCATCAAGCTGATCGAGCTGGAGGGCCGCGCCGTGGCGTTTTTCCTGATCCTGCCGGACCTCAACCAGATCCTCGACAAGCTCAAGGGCAGCCTGGGGCTGTTCGACCTGTTCAAGCTGGGCCATTACAGACGTAGCGTCGAAGGTGCGGTGATCGCGCTGATCGGCGCCGATCCCACCGTGCAGGGCAGTGGCCTGGGCCGGTTGATCGGCGAAGAGATCGTGCGTTATGCCGAACCGCGCTTTAGCCGCGTGGACACCATGTGGATCGATGACCGCAACCCTTCCAGCTATGTGCTGGCACGCAACCTGGGCATGCGTCGGACCAAACGCTATGGCGTATTCGGACTCGATCTCGTTGAACCATCGCTCTGAAACGGAGTTGTAAACCGTATGGATACCCCCCTGATTTCCCTCGCGGGATTGAAGAAGTACTACCCCAGCGGCGATGGCCGCAGCCTGGTGCTCAACCATATCGACCTGGAGATTGCGCGGGCCAGCATGACCGTGATCCGCGGTATCTCCGGCTCGGGCAAGACCACCTTGCTCAATATCCTTGGCGGTCTGGACCGGGTCGACGAAGGCCGGGTGCGGGTTGGCGATGCGTTGCTCGACTCCATGGACTTTGCCGCCTTGACCCGCTTTCGCGCCGAGCGGGTCGGGTTCATCTTTCAGTTCCACAACCTGATCCCGACGCTGACGGTCAAGGAAAACGTGCTGACCGGCCTGGAGCCGATCCGCACGGTCACCCCCCAGGACCATCGGCGAGCCGAGGAATACCTGCACAAGGTCGGGCTGCTGGAGCACGCCGAGAAGTTTCCCGCCAAGCTCTCCGGCGGGCAGCAGCAGCGCGTGGCGATTGCCCGGGCGCTGATCAAGGAACCGCAACTGATCCTCGCCGACGAGCCGACCGGCAGCCTGGATGAGGAAACCGGGATGCGGGTGTTCGAGTTGTTGCGCCAGATGCAGGAAGAGAAACAGGTGACGGTGGTGATCGTCACCCATAACCCGGCGTTGGGGCAGCATGCCGACCAGGTCTACGAAATGCGCTCCGGCCACCTGCACAGGGCCGTCCAATGAATATGCTGGTCCGGCATGTGCTGCGTTCGATCCTGGTCATTCGTTACCGGCTGCTGACCATCGCGCTGATCTGCGCCTCGACCTTCGGCGTGCTGGTGGGGGCCTACTCGGCAATCGACAGCCTGTTCAATACGGTGGAAGACATCCAGTCGTCGGCCTCGATGGCCGGGCTGGAAGTGATCTTCGCCCCTGACGAGCAGATCAACCTGCCGGCGTTCGACGACATCCCCGGGGTAAGCGCTACCTATCCGCGCCTGTTGATGCCCGGGCTGGTGCCGCTGGGCGGCGAGCAGCCGGTAGCGGCGCTGATGATCAGTTCGCCGGCGCAGGACTTTTCCACGGTCAACCGGCTCAAGGTGCTCGACGGTCGGCTGCCCGATGCCCAGGACGCCGCCGGGGTGGTGCTGGAGCGCAACTGCGCCGAATTCCATGGCAAGCGGGTCGGCGACCGCTTCAATTTCGTGTCCGGACAGGCCGATTACCCGGTCGAGGTCGTCGGCATCGTCGAGAGCCCGGAATACCTGGTGGCGCCGTTGAATCCCAGCGTTTATGTGCCCAGCAACGGTTCGTTGTGCGTGGTGTTCGCCGACCAGGCGCTGATGCGCCAACAGCTGGGGTTCGCGGCGGTAAACAGCCTGCTCTTCAGCCTGTCGGCGGATGCCGACCTTAGCCAGATCAAGCATGCCGTGACCGAGCGGGCACAGACCCGTCTGGCGGT
>Ga0302201_10001072_pt1 | contig 24056 bp, 23 predicted proteins | sample II_Bog_N3_2_FD_194586 | JGI IMG/M metagenome (GOLD analysis project Ga0302201, IMG submission 194586) | Peat permafrost microbial communities from Stordalen Mire near Abisko, Sweden - II_Bog_N3_2 | ecosystem: Environmental > Terrestrial > Soil > Wetlands > Peat | place: Sweden: Abisko... | reverse complement strand
TCCTCCCAATAGCGTTGTGCCTGCTCGGCGTACTCGTCCCAACAGTCGCGGCTCAGGACATCGCCACCCGCCAAGACTTTGGCATTTCCTCCACGTTTGCCCCCGATTCAAGCCATATCCTCATTGGCACCGCTGAGCGTCGGCGTACATGGACGGTCGGTCTCAACTACGGTCACATAATGTGGGGCAATCGTCACCTGCGGCTGGACTACGAAGGCTCCATCACGCCCTTCTTTCAGGAGCGCGATCCAACGCTGGTGGGCGAGTATTTCACAATCGGCGGCTTCCGGGGCACACTTCCCGCTAACGGAGGACGTGTCGTGTACGTGAACAATGATCCAATCGGAAGCGCCTTGGGCGGAGGCGGACCAGCGGCACCCGTCTATCCAATTTACGGTTCGACGAAGACCTACGCTGCCGCCCTTTCGCCCCTCGGCGCGCGAATCACTGCATCGGGCACCCGATGGATCCGGCCAACGTTCTCCACTGACATGGGCATTGTTGTCTCCTCCGACGATTTGCCGGTCGACGACTCGGCGAGCCTGAACTATATGTTCTCCTTTGGGCCGGGAATCGAACTGCCTCAGCCTCGCGGAGGGTCCATCCGGCTGGAGTACCTCTATCGCCACATCTCAAATGCAAACAGCGGCTACAACAACCCAGGCATCGACCAAGGCGTGATCCGGCTCACTCTATTGCATTACTTCCACTAGAGAGCCGCCCCACCCGACGACCAGCCTGTAGCCGCCCGATCCGATAACCGATCTTTATTGACAGTCCTGTAACATTGGCGCAAAATACTGGCCACATCGGAGGTGTGTCATGCGCCTGCCCGTCCTGCCCGGTCGTCCCGTCCTGCCTCGCTTTTCTAGAGCCGTTGAATATTGCCTGGCGTGCTCGATTGCGCTGGGAGCGCTCTGCGTAGGCGGTCTGCCGGGGGTCGCTCCGCAGGCCATGGCCCAGGCGATGCCATCGCCGATGACGGCGCGCGAGCGGCTGCACCAGTCCGACCAATGGGCGGAGATTCAAAAGCACCTGCCGGACCCGGCGACCGCGTCCGCGGCAGAGTTGGAGACTCAGGGCGACATTCTGCGCGCGCGGCGCTTCCCGGAAGACGCGATGGACTACTACCGCTATGCCATCGTGCGCGGCGGCAACATGGCGTCGCTCACCAACAAGCTGGGCCTGTCGGAGCTGGAGCTGCGGAACATCCAGTTGGCCAAGGTGTGCTTCCAGCGCGTGGTGAAGATGAACCGCAAGGGCGCGGAGGGGTGGAACAACCTGGGCGCGGCGGAGTTTCTGGAGGGATCGACCAACAGCGCCGTATCCGACTACAAGAAGGCGATCAAGCTGGACAAGAAGAACGCCGTGTACCACGCCAACATTGCCACGGCATACTTCTCCACCAAGGACTTTGGCGCGGCGCGGCGCGAGATGGCAGCCGCGCTGGCCGACGATCCGCAGGTCTTTGAGCGGCGGGAGGGCACCGGCGGTGTGTCCGCGCATGTGTTGTCGTCGCAGGACCGGGCGCGCTTCTCGTTTGAGATGGCAAAGCTGTATGCGCGCAGCGGCATGCAGGACCAAATGCTGCACTCGCTGGCGATGGCGTACGAATGCGGCATGGATGTGCAGCGCGAGATGGAGAAAGACCCGCTGCTGGCGCCGTTTGAGATGGACCCGCGCGTGGTCGCGCTGGTCCACGACGAGCAGATTGTGCGCAACCGCCGGGACGCCACGGTGACCGCATTCCAGGACGGAAATGCGTCGCCGGCGAACCCGCTATAGCCGGACGTGAAAGAATCGGGCATGGCAAATCTGACGTTGGTCTATGGAATGAGGCTGCTGCCGGCGGACGAGGTGGCGTCGGTGGGCGACGCTCCGGTGAACCTGAAGAATGGCAACCAGGCGCATGTGACGATGCATGTGCTGGAGGGCAGCCGCGAGGCGATCGAGGCGCAGTTGCGGCTCAGCATCGAGGCGTTCTTCGATTTCTACCCGGAGATTTAGAAGAGAGGACGCTGAAAACTCCGCTCGGTCCGCCTTCGGGAGTAGCAGCAGGCTTTAGCCTGCGGTAACCGGTGTCCAATCCAACGGGACTTTAGCCCCGGCCTTCCTTTCACCACCATCTGTGCTGAAACAGGACAATTCTCGGCTCAACGCCTCGCTCTGACGAAGATGCAGAGAGACGCTGGAGGGCTGGGATGCGAGTGCGTACACGAGCATGGATGGCAGGCGCGCTGGCATGCATGCTGGCGGCCGGCAGCGCGGCAAGGGCGCAGGCGATCTCCGAGACATCGGCAGACACCGTTGCCGAGCTGCATGGGATGGTGCGGCTGGCGCCGGTGATCTTTGCCGGGCAAGTGGTGGCCGTCCGCGGTGCGGACAGCGCGCTGCATGGAAACGTCGAGATCGAGTTTGCCGTCGAAGATGCCGTGCGCGGAGTCAGCGGCAGCCGCTACCTGCTGCGCGAGTGGGCGGGGCTATGGGTGGCGGGCGACGCGCCCTTCCGCGTGGGGCAGCGCTACCTGATGCTGCTGCACGCGCCGGGAGCGGCGGGGCTCAGCTCCCCGGTGGACGGGCCCGACGGGGCGATCCCGGTGGGCAGCAGCGCGCAGGGGGATGGGCGCGTGGTCGACCTGCGCTGGGTGGGCGCGCGTGTGCTGCGGCCGACGGTGTATCGCGAGATCGCGCAGCCGGTTGGGCCCGCGGGCATGGCGCATCCGGAGGTTGCGGAGACGGGCACGCTGGAGCCGCAAACACCCACTGGCGCGCCGGCTGCACAGTCGTCGGAGTACGCAGACATGATGGCGCTGCTGCGGAGCTGGGTGAAGGTGGACGATGGCGGGCGCTGAGGACGCGTCCCCCACCGTGGCACTCGGCCTGCGCATAGGCCGCGCGGCCGCATGCCTGGCGCTTGGCTGCCTGCTGGCGGCGGGCGCCGCATGGGCCAGTGGGCCGCGCTGGGTCACCGGGCCGCCTAACTTTACCGGCCCCAGCGGCCAGGCGGTGCTGTGGTACACCCTGCAGCCGCTCTACTTTACCGACCCCGGCGACCTGAGCGCGAGCGTGGATCATGCGGCCGCGGATGCGCTGGTGGCTGCGGCCGCGGGCGTGTGGAACCTGCCGATCTCCGCCATCACACTCAACCAGGGCGGCGCGCTGAACCAGCACGTGAGCGGTGCGAACACCTACCTGGGCGAGGATGGCGTGGTGTTTCCGCCGGACGCGCAGAGCAGCAACTACTTTGCCAAGCAGATCGCCGTGGTCTATGACAGCGACGGCTCGGTGACTGACCTGCTGCTGGGCGCGGGCGCCAGCAGCCCGGCGGAGTGTCGCCAGAACGGCGTAACGGAGAGCGTGGACGGCATCAGCCCGGCGGGAACGATCCTGCATGCGGTGCTGGTGCTGAACGGGCGCTGCACCGGGCAGGCGCCGGAGCAGCAGTTGCAACTGCAGTATCAGTTGGAGCGGGCGTTTGGCCGGGTGCTGGGGCTGGGCTGGTCGCAGACCAACGACAACGTGTTTACCCAGACGCCGCAGCCCACCTACAACCAGGCCATGCACTGGCCCATCCTGCATCCCATGGACATTGTCTGCGGCCCGTATACCTACCAGTGCCTGCCCCAGCCGTTTACGCTGCGCGACGACGACGTGGCGGGGCTTATCACGCTGTATCCCTGGGTGGCGATGTACCAGCTCCCCACGCCCACGCCTGCGCCGGGCAAGGTGTGGAGCTACCTCCAGGCCAGCGTGGTGTACGGGACGGTCAGTTTTCCCACGGGCGAGGGAATGCAGGGCGTGAACGTCGTGGTCCGGCGGCAGCAGGGCGGATGGCCCATTCCCGAGGCCTGGCAGGATGTCTCCGGAGTAAGCGGCAGCTACTTCCAGCAGAATGGCGGCAACCCGGTCACGGGGCCGGCCGCCGGAACGGCACAGAGTCTGGGATCGCCGGACGGACAGTGGCAGGGGTTCTACGAGCTGGGATGGATTCCGGACATCGACCCGCCGGATGGCGCTCACGGACCAATGATCGGGGTGGTGTCGACCGAGGCGATCAACCCGCTCTACATCGGGGCGTATGCGGTGGGGCCGTACGTGGCCGGGCAGGTCGCTCCCTCCGGCGCGGCCCAGAGCCAGACCACGGAGTACCCGCTGTTCCCGTTTGTGGTCCCGTGGAATGCGTGGGCCACGGACTTTACGGCCACCGACGCCGCGTCCGGTTGCGCCGTCGGCGACGGGCCGGAGTCTGCTCCCAACCCGGTGCCGCCCGGCGGATGGTGGACAGACGTGCTGTGCGCGCATGGGCATGCGGCGTGGTCCACCTTTACGGCGCAGGCCGGGCGCACGGCGACGCTGGAGGTGACGGCGCTGGATGAGCACGGGCTGGCCACTACGGCCAAGGCGATGCCGCTGATCGGCGTATGGGCGGCGACCGATGCCACCGGAACGCTGCCCACCGTGGCGGCCACGCCAGCTGCGTTCAACAGCATGCAGCCGGGCATGACGGCGCTGGGCGTCGCGGCCGTGCAAGCGCAGGGCCTGCGGCTGGTGATCGCGGATGCGCGCGGCGATGGCCGGCCGGACTTTGCCTACCGCGCGCGGGTGCTCTATGCGGACACGCTTCAGCCGGCAATCGTGGGCACGGTGGGTGGGGAGATCACGATCCAGGGGATGGGATTTCGCATGGGCAATACGGTGACGGTGAACGGAGTGGCGACGGCGGTGACCGGCTGGTCCGCGACGGAGATTGTCGCCATCGCGCCACCGGCAAGTGCGTTCCGGTCGCCTCCCACGGGGCCGGTGGACGTAGTGGTGACCGACCTGGAGACGCACGGAACCACCGCCATGACCGGCGCGCTGAGCTACGGGAACCCGCCGCCGGGATCGACCGATCCCTCGCAGTGGCGGCTGGTGGTGATGAGCGGGGCTGGCCAGGCCGTCGCGTTGGCCGGCACCTTTGCTCCGGTGGTGGTCATGGTGACGGACGCCGTCGGCGATCCGGTGGCGGGCGCGCCGGTGGCGGTACACCAGACCGCGGACGCGGCGGAGATGCCCTGCCCGACACGGGGGCCGTGCCCGATTGCTCCGGCGCTGGCGGCGTCGGACACAGCGGCCATCTCCGACGGCAATGGGCTGGTGAGCGTGACCCCGCTGCAGGTGGCAGGCGTGGCGGAGGTAACCCATGTGGTCGTAGCGGCGGGAACGCAGGGCTTTGTGAGCCTGTCGCTCAACCAGGGCCCCTAGCGTCCTGTCTCTGCAATCGACGCAAGCGAAAAGGCCCCGCCCCCAACCGAATCCCCCCGAACGTTATATCTTGGATAAGGAAGCGTTGCGACGGAAGTGTCCGCACGGAGACGAATGCCAAGGATGATGAAGAAGATTGCTGTGCTGCTGGTGGCCTGTATGGCGCCGGCGGTTTCCCAGAGCGCGTTGGCGCAGACCAAGCTTGGGCCGGCCGCGCCCATTACGTACGACAACAAATATGAGGTGTACGGCGGCCTGAACGTGATGGACTTCAAGGCCGGCGAGAACCTGCCCACCCGCATGAACCTGGGCGGCGCGGAGTTTGAAGGCACATGGTGGGCCACCCCGAAATGGGGCGTAGCGGCGGAGTATCGCGGCGAGGCGGGCACCACGCAGGTGTATCCAAACGCATCGATCTACGGCATCCATCGCCCGCTGGTGTATATGAATATGGTGCTGGGCGGCGCGCAGTATCGCGGGCCCAAGAACCAGCACGCGGCCATCGACTTCCACGCGTACGGCGGCATTGCCGACGGCGTCTTCGATGGTGGGACGCAGGGCGCCGGGCCGGGCAACATCTACAACGCCACGCAGAATGCGCAACTGGTGGGCCTGTACAGCAACCACAGCGCGGCGCTGTTTGCCCTGGGCGGCAGCATCGACTTTAACCGGTCGAAGAACTGGGCGCTCCGCATGTCGCCGGACCTGATTCTGGAGCACTTTGGCAACGAGACACGGGAGTTCTTTGCGCTCTCCGGCGGCGTGGTCTACCGGTTCCCGTTGAAGAAGAAGTAGCAGCAAGGCGGCGCCCATGGAAGCGATGAGGGATGTGTTGCGCGGCAGCCTGGGACGCAGCCTGCGCGACCTCGGCGACGAAGACCGGCTGGCGGCGGCGTGGACCGTCGCGTGCGGTCCCGCCATGGCAGAGCGCGGCGTAGTCGTCGGGTACGAGGCAGGCGTGATGCGGGTTCAGGTGGCGGACGCCGTGTGGCTGCGCCAGATGAACTCCCTGGGCGCAACGCTGCGGCGCGAGATCGCGAGGATCGCCCAGCTCCCCGTGCAGCGGATTGACTTCGAGTTGAAGGCGGGCAACAAGAGACAGGCGACAGGCAACAGGGAACCGGCAACGGGGAACAGGAAGGGCACAGGCGGATGGCGGAAGACGCGGGCGTAACGACGGAAGTGGTGCTGCGGGTTGCGGAGTTGGCGAACCTGGATCTGACAGCGGAAGAAGTGCCGCAGATGCAGCGCGACTTGAACGCGATTCTGGGCCACATTGCGCAGTTGAACGAACTGGACACGACGGGCGTGCCCGCCATGGCGCAGGTGGGCCAGATGCTGGGCGCCGAGGCGGAGCTGACCGGAGCGGCCCTGCGTGCCGACACCGTGCGGCCGTCGCTGGACCGCAAGGCGGTGATGGCAGCGGCGCCGGAGACGGACGGGCGATTCTTCAAGGTCCCGAAGGTGATTGAAAGATAGTTGCTGGTTGTCAGTTGTCAGCCGTCAGCTGTCAGTTGCTGGTTGCTGGTTGCTGGTTGCGGTTGCTGGTTGAGGTTGAGGTTGCGGTCGCTGGTTGCTGGTTGAGGTTGAGGTTGAGGTTGCGGTCGCTGGTTGCTGGTTGAGGTTGCGGTCGTTGGTTGTTGCTGTTTGCTTTTGCTGTTTGTTAGTTGCTGGAGCAAGGTTCCCATCGATGTGCAGATTGTCTTCACAGGGCCGAAGGCCCGATACATACCAGCCTAGGCCGTAGGCCTAGGTGGGTGGCCCCCGAAACCCCCGAGGGCTGAAGGCCCGATACATCGAACGTCTGCACATCGTCAGGATATTTGCTCTAGTTGTTGGTTGAGGACGGATAAACGGATCGGGCGACATGACCATAGAACAAGTACGGGCGGCAATTGCGGACAAAACAACCACGGCCACGGCGGTGGCGGACCAGCACTACGCGCGGATTGCGGCGCAAGACGGGCCGGATGGACCCGAAGCGAAGAACATCCACAGCTTCCTTGCGCTGAGCAAAGAGCGGGCGCTGGCCCAGGCGGCGAAGATCGACGCGCTGGCAGCGAAGGGCGACGAGCTGCCGCCGCTGGCGGGCGTGCCGGTGGGCATCAAGGATGTGCTGACGATGACAGGCTCGCCGGCCACGGCGGGGTCCAAAATTCTGGAAGGCTACATGCCGCCGTATGACGCCACCGTGGTGCAGCGGCTGGAGGCGGCGGGCGCGGTGCTGCTGGGCAAACTGAACTGCGACGAGTTTGCCATGGGCTCTTCCAACGAGAACTCGGCCTACGGGCCGGTGCGCAACCCGCACGCGCTCGACCGCGTGCCCGGCGGCTCGAGCGGCGGCAGCGCGGCAGCGGTCGCAGCGGAGTTCTGCGTCGCCAGCCTGGGCACGGACACGGGCGGCTCCATCCGCCAGCCGGCGGCGTTCTGCGGCGTGGTCGGCATGCTGCCGACGTATGGGCGCGTGAGCCGCTACGGACTGATCGCGTTTGCGTCGTCGCTGGACCGCGTGGGGCCGTTTGCCACCAATGTGCGCGACGCGGCCACCATGCTGAGCGTGCTGGCGGGCTGGGACCCGATGGACGCAACCAGCAGCGACCGTGAGCCGGCCGACTACGTGGGCGCGCTCCAGAACCCGGTGGACGGGCTGCGGATCGGCGTGCCGGCAGAGTACTTTGGCGAAGGCCTGGACCCGGAGATTCGCGCGGCTATTGAGAAGGCGCTGGACGGGCTGCGCGGCGTTGGCTGCGAGGTCAAGCCCATCAGCCTGCCGCACACCCGGTACGCGATTCCGACCTACTACGTGATTGCGACGGCGGAGGCCTCGGCCAACCTGTCGCGGTTCGACGGCGTGCGCTTTGGGCTGCGCGCGGAGGGCGTCAAGACGCTCGCCGCCATGTATCGCGAGACGCGCGACCAGGGCTTTGGCGCAGAGGTGAAGCGGCGCATCCTGCTGGGCACCTATGCGCTCTCCGCCGGCTACTACGACGCGTACTACCGCAAGGCACAGCAGGTGCGAACGCTGCTGACGCGCGACTTTCTGGCCGCGTTTGAGCAGGTGGACGCCATCGTGTCGCCCGTGACCCCCACGCCCGCATTTCACCTGGGCGCAAAGACCGACGACCCGGTGCAGATGTATCTTGAGGATATCTACTCGGTTGCGGCCAGCCTGGCGGGCATCTGCGGCATCAGCGTGCCGTGCGGGGAGACGAAGGCCGGGCTGCCCATCGGAGTGCAGGTGATGGGCCGGCACTTTGACGAGGAGACGATGTTGCGGGTGGGGCTGGCAATCGAGGCGGGTCAGGCATAGGGCTGGTTCTACGGCTCAGGGCTGTTGCAGTGTCTCAACGCTGAATGCTGTCGCATACGGAGGCCGGCATGTTGGAAGAGGAATTCGACCAGCGGATGCAGGAGCTTCATCGCAAGGGAAGGCTGGAGGCCCGGTTCAGCGCGCCGTTGTTTGGCGAGTCGCTGAAGCAGCGGGGCGGCCTGGAGACGGCCCGGCGGTTCATCCACTCCGCCGACTACGCGCCCGGGTTCACCAAACTGTGGGAGCGCAAGCGGCTCGACCTGACAGTGGAGGCGGTCATCGTGACCGAGCCCAAGTGGCAGCCGCTGTTCACGGCAGAAGAGCTGAAGGTCTGCCGCGACCGCCTGCGCGAATACGGCTACACAGTGGAGTAACGCCGGCTCCGCCAAAGGCTTAACACCGATGACACCGATCAAACCGATTTTTCAAACGAAGAAAAAAAGAAGAGAAGCGTTACGTCTCAAAAGAAGAAAGAAAATCCGTGCTTTTATCTGTGTGAATCGGTGTTAAGGTTTTGCCTCTTGATCCGGCGGGCCAGCCCGGTATTCGCACGCATGCTTGCTGCAAATCCGCGAACTGGTTAGGGTGGACAGAGGGGATATCGCGCATGCCGAAGATGAAAGAGTTTACCGTCACCATCGAGGACAAGCCCGGCGCACTGGGCGCATTCTTCCAGGCGCTGGGCGGGCGTGGAATCAACGTGCTGGCGTTCCAATCCTTTGTCGAAGAGGGCGAGAGCCTCGCCCGCGTCATCGTCGACGATTCGCCCGCCGCCAAGCAGGTCCTGGGCAGCCTGCGCATGATCTTCGAAGAAACCGAGGCCGCCGTCGTCCGCCTGGAGCATCGTCCCGGCGAACTGGGCCGCGCCACCGAGCGCCTCGGCCAGGGGAAGATCAACATCGACTACTCCTACTCCGGCCTGGAGCCCGGCTCCAACCACGCCCTCGCCATCTTCGGCGTAGACAACCTTAATATGGCCGTAAAGCTCCTCGACGAGTTATAGGCGAGCTGATAGAGGATGCTGAAAACTCTGCTCCCCTGCGCCTCTGGGAGCAGCAGCAGGCCTTGCAGTCGCGCTGAAGGCGCGTGCTACCGTAGCCTGGGGCATCGCCCCAGGTCCTGAACCACCGCAAATCCCGTGGGCTGAAGGCCCCGCGCTAAAGTCAACGAAAAGCCACATCTTTATCAACCCCGCTCCTCCGCCTTCTTCACCATCCGCCACACCGCCATCCACCCCAGCCCAGCCATCCCCAGCAGCGACAAGCCCAGCGTCGCCGGCTCCGGCACAGCTCCGCCAAACGGCGGTGGCCCACTCAGCGGAACCAGCGGCAGGATCACCACCGGCGTCGAGTCCACCGGGTTCGGCGGAAACAGCTCCGGAAACTCGACCTCCGTCAGCTCCGTCGGCGGCAGTTGCACCATCGGCGGCGGCGCCAGGTACGGTGGGGGAATCTGCAGCGGCGGCAGCATCTGGGTTGTGTCCGCGGGCTCCGTCTCCACGCTGCAGGCAAACTGCACCTTCTGCACCGCTTCATCCCGGGTCATCACAACCCTTGGGCGATGCAGGTTCGGGTTCGGCTTCCAGTCTGGATGCTCGACCCGCCAGCGCGCCCATGCCTCTGCCGTCACCTTTCCCACCTGGGTGCGCACCGGCTTGGTCACGTACGTGCGGACAAAGCGTTCGCAGGTAGCTGAAGCGTGGAAAGCAATCACTCCCGACGCCGCAGGAAGAAAAATGAACGCTAAAACAACCGCGTGCAGGCGAAAACGGGACCGGTACATCGGGGCCTTCCCTTCGATCGTTACAGCCTTTGGTCGTCGGGATTCTGCGCCTCTACGATCAGGCGCCTCACAGTAGATAGGATGCCGTTTCCGGTGGCTAAGTTGGACAGCGCACATTCCGCCGCGCCACCCTATTTGGAAGCCGGATTTGGGAGGATTGACCCCGGCCACTTAGAATCCAAACATGGGGTGTTTCGCACGGAATCCGAAGACGGCCGTCGGAGGCTCATGGCAGAGCCGTTAGTCTTTGACCACCTGGACTGGAAGCCCCGCCACAACCCGTGGCTGGTTGCGCTTACCGTCACCCTCGCCACGTTCATGGAGGTGCTCGACACCTCCATCGCCAACGTTGCGCTGCCCCACATGGCCGGTTCGCTCGGCGCCAGCCAGGAGGAGGCCACCTGGGTCCTGACCAGCTACCTGGTCTCCAGCGCCATCATCCTGCCTATCTCCGGCTGGCTCTCCAACCGCTTCGGCCGCAAGCGCTTCTACATGTCCTGCGTCGCCATGTTCACCGTCTGCTCGCTGCTTTGCGGATTTGCGAACACGCTGCCCCTGCTCATCCTCGCCCGCATCCTGCAGGGCCTTGGCGGCGGCGGCCTCGCCCCCAGCGAGCAGGCCATCCTCGCGGACACCTTCCCCATCGAGAAGCGCGGCCAGGCCTTTGCCCTCTACGGCATGGCCGTCGTCGTCGCGCCCGCCATTGGCCCCACCCTGGGCGGCTGGATCACGGACAACTACAACTGGCACTGGATCTTCTTCATCAACCTCCCGGTCGGCCTGCTCTCGCTCTACCTCTCCAACCGCATGGTGGAGGACCCGCCCTTCCTCAAGGCGCGCAAAGAGGCCTCCAGGCACCTGAAGGTCGACTTCATGGGCCTGGGCCTGGTCGCGCTCGGCGTCGGCTTCCTGGAGTTCACCCTCGACAAGGGCCAGGAGAAGGACTGGTTCGGCGATCCGCTCATCCGCGCCACCGCCATCCTCGCCGTCTGCCTCATCGTCTCCTTCGCCATCTGGGAGTGGAACCACCCCGACCCCATCGTCGACCTCAAGCTGCTCAAGAACCGCAACTTCGGCACCGCCGTCTTCCTGCAGCTCATCCTCGGCATGGTGCTCTTCGGCTCTACCGTCCTCATCCCGCAGTACCTGCAGGTGCTGCGGGGCTACACCGCGGAGCGCGCCGGCATGGTGCTTTCGCCCGCCGCTTTCATCATGATGTTCATGATGTTCGCCGCCGGCCGTTCCCTCGGCAAGTTCGACCCGCGGCTTATGGTCTGCCTCGCCTACATGGCCACCGCTGCCGGCATCTACAACCTCACCCGGCTCGACCTGACCACCAGCTTCGCCAGCGTTACGGAGTGGCGCATCCTGCAGATGCTCGCCCTGCCCTTCGTCTTCATCCCCATCAGCACGCTCAACTACGTCGGGGTGCCCGCGACCAAGACCAACCAGATCTCCAGCCTGTCCAACTTTGCCCGCAACCTGGGCGGCTCGGCGGGAACCGCGCTGCTCACTACCTACATCGCCCGCAGCGCGCAGGTACACCAGCAGCAGCTCGCCGCCAACGTGGTCCGCGGCAGCGCCGCCTACAACCTCTTCACCGGCCGCATTCAGGAGATGATGATCAAGGGCGGCATGGCCCCCGCGCCCGCCCACCAGGTCGCCGTCGGCGAGGCCTATCGCCTGATGCTGCGCGAGGCCTCCATGCTCAGCTACAAGAACGCGTTCACTCTTCTATCGCTGGTGGTTCTGCTGCTCTCGCCGCTGCCGTTCCTTATGCGCCTCCCGCCCAAGCGCGCCGCGCGCCCCGCCGCCGGATCGGGCGCCGGACCCAGCGCTTCCGCCGCCGCCGCCGAGCCCGCCCCCGAAGAACTCGCCATGCACTAAGCGCCGCTGCATTCCCCTGCTACGTCGCGGCCTCCTCCCTCCGCCGCGTCATTCTGGAGCAACGCTCCAGAATCTCCGACGTTGCCCCCGCCACTCCCAAAGAGCCACCAACGCAAGAGCCGCTCCCCGCCCCACATAACCCGCTCCCCGCAGGTCCCCCATTCGCCCGTATAAGCATTTTTGTTTAACTCCCCGCCAGCCTCACCGCCAAGGTCCTGCTGCTGAATGAAATGATCCACCAGCACGTCCGCCCCGCAGAACTCGCCCGCCGCCTGGGCACTACGCCGCAGGCCGTCAACCGCCTCACCAACCTCCGCCACGCCTCCAAAATCGACGGCATCGCTCTTGCCATGAAGGCCCTCGGCAAAACCCTCGAAATCCGCGCCGCCTGAACCGGGCACCTTCCCAGAACCCGTATCTCGGGAACCACACCAGGCATGATTGCAGAGCAAACGGGTCCAACCTATCAATTTGCGGCTCAGGGTGCTACGCGGGCTGCGCCTCGCGGACCGACTCGGCCACGTAACTCGTCATCGCCTGGCTGAGTTGCGAATCGATCTCGTCGGCGATGGTCATCACATCGATCAGCAGTACGCTGAAGTCGATGTTTGCCAGGTTCTTCTGCAGCGTATGGAAGATGCTGACCTGCAACATGCGCGACTCTTCCACCAGCATGGCGGCGGTATAGCCCTGCCTGCACCGGTTCAGTCCGTGCGCCGCCGCACCGGCTGAAACCAGCTCTGTGCCCCCAATGGCCCTGGACGACCGCAGGCGATGGACCAGTTCGCGGAATAGCTGTGGCAGGTGGTTGGTACGCTGCTCATAGGTGAGCGGCACGGTCAGCACCTTCTTGTCCGTCTGGATATGCGCGAACCAGTCCGCAGTGGTGCTGTCCGTCGTGCGCTCCAGAATGGTGGCGACGGTCTCCACCACTTGAGCGGCAGGAGGTCCGGTCGCCAGCCTCTCCTTGATCGCTGCGACCAGCGCCATCACGTCCATCGGCTTCAGCAGTATCTGATCGGCTTGCAGCATGATCGCGTGGGACGCCGCATCCAACTCCGGGAATGCGCTCAGGATCATTGTCACGGCCTTTGGATTGGCATGGCGCATCGCGCTGACCACCGTCAGGCCATCCCCCGCTCCCGGCATGTGCAAGTCGCTCAACAACACGTCATAGACGTTGGAGCTGATCAGCTTCAAAGCCTCAGGCACGTTGGCCGCTGTGGTCACATCGAAGCCCTGCCGCTTCAACACCACGTCCATCATGGAGCGGAGAGTTTCGTCATCGTCTACAAGAAGAATTCTGGTTGGCAACATCGGACTCTCCCTTGAATTGCTCACTCCAAATCCTCATCAAGCCCGATGGGAGGACGAATTTCTCGCATGCTGAACCCGCTTTTGGGTCAGAATCTCGGTTGTTGATGGCTTGCTGAGGCAAATCCGGGAACTTGTTCAGGCGTTCCCTGGAGCAGATTTCCTGTCGATGTACACACGGATAACGACACCCCGGTTAATTGTCGACTTCACAGCAACAGAAAATCTGTTCAAAACAGACCACTCGCACTTCTTTGATTCACCCGGCCTCTTGTGGTCCGAATCTCCTGAAATGTCGGGCAATTCTGCCAGGCCGTCGATCGCGGATGTTTAGGCGGGCTTCTCCCGCTTGCGCGCCTCGGCCTTGGAATCTAGGCCGGTCGAATCGGCGGGGGTCACCTCGCCCAAAGAATCGTTGACCATCTCTTCGGAAATCTCTTCCTGGTCCAATTTGTCGGGCTGCGTGATCTTCTTCTCTGGATGGACCATATGGATTCCCTCTCTGCAGTAGGATGCAAAGCACACCCAACGGAAACGATATGTTCGACAAATGCCAAATCGGCATCACCGCTGCGCTCTCTGGTGCCGGACACGAATCAGTCAGTCCCCCCGAATACCCCCATGCATACGGGAGTGGGTCATTTGCGACCCATGCGGGTTGAACGCTGCACCGCTGGCGTAAAGCTCGCGGATGCAATGCGGAGACGTGGTTGCGAAGGCCGCCGCAGCGTGCGCGGACTGAGCGGAACGACCCGCCTGCCGCGGAGGCGCGATGCGAATCGGGCCATTTTGCGGCACTTTTCCGCGCGCGGGATTGGCCCTGCGCATGCATAGAGCGGGGCAGAGGCGGAATGTCCTTGTGCCTAACTTTCGAGCGTCAACGAGAGCGGATAGCAGTCGACATCCTGGGCTATTTCCTGCGCAATCCCGCGGCGATGGACAGTTTTGAAGGAATTGTGCGCTGGCGGGTGATGGAGGAGATGGTGCATCGCAGCATGGCTGTGACCGAGGATGTGCTGAACGGGCTGATTGCGGATGGATATCTGCGCAAGGAGCTGGTGCCGGGCGGGAACCCGGTGTACCGGCTGAACCAGGAGATGCGGGATGAGGCGCAACGGCTCGTGGCCGGGAGCTGCACAGACGGGCCGCAGAAGGATGGGGCGCAGGAATAACGCAACACAGGTCTGAACCGTAGCGGGCGCACGAAAGCATTGCAGGGCAGAGGCCAGTAGCAACCACGCGGAGTGCAGCGCAGGGCCAGCAGTTCCGCGGAGCAGAGCCAGCCAACGAGAGGATGAGTCCATGCCGGTTACACCGACGTATCCAGGGGTTTACATCGAGGAGCTTCCGAGCGGAGTTCAAACGATCACAGGCGTCGCGACATCGATTACGGCGTTCGTGGGCCAGGCGAGCCGCGGTCCGGTAAACGTGGCGTCGACGATCAACAGCTACGCCGACTTCGACAACCAGTTTGGCGGCTTGTGGGCGAACAGCATGATGAGCTTCGCCGTCAACGACTTCTACCAGAACGGCGGGTCGCAGGCGATCATTGTGCGGATTGCTCCGGACGACGCGGCCACGGCCAGCATCGCGCTTCCGGGAGCCTCGGTGAGCCCGCCGAACAGTCCACTGGCCAGCAGCTTCACATCGCTGACGCTGGATGCCTCGAGCGAGGGATCGTGGGGCAACTACCTGGGCGTAATCGTGGACCTGAACACGAAGAACCCGGCGGACGACACGCTGTTCAACCTGACGATCCAGTTGACGGACACGACGGGCAAACAGATTCTGGCGTCGGAGAAGTTCTTGAACCTGTCGGTGGACCCGGCGAGCTCGCGTTTTGTGGGGACGTACCTGCCGCAGTACTCGCTGCTGGTGGTGGTGGCGACGGATTCGACGGGTGCGTACATGGTTCCCGGAGAGCAACCGGCTGCGACCCAGCCCACGACGCTGAGTCCGCCGAACGGACCCACGACCACCAGCATCCTGCCGCAGCCGTTGTCCGGCGGGCTGGATGGGGTGCTGGCCATCAGCGATATGGATATCGTGGGCAACCAGGGCGACAAGCTGGGGCTGTTTGCGCTGGAAAATGCTCCGCTGTTCAACCTGCTGTCGATCCCGCCATATAACTTCAGCGGCGGCGCTCCGGTGGATGTGGACGTGACCGTGCAGGTGGCGGCGGCGGCCTACTGCGTGCAGCGGCGCGCCTTCTACATCATGGACCCGCCCAGCACATGGACCAACCTGACCTCCGCGTACAACGGGTTCAGCAACTTCTCCGCCAACATCGGCGACAACGGGGACCATTGCGCCCTGTACTTTCCGCAGCTGGTGGAGGCTAATCCGCTGACCGGAGGACAACTGCAGACGTTTGTCCCCAGCGGCGCGGTGGCGGGGATGTATGCACGCACGGACGCACAGCGCGGCGTGTGGAAGGCGCCAGCCGGCCAGGAGGCGGCGCTGACAGGAGTGCAGCAGCTCACGGTGCCGCTGACCGACATGGAGAACGGGCAACTGAATCCGATGGGTCTGAACTGCCTGCGCTCGTTTCCGCTGATTGGCCGCGTGATATGGGGAGCGCGCACGCTGCGGGGCGCCGACCAACTGGAGAGCCAATGGAAGTATGTGCCGGTGCGGAGGACCGCACTGTTCATCGAGGAGAGCCTGTACGAGGGGACCAAGTGGGTGGTGTTCGAACCGAACGACGACTCGCTGTGGGCGCAGATCCGGCTGAGCGTGGGGTCGTTTATGCAGAGCCTGTTTCGCCAGGGCGCGTTCCAGGGCACCAGTCCGCTGACGGCCTACTTTGTGAAGTGTGACAGCGAGAGCACCACGCAGAATGACATCGACCAGGGCATTGTGAACATCGTTGTGGGGTTTGCCCCGCTGAAGCCGGCGGAGTTTGTGATTATCCAGATCCAGCAGATGGCTGGCCAACTTCAGGTTTGAGGAGCGATGCAATGGCACAATTTGTGGTGAATCAGGGCCGGTTGGACCCGTACAAAAACTTCAAATTCCGCCTGAAGTGGGACGGGAAGTACGTTGCCGGCGTAAGCAAGATGAGCGTGCTGAAACGGACGACCGAGGTGGTGAAACACCGCGACGGAGGCGACGCGAGCAGCAGCCGGAAGTCGCCGGGGCGTACCGAGTACGACGCCATTACGCTGGACCGCGGCGTGACCCACGACGTGGTGTTCGAGCAGTGGGCGAACAAAGTGTGGAACTACGGCGCAGGCCTGGGCTCGGAGGTGTCGCTGGCGGACTTCCGCAAGGACATCATCATCGAGATGTACAACGAGGCCGGTCAGTTGGTGATCGGATACAAGATTTATCGCTGCTGGGTGTCGGAGTTCCAGGCGCTGCCGGATATGGATGCGAATGCGAACGCGATTGCGATTCAGCACATCAAGCTGGAGAACGAGGGCTGGGAGCGCGACCAGTCGGTCGTGGAGCCGAAGGAACCGACGTTCACCAATCCTCCGAACTAGGTAGGGGCGTGAAGTTGTAAGCATGCTTGGCGGCTGACATTGAGTGTGGCGGGAGCGAAATGCGGGGATTCTTCGCTGCGCTCAGAATGACAAGCGTATTAAGCGCTCGGTATTAAAAGCGCAAAAAGGTGCGAATGCTGTCATCGGAGAAGCTGCTTGCGATATGGGAAGCGGGCGTGAACCGGCGACCGCTGGAGCGCGCGATCGGCGTGTTGCGAACAGGAGGCATGGAGCGGCCGGGAGAGAAGCTGGAGCGGCTGGCGCTGGGGTGCAGGGACGGGCGGCTGCTGAATTTGCGCGAACAGGCCTTTGGGCCGGAGGTAAGCGGCGCGGCGAATTGCCCGCACTGCGGCGAGGCCGTGGAGGTGAGCTTCCGCGCCGACGACATCCGCATGCCGGAGGCAGAGCTGCCGCAGTTGCTGCGGCTGGAACACTCAGGCTACTCGCTGAGCTTTCGGCTGCCAACGACGGCGGAACTGCTGGCCGTGGAGATGACGGGAGAGGAAGAAGCCGATGAGCAGCGTTTGCTGCATGGATGCATTGCAGCCGCGGCCCGCGGAGACGAGCCGGTTGCGCCAGAGGATCTACCCGCGGCGGTGCAGGAGGCGGTGATGCAGACGATGGCAGCATGCGATCCGCAGGCCGAGGTGGAGATATCGCTGACGTGCCCGGCGTGCCGCACCGCCTGGAGCGAGATCTTCGATATTGAATCGTTCTTCTGGAGCGAGCTGCAGGCGTGGGCCGGGCGGATGCTGCGCGAGGTACACCAACTGGCCTGTGCCTACGGATGGAGTGAGCGGCAGATTCTGGCGCTGCACCCGCTGCGCAGAAGCATGTACCTGACTATGGTGGCGGAGTAAACCGTGCCCGGCTATCTGAGACATATCGCAGCCAAGGTGAAAGGCAACGCACCCGTGCTGCGGCCCAGGGTGCCGTCGCTGTTTGAGCCGATGGGCGGCAGTAACACGCTGCGCGCGCCGGAGGAGGTCGCGGAGGTGACTGTGCCGGCGCCTGTGACGTCGCGTGGACGGAGCGAGGCCGCCAGCGCGGCCAGGGACGAGTCGCGCGCGTCGCAGACGGCGGAGCCCGCACATCAGCAGGGGACCGCAGCGGAACCGCGTGCCGCTGTGACCTCAACGGAGCCGAGTGGGATGCGTACCCCGCGGGCTGCCTCGGTGATTGAGCAGCGGCAGGCTGCTTCGGTGATCGAGCCGCCGCAGACTGGGTTGGAGCACGAGCAGCAGGTTGAGGTAGCAGCGCCGAAGGAGAGCGCGGCGCGTGAGCTTGTGACGCCGACGCCGGTGCAGCGCGAAGCGCAACGTCCGGCTGAGAAGCTGCCGCCGGAGCCGGCCCACCGGACGCTGCAGGTGGAGACGACACTGGCCAGGGAAAGTGAGGCGAGCCATGCGCAACCGCCGACAGGGACACAACCGCCGCTGCGGGCGCTGCCAGTCGCAAGCGCGGACGAAGCTGCAGCGGAGCGGATTGCGGAGCGGACCGATGCCCGGCCGGAGCAGCGCCCGCGCGCGCAGGATGGATTGCGCGCCGCGATCGAGCAGATCGGCCAGTTCGTGAGCGCGCCCCGTGCGGCACCGCCGGTGGCCGCCCCGGCTGGCGCTATGACCAGTGCCGCGAAGCTGGCGACAACGCGCGCTGAGAGCAGGGGCGAGCCGGCCGCGATCCAGGTGTCGATCGGCAGGGTGATTGTGGAGGCGGTGATGCCGCAGGCCGCGCCAGCACCGCTGCCTGCGAGGCCCGCACCAGCGCCGCGGCTCTCGCTGGACGACTACCTGCGGCAGCGCGGAGGCCGCGCATGAGCAACGCGCTTGCCATCGCCTCGGTCTCGTTTGTGCTGGTCGACCTGCTGAACAACGGCCTGATCGATGGAGACATCTCCGCTGCGCTGGGGGACGTGACGGTGTCGGCGCTGCCGCCGGACCGTGTGGATGCGCTGCAACACAACGGCAAGAGCCAGTTGAATCTTTTTCTGTACAACGTGACCCAGAACCAGGCGTGGCGCAACGTCGGCTTTCCCTCGCTCGATGCCAACGGAGACCGCATCAACAATCCGCCGCTGGCGTTGGACCTGCACTATCTGCTGACGGCATATGGAGCGGAGCAGTACCACTCCGAGATTCTGCTGGGCTACGGGATGCAACTGCTGCATGAGACGCCGTTCCTGCCGCGGGGCGCGATTGAGCAGTCGCTGGCGGCGCCGACGCAGGTGGCGGAGGGGACGTCCGGCTTGCCGGTGAATTTGTTGAATCTGTACACCTCCGGGCTGGCGACGCAGGTGGAACAGATCAAGATCTGGCCGCAGATGCTGACGACGGAAGAGATTTCGCGGCTGTGGACCGCGTTCCAGGCGAAGTATCGCTCGACCGCTGCGTACCAGGCTTCCGTGGTGCTGATCCAGAGCAACGCGTCGACCAAGAAGGCGCTGCCGGTGCGTCGCCGGACGGTGACCGCGGTGCCGTTCAACAAGCCGGTGATCAGCCAGGTGCTCTCCATCAGCAACACCAGCCCGCCTATCCAGGGAGACCAGCCGATTTTGCCGGGGTACAGCCTGGTGCTGCAAGGAAGCCAGTTGATGGGCACGGATGGAACGCTGGTGCTGATCGGCACCGAGCAGGTGACGCCCGCGCCGGGCGATGTGACCATGACCAGCGTGGTGGTGGAGATTCCGGCCGACATCCAGGCCGGGACGCAGACGGTGCAGGTGGTGCAACCGCTGCTGTTGGGCAGTCCTCCGGCGGATCATCGCGGGTTCTCGTCCGATCCCGTGACCTTTGTGCTGCGCCCGGTGATTGAGGGCATTGCCGTGTCCTCCGGAGTGAACACCATCACCGGGCAGTCTACCAACCTGGTGGTGCTTACGCTGAACCCGCCGGTGGGGCCGACGCAGAACGTGGTGCTGTTGCTGAATCAACTGCCAACGGCGAGTCCTCCGACGGCACCGCTGGCCTACAGCTTTCTGGCGGAGCCGCCGTATCCGCTGGCGAGTCCGCCTGCGGTGGAACCGGGAGCAAGCGCTGTGGTCTCCGTGCCCTACTCCGGCGTGGCCCCGGGCGCTTACCTGGTGCGCGTGCAGGTGGACGGTGCAGAGAGTGTGCTGACGCAGGACAGCAGCGGCATCTTCAACGGCCCGCAGGTGACACTGTGATTGGCGAATCTGTGTACGAAACGCCGACGACCGCGCCGGAGCAGGTGTCCGACCCTGTGTGCGCTGTGGTGGAGAAGGCGCGCGCGCTTTTTTGCGGCGTGGAGGCAGACGCATCTGGCGCGGACGCGGAGCCGGCGCAGAGCGAAGAGCGGGAGGCGTCGCCGTGCCAGCGGCTGACCGCTGCGTTCGGCTTGTCCGCGTTCGAGCTCGACATTGTGCTGCTGTGCGCCGCGGTGGAGGCGGACCCGGAGAGCCGCGAGATGGTGGCGGCATGCCATCGCGACGCGACCGGCCCGTACCCGACGTTTCAGTTGGCGTTGGACCATCTGCGCGAGCCGCGCTGGGATGCGCTGCTGCCGCATGGGCCACTGCGCCGCTGGAAGCTGATCGAGGTGTGGGACGGCACCCTGCTGCTGACCGCGCGGCTGAGCATTGCGGAGCCGGTGTTGCATTTCCTGATGGGCCGGCAGTGCCTGGACGAGCGGTTGAGCGGAATGCTGACGCGGGTGGAGCAGCCGCGCGCACTGCCCTCCTGCTACCAGTCGGCGACCCTGCGGCTGGCGGCGCTGCTGGCGCGCGAACCGGCGGCTGGCGCCTGCGCGCAACTGTGCGGCAGCGCGACACGGGGCAAGCGCAGCGTGGCTGCCGCTGCGTGCGCCGCAGTTGGGCTGAGGCTGTTCGAGATTCCGCCGGCCCAGGCGACGACAGTACTGGCGGGGCAGACGCTGGCCCTGCTGGAGCGGGATGCGGCGCTGAACGGGTTTGCGCTGCTGCTGCATGTGGACGACGGGAAGCCGGCCGATTGGGCATCCGCAAGCCAGTTTGTGGACAGCTTTGCCGGGCCGGTGATTGTGACCGGCGATGCCGTGCTGGAGCCGCGCCGGCGGAGCGTGGAGAGGATTGCGGTGGAGCGACCTGCTCCGGCGGACCAGTTGGCCCTGTGGGACTTTGCGCTAGGCGGGGACGCGGTGGTTCCGGCGGCGCAACTGGAACGCGTGGCCTCGCAGTTCTCGCTGGATTGCGAGACGATTCTGCGTGGCGGCGACGCGGTGCGCGAGCGCGTGCGGGATGGAGAGCTGAGCGAAGCCGCGGCGGGCGATCTGCTGATGGAGTTTTGCCGGGCGGACTCGCGCAGCGCGCTGCGATCGCTGGCGCAGGCGATTGAGGCCAAGGCTGGCTGGAACGACATTGTGCTGCCGGAGAGCAGCCTGGAGGTGCTGCGCGCCATTGCCGCGCAGGTGCGGCAGCAGGGACGCGTGCTGGACAGTTGGGGATTTGCGCAGCAGACTACGCGCGGATTGGGAATCTCCGCACTCTTCCACGGACTGAGCGGGACGGGCAAGACCCTGGCTGCGGAGGTGCTGGCGCGCGACCTGAAGCTGGACCTGTTTCGCATTGACCTGAGCCAGATGGTGAGCAAGTACATCGGGGAGACGGAGAAGAACCTGCGCACCCTCTTCGATGCGGCGGAAAACACCGGGGCGATTCTGCTGTTCGACGAAGCCGACGCGCTGTTTGGCAAGCGCAGCGAGGTGCGCGACAGCCACGATCGCTATGCCAACATCGAGGTGAGCTACCTGCTGCAGCGGGTGGAGTCGTATCGCGGGCTGGCGATCCTGACCACCAACATGCGCGCTGCGCTGGACGCCGCGTTCCTGCGCCGCATCAGCTTCTTTGTGAACTTTCCATTCCCGGACCAGCAGCAGCGCCGCGCGATCTGGCAGCGGATGTTCCCGCCGCAGACACCGTGCGAGGGGCTGGACTTCGACAAGCTGTCGCGGCTGAATCTGCCGGGCGGAAATATCCGCAACATTGCGCTGAACGCGGCCTACATTGCCGCAGACCGCCAGGAGCCGGTGCGCATGGAGCACCTGTTGATTGCGTCTCGCCGCGAGTGCGCCAAGATCGAGCGTCCGCTGACGGCGGCCGAGACGGGAGCCTGGGTATGAATCGGGGCCAACGGCGAGCGGCGTGGATGGGGAAGCATCGCGGCGGGGCGATGACGACGCAACGCGGCCCGGAAGCAGCACGCGGCGACGACGGCATGGCACAGGTGCGGGCGCCGTCTCGGACGCAGATTGCACAGCGCGGAGCGGCCGTGACCGTGAATGTGGATGCGCTGGTGCTGCGCGGGTTCGACCGCCGCTCTGGAGCGCGCGTGGCGGCTGCGTTCGAGCGCCGACTGGTAGAGCTGCTACAGTCGGCATCGCTACCCGCTGCGTGGCGGGCGGGCGATGTGTTGCGAGCAGCGCCGTTGCGGCTGGCTGCGGCGGCTGATCCGACGCTGTTTGGAGAGCGCCTGGCGCAGGCGGTGTTTGCGGCACAGCGGGATGAGCGGCGATCCGGGCCGCCGAAGCGGGAGAGTGCGGGATGAGCGCACCGGCACGGGCGATGGCCGGCGGCGAGAGCGCTCCCAGGACGGGAGGCGCGCCGGCGCGTCCGCAGGCGATTGGTCCGTCGCGCGCACTGCGGCTGCAGCGGGAGTGCGCGTGCGGCGGCAGTTGCGATAGCTGCAAGAAGAAGCCGCAGCAGGAGTTGCTGCAGCGCAAGGCCAACCCAGGCGCGACGGCGCAGGCCGCGGATACAAAGCGTAAGCCGACTGCTGCGCCGGCGGTGTCTCCGCAGATGCCCGCACCGGCGGTGAAGACTGCGGCTCCGGCGATCGCGAAGCCCGCGGCGAAGGCCGGCGCGAATGCAGCGAAGACGGAAAAGACCGGGGCCGGCGTGGGGGCGATAGCAGAGAGCAAGCCGCCGGCGAAGGCAACGGGCGGAGCGCATGCAGGGAAAGCCGGCGCAGACAAAGAGGACAAGGCGGCGGCGATTACGGAGAAAAAGAAGCCGGCCGAGGCGCCAGCGGTGCCGGAGATTGTGCAGCGCGTGCTGGCCAGCCCGGGCCAGCCGCTGGACCCGACGACGCGGTTCAAGATGGAAGGCCGCTTTGGCAGGAACTTTGGCGACGTGCGGGTTCACACCGATGCGCTGGCGGCGGAGTCTGCGCGTGCGGTGTCCGCGCATGCGTACGCCGTGGGTCAGCACATTGCCTTCGACAGCGGCCAGTACAGGCCCACGACTCCGGAGGGCGAGCGGCTGCTGGCGCACGAGCTGGCGCACACCATTCAGCAGCACGGCCTGCAACGCTCCGCGGGCGAGATCTCCATGGAGACCAGCGGCGAGTACCAGCACCTGGAGCGCGAGGCGGAGCATGTATCGGCCGCGGTGATGCGCCAGCCGGGGGCGCGGACGACGCCGGTCAGCACGCGCGCCGCGGGAGGGCCGACGTTGTCGCGCGCCAAGAGCGATTCGCCGAACGATTGCATCTCCTGCGATCAGGACGAGTCCGACCGCGCGTGGAAGAACGTTCCCGCCAAATCGAAGCTGGCGGAGGCGGATGTAAAGCGGTACGCCCTGCCGCCCAGCGAAGCCAAGAGCGCTGCGCCCGCGACGCCCGCGGGGACTCCGAAGAAGGCGGAGAAGATCACGGTCGCGGTGGACATGGCGGTGCCCTTCAACCTGCCGGCGCAGAAGGGCAACGTGATCTCCGTGTGGAAGCAGCGCATGGCCGGATGCAACCTGGAGGCGATCATCGATCCGGGCGCGGGCAGCGTGAAGACCAAGGCGGGGCTGAAAGAGGCGCGACCGGGAACCGACGAGCTGCACAAGTTCTGGCTGCAGAAGGTGGGCTGGACCAGCGACTACAAGCCCAAGTGGCTGCAGGCGGTGAAGGCTACCGCCAGCGGCAAGGCCGATCCCAAGGCGGTGGAGAAGACCTCCGACTTTCAACCGACCAAGGCGCTGGGCTCGCGCTGCCAGGTGGATCACATCCTGGAGCTGCAGATTGGCGGAAACAACGTTCCTGAAAATATGCAGA
>Ga0302201_10001062_pt1 | contig 24161 bp, 19 predicted proteins | sample II_Bog_N3_2_FD_194586 | JGI IMG/M metagenome (GOLD analysis project Ga0302201, IMG submission 194586) | Peat permafrost microbial communities from Stordalen Mire near Abisko, Sweden - II_Bog_N3_2 | ecosystem: Environmental > Terrestrial > Soil > Wetlands > Peat | place: Sweden: Abisko... | reverse complement strand
GTTCCGTGGGTGTTGTCCAGCTTGGGGTCGCCGACGCGCACCTGCACGTCCGCCATTCGTAATTGGCTGACCGAGCTAGCCACGACCGCTCCATACTGCGCCTGAATCGACACAAAGCTTGCATCGCTGACCGCATAACTTAGAAAGTAAGGCGGCAGTTGCTTGCTGGATTCCTGATTGCCTGTTTCTTGCCTGCCCAGCGAAGTGAATGCCCGATGAAGCTCAGTGGTCATTGCATCCAGCAGTACCGGCGGGCCCGCGGCCGCGTTCTTGTCGGCGGAGTGGAGCGCGGGCACGATGTGCTGTGCGCAGGCAGCCACCGGCAGGGCTAAAGCCAGAGCGGTTATGGCAAGGGCCACGCCGAAACCGGGCCTGAGGGCGGCGGACCGGTTGGCTGCGGAAGATTTTTGTGGCATAGGTGAACAAGACTCGCGTAAAAACATGTGTGGCCTCAATTGTCTCAGAGTGAGCTGACTCACAGGAAAGGTCCCATGACTTTCATCCGCCGCTGCCTGCTGGTTTGCTGTCTTCCAATCCTGATTGCCGTCGCCGCCCCGCGGTTTGGCGTCGCCCAACAGTCCCCCAACCCCGCGGACCCTGCGGAGCCCGCCCAGATTTTGCCGGACCAAGCGCAGCCGGGCTCGGGTGCAACGAGCGGCCAGGCTTATTCTCTGCCGCCTGAGAAGCTGGGCAAGGCCATCGATCTGAGCCGGATTCGCAACGTGATGGACATTGTGGGTTCGCTGTGGGGCCTGGCTGTGCTGTGGCTGCTGCTCGACTCGCGCCTCGCGGCGGGACTGGAATCCTGGGCTCAGCGCCACTCCCGCCGCCGCTGGCTCCAGGGGCTGCTTTTCTTCGCGGTTCTACTGGTTGTTACCACGCTGGCCAATCTTCCCCTCGACGTGTTCGGCCACCACGTGAGCCGGGACTACGGGATCAGTGTGCAGGGCTGGCCAAGCTGGCTGCTGGACCAGGCCAAAGCGCTGGGACTCTTCCTCGTGATCGGCACTCCACTGCTGCTGCTTTTCCACTGGATTGTGCGGCGCTGGCCCCGTCGTTATTGGATCGCCGCCTGGGTTGTATCGCTGCCGCTGCTGGCGCTTTCCGTCTTTGTGTCGCCGCTGCTGGAACCCATCTTCAACACATACGAACCCCTCGCCAGGAATCATCCCGTCTTGGTTGACGAACTCGAGAAGGTGGTGGCTCGCACGGGTACGAACATTCCGCCGGAGCGCATGTACCTGATGAAGGCCAGTGAAAAGTCCAACGGCCTGAATGCTTACGTCACCGGCCTGGGCGCCACCAAGCGCTTTGTCATGTGGGACACCGCGACAGATCGGTTGCCGGACGACGAAATCCTGTTTGTGTTCGGCCACGAGAGCGGCCATTACGTGCTCAACCACATTCCTAAAATGCTTGCGGGGATGGCGATCGCATTGTTTTTTGTCTTCTGGGCCTGCGCCGGGTTTGCCGGCTGGCTGGCGCGCCATTTCGGCGACCGCTGGCAGTTGGACTCGCGGGACGCCGGGAGGAGCGGCCTGCCGGCTAACGCCGGCGCCGGGCTCGAAAGCCGCGCGGGGTTTGTGGTGCTGCTGTTTGCCGTCTCGGTTGCGGGTTTCGCGCTGGAACCTGCCGGCAACACCTTCAGCCGCCACTTTGAGCACGAGGCCGACGTCTATGGGCAGGAAGCCATTCACGGCATCGTTCCGGACCCGCAAAAAACCGCCGTCGCCGGCTTTAACGCCCTGGGCGAAGCGTGGCTTGAGGACCCCAATCCCAGCCCCTTCATCGAGTTCTGGGAGTACAGCCACCCCTCGGTTCAAACCCGCGCCAACTTCGCGCTGCATTACGATCCGTGGGCGAGTGGCGGGAGGGGCAGGTTCTTCGACAAGTAGAGAATTTGAATTAAAGAAAAAGGGCGATATCGGAAGCTGTTCTGCCGGAACCGCAGGCGGAATGCCTTACGAACTTTCAGCAGGATTGCCGGCAGGTCTTGGCTTTTCATTGCGTACTGCCGGCATCGTCGCCATAGGTGGGATATGGCTCGGGCGCCGCCGATGTCGGCATATTCGCGAGGGTCGCCAGGTCGGCTTGCACCTGCGCCCACTGTTGCGGGTCTTTCTTCGTCGTGAAGGGCATGTCAAGATTGGCGTAGTAAGCCTGAATGTCCGCCTTGATGCCAGGCGGAATCGGCAGCATGGGTTGTTCCGCAAGCAAATGCAGCAGATGGGCGTATGTGGAGTCGGTGAGGGAATAGCCGCCGGGCTGCACCACCCGCCCTGTGTCCAAGTCGCGATTCGGCAGAGGATGGAGCGGGTCTCGTGATTGGCGCGGGCCGGCCGATGTGGGAAGGAGTTTTGCCGCGGGCGGATGCGCGAGCGGAGCCTGAGCCTGCGGTGTATCGGTTGAAACGGTAGAGCTTGCGGCGCCCGCGGCTACCAGATGCGGCGCTCCCGGAGGCGTAAATCCCGCCAGCGAACTGCGCAGCGCGGCCGTGGAAAGCACAACGCTATGCACATACTCGGCTTCCGTTTCCGCCGTGGGACCTTTGACCGCAACCATCTTGAGCGGGCCAACTTTGGGCACAATCAACAGCAAGCCCGCCAGCGCATAGGTGCCAATGCCGGCTTTGCGGCGATAGGCCTGCCAGTCGTTCTCGGTTGCAATTGTGGCAACCTCATTCTCCAGTTCAAGGGCCTCGGGTGTGCTTTCGTCGGCGGGCTCGTGGCTGCGATGGAGCAGCGTGACGGCATAAGCAATCCGAGGGATAAACTCGCGCACCGCGAACCGGTATGCATTCACATTGACGCGACGCCCACGTTTCCCCGTGAAGTCCTCCCTTAGCCCATAGGTTTGGTAAAACGCCAGCGCCAGTTGGCCCACGGGCACTTCCAATCCAATGTGCCGCAGGTAGTGAACCGGGGCCATGCGACGATGCGCAATCTCGTTGATGTCGAACGCGAACTCCGTCTGCACATGCTGGCGCTCGCCCTCGGCATAGTTCACTTGAGGGCCATACTTCGCGCGGAGCTTGGGGAACTCGACCGGCACGGCGAGGTTTGTCGCCAACGAATGTCCGACCGAGTCGCCTATGTAGTGCGAAAGCGCGCCAACGGCGAACGCGAGCTCATTGGCGTTTGTCGCGTTTCGAAAAAGGTTTACAACAAAGTCGCCCGAGCGCACATAGTGAGTCAGGTCGGAATAGTTGACGTCGCCAAAAGGGTAATAGCCAATGTCCTGGATCACGCAGCCGCCATAGGCATAGGCACGCGCCTGCTCAAGCTGAGCCGGTGTGAGCGAGGGATAGCGGCTCAGAAGCAGTGGGACAATGGAGTCCTTCCAGGTGAGGTCGATCAACTGCTCATGCGTCAGCAGGGAATATGCGCGCGCTTGGAAACCCCAGGACAAACCCAGCGCCAGGATCAGGATTAGAATGGTCCGGAATCGGCGCGTCCACATCTCCATACAGGTTAAGATGCAGCGGGCGGTTTCGCGTCTATGACCTGGCCGCGCCGGCCATAGCCCGACGACCTGCGGACTAAGGTTGAGAGGCACCCAAGTTCACGAGGCCGATTCAGTGCGGCAGGCGAGGCCTCAACCAGCCGTATGTCCAGGTACCCACCAGCGCGCTGAAAACCGCGACGATCATCACCGGAACTCCGTCGCCGATGAGCTCGAAGAGCGGACCTGGGCATGCGCCGGTCAGCGCCCAGCCCAATCCGAAACTGTGCCGCCCGCCGCGTAACGGGAGGAACAAGCTTGCTCAGAGATCACGGAAGGAGGCGAGCAGCAAGGTCAAGAAGGAAGTCTAGTTCCAGCGCGACTTGTCGTCGGGGTCGTCCATCTTATTGCCGTTGCCGTCGAAGCGGACGGTGCGGCCCTGGGAGCGCATATAGACCTCGAACTTGCGCGCGGCGCGACGGCGCTTCCAGCGGTAATAGCGGTTGCGCAGCCCGTACCACTGCTCGCTGAAGGCAAAATGAAATCCGCGACGCGGCGCGAGGCGAATGTAGAACAGGCCAGCGAGCGCGCCGCCTAACTGCGCAAAGGCGTACATGCGCTGCTCGCCAAACAGCATGGCGATGGAGATGAGGGCGTAGATGGCCGCCATGTAGCGGGCCTTGATGCCGATGGTGAAGAAGAGCAAAAACTCCATGTCGCCATAGAGTATGCCGATGGCGACGAGCATGCCGAAAATGCCGCCGAAGCAGCCATAGAGCGCAACCTGGTTGAGCGAATATCCGAGCGTTCCGCTGGCGGCATAAATAGCCGTGGCGGCAATGGCGGTTCCGACGACGGAAACCGAGTAAAGGCCGGTGACCCAACTGCCGCTGTGAAGGCTCTCTAGAAATCCGCAGAGAAACCATAGAGAAAGCAGTTCGAAGGCTGTGCCGAGCAGGCTGGGATGAAGGAAGCTATAGGTGATGGGTTGCCAGAAAGCACCGTGAAGGAACACCTGAGGGATGAAGCCGAGGTAGCCGGCCAACTGTCCCGCAGCGGTGGGAAAAGTCAGCCCGGCCAGAAGCAGGGCAAAGTAGGCAAAAAGATTGAGGAAGACCAGGCGGCGGGTGACACCGCTGAAAGCGGGGAAAGAAAACGGACTGGCGCCAGACCTGGGCATCGTAGTGTCAGGGTAAACGGTGGAGCTGGAGGGTGTCATGCGGGCCGTGTGAACACTCTGCGCGCATCTTCTCCCGAGATGCCGCGGAGGAGTTGGCGCTCCCATTTTGGTACATCCACTTCAACAACGAAGGGGTCCTCAGGGAACCACCACCAAACTGCGATGGCCGGATGCGTCCACGGCTCGGACACCAAAGATAACGTTGTCTTTGGAGGCGGGCATGGTGATGGTGACCGGCGCGTCAGGGGCTGGTTGGTTAACAGTCCTTGAGAACTGCCAGTCCGGCGCGGTGGTCTCCCGCCAAAGCACTTCGTAGTGGATATTTCCGCCGGCGCCGGCTGGCGCATCCCAATGCAGAGTCGTGCCATTTTCCAGCCTGGCGGTAACAATGGCCACGTTGGCCGGCTCACCCGGCGCAGCAGCAAGCGTGGCAAGCGTGGCGGCATTGAGGCGGGCAACGCTGGCCACGTAATTGAAGTCCACAAACTGGATCAGGTCGCCGAGAATAGGGTCGCCAGAGCCGGAAGGGGGCAGCACAATGTTCTGGTGCTGGTGGTTGTAGTCCTCGCGCCACTCAGTAAAACGAACTGCGGCAAAGCCCTCACGGTTGAAGGATGTGTGATCGCCGCCGCGCAGGTAGCGATCTGGCCGGAAGACGAGAAAGGCTGAAATGGGCTGAATGGTGGGCGACCAAAAATAAGTGCGGGCTGTGTCTGCCACCGCTCGGGCCAGTTCGCGGCTGGGCGAGTCGTTTTCCTTGCCGAGGGCGCGGATGCGGCGCTCCTGGTCGGGCGTGGCGGCGGCGGGCACGCCCTCAGAGAAGACGCGGACGCGGTCCTTCAATTGAAGCGTGTCTCCCGGCGTGGTGTTGCCGCCAACAATGTCGTTGTTGAGGACAGCTTCCAGTTGCCAGCCTTCGCTCCTGGCCAATTTAGCCAGGTGAGCGGAGCCGTTCAGCCCCTGCTCCTCGCCGGCTACGGCCACAAAAACCAGCGTTGCGGGAAGATGCAGTTTGCTCAACGCGCGGGCGCACTCCAGCGAGACAGCCACGCCGGAAGCATCGTCGTTTGCGCCCGGCGCGGGGTTGCGCGCATCCAGAACATTGGAGATGCGGGAGTCGTAGTGGCCCGTGACCAGGTACATTCGCTTGGCCTGGACGGGATCGGAACCGCGCAGAATGGCGTAAAGGTTGGTAATCGTAGTGGGCTTCGGGATGCGGTCGCCGACAGGCTCGATAAACGTGTCGCGATGGACCTCAAGGCAACCGCCGCATTCCCGGGAGATTTGCTCGAACTGGCCGGCGATCCAGTCCGCGGCGGCGGTGATCCCTTCACCCGGAGGAAGGCCGGTTTCCATGCTGGAGAGCGTATTGCGCGTGCCGAACTTTACCAGCGTTTCGATGATTTGCTGGATACGCTGCGGTTGGATGGTCAGAAGAGTGCGGGCGATGGCGGGGTCAGGAACTGCCGGGGCCGCCATGGTGGCGCCGGTTTGGTAATCCGGTTGGGCTTCACAATATGGAACTGCCACGGTAAGCGTGAAAAGCGCAAGGGTACAAAACACGACTGATCGGGGAAGATTCATAGCGTATTCTCCAATGTTGGGATTTGTGGCGAAAGGTTCCACTTTCTTCCTCTTGACCTGAGGCCGGGTTCTCCCTAAAACTAGCGATGTTGCACTACATGGATTCATCATCCAACAATACGAACTGTCTTGGAAAGAGAGGAGACTGTTATGCCCAACTGCCCTGAGTGCGAGAATGGACTTGACATTGAATTGGACGAAGTGGAAGAAGGCGATGTTGTAACCTGCGATGAGTGCGGGACGGAGTACGAAGTGGTTGGCGTAGAGCCGTTGGAGTTGGCGCGGGTCGACGGCGACCTGGATGACGACGAAGAACCGTTCGCAGAAGAAGAGGAGGAAGAGTGAGGGTCAACCGCACGAATTTGCTGACCTGGGTGGTATTTGCCGCCTTGGCGGCGGGGGTGGTTCCCATCGGAGTTGGCGGCGGACGGTCACCGCTTGTGGGACCCCCATTGGCGCTGGCCCAGAATCTTGGCCAACGGGTGGTCGCAGGCAGCGTGCTGGACGCGAATTCCGCTCCACTGGCCGGCGCCACAGTATTCCTGAAGGACTTGAAGGCCAAATCGATTCGCAGCTATACCTCCGATTCAGAAGGCCGGTTTCGCTTCACCCAAGTAGACATGTCCATAGACCATGAACTGTGGGCGGAGAAAGACGGAAAGAAGAGCGCGACCAAGACAGTCAGCTCGTGGGACTCGCGCAAGGATTTTGAGTGCGAACTGAAGTTGAAATAGGGGGGCAAATCGCGCGAGCGAGTGACCCGATGAGTTAGCCGCGAGATGCCGCTTATTTCGACTCCTTATCCACCGGCTTGAGGTTGTCGTCCGGGACTTTGTCGATCAGCAGCAGCAGAGGGTCGATGCCAGCCTTGTCGGGCATTGCGGCCGTTTGGAAGGTGTAAGTTCCGTGGGTGCCTGTCATGTGCACAAGCTGACGGGCAAGCACCTGCCCATAGTGCTTTCCCTTTTCCGGAGCGGCAAGCGCGCCCACCTCAATCCAGTCGTCCACCGGAACCTCTGTTTCCGCACCTTTTTCGTTTGCCTTGTACTTATGCGTCTCCACTTCAACCGTCACGTCGAACTTGCCGTCCGCGCGCTTTTTTGCAGTAGCTTTCGTCGCGCGGTTTGAAAACAGTGTTATGTCTTCGAATAAGTCCTTCAGCAGATACTGATATTGCGGCGGAGTTTGCTCGCGCAGATCGTTCACCAGCATCCACGAAGTTGGATAGGGCGCCGGCGCGTAGCCGTACTGGGTCAGGAGCTTGCGAAGAGCGCGATTGACGGCATCTTCGCCGATCATCTCGCGCAGGTAATACATCGCCACGCTTCCCTTGCGATAATGAACGTAGCCCTGGTTGGCTTCCACCCGCATCAATGGCCGCTCCTTAAGGCGCTCGGTGCCTCGACTGCGCAGGTACGCGTCCATTTCGTATTCCATGAACTTGCGCATCGTGTCGCGGCCGTATTCCTTCTCCATCACCATCAGTGCGGAATATTGCGCAAGGGTCTCGGACATGGAAGTTGCCCCCTCCATGTTTGCGCCTATCAGTTGGTGCGCCCACCATTGGTGTGCCATCTCATGAGCGACAACGTAATAAACCATATCGATATCGTCGGGCTTTTCAATGCTCGCGATAAATCCAATGGATTCGGAGTAAGGCATGGTTCCCGGGAACGCCTGCGCGAACGAGGCGACGCGGGGAAACTCGATGATGCGCGCCTGCTTGTTATAGTACGGGCCGAAATTGGTGGTGTAGTAGGAGAATGATTTCTCCACTGAATTGACCATCTTCGGCACGTTCCAGGGGTGCTCCTTCAGGTAATAAACCTCCACATCGATGCCATTCCACTTGCGGCGCTCAACCACGTAGCTTGCGGAGAGAAAGGAATAGAAGTTGAGAGCGAAGTGATCGAGCTTGTATTCGTAGTAGTTACGCCCATCCTGTTGCCACTGGCGCAGCAGGGAACCGGGAGCTATGGCCGTTTGATCGCCGCTGGTGCTGATGACCGTGTCCACATTCACCCAATCGGAGTTATTGCTGATGTAAGTGTCCATGCAATCGGCCGCGCAGTTAGTCTCCAGGGCCGGCATAAGATCCTTCTCTTTCAGCTTGAATCGTTTGCGGTCGTTCGGATCATCCATTTCGTTGCCCGGCTGGTATCCAATCTGCGGCACAATGGAGGAGTTGAAAAAGGTTCCGTTCTGAGCAATCCCTGTCATCGAGGTTTGATCTTCGAAGCCACGGGGATGCGTCTCGACATCGAACTTCAATGTGCGGACTTCGCCCGGCGCGAGCGGCGTGGTGAATTTGTATATGCGGTAACCGCGCTCTTTGTCGTCCTGCGCCAGTTCCGCGCCGGGTAACTCGATGCCGGTAGTAAAGTTCCGATCCAATGTAAAGTGAACGGCGGTCATCGGCTGCGAGGTAAGATTCTTCACCTGCTCCTCGCCCTTCATAACCATCTCTCGCGTCGACGGATAAATGGCGATGTTATATTTCACATCCAGGATTCTGGGTTCCGGCAAGTGCTCGTATTTCTTGTAGAACTTTTCGTAGTCGGCCTGCCGCTTCAGGCCGTCGTTCGAGCTTTCCACCTTGTTCAGGATCTCGGTGTTGTAGTAAATCCAACCGCCTGTAACAATGAAGCCAACGGCCGCGAGTACACCCACCCACATGAGCGAGCCATGGAAGCGGAGACGCGCATCGGCCAATCGAGCCTTCCACCGAGTATCCCGTCCGCGCTGCAAAACAAGAATACTGACAACGGTCATTACGAGAGAGAAGAGCGTCCAGTACAGGGCGAACCAATACCAACTCCTGATCCAAGGCTGGTACCCAAAAAAATCGGAATAAGTCATTCGCGGCAAACTGCCGAAGCGGACCATTCGGGTGCCCACATGCAGCGGACGCCAAACAAACGCATTGGCAACCAGAAACCCTATGAATCCGAAGTAACCCACGTACTTGTTCGGCGACAGTACATGAATAAAGAATGCAATCGCGGCGAGAAACGCAAACACCAGTAGATCCTGTCCTAGCAGATTCTCGACGTAAAGCCCTAACTGGAAGCGCATGTAGTGGTGAGCCGCCTGAACGCAGACAGCCACCACGATTACAAGCGCCTGGATGGAGGCGATCGCCGTCATCAGTGCAATGAATTTCGCAAGGTAGCCAGGCCATTCCGGGATGGGCAGAGCATCGTTCACCTCGTCGATCCGCGCGTCGCGCTCTTCCCAAATCAGCACCCCCGCAAAGAAGGTGATCATCGCGATGAGAAACACATAAAGCGTTCCGGAGATAAGTTCAATCATTATATAAGTGACAGGCCGGGAAGTAAGTCCATAAAATCCCGTGGAATTGAAAATCAATGCGCCGACGCAATTGAGGAGCGCGGCGCAGGTAACTACAATATAGGTAATGGTCTTGAGCAGGCGTCCATATTCGATGCGGATGGATGCCAGGAATTGTTTCCAGCGCGCAAGCGCTCCAAAGCTCAACGAGATGCGAGCACCGGAGAGGGGTTGGAACTCAGGCAGCGCCAAGTCGTCGTCCTTCGGCTTCTTCCGTTTGGATGCGCGGACGGCGCGCTCAGAGAAGCTGAAACGCCAGCAAGCGAATGCGAAGATAAGCGCGCCAATCGCCACCCAGACTATACGGTTCCAAAGCAGCAGGCCGCCGAAGCCGATAACGTGCGTGTTTCTATCCGCGACTGTCCAATACTTGGTCATGAGCGAGAAAGCATCGTTGCCGAAAGGGTCGAGCATGGCACTGAGCTTCTCGTTCTTCATGTCTGTCTTGAGCGCGCTGGATACGGCGTCGGCCACCAGCAGCAACAGGCCGCCGAGAAAGGATACGACAGTGCTGCGCGTTAGTACGGCTATCGTAAAGATAATGGCAGCTATGAAGAACGTATTCGGCAATGCGAAAACGAGGATGCCCTCAAAATGCGCGGACCAGACGACGGGGCCAAAGCGGTCAGCATCCGCCCATGGCATCAGTGGGGCCAGCAACGCGCCAATCGAGATGCCGAGCAGCGGGATTGTCGAGATGACAACCGAGCCCAGGAATCGGCCTATCAGGAAGTCCATCTTGCGGATTGGTGTGCTGAATACGATCTGGTGCATGTTATAGGCAAACTCGCGCGACGCCGCCGAGTTCACAAAAGCCGTCACCATCAGCAGGGTGATGAACCACATGATGGAGTAAAACTGCTGCACGACAAACGGTGCGTTGCGAAACGTGTTGCCGATGGCTCCGCCCACCTGAATCTGGTCGGTGCTCAAGGCAAGCAGGATGAGCAGAGTTACAATGCCGGTGAATACCCATAGCATCACCGAGCGCAGCCAGTAACGAATTTCAAAGAAGAAAAAATGCAGCATGGCCGGCTCCTTTATTGCAGGCCAGCGATGCTGGCGAAGAAGACATCTTCAAGATCGGGGGCAACCGGAACGAAGCCGTCCTCTGGAATCGCGTCAGCGAAGACGTGTATCTGGGGCCGTCCGGCCGCAAGCTTGGTGGAGATGACGGGGAAGCGGCTGGTGTAATCCTTAACCGCGTCGCGCTCGATGGACTTGCGCCATATCTTTCCTTCGAGTCCCACCAGCGCATGGTCCGGCGCTCCGGAAAACAGCACGCGACCCTGGTGAATAATGGCCATGTTACTGCATAACTCCATAACATCCTGCACGATGTGGGTGGAGAGAATCACGATGACATTCTCGCCTATTTCGGCCAGCAGGTTATAGAACCTGTTGCGCTCTCCGGGGTCGAGGCCGGCGGTGGGTTCATCCACAATGAGCAATTGAGGGCTGCCAATCAGAGCCTGGGCGATCCCGAAGCGTTGCCTCATTCCGCCGGAGAAACCAGTGAGCAGCTTGCGGCGGTGATCCCAAAGATTTACGCGCTGCATCAGCGCATGGACTGCCTCCTTGCGCTGTTTGCGATTCACGATGCCCTTGAGCAGCGCGATATGGTTGAGCATATCCTCGGCATTTACGCGGGGATAGACTCCGAAGTCCTGGGGAAGATAGCCCAGCGTCTTGCGAACTTCCTCCTTTTTATGAAGTACGTCCAGATCGCCCAGATAAATAGAACCGGCATCCGGATCCTGCAAGGTGGCAATGGTGCGCATCAAGGTGGATTTGCCCGCGCCATTTGGTCCCAGCAAGCCATAGAGGCCGCAGGGAATGGTCAAACTAACGTTGTCGAGAGCGCGGACGCCCCCCTTGTAGACCTTGGTCAGGCCCTGGATTCGAAGTTCCATTGCGGGGAAACCTCCAAAGATTGAAACTACGATGGTGAGGAGTGCGCATTCGACACGGCGGCGCGCAAGGCTGAGCTTTCAAGCATAATACGAGAACTGGCAACAAAAGTTCCAGCACCGATTCGGATTGGCTTGTCGAAGTGGAATCTACAGGAATTTGCGCATTACGGCTCCAAAGCGCGCATAAAGGAATGAAATGGAAAACAGAGCGGAACCCAGAACAACGAATGTAATCCAGCGGTCGGAAAGCGGCAATCTCCATATATCCATAAAGAGGATCTTTCCTACGCAGACCAGCAGCAATGAAAGTCCGGCGAGGCGGTAACTCCGCTCGCCCAGCGCCAGCGCAAACAAGAAGACTCCCAGACCGAGCAGGCTCCAGGCAATGGTGATTTGGCCGGAACTAAGCTTGGCGGCCAGAGTTACTACCTCCAGCCCAAATGCCGCGAAGAAGAACCATTGCTCGGGATGACGGAGAAGCAATGCAAGGTCCGGCGGAAGGGTAACTGTCGGGGCGTCAAATCGGTCGCGCGAGCGAAGCAGGAATGCGAAAGGCAGCGCGGCCAGCAGGATGAGTACGGTAACTCCTATGTGAAACAAGGTTCCGCGCCAAAAGCCGGCGGGGCTGTCGGCAATTAGATCGACGAAGAGAGCGCGCGCCACCACAGCTACGACCAGAGCGATAGCCTGAGCCAGAAAGGCTCTTCGCCTCATGAGCCAGGCCAGAGCCAGTAACACGGCCGCCATCGCCGCCCAAATCGAAGTCACCCAAACCTCCGCGCCGGGCAGGGGAACCCAGTAGGAAGGGAAGCGATAGGCGAACCAGAGCGCGATAGAAAGAGTGCCGAGCGCATCCGCTGTCAATCCCACAATGTATTCGGCGCGGGCGCAGCGTTGGCGGTTGCGAGTCCGCTCGAGGAGCCAGTAACCGGCAGCGGCAAGGATGAGTACTTCAAGAAGGAGCGAGTTTATGGGGCTGAATGCAGTCTTCCCGGATGCGCTGAGGACGGCCTCAGAGGCGCCCGCATTTGTGCTGGGAAGATCGTCCGCGAGGAAAACAGGAAACGCGAGCGCCATTAGGAAAAATCCCTGCCAACGCAGGAAGCCTCTCCTTGAAAACCGGCCAATCTCAAAAAGCGCCAAGCTTAACGTGGCCAAAACAGGCGCGATCCATGGGTTCGAGAAAACTTCAAACACCGGGATTACTATGACCAAACTGGCGGCCCATGAATATGCGGGAGCAACATAGTTCCGCGAACCCACCAGAACAGTCTTCCGTCGCATCCCGGCATAAAGCAGAACTACGAACACAATCAGTGGCGCTTTGTGGTTCCAATCGTCGGCCCACAAGTCCCAGGCAAATAGGCCGAGGAGAGCGGTTATGGTCAACAAATCCGCTTGAATTGCCAGACTCTGCGCCTTGACCCAATCTGCCGCCAGGCCCAGCGCAACCACCAGCGCCAACCAGCCCACCCCTACCCACGGCGCGGGAAGCACAACCCACAATGCGGCGGCCGCCGCCGCAGCGCCCAACCAACTGGTGACGGGCAGCGCAACGGACTGCCAGGCCTTCAGATCGAAATTGGACGAGGAATCTGCTTCGTCCTTGAGCTGGGTGGGCTGAAGCAGGCGCGAAACGATCTCGGAGCGGGCCCAATAAGCCAGGGCGGCGAGCGCCAGCACCGCGGTCTGAATCGGGTGGGGGGTGGGGTCGGGGTTATCCGTGCGGAACAGAGCCAGCGGCCAAATGCTGTGAAATGCAAGCCAGAAAGCTGACCCGATGGCCAGTGCATCGGCTTCAAGGACCAAGGACGCGGCAGCCAGGCGCTGAGCCGCGAATGCGAGCACAAGGAACAAAGCCAGCCATCCGACCGGGACCCAAAGATCGGGCAGCGCCACCCACAGCGCCGTTGCGGCAGCGGCGGCGCCCAGCCAACTGGTGATGCCAAGCGCGAAAGCTTCGCGGCCGTCCTCGGCAATTTGCGGCCAGCGGCGCGGATAGACCTCGGCATGAATCCAATACAGCGCCGCGGCCAGCGCGAGGGCCACGATGACGGATGCATGGCGGTCGAAGTCTGCGTATTCAAGCCGGAAGAACAGCAGCGGGACCACGTCGTGAAATGCGAGTACGCCTCCCGTGACCAACCCAGCCAGCAAGCCCAGCCTGCGAAAGACCGGTTCGCCCAGGCGCAATCCGCAGATCGCGAGCACGTGGGCCTGCACCAGCCACAGCACCGGCCAGGTAACGCCGTGGAACCTGAATGGGACTGCGGAAACGAGCAGGACGGTGGCGATGGTGGAGAGGACAACGAATGCCTGACGCCGCCGCGATCGCGCCTGAAACGCAAGCGCCATTTCGATTGCGCCCAGCGCCAGCAGCGCCCAAAAAGCCCACTCGGGGTGCGCGGATTGGTACTTCAGCAGCCCCAGGACGCCGATGGAATTGAACACCGCGGACAGGCTGGATATGTTCTCCTCTTTCCGGTCGAGCGGCGTGCGGAACACATAAGCCAGACGGAAGATGAGCCAGTAGAGCAGGATGAGCGCGGTGGAGGGCCAGAACTGAGCAAACGCCGCATGGTCCTGCGGCAGCACCCCCGTAAGCCACACAAAATGACTGATGTAGACGGCGATCAGGCCGGCCAGTTCCAGCCAGGCCCAATGGCGTATCGTCGTCACCACAACCAGTGCGAGGGCCAAAACCGCACTGGCCGTAAGGCTGAATACGAGAGTTTCGTTTGCCGCTTCAAGGTGGCTGGTGATCAGGGTTCCAAACCCCAGCATGAACGCGAGACCCGTGACCGTCTGCGACCGGTAGAGGAGCGAATGGGCCACCATTCCGGCGGCCACCAGCAGCATCAGCACCAGGTCCGTGGCAAGCGAATCCAGCACGCGCGCAGCGGGTAAGTGATACATGGCAAACGTTGTGAAGAAGGCCATGGCCCAGCCGCCGCCAATGCCGCCGCGCGCAAAGATCCGATAGGGCGCCTTGCGCTCAAGCCACATGCCCACGAACAGCAACGCGAGGCTTACGGCATAGCCACAGATCACTTTGCCGCCTGCTCCCCAGGTCTGAAATTTGGTCGCCAGATAGTAGCCAAGTCCAATGGCCAAGCAGGAGATGCCAATCTTGTTCAGCCAGTTGGCACCAAGGGTTTGTTCCAGGGAAGAGATGCCGCGGCCAACGGAAACGGGCTCGGACGCTTGAGCAGAGGCGGATTGCGCGGCTTTCGGCTGTTGGGCGACAGGCGCTGCCGGACTTGGAGTAGGAGGCTTTTGCGCAGCAATCGCGTCGAACCATGGCTTGGGTACCGATGCGGGTAGAGGCACGGGAACCGGCGGATGCGGAGCTGGGATTGGTTCGGGAGCCCTTCCGGGGGTATGCGCGGCAGCCGGGGTAAATGCTGCAATGGCTGGCGTTACAGCGTGCGCGGCCGATGCCGGCTCCGGCGGCGTGACGGGCGGAACTGGTCTCTGAACCGGCTCGGGCTGGATGACGGGCGCTGGCTTTGGCTGCGCCGGGCTTGCCGTTTGCGCCTTCAGCAGCGCGGCCAACTGGTCTCGCAGGAAGCCCATATCGAGTTGAAGATCCCCGAGATCCTGGCGCAGCCGTTCGATCGCGTTCTGGCTGCTTCGCCAGATCGCAAATACGGCAATGACGAGAACGACAATGAGAAAGAATTCCATACGATGGCTTGTGCGGGATTATACGCGCAGAGCGCCAAAGCCTTCGTAATGGTGGAGATACTGTGCTGGCAATCGCATGAACATGATCAAGCGGGAAGGACGCGGACGACGGATTCGGTCGCGGTCCCCGGATTCCACTTCGCTCCATCCGGGGCTATTTTCAAATCTTCCCTCCGGGAAGAGGGCAGTCGCCTCTCCGTTGCGCCTCCGGCGCGATTAAAATTGGAACGAGGTCGGTTCCACCTGGTGCACGCGCTGTCCGCACGAGCATTGCTAATGCATAAAAACCGAAGGCCGGGGCGTGGCCTAGGGTGTGGTTATAGGCACATGCCGCGCTGTTGAAAACGGCCAGTTCGCGTTCGCAGATTGCAACCGGCAAGAGTGTGACGAAATGTGTGTTTTTGCGTGTTTTTGCACGCTAAAACGCCCTTAAAGTGCGTTTTGGGCGCATTATTTGAGGGACAAAACGGCTTGTGGGGCAGGGAAAGTGCTTGCAATGCTATCAGTGATATCACTTTTGGCTGTCAGCTCTCAGCTACGGCAAGGGAACCTGGCCCTCGAACTTTTGGGGTGCCGGAGACGGGTGGTCGGGGATGTGGTCTCCCACCCATTCCACGATGTGGCTGTGGAATGGATGGGGCACCCGGCCCACATTCATGCGGCGCAGCCGGTCGTTGAATCCCGAAAGCATCGCAAATGATCCCCACGCAATTCAAATCGTGGACACCCTGAAATCGTCGTAAACCACACAATCCGATGAGCTTGAAGGCGGTAAATCTAAATTAAACCGGACAGCAGCATGCATCCTTATATGCTGTTGCATTCACACTTACACGGATTTTGACGAATATCAAGCCTAAGCGCCCTACCATTCGCAGGTTAACCAATGAATAACAAGGGGCGTTCCCGAGATGAGTGCCACTTTCTGATAAAGCCAGCATATCGGACACATGGAAGATCGGAACCGATAAACGCCGCAGGGTCTGGGGACTGCGTCGTGCGTGAATTGTCGCCAGTGCGGAGGATATCGTTGAGCGGAGCTCCGTTCCGCGCCGATGAGTATTTCCAAAGGGAGATTGGGTTGGCTTCTGAAGAATTTGAATGGATAAGCAGTGAGGATTTTGGGAATGAATTTAGCAAGTTAGCATCCGCTTTGCGGATATAGCGAGTTAGCGAGTAGGCGGGTGGTTTGGGCGGTGCAGAATTCATGACTCCTTGTGAACGGGGCGGTCCAGCTTTGTGGTTTCCAACCTTTGCGCCTGCCTGACGAGACGCAGGTCCCCTTCGGCAGGCTCAGGGCAGGCTTTCGGCTCGCTTCGCTCCCTTCCTGATGAACGGCCGGTCTCCAGCGCCCCTACAGGGCTGGAGATCTATTTTGGGCGCTTTCCCAGGACTGCGCAGCGCTTGTCCTGGGCTAACATCCAGCGCTCCTCCGGGGCTGATTTTGGCGACGCTGTTCATCCCAACCGTAACTCGACGCGGCGCGTCAAGATGCTCAGGATGACAGCAAAAAGGGGGGCACGGTGCTTGGGCGGATCTGGAGGGCCCGGCCTGAAGGCCTTGTCGATTTGCTCCGTTTTCAGGGGGCTGAACAGGTTGGGTAAAAAGGCATTGTTCGTGGCGAAAAGCATCCCGCAGGGGCTGAAGCCCGATTCATTTTATTGGCTTTGATTGGCCCGGCTAAAGCCGTGCCCTTGTTACAAAGCCTCGACAGGGATACAGCAGCTCGAATTCTGCTCTAAAGCCGAATTCACGGCATTGGAACCAGAGAGCGCAGCCGACCGTACCGATCCAAAGCCGTCCCTGACGATGACAGTTTCTGGACCGGTTCTCAGGGTCTTTAGTTGACCCGATTGAGGGCGGAGATCCAGGCCTTCGGAGTGGTTCCGAAGGTGGAGCGAAAAAGGGCCACAAAAGCGCTCGGATTTTGGTATCCGACCGAGAATGCGGCCTCCTTCACGCTGCGCCCGGCCACGAGAAGTTCAATGGCTTTCATCAAGCGAACCTGGCGGCGCCAGCACTCGAAATCTACGCCGACCTCGAGAAGAAAGAGCCGCTCCAATGTTCTAACGCTTACGCCTGCGGAGGCGCAAATCGACTTGAGTGGAATGCGGAGGGCAGGGTTGTCGATGACCTTTTGTGCCACCGCGGCGGCTCTTGAATCTTTGGGCATGGTTACGACCGTGGGCACAGGAGTGGCACGATGCAGTTCCGCAACAAGGAGGTCTCGAAGCGCACACTCGATCCGGTCGCGATTTCGGATTTGGCTAACCCTGACGATTTCGAAGATGAGTTCGCGCAGGAGAGAGCCAACGTGAAAGACAGTGCAAACTGGGGACAGGCGGGTCAGGGCCGGACGCAGGTAGAGAGTCCGCATGGAGACGCGCTCTGGCGTGTAGACCTCGTGTAGCGTGAGCGCGGGAATCCAGAGACCGAAGTGCGGCGGGATCATCCAACGGCTCTGGGCGGAGGTCACTTCCATTACGCCCAGGCTGGCATAGATCAACTGATCCGATTTGTGGGCATGGAGGGACAAGCGAGTTCCGCGCGCGTATTCGCGGGAGTGTGTGGCGATGGAAACGCCGCGTGGCGGGTCGTTTTCGCGGATTATGAGATGGCGCATAAGAGGTATATTATGCCGCATTAACTCACTTGCGCCATGGGATCGGTTCGGGCACTATGGGATCACCAGTGGGCTGAATCGCCCACGACGGAGGTTTCATGGATATGAAGCGAGTTTTCCCCCTCGTATTTGCAGGAGCGTTTCTTCTGGCCGCGGCCTTGCCGGCGCTAGGCGCGGACGAAGCGGCAACCTGCGCGGCAAGCGCAGATGCACGACAACTGGATTTTTGGCTGGGCGACTGGTTGGTGGGGTCCCCTGGAATGGCAGGCAAGGGGCACAGCACGGTGCATCTCTCGCTCGACAAATGCATGACGATCGAAAGTTGGGGCAGCGATACCAGCAACCATAACGGCGAGAACACCCTGGCATACAACGCCGAAGATAAGAGCTGGTACGGCCTGTTCGTGGACAATCATGGACGCGTTCACATGATGAAAGGAAACGTGACGCCGGGTTCGGCGGAGTTGCAGGGGCCTGCCCGGGATGAGAATGGCCGAGCGGTTCTGAAAAGGGTGAGGATCGTGCGCGTAAGCGCTGACAGCGTGGAGCAGATATGGGAAAAATCGGCGGATAACGGGGTTTCGTGGGCGACGGATTTCAAGATGGAATACGTCCGCGGGAAGCGGTGATTTCAGGTTCGCTTCGATCGAGGTAACTGCGACTCTTTTGAGCGCTCCCGCAATAAGAAAAAAGCTATGAATGCGTGGCGGCAGGCAGGGGATGGGGGCACTCCAGCATTGGGGTGCCCAGCCGCTTGTTCCTCGGCTGCTGTGATAACGTTGCATTACGGTGCCTCCGAGCCTGGCCGGTATTTGCCGGTCTGCGCCGAATTGAGCTATGCGGCGGGACTCGGGAGCCTGGTGCGAAACCAAAAAATGCCTCAGTCGCCGGAATCGATATCGCCCCCGTTGCCCGCGAGCCCGGCTCCGCCGCCTGGGCAGGATCGTACGCCAGTATCGGGATCAGGCGGGGGATCGGCGGCTTGGCATGCGAAAGGGGCTGGATCTGGAGATCGGCCCATGGCTATTGCTGAGGCGGAGGATGCAATTCCGCAAATAGCCGGGCCGCAGCGAATTCCGCGGTGGCTGGAGCGGGCCGAGCTGTTCCTGAGGGTGATTCTGCGAATGTATATCGGGCTCGTGGTTTGTTATCTGCCCTGGTCAGCAAGGCTGCCGATTTTCCAGCCCCTGTCACGGGAGTTCTGGGATCAGAACCCGCTATTTTTGCAGTTTCCCACGCTCGCGATCTATGCCGCGAATGGCGTGGTGCGGGGCATCGTTTCGGGATTGGGGCTTTTGAATATATGGATTGCGTTTCAGGACGCGGCGCGTGACGGGGATTGGTGATGGACGAGGGAATAGGGACCAGGAACCAGGGAACAGATGGCCCGGCGAATGCTGACCAGTCGCTGAGGGCTCCCATTCCGAGCGGAACTCCACCGGCGTTGAAGAAGGCTCCGCTGGCTTATGAAAACCCGGAGTTCTTGAACGGCGCCGACGGGCGGCCGATGAGGATTGTGGCGGAGTATTTGGAGCCGCTGGCGCGATTCCGGCGGGAAAATATCCAGGATACGGTGGTGTTTTTCGGGTCGGCGCGATTCCGCGGGAAGGCGGAGGCCGACCATGAGCTTGAGCTGCTTGACAATACCGGATCGAGCCAGCCGGCTCCGAGCCACGAGCAGCCTGCCAGCGTTCCCCAGATTGCGGAAGGCACGGCTACGGACTTGCAGCGGAAACGCGCGGTGGCGGCGGTGGAGATGGCCCGCTACTACGAGGATGCGCGACGGCTGGCCGGGATGCTAACGCATTGGGCCAAAGGGATTCCGTCGAAGCGCCGGCGGTTTGTGGTGACCTCGGGCGGCGGGCCGGGAATTATGGAGGCGGCCAATCGGGGAGCCTGGGAAGCGGGCGGCAAGACGATCGGATTGAACATCCGGCTGCCGTTCGAGCAATCGCCGAATCCTTACATTACGCCCGAATTGAACTTTGAATTCCATTACTTTTTCATGCGCAAGCTGTGGTTTGCTTACCTATCGAAGGCGCTGGTGGTGTTTCCGGGCGGGTTCGGCACGCTGGATGAGATGTTCGAGATTCTGACCCTGGCGCAGACCCAGAAGCTTGCGAAGAAGATCACTGTGGTTATCTACGGCTCAGAGTATTGGAAGAAGGTGTTCGACCTGGATGCTCTGGTGGATACGGGAGCGATTTCTCCAAAGGACATTGAGCTGTTTCAGTATGCGGACACGCCGGAGCAGGCGTTCGAGATGCTGCGGCAGGGGCTGACGGAGAACTACCTGGCTGCCGAGGCTGCGGAGAGGCAAACGGAGAGCCAGGCGGCGGCGCCTGTTGAGGACCTGATGGCCGGGTCAATCGAGGATTTTCTGGGGCCGGAGATGGCGAAAACGAGCAAGTAGGGCTGAGGGGAAAACCTGGCGCTATTGTTTCGGCTGGGTCGCTTCGCTGGCTGGCTCATCGGGAAACCAGTAGTGAATCTCACTGGGACCAGGCAGCGAGTCTCCCAGCAAAGGCTTGGCCCAATCGGGGACTACATAGTCTTTGCGGTCAAGCCCCCAATGGGCCAGCTCTTTGCCGGTGCTCACATCGAAGAGGATGCAGTTGTAGAATTCCTGGCCGTGCGGTGGGACGATGTGAAATGCAACCTCGTTGCCGTCTTTGAGAGATATCCGGTTTTGGATTGTTAACGCGGGTGTGGGGAATCTCCGGATCACGCGCCCAGGCCGCCAAATATCCAGCTCGAGGGCGACCGCATAAGAGTATCTTGTATTGCCCTGGAACGGTGTGAGCATTGCCTCAGTCAACCAGCCGACGGTTTTCCCGTCTGGCGCGATCACTATGGTTCCGAAGCCGCCGCCGGCTTGCCACTTTTTCGGGCGTATGGTGTGGTCGCGGCCGTTGTCTGTGACGATATGAACTAACCCTTTGCTGTCTGCGTATGCCTTTGTGACGGCGGGGCCTGGCAGCGCCATCGCCATCGAACATGAAGCCCCAAGGCAGAGTGCGGCGATCATTTTTCGCTTGTGGGGATAGTACCGCATTTCGGGAATCGCAGGCGAGTGCGAATGATTCAAAAGGCCTTCGTGAGACCTCTTCTCCACGGCCTGCCTGTGAGGCGGGGTCTGGAGCAGCCAGAATCAGACGAGCCGCGGCCCTTCAGTCTCGATCGAGCGGGGAGATCAGTTCTCTTAGCGCGTTTCGCGCGGCGTATAACCATCGTTTGACCTCCCGCTTCAACTTGCCCGTTCGCGGCGGCAGGCCGGCATCGAAGCTATGGATAGCTGACTTCACGGCATCGTGATAGGCGGGGGGAAGATCGGAGCTAAGGATCTTTCGCCAGCTCTCCATGGAGTCTTGATGGAGCTGTTGCCGGCGAACCAACTTTGGCGTGAGGGTATCAGGGAACGCTGCGCAACGATCGACACCCAAGGCGCGCAAGGCCAGCATGGTTCTTACGCACTTTTCGCAATTGCCGCAATTGTAAGTTTCAGGGTTCTCCCAACACACACGCAGCCGTTTCAGCGCCTCAGGATACTGAACCACTACCCGCAACTTATCCATGCGGGTTTCTCCGCCATCGTGGACGATCTGGACCGGTTCAGTGGACCATAGCGGATCCAGAAGCGGGTGCGATCCCCACGGGTGCTGATCGGCATATGAGTTGGAGGATGCAATGTAAATCTTCCGGTGGTTCGGCGCGAGCGCATGAGCCACGGCTGCCATGGCTACACCGTGATACATCTCCCAACCGCCCCAAATTCCGGGCTGCTCAAGATGCAGATTGGTTCTCGCCACGATCAGGCGTTTGCCGAAGATGCGGGCAGCCTCCCGGGCTTGAGTTTCCGCAAGCGCAAACGAAGCGGCGTCTGCCAGGGGCACGTCAAAACCGTGAACCAGAATCAGATTCTCAACCTCGTCGCGGTGCTTGATGAGCGAATAAAAACTGTCGACGCCGCAGGAGAAGAACAGCGATACTCCACTGGCAGCAGGCGCGAGATCGGAGCAGAGCTCAAAGGCAAGTGGGACGTTGTGACTGCGGATCCAGGCGGCGAAGATATTGCGGATTGTCTCCAGGTTGCTTGCCAGCAGCGGCGAGACGCTGCCCAGGCTTGCGGTCTCTCCACTGGCGATGGCCTTTACCAGCCGCACGGGTATCGACCACTCGCGCGTAGCGGCCAATGGCGCATCCGATTCTATCCAGATTCGCTGGTCTGTTACGCGGTTCATGAATGACCTTTTGCCGGCGCGACGCCGGGATTTTCAAAGTTTAAAGGGTCGCGAATCTAGATGCCACGCCTCCTCAAGAGCGATCGACTCGCAACAACAACTTTTTTCCTGCGTGTCGCGCGGCATATAGCCATCGCTTAATCTCTCGCTTCGGCTTGCCTGTTCGGGGCGGAAGGCCGAACCGGAAACTGCGAATGGAAGATCGCACAGCGGCTTCGTACACACGTGGAAGACCCTGATCAAGCAATTCCTGCCAATACAGCACTGTATCGTGGTTGAGCTCCTGCTGGCTCACAAGTTGCGGAGTGAGAGTATCAGGAAACGCGGCGCAGCGATTAGCGCCGACGGCGAGCAGGCCCAGCATGGTCCTGATGCATTTCTCGCACCGGCCACAGTTGTAAGTGCCAAGGTTCTCCCAACATACACGAAGTTGCCGCAAGAAATCTGGATACTGAGCCAGGACGCGCAACTTATCCACCCGAGTCTCACCGCCATCGTGGACAATCTCGAGTGTCTCGGTGGACCAAAGCGGATCGAGGATCGGGTGCGATCCCCATGGGTGCAGATCGGCATACGAGTACGTCGATGCGATGTAGACCTTGCCGTGATTCGGCGCAAGGGCATAAGCGACGGCCGCCAGCCCAGCGCCGTGGTACATTCCCCAACCGCAGGGAACACTCTGCTGCTCAAAGTGCATATTGGTCTTTGCCAGGATTAGGCGCTTGCCGTAGATGCGGGCAGCCTCCCGGGCTTGAATTTCCGCAAGCGCAAACGTAGCGGCGTCTGCCAGGGACACGTCAAAACCGTGAACCAGAATCAGATTCTCAACCTCGTCGCGGTGCTTGATGAGCGAATAAAAACTGTCGACGCCGCCGGAGAAGAACAGAGATACGCCACTGGCAGCCGGAGAGGCATTGGACAAGAGCTCGAAGGCCAGTGGAATTTTGTGGCCGGGAATCCAGGCGGCGTAGATATCGCGGATCGTCTCCAGATTGCCTGCCAGCAGAGGCGAGACGCCGCCCAAATTTGCGGTTTCCCCATCGGCGACAGCCTTGACAAGCCGCAATGGAATCGACCACTGGGCCGTGGAGGCCAGCGGAGCATCCGACTCAATCCAGATTCCCCGATCGGTTACGCGGTTCGTCATGCGTCCTTTAGATGCTGCTGTCCGGTTGAGCCGTTGGGACTGCCGGGACCACCAGGGATGGCGCCGCGGAGCGAGATGACGCAATGGGAGAGCACGGCAAACCGTTTCCGCATCTGTGAAGGATACCTCCGTGTTCAGGGCAATCGCATGAATCGCGGTGGTCCCCAATGGCCGTTTGTTCCGCCCCTTGCATGTTGCATTCAGAGGCGTGAGGATGATTTCATGTTTCGGCGGTAAGGCCTTTCGCCCCTTAAGCCAACGCGAGTTGAGCCTGTTCCGTAGATCGGCCCCCGCCCGTCTGTTTGCACGCCGTTGAGAATCGAAGGCATTGTGAGCCTGCATGTTCAAGGTCGGCGCAATCAGATCGTCCGCCCGTTGCGAACGGGGCGGCAGCCGAAACCATCCTAGCCCTGAGGAAGGTCTATGAACAAGCAAATTGTTTCCACCGGCAAGCGCGGCGTCTCGTCGGAAATCTCACCCGATGCCCACCAGGCAAGGGTATTTTGCGGCATCGACGTCAGTGCGGAAACGCTGGCCGTGGCGGTTATTGAGCTGGGTCAACCCTTGCAGCAGCGCGAGTTTGCCAGTTCGGCCAGCGGAATCGCCGCCTGACTGTCGTGCAGGGAAGCCGAAGTCAGGATGCAACTTATGGGAATCTGCCCGTCGGCAGCGTCGATATGTAACTTGTAACCTATCCGGGTTTCCTTGTATCCCTTGCTGTTCTTCTTCGTGCCAACGTTCCACCCCAGCGACATAGACCCGTCGCTGGGGACCCCGGCGTTCCACCCCAGCGACATAGACCCGTCGCTGGGGACCCCGGCGTTGCAAACCGTCGGCAGTTCGTCGAGCGTTTCAGCCAGCGTCATCTTGGTTTGCCGTTCGAGCCGCGTCGGCTCTGGAGGCGCGGGCTGCTCACCTTTGCTTCACCCCACGGACGAGGACCTGTCCGTGGGGACCCTTTTCCTGGGACGGCCCCGCTTGCGCTGGGGCTTGG
>Ga0302201_10001057_pt1 | contig 24190 bp, 19 predicted proteins | sample II_Bog_N3_2_FD_194586 | JGI IMG/M metagenome (GOLD analysis project Ga0302201, IMG submission 194586) | Peat permafrost microbial communities from Stordalen Mire near Abisko, Sweden - II_Bog_N3_2 | ecosystem: Environmental > Terrestrial > Soil > Wetlands > Peat | place: Sweden: Abisko... | reverse complement strand
CACTGCGCTGGGCATGAAGGTGCTGCTCTTCACCACCGTCGACCAACTCCGCGCCGACCTAATCGCCCAAGCCCTCGACAAAGAACTCCCCCTACCCGAAACCGCCTGACCCAGCTCCGCAGTCCCTAGTCCCTGCCTTTACGACGCCATCCCCAGCCCAACCAGATTCGCCGCGACAATGATCACCAGAATCCCCGCCCACAGCAGCCGCAGCGGCCGCTTGCCCACGCCTTTCCACTCGCCCAGCGCCAGGCCCACAAATCCCGCGCACAGAACATATAGGCTCATATGCAGCATCCAGTTCACGTATCCCAGGCTCAGCGGAATATGCGCTTCACCCCACGAGTAAAAGAAGAACTGCAGGAACCACATAATGCCTGCTGAGACTGCCAACGCGCTGTTTTTCGCCATCACTGCGCGCGGCTGCGCCAAATCGGCCTTGATCGAGAGGTCCTTCTTAAACGCCAGCCGCGTAAAGCAGTAGCTCAGGTTCACAATCGCCCCTCCACCCATGATCAACACGTAGCAGGGAATTCGCGCGAACAGCGGATTGACGCCCAGATCCTTGGCCGCGTTCCATATCGGCGTCGCCGCGTCGAGCCCGAACGAAAAGCCGGCCGAAAAAATTCCGCACAGCACCGCCAGCGCCAGGCCCAGCATCACATTGAACTCCTTCACCTCCGCGCCCATTTGCGCTTCTTTCTGGTGCCCGGCGTAAGAAATCACCGCGATTCCGATCAGAGCAACCACAATCCCCGCCATGCTCCAAAGGCCGCCGCGTGTCGAGAAGAGTGTGACGAACTGACCATGAATAATCGGCGGCTCCAGCGTGCCCACCACGAGTGTCACTCCAATCGCCACGCCAACCCCGAGGGAGATGCCCAGGTGCCGCATGGTGAGCCCGTAACTCACATTCCCCACGCCCCACATGGCGCCATAGAGAGCCACCTTGATCAACAGACCCGAATCGAACGATGCGTAGAAGGAGTGGAAGTGCGGCAGCACGAAATAGCACAACGACAGGGGAAGCAGAATCCATGAGATCAGGCCCATCAACACCCAGGTAGTTTCCCACGACCACTTCTTCACCTTCTCAATCGGCGCATAAAACGACGCGGCAAACGCCGCACCCACGAAGTGCCACCCAATCCCCGCCAGAATCGCTATCGGCATTTCTTCTCCATTTCCATTGCATTTTCTAATAGGTCAATAAAAGTTCGGGTGCCCCCGGTCCCTCGCACTTGGGGACCGGGGAAGCGAACTCCAATCTCACCGCATCACCTCAAACCCATAACTTCCCGGCTCCAGCACAAATCCACTCTCGCCGTCGCGCATCTCCCCACGCACCGCCGCATTCCCGCTCAGCGCCGCGCCATTCAGCTTATACTTTGCCGCCTCGGCCGCACTCAACGGCAGCCACCCCGTAGTATTCGCCGGAATCGTCAAGTGCCACACAGCCGTCGCCCCCGTCATCGTCCAATCCGAATGAATCGCCCCATACGCCGAGTCGTAATCGAACGCGATGTGCCCCAGCCGCTCGTCGAACACCGGATGCAGCACCACTGTATGAAATCCCGCATCCATCGGCGTCGCATCGATTCCCGCCGCGTAGCGATACATCCAATCCGCCACCGCGCCGTACGCGTAGTGATTGTACGAATTCATGCTGGGATCGTTCATCATCTGGTCGCCGTTCCATCGCTCCCACATCGTCGTCGCGCCATGCGTCACCATGTACCCCCACGAGGGGTACTGCGTATTCAGCAGCAGCGTGTACGCCAGCTTCGTGTAACCGGCCTTTGTTAACTCCTCCAGCAAATACGGCGTGCCCAGAAATCCCGTAGCCAGCAAATTGTGGTTGGCTTCTATTTTGGCCACGAGTCTCGTTGCGGCCGCTGCACGCAGTGCCTCCGGCAGCAGATTCATGTGCAACGCCAGCACGTAACCGGTCTGCGTGTCGCCGCCCTCGCTCTTCGCATTGGGATTGTTGATCACGCCAAACTGCGACGGGCTGTTATCCGCCCCGGCCACAAATCCATCGCCGCGCACAAACTGCTTCTCGAACGCCGCGCGAATCTTTTCGAATAACCCCGCGTATTTCTCCGCTTCGCCCGTGCGCCCCGTGGCCAGTGCCATCTGGCGCATCAGCGTCACATCCCATGCCCAATAGGCCGTAGCCAGCAGTCGCTCGTCGGTCTTGCCTTCGGGCGAAAGCCAGTCACCGAACGTATCGCCGTACTCGTGCTCCCACAGAAAATCGGGATTCGCCGCCGCAATTGCGTCGAGATATTTCGTCATCGCCGCCCAATTCTCTTCGATGATGCTGGTATCCCCGGTCTGCAGCCAGCTCGTCCAAGGCACAATCACGCCCGCGTCGCTCCACGCCGCCGCAGTCTCCTCGTGCGATCGTCCCACGCCCGGCGAGAAAATGCTGTAATACGGCGATTCCGCCTGCGTCCCCCTCATGTCCGCGGCAAACTTGCGCGAGAAAGCCGCCAGATCCATGTTGTAACTCGCCGTTCGCCAGAACACCTGCGCATCGCCCATCCAGCCCAGCCGCTCGTCCCGCTGCGGGCAATCCGTAGGCACTCCCACAAAGTTCGACCGCTGCCCCCACAGAATGTTGCTCCACAACTGGTTAATCATCGCGCTGCCCGTCTCAAGCTTCGCCGTCCACGGCGCGTCGGTGTGGAAGGCCAGACCCGTCACCGCATTCTTGTCGGGCGCTGAAAGCAGTCCCGTCAACTCCGCATAGCGGAACCCGTGAAATGTGAACGGCGGTGAAATGTCATAGTTCCCATCGCCCGTCAAATTCAGAAAGTGATCGGTCACTTTCGCTGTGCGCAGGTTGTCGGTGTAAATCGTCCCGTCAGGATTCAAAACCTCGGCGAACCGCATGCGCACATCGGCCGTCTGCGGTCCATGCACCCGCAGTCTCTCGATGCCCGAGAAGTTCTGTCCGAAGTCGTAAACCCACACTCCCGGCTTCGGTTCCGTCAGCGACTTCGCTTCCAGCGTGCGTTCCACGCGAATCGGCGGAAAGTCCTGCGCCACAATCTCAACCGGAGCGGGATGGATTACCGTTGCTTGCTCATGGAACCAATCGTTCTTAAAGTCCGGGCTGGACACGCCCACCCATCCGTGACGCATGTCCATTGTCGTCCCGTCGTATATCTCCGAGTGGAGGATTTCTGATCCTGCCGCCCGCCAGTTCGCGTCCGTGACCACCCACTCCACAGTGCCGTCCGTGTGCTCAATGCGCAGCTGTGCGCGCAGAGCCGGCGGCGTCACGCCGTAATTATTCGGCTGCTGGAACCACTCGAGAGGCGTCTCGTACCACCCCGGCGCCAGCAATGCGGCTATCGCGTTTTTGCCCTGCACGATCTGGTCCGTCACATCGTAAGTCTGGTAGACAACACGCTCTCGATAATCTGTCCATCCGGGCGCCAGTACCTCGTCGCCAACGCGCCCGCCATTCACGCCATTCAGGTACAGTTCGTAGGAGCCAAGCGCTGTCGCATAAAGCCTCGCCGATTTCACCGGCTTATTTACCGTGAACGAATGCCGCAACGTCTTCACCGAATCCGGAATCCATGGATGCCCCAGCGATTCCGATCGCTTCCCGGAGAGCGGCTGCCACACCATCGCCGCCTTCCACCCCGCATCGTCGAAATCCTTCTGCTGCCATCCCGTCGCCGTGCCGATCGCCGTCTTCCATTCCGTGTTGCTCGCGAAACTCGCCCACGTCCCATCCGTGTACTCAACAACCAGCGTCGCAATCATCGGCGGCGCATCGTCGGTCGCCATCCCGTTGGGATTCACCACGTAGTGCAGCACTTCAACCGCAAGCGTGTTTTTGCCAGCGCTCAATTGCGATGTCACATCCGCGCGCACAAATTTCTTCCACGGCATTTGCTTATACGGCGGCAGCGGATTCTCATGCAAAACCTGCGCCCCGTTCACCCAACCAGCAACCGTGTCCCTTCCAGTGGCGTAGAGCGCGGCAAATTTCACTGCTTGCGGCAGCGTAATCGTTGTGCGATACGCGAACCGCTGCTCGGCGTCCTTGGCGATCGCCGGCGACTTGGCATCAGGATTCGCAACCCACTCCGCCGGCGCGTAACGCACCGTAGCTTCTTCCGGCGTCTCGTAGCCAATCCACTGCGCCTTCCACGCGTTTTGGTTCATTAAGCCGGTTTCAAACCACGCCTGCTCCCACGCCGTATAGAGCGTTCCGTCCGCGCCCCACACCTTTACAAACCACAAGTAGCGAGTACTCGGCATGAGCGCCGGCCCGCCGTAACGCACATTCAGCGATTGCCCCGACGCCATGCGGCCGCTATCCCACACGTCCGCTTTACCTTGAGCGAGCAGTTCAGGCGACGCCGCCACCAGAACCTCGTACGCCGTCTGCTTTGCACCCGGAGCGGGATCACGCAATTGCCACGAGAACTTCGGCGCAGCATCGTCAATCCCCAAAGGGTTCTTCAGGTTGTCGACGCGGAGTTCCGCAGCCCCGGCAACCGTTTCTGGAGTTTGCGCCGCAACAAGGTGCGCGACTCCGCTCAAAACCAAAACGCAGACGACGATTCCAATCCACACATTTTTCATAAGAAAGGATTTCTCAACCGGAACCACACTATGCAACCCCGCCACGCCCTGTCAATCGCGTCAGGCATCTCGCGCCGACTTGCCGGCTCGCTGACTCGCTCCCTTGCTCCCTCGCTCCCTTGCTCCCTGTCTTCTACACTCAAAAATATGCCCCTCCGCCTCTACGCCGCCACCACCAGCGCAGGCAAACTCCGCGACTTCCGCACCGCCGCCCAGGCTCACGCGATCAACATCGTCCCGCTCCCCGGAATCGCCGACATTGCCGCGCCCCCCGAGGACGGCGACACCTTCCTCGCCAACGCCGCAACCAAGGCTGTTTACTATTCGCGTTTCGCCCCCGGCGAACTTGTCCTCGCGGACGACTCGGGCCTCGAAGTCGATGCCCTCAACGGCGCGCCCGGCGTGCGTTCCGCGCGCTACGCCGCCGATGCCGGCCTCACCGACTCGCCCGACGCCAACGACAATACCGACGTCTGGAACAACATGCTCCTCATCCAGAAGCTCGACGGCATTCCAGCCAAGCTCCGCACCGCCCGCTACCATTGCACCCTGGTGGCCGCGCGCGATGGCGAGGTAGTTCAGATCGCTGACGGCACCGTAGAAGGCGCAATTCTCGAAGCCCCGCGCGGCACCGGCGGCTTCGGCTACGATCCCTTGTTTTATCTCCCCAAGCTCCACAAAACCATGGCCGAAATCGATCTCGAAACCAAGCTCTCGCTCAGCCACCGCGGCCGCGCGCTCGCCGCTTTGCTGCCCATGCTTGCGCGCTGACTTCCACTGCACTCATCAAAAAGGTAGAAGCGCGGAGCGCCAAAACCCCAAAGCACGGAGCGCCGCCTTGACGCCCTCGCCCTCCGCCTCGAATAATGCAAGTGATACAGAACACCGCCCATAGTCCCTCAATCTAAGACCGCTTCGGCCTGCACTTTTAGGAGCCAAACTCTTCATGGCAACCGTCGAATCCTCTGCCGCGCCTCAGCTTAGCCGCGGTGTGCAGCCGCTACGCGCAGGCGAGGGCTCCAGCTTCATCTGGCGCAAGCTGCACTCGCTGCTCGGCATCGTACCCCTCGGCGCATTTCTCCTCGAACACCTGCTCTCGAACTTCGAAGCCCTTCATGGCCCCCTCGCCTACGGCAAGCAGGTGCTCTTCCTCAATTCGCTTCCGCTCGTCCGCGTGCTGGAGTGGGTCTTCATCTTTCTGCCCATCCTCTATCACGCCCTCTACGGCGTCTGGATCTGGCTGCGCGGCAAATCCAACATCGTCTACTACCCCTGGGCAGGGAACTGGATGTACCTCGCCCAGCGCTACACCGGCCTCATCGCCTTCGCCTATATTGCCCAGCACGTCTGGCGTCAGCGCTTCTCCGGCGTCATGCTCCCTGAGAATCCCTACTACGCATTTCATAAGGTGCAAGTGGAGCTTGCCAATCCCTGGATGCTAGCCGTCTACGTCATCGCCATGATCGCCGTCTGCTGGCACTTTGCCTACGGCGTCTGGCTTTTCTGCGCCAAGTGGGGCATCACCTCGGGAGTCAACGCGCGCCGCCGCTTCGCCTACATCTGCCTCGTGCTTGGAGTGCTGCTCGCCGGCATGGGAATCGCCAGCATCTGGGCCTTTGTCGGCCCCATGTACCCCAACGCGCCGATTCCGAGCCCGTAGCCTCTCATTTTTAGCGGAGAGCTGAAATCTGATCATTAACCACTAATCACTAATCACTGATCACTCGAACCTGAAACCCGCAAGAGGAATCAATGGCAGCACGCAAAATCATCGTGGTGGGCGGAGGCCTCGCCGGACTTGCCGCGGTAATCAAAATCGCTGAAGCCGGCGGCACGGTCGATCTATTTTCCATCGTCCCCGTCAAGCGCTCGCACTCAGTGTGCGCGCAGGGCGGCATCAACGCCGCTAAAGATCTCAAGGGCGAAGGCGACTCCACCGCGCAGCACTTTGACGACACCATCTACGGCGGCGACTTTCTCGCCAACCAGACGCCGGTTAAAGCCATGTGCGAGGCCGCGCCCGCCATCATCGATCTCCTCGACCGCATGGGTGTCCCCTTCAATCGCACGCCCGAAGGTTTGCTCGACTTCCGCCGTTTCGGCGGCACACTCTATCAGCGCACCGCCTTTGCCGGCGCCACCACCGGCCAGCAACTGCTCTACGCGCTCGACGAGCAGGTCCGCCGCTACGAGTCCGAGGGCAAAGTCAAGAAGTACGAAGGCTGGGAGTTTCTCTCCGCCATCATCGACGGCAAAGGCGTGGCCCGCGGCATCGTCGCCATGAACCTCCGCTCCATGGAAGTCATACCCTTCGCGGCCGACGCAATCATCTTGGCCACCGGCGGCAACGGCGCAATTTTCGGCAAATCCACCAACTCCGTAGTCTGCACCGGCTCCGCGCAGTCGGCCGTTTTCCAGCAGGGCGTCTATTACGCCAACGGCGAGTTCATCCAGGTGCATCCCACTTGCATCCCCGGCGAAGACAAGCTGCGCCTCATGTCCGAGTCAGCGCGCGGCGAAGGCGGCCGCGTCTGGGTCCCACGCACTCCCGGCGACAAGCGCGACCTCAAAGCCATTCCAGAATCCGAGCGCTTCTACTTCCTCGAGGAGTGGTATCCAAAATACGGCAACCTCGTCCCCCGCGACGTAGCCACGCGCGCCATTCACAAGGTGGTCTACGAGCTCGGCCTCGGCATTGACGGCCAGCCCATGGTCTATCTCGACCTCACCCACATCGACCGCGCCACGCTCGACCGCAAGCTCGGCGGCATTCTCGAAATCTACGAGAAATTCGTCGGCGTCGATCCTCACACCAACCCCATGAAGATCTTCCCCGGCATGCACTACACCATGGGCGGTCTCTGGGTCGACTTCAATCAGATGACCAACGTCCCCGGCATCTTCGCCGCCGGCGAGTGCGAGTACCAGTACCACGGCGCCAACCGCCTCGGCGCAAACTCGCTCGTCAGTTGCATCTTTGGCGGATTCCAGGCTGGCCCCAACGCCATCGCCTACGCCAAAACCGTGCCTGCGGCAGAAGGCGACGGTGGTTCTGCTGCTGAGATGTTACGCCAGTCCGAAACCAATAAAAGACTCATCAACAACGAAGGCGGCGAAAATCCCTTCAAGCTGTGGCGCGAACTCGGCGAAACCATGACCGAGCACGCCACCGTCATCCGCTACAACAACGCTCTCAAGCAGACCGACGAAAAAATCGTCGAGCTCCTCTCGCGGTACCAGCGCGTCAACCTCAGCGACAAGAGCCAGTGGGCCAACACCAGCTTCGCCTTTGCCCGCCAGCTTTACAACATGTTGCAGCTTTCGCGCACCATCACGCTCGGCGCCGTCCTTCGCGACGAGTCCCGTGGCGCGCACTACAAACCCGACTTTCCCGATCGCAACGACGAAAAGTTTCTCAAAACCACGAAGGCCAGTTTCACCGGCAACATCGAAGGCCCGCGCTTCGAGTACGAAGAAGTCGACACGCAGTACATCAAGCCCCGCCCGCGCCGTTACGACGCAGCCAAGTGACATTGGCGCTCGCGCCAATGTCATCCTGAGCGACGAGCAGCGCGAGGAGTCGAAGGATCTGCGGTTGCTTTTAGGAAGCTCTATTCGCCAACAACCATTTCGGGATCGCACCAACGTTCTGATCACTAACCACTAACCACTAACCACGCACCACTAACCACTAACCACTAACCACGCACCACCGAAAACACCATGTCTGAAAAAACCGTCACCTTCGAAATACGCCGCCAGGCCAGCCCCGACGCCCCCGCCACATGGGAGCGCTTCGAACTCCCCTGGCGTCCCGGCATGAACGTCATTTCCTCCATGATGGAAATCGCCGCCAACCCCGTCACCGCCGACGGACGGCCCACCACCCCCATCTCCTACGACTCCAATTGTCTTGAGGAAATCTGCGGCTCCTGCGCCATGCGCATCAACGGCAAGGCCCGCATGGCCTGCTCCGCCCTCGTCGACAATCTCGAGCAGCCCATCCGCATCGAGCCGCTCACCAAGTTCCCCCTGGTCCGCGATCTCCAGGTCGACCGCTCGGTTCTCTTTGAAAACCTCATGCGCGTCAAGGCCTGGGTCCCCGTCGACGGCACCTACGATCTCGGCTCCGGCCCGCGCGTCTACCCGCAACAGCAGGAAGCTAACTACCCGCTCTCCAACTGCATCTCCTGCACATGCTGCATGGAAGTCTGCCCGCAGTTCAACATCGACACCGGTTTCGTCGGCGCCGCCACCATCGCGCAGGTCAAGCTCTTCAACAACCATCCCACCGGCAAAGTCTTCAAAGAAGATCGTCTCCGCGCCCTCGCCGGCGACGGCGGCATCCAGGAGTGCGGCTACGCGCAGAACTGCGTCCAAGCCTGCCCCAAGCAGATTCCTCTCACCAACGCCATCAGCGACGTGGGCCGAGAAGTCGTAGTGCAAAAGATCAAAGACTGGCTGCAAAGCTAAATAATGTAGCGCCGGTCTCCAGACCCGCACCGAATCATGCGGTCAGAGTTTCAGAAAATAGAAAAGCGCGGCCCCTGAATCCAAGACCGCGCTTCACTCTTTTCACTTCTTCAGTTTTTCACACTCACACTTCACACTCACACTCTCACTTATAGTTTGCGTCCGTCTTGTACAGCCCGTCGCGATGCCCGCTGTCGTCAACAAACGAGCCGAACGCGTCGCCCGTAAGCGGCGAAGCCTTCAGCGCGTCGCGCACCGCGCCCTGCACCGTATCCAGTCCCTCCGGCGTGGGCGTAATGTACACAATGATGAACGTGCCCGGCGCTGACGTGTGAATCGCCATGGTATCGATCTCGTACTCCACGATCGTGCCATCGGCCAGCAGCTTTTCCAGCACCGGCGCCACAAAATGCTCGCTCAGAGAGTTCATCGCATCGTCTGGCGCGTCGGCCTTCAACTTGTACACGCTTACGTGCGTGTAGCCGCCCTTCATTGCGCCCGATTTCCAGTTGTAGTAGTGGCTCACCAAGACCTCGTCCCAGTGCTTGGCAGAGTTCATCGCCGGGGAGTTGGCATCGCCCGATGCGTGCAGTTGGTTCAGCGTCTTAATCAGCCCGGCGAGCGACATTGACGACCACCAGTTGTCATGCGTCTCACCATCGCGTGTGTGCACCAGGTTCACATCGTTGCCGTAAGCCACGATGTCGCCGCTGGACTGCGCCTTCTGCATAATCTCGTTCACCGGCTCCAGCGCCTTCACTGCATCGGCCCAGTTGGCCCGCGGAAACTGCCAGTTCGCCACATACGAATACAGCGGCGGTTTTGACTTGATCTCTTGCGTTTGCGCGGCGCCCGGAACGGCAGCGACCAGCATCGTTGCGAGGCCACAAAGTCCCGCACAAACAGACCACAACCTCTTCTGCATTTGTTTTTCCTCCAGTTTTTCTGCTTGAGAGCCAGTTCAGCGGTGGGGAACCCTGGCTGAGCGAGTATACAGGAACCGTCCGCCCGCACAAGTAACTGGTTTTCGAAGCACTTTACTCCGCGACGGAACCGCCCTCAAACCTCGCGCCCACCGCACAAAAGATCGCTGCCCCATCCTGCGCATATTCATGGCGAATGGTGGGATACCACGAATTCAATTTTCGCTTTGTGATCCTGAGCGAAGTCAGACGCGCTTCGCGCGGCCGACGCAGCCGAAGGCCCCGCGGTGGACTTGGGTCGCGTTGTATCAGGGCGCGAATTCATTCGCGCCGCAACGGACGTCAAAAAATCCCCTGTTTTGACACGTTCATGGGAAATTCTCTGGTTACATGCGCTCTTATTTGGTCAATTTCACGGTTCCACGCACCAATTGATTGCTCAATTTCAAGGTATATCCCTCGAAAAATCGCAACCTGACGAGCGAACATTTGCGGGGCGAATGACACCATCGAAGCCAACATTTGGCCGCCTGTAGGCACCCGGAAAGCCAACATTCTCCTTGATTTACGGCTTTTCCTCGGATTCGCAGCAAAATCGCATCCGAAAACCAGAATCCAGCCGCCCGCCGCTCACTTCACACTCACACTCGCACTTCACACTCACACTGTTTTCGAGTCGGCAGCATCGAGCACCGTATCCGCCGCGGCGCGGCTCCAGCCGATGCGCAGATCCTTGACGCCGTTGAGAGCGAAGTTGCCGCCGGCTGTACGCGGCGCGGTGATCGAGAAGAAGTCGGCGCGGGATACGTCTTCCAAATAGAACGCCGGGCGCGCGTCGGGCGCGATGGTTGCGAGTTCGACGTGGCTCATTTCGACGTTGCGCATATGGCGCAGGAAGAATCCCAGTGACGGCATCGCGCCGAACATCGAGGGCTCGGGATAGGCGTCTTCTTTCTCGGGCGGCTTGATTTGAGCTGCGTCGGCCGTGGCTCCGCCGAGGTTTTCAATGTAGATGTTCGAGAGCTTGACGTCTTCAATCGCGTAGCCGGGAATGCCGCTCAAGATGGACGTGACGCGCATGGGCGCGTTGTGGCAGACAAGATTGCTCACCAGGATTCGCTTGAGTGTGCCCACCTTCGTCGTGTCCTTGGGCCCGCGCAAACGTGCGCCGAGCCGCATGAACAGCGGCGGCGAGATGATGTCGCGCATGGTGGTGTTGGTGATGGCGATGTCCTCAAGCAGAGCTCCGTCGACGGTTTCAAGCGCGTACCCCTGGCAGCCCTCGAAGACGCAGCCCGTGATGGTGATGTTGATGAAGCCGCCGTTCGACTCAGTGCCGCACTTGATGCGGCCGGTGCCGTATGCGTGCGCGCCCGCAGGAAACTTCTTCCACGTTCCATCGAGAATCGTCCCGAGCTGATAGCAACCTGTAACGAAGCAATTCGCAATCGTCACGTTGCGCGTAGCTCGCGCGTAGCCGAGCGCGTAGCTGGACTTGGGACAGATGCCGTCGTCCCAGGGCGAGTTCACCGTGCAATTCGACACGCGCACGTTCTGGCAGCAGTCAATGTCCATGCCGTCGCGGTCGGTGTCGAGGATGAGGTTGTCAATGGTGAGGTTGTCGACCCCGGTGAGGAGCAGGGCGAAGTGGCCGCCCTTGAGGACCGAGAAGTCGCGCAGCAGGACGTTGCGGCAGTTCTTGAGCGCGATGGCCTTGTTGCCCACGCCCGCCTGCTCAGCCTGGTACATGGGGTAGTCGCCGCGAGCCATGCGAGCGGGATTTCGCGGAGCAGAGGGCGCGGTTACACCGGCAGGCCGTTCGGGACCGAAGCCGCGAAGCTCAGCGCCCGGCGGACGCCCGGGACCTGCGCCGAAGCTCAAACCCTTTCCATAGATCAGGCCCGGCCCGGTGATCGAGAAGTCGTGCATGTCTTCAGCCCAGAGGAGCGAGTTGTGCCAGTGATTGTGGCCGTAATCCTGATAGGCATCCCATGCGGTGTTGGGCTCGGCCGCGTCGTAGGCGCCGCCGTTGTAGCCAGTGGTTTCACCCGGCTTGGGCGATTCGGCAGCCAGGATAGTAGCGCCCGCGTCGAGATAGAGATGAACGTAGCTTTGGAGGTGGATGGAAAAGCAAAGATAAACGCCGGCAGGGAAGAGAACGGTGCCGCCCCCGGCAGTCGCGGCCGCAGCGATGGTGCGATTGATGGCGTCGGTGTCGAGAGTCTTGCCGTCTCCGATGGCGCCGTACTGGCGGACGTTGAAGACGATGACGGGCGCGGCGGCTGGCGTTTTATCTTTTGCGGCGGCGGAGGCGAGTGAAGGCAAAGCGGCTCCGGCCATGCCGAGGCTGCCGACACGGAGAAGATCGCGGCGCGCGGAATTGAACGGGTTCATCTGTTAGCTCCTGGCTAATTGCTCGTTTGTGAGGAACGGGATGGTTTGCGCATAGGAAATCGCAGTTTGGCGAGACAGGGCATTATCCGACTTGGAGCGCGAGTGCAGCAAGGTGAGATCAATCGAGGTGAAAAACCTCTTCGAGTGGGAGCATGAGGTCGTCGGCGCCGTGCCCGTTGGCAGATTCGAAGAAGGGCGCCATTTCTGCCTGCCAGCGCGCGTTGACGGGGTGGTCTTTCATTGCCGCGTGGCACGCTTCAAAGTCGTCGGCCTCGACGTACCCGACGACCAGGCCGTCGGGCTGCAAAAAGAGAGAGTAATTGCGCCAGCCGGATTCGCGGAGTGCCTTGAGCATCTCAGGCCAGACCTGGGCGTGACGGGCTTTGTACTCGTCCATCTTTTCATGGCGGACTTTGAGTAGGAAACAAGCGCGCATCGTCTTCCTTTTCACATAAGAAACAATTTCAGTTTCGCTGACCAACCATCCTAGCACCAGGGAGGAGAGAGGGAGCAAGAAAAAAATTCACCTACGGAACTTCAGTCAGGTCGGGGGCATGCGGGCGGGGCTTACAGACGTTAGTGCGCGACGAGGCTGGCGAGGAATGGCACGTAAGCCAGCAGCGAGACGCAGATTCCGGCGAGGGCGGCGAGGGCGAGCGAGTGCAGGAAGACGAAACGCAGGATCGAGCCCTCCTGGCCGTAGGTCTGCGTGGCGGTGCTGGCGACCACGACGCTGGGCGCGGCGATCATTTTGCCCATGACGCCGCCCGCGGCGTTGGCGGAGGCCATCAGGAGGGGGGCGACCCCGATCTGGCGGGCGGTCATGGTTTGCAGGCTTCCAAAAAGGACGTTGGATGAAGTATCGGAGCCGGTCGAGGCGGTGCCGAGCCAGCCAATGAGCGTGCCGAAGAAGGGATAGAGCAGGCCGGTGCGCGCGAAAGCCAGGCCGAGAGTGGCGTCAAGACCGCAGTAACGGGTGATGTAGCCGAGAGCCATCATGGCGGCGATGGTGACGAAAGTGAAACGGATTTTGTAGACGGTGCGGACAAACGCGCGGGCGAGTTCGGCGGGGCTGAGTCCCATGAGCAGGCCGGCGACGAGGGCGGCGAAGAGGATTCCAGTGCCCGTGGCGGAGAGCCAGTTGAGATTGAAGACGGCGGCCTCCGGAGTAGGCGCGGCAACTACAGGCGGAACGCGGAGCACAACATTGTGCAGGCCAGTCACGGGGATCTTGATGGTGGTCTTTGAGTCCATCCAGTTGGATAAACGGGGAAGGCCCCAGGCAAAGACGACGACACTCAATACCAGCCAGGGCAGCCAGGCTTTGAAGATAGTAGCAGCGGTGTGGCCATGGGCCTGACGCGCCTGTCCGGTGATGTCTTGGCGGTTGACGTTGAGCGTGTGTTTGGGCTTCCAGAAACGGAGAAAGGCGACGAGAACGACGATGGTCGCGGCGGCGGCGACGATGGCCACCAGCCACGGACCACTCCAGAAGGCCATGAGGAGTTGAGCGACGGCGTAGGTGACGCCGGCGACGAGGATGGCCGGCCAGATTTCGATCATGGCGGCGAATCCGCCGAAAGCCCAGATGAGCCAGAAAGGTACGAGAAGATCGAAAGGCGTGAGAAGGATGGCGGTGGTGCGCGTGAGCGCGAAGAGATCCAGGCCAGTGACGCCGTGGAGAGCGATGATGGGAATGCCGATGCCTCCGAAGGCGACTGGCGCGGTGTTGGCGAGCAGAGAAAGCCCGGCCGCTTGCAGCGGGCGGAAGCCAAGACTGATAAGAATGGCGGAGCACACTGCGACCGGTGTGCCGAAGCCGGAGGTGCCTTCAAAGAACGAGCCGAGGGCGAAGGCGATGAGTAGAAGTTGTAGGCGGCTGTCAGCCGTAATGCCGGTGAGGCTTTGCTGAAGGGTGACGAAGCGGCCGGTCTGTACGGTGAGGTCGTAAAGGAAGATGACGGGAAGAATGATCCAGCAGATGGGGAAGAAGCCGTAGCCCGCGCCATACGCGGCGGCGGTGAAGGCGATTCGCGCGGGCATGTGAAAGAAAACGGTGGCGGCGACGAGTGCGGTCACCAGACCGGCGGTGGCGGCGACGTGGGCCTTGAGGCGGAGGACAGCCATGGCGCCGAGGAGTACCACGACGGGAAGGGCGGCGATGAGCGTGGAAAGTTGCCAGAAACCCGCAGGGTTATAGCCCTGCGACCAGTGCGCGGCGGCGGAGTTGGTCGCGAAGAGATAGACCAGACCGAGAAGCAGCACGAGGAAGGTTGTGGCTTCAACGGTGAGGGATGCGGCGCTGAAGGCGTGAGCGGCAGGAGCAGGACTGGGCGAGTTGGCGGCCATGAAACCTCGTTACGATGTGTCCCGGAAATCATCGAGTTGCGATAAGGCGCGAGTCAGGAAAAAGTCGGGCGGTTCGGATTGGCCCAGCGTTCTTTCTCGCGCCACTTGGCGATGTCGTAGAGATGATACTGAAAGTAGAGGAAGCTGAATAAGAAGGTCATGACGCCGCTTAAGTGCAGGCCATAGGGTTCGCGTTCATTATAGTGCCGCTCTAAATCGGAGCGGATGAGGAAGATGGTGACGATTCCGAGGACCGCGGAGGACAGCCCGAGAAAGGCAATCGCTTGGTCCAAAGTTCGCGAGGGGTTCTGGCGCATATCCAGCGCGGCATAGGCCAGCTCGACGATGACGTAGACGTCGCACCAGAAGGGGCTGCGTGCATCGGAATCGAGAGAGCGAATCCAGAGACAGAGATAAAAGGCCCACGCGTCGCCCGCAATACTGTCAACCAGCTCATGGTAGCGAGGCGGTGTGTATGTTCCGACAAGAATTTTGATGAGTGTGAAGGCGCATAGCAGGACCAGCCAGTGCACGCGCGGCGGGGGCGGGTAATCCCGAGCTGGATAGAGTGCCGGCGATCCTGTGGCGGACATTAGGTTGAAGTTCCCCGGCTATGAATTTGAGATACCAGAGAAGATAGCATAAGGCATCATCAACCCGACGCAAGGAGCACAATCCCCATGAGCACCATCGTTCTATTGTTTTTCTCGAATTGCTTCATGACCGTCGCCTGGTATGGACACTTGAAATACGGTCACGCATGGCCGCTTTGGAAAGCCATCCTTGTTTCATGGGCGATTGCAGGGTTTGAATATTGCCTTGCGGTCCCGGCAAATCGCTTCGGCTATGGCGAGTTCTCGGGGTTTCAACTGAAGGTCATTCAAGAAGTGATTACACTCGTCGTCTTCATGATCTTCGCGATTACGTTTCTGAAAGAGAAACTCGCGTGGAATTATCTCGTGGCGTTCGCCTTCCTCGGCGTGGCTGCATTCTTCGCCTTCGCTTTCAAGCCGGCCAGTTGATTGGGCCAATCGTGACCGCTGGAACGATTCAATGAGTGCCAGAAATTTAGGTGGCAGGCACCGGCGCCAGTCGGCGAACAGTCAGCACCGTGATGTCGTCTTCCTGCCCGAAGGCCTTGGCCGCATCGGCCAGATAAAACGCCGACTGGTTGCTGAGGTAACGCACGCGATCAAATCCGAACAGCTCACCCGAAGGCTGTCGCGCTTCGACCACGCCATCGGACATTAGCAAAATGCGATCTCCGGGATGGAGATAGAAGCGTTCTTCCTCGTAGCTCACCTGCGGAATCACGCCGAGCGGCAAAGCCCCGGGCAGGTTGATCTCCTGACTGTTGAGATAAGGAGGAAGATGGCCGGCGTTGGCGATGACCATTTCGCCATTCGACGCCAGCCAGATGGCCTGACAGGTGGTAAAGCCTTCGGTTCCAGTAAGGACGCCGTTCAGGGACTCGAGAATTTTGGCAGGGCTGCGCTCGTGGGTGCGGCGCAGCGCACCCATCAGGAGCGAAACGTTCATGGCGGCTTTCAGGCCCTTGCCCGCGACGTCGCCAATCACCACCAGCATGCCGTCCGGACCCGCGGATTCCAGGTGAAAGAAATCGCCGCCCACTTCGTTGGCCGGGCAGTAAACGGAGTCGACCTCGAAGCCGGGTGTGGCGATCTTTTCTTGGGGAATCAGGAGCTCCTGCACGCTGCGCGCGGCGGCCAACTCGGAGGCGGCGTGCTCCTGGTCCCGATAAATGCGCATGAAACGGAAATAAATGATGAGGAGAATGACGAGGATTCCGGCGAAGTCGCCGACCGAAGAAATGTGAATGGGAATCGGCCCGGCATCGATGGTGAGCGGCGACCGGTAGACGGCTCCAGTGTCTTCGCTGATCGCGGATGTGACGATCGGCTCGATGATTCCGACGACGCTGAGGATGAGCGGAATGAGCCACAGGCCCGCTTCGAGGTTGCGTCGGACGGCAGCGGCAAAAAGAGTGATGAAAACAAAGATGAACCATCCCAGCATCCATACGGCGCTGAAAAGCAGGACGCTGACGAGCAGAATGGCGACGGCGGTGCTGTGGCCGACAAAAAGCAATGTGGGTCCGAGGGCAAGCAGGAGCGGCGCGGTGTAACGGAGCCAGCGCGTGTACCAGGGGCGCGGAAGGGAAAGAAAGACGACCAGAAACTCGAAGAAGAGATAGGCCGAGACGAGGATCAGCTCGAGGATGAGCGCGGCATACCAGAGTGTGTCGAGGCGTGCGGAGCTCCCGGCCAACTCGATAAAGCCGAGGGGAGCCTGGGCGAGCTCATGCAGGGCCAGCCAGAGATATTCCGTGCGGTCTCTTTGCGTGAGGTAGAGCGCGAACAGGAAGATGGCAAGTATGGCAAGCAGAACGCAGTAAATGAGGCGAGGCAGGCGCTCGAAGAGCGAGCGATTCGACCACAGGTTCAGCTCGCGTGCCAGGTCGCCGGGGTTGCCGAGGTAGAGAGTGCGATTGGCGAAGAAAGTGGTGTACGCGCCGTAGCCGACTGCGATGTAGTAAATACGCACCACGAGGGTAAGCGAGGTTTCATTGGCAGGCACGTTGAGGTCATAGATGCGCGAGATCAATTGATAGTGCTGCGGCGCGTCGCCGTGCGGGCCTTCGGGCTCAATGTGTAGTCCGTTCGCATAGACATCGGGACTGGGGCCTGTGGAGCCGAGGCCGAAGGAGGCGTTGGTGGAGACAGGCAGCTCGATGAGCAGCGCGACAGGTCCGTGGTTGGGCGCAAGCTTGATGTGAAGACGGAACCAGGCGTAGCGCTGCGCACCGGCATTTGGGTCGGGTTTTGGGGTTGCACTCGAGCCGCTCGTCGCAACAGGAGCGAAACCCTCATCCTCCTTGTCCGGAACATCGTTGATGGAGGGCTGGGCATTGCGGATGGTCCAATTGGAATCGTCGAAATTGGGTGAAGACGCGGCGGGATCGGAAGTGATGCCGACGCGCCAGTTGCTTTGGAGCTGAAGCGGCGACCCGAGGCTGGTGGCATCGAAGATGGTCTCAGGAGCTGAGGGCGCAGGAGGAGTCGTTTTTTCGCGGCTGTGAGCACGGACAGGGGCAGAGCTGGGAGGGATCGGCGATGGCGCCTGGCCGAGCAGCGTCATGGCGCCGCAGATCGCAAACCACACAGCCAATAGGACTCTGAACCGCAAAACCCCTCCCGATCCTGTGTTTTTCACTTTACAGCCAGGACGTTGGAAGCTCAAAGAAAACTGAGGCCTGCCGATTCCCGGCAAAGCGCCGCTGGTGACTTCGGATAGAATGCCCGGTTACGGCCAGATGCCTTCGTCCCAAATCCCGCTTCCCATTGCTGCCCAAAAAGCAGATACTTGCGTCTAAGAGATAGAGCGAAGCGGGGCAAGCCGCGGCCCCCCCACTGCGGCGGAGGAGAGGTCATGAGGGCAACCAATCGCATTGGTTTGAGGCTGGCGGTTCTGTCAGGATTGGCGCTGGCGTTGGCTGCGGGAGTCTGGGCACAGTCGACCCAAACAACTGGCACGGCATCGAGTCCGGCCCCAGCCAGCACGCCTGCCGCGCAAGCTCCTTCAGGCTCGAATTCCGGAAGCGCAACCCAACCGACCCCGACTCAACCAACCTCGACTCGACCAGGCGCGCCCTCCGCGCAGCCGGCCCCAGGGAGCCAGCCAGTTGGCGGAGATGCGCCCCTGCCGCCGAAATCGGGGACTGCGTCGACCAGCGGAAATTCCGTGCCGTGCCAGGCCGAATCAGACAAGAAGAAAAAGGCAAAGGAAAACGATAGCGCTAGAGAGGATGATCCAGAGCCCGGGACCACTCCAATCGCCGATCCCTGCAATGTGAAAGTTGATGCCGACAAGGTGGTTGATCCCGGCAGCGAGATGAAGAAGGTGAAGCCTGGCAGCATTGAGGATGTGAACGCGGTGGGGAACCGCGAGATTGGCAAGCGCGGCCTGGGCAACTGGATCTCGACCGATGGCGAGATCAAGGTCGGCAAGCAGTACGCCGACGAGGTCGAGAAGAGCACGCGTTTTATCACCGATCCGGTGGTGGTGGAGTATGTGAACCGCGTCGGCCAAAATATCGTCAAGAACTCCGACTGCAAGGTGCCGTTCACCATCAAGGTGATCGATTCCGATGAAATCAATGCCATGGCGCTGCCGGGCGGGTTTTTCTATGTGAATTCGGGCCTGATTCTGGCCGCGGACGAGGAAGCGGAACTGGCCGGGGTGATGGCGCATGAGACGGCGCACGTATGCGCACACCACTGGGCGCGCGGGGCGACGCGCGGGGAAATGGCGCAAATTGGCATGATTCCGCTGATGATCATGCTGCCCTACACCTGGACCGGGTACGGCATCTACGAAGCGGTGTCGTTTGCAATCCCGATGACCATGCTACAGTTCTCGCGCGACTTTGAGGCGCAGGCCGACTACCTCGGCATCCAGTACATGTACCGCGCGGGATACGATCCGCAGGGGTTCATCTCCATGTTTGAGAAGATCCAGGCGCTGGAGAAGCGCAAGCCGGGATTGGTGTCCAAGGCGTTCAGCGACCACCCCCAGACGCCCGATCGCATCCTGCACTCGCAGGAGGAGATTGCGCGCATCCTGCCGGCGAAGCAGGACTACCTGGTGACAACCTCGGAGTTCGAGGACGTGAAGGCGCGGTTGGCGCGCATTGAGAACAAGCGCCGGCTAACCGACACCAAGGGCGTGACCAGACCGTCGCTGCGCAGGGCCAGCACCGATGGGTCAGGTTCGGGTTCCGGTTCTGGATCCGGCTCAAGCACCCAGGCCAGCGACGGTTCGGGTAATGGCAATGACGGACCGCCAACCCTGCACCGTCGCGACGACCAGAACTGAAACATTGGTGTAGCGCCGGTTTCCTGACCGGCTGTAGCGGGGGTTTTCCGACTCCCGCCGCGAAGACTGTAGTTGAAAATGGATTGGTGCCCCATCCATTCCGCGTCTTGTGCGGAATGGGTGGGAAGCCGCCATGAACCCCTCCAACTCCGCTCCCCTTCGCTATACTTAGGCGACACCTCAGCTTGCCATGAAGAAGATCCTGATCGTCACGGCGGTATTCGTTTTCATTCTGCTGCTGGCGGAGATTGCGAACCAAATTCCGCCGCCATCCCCTCCCGGTTACGACTTCTGGCTCTACGCCCAGCAAGTGGTCGAGTGCTCTCCGACGGAGATCACGCTGGTCAATAACCATAAGACCGAAGTCCACCTGGACAAGGACGAGAAGAGCTGGCCGCCGTGCGCGAGCTTTCACAAGGGCGACGTGCTGGACTTCTATCTTTCGCGCGGCGAAAAGACCCACTATTTGCGCGACGAGCCGACAGCCTGGTGGCGGAAGGCGATGTAAATTTGTAGCGCCGGCCTCCCGGCCGGCTGTAGCGGGGGTCTCCAGACCCCCGCAATATCGACCCGCAGCCGCAACCCCATTAAGACGCCCCCGAGAGACGTGCGCCGGCAACCGCGCGGACCATTTGCACCAAGAGCGCTAGCCCTTGGGGTGGCGGATTGGCTACGGCCCAAGGGAATGCGTTTTTCCACAGGCTTTCCAGAGCATCGTCCCGGCCGAAAGCCTATGACTTTCCTATAACTTCCGGAAATTCCTTGAATATCCCGATGAAGTCGTGTTCAATACAAAAATACCGGTAGGTTTGCCGGAATTCGCCCTTCTTCAAGAGACCATTTCCGGGAGGCAATCATGCGCAGCGCCGCAGCCCGCTCCAACCTGCTGGTTCCCGAAGTTCGCGAAGTGATGGATATCCGCCAGGCCTCGAATTACCTTGGCATCTCGCCCGACACTCTGTACAAGTACGCGTCCGAAGGTTTCGTTCCGGCGTTCAAGCTGGGCAATCGTTGGCGCTTCAAGCGCTCCCGCCTCGACGAGTGGATGGACCGCCAAAGCGAACTGCATGCGGCCGGCGAGATCGATGCGGGCAAGAAGAAGCCCGTGCAGCGAGAGGCAGCCGGTAGCCTGTAGCGTTCAGCCCCCAGATCTCAATTTATTTCTCTACGTCGATCTCCGGATACTTCCGCTTGACAGCCGCCAACACGGTCGCGTGTTCCGGCTTTCCGCTGGACCGCGCTAGCGCATCCCGCGCGTGCGCAGCGTCTTCAATCGGGTAGCGCCGCGTCTTCGGAAAGACAAAGTCCCCTTTGGGCAGTTCCTTCCGCGCTTCATACGTAAGCTTTGTCATCGTGACTTCTCCCGCCTCTCCTGTTGCAGGCCTTGCTCTCCGGTAGGATGGCCCGGTCCGCCCTCAGGTTGCACCAGGCCTCGATGGTTGCCAGAAATGGCACGTTGATTGTGGAACTACTCTTAGTTGCGCCACCGCGAATATCCCCATCCGCCGCCGCCGAGCAGAAAAAGCACCACTAGAACAATCACGATTGTTTCCATGTTGTAACCTCACTCTCCAGAGGAAGCGAACACGTCCTTGGTACGACTGTCCCACTTCTTCACTACCCACGATCCTAAGAGTGGCCCAGACGGTTGTCTGATCACTTTGGAGCACCGTGAGCCAGGGTGCTCCAGCCTCACCTCTGAAACCTGCAATACCTGCCTACTGCGCGGAGCCATCGTCGTGAGACTGGTCCCACTGCTGTGTAAATCGGAAGTGCGATTTTGACCAACTCAGAGGGCGAGACGTGTGTAGGATTGGTTTCACATTGGCGGTCGCGTCCCTTATCGGAGTGACTGCACACGGTATCCCGATCGGGCCTTTGCAGTTTGACCGATTGGAAGCTGCCCCGGCCGCCAGTTATACATCCCGAACTCAGTGGGATGTCCGCAAGATTTCGTAAGCGGCTGCAAGAGCCGAAGGCTATGAGCGACGAGCTGCCGGCGATAACCTCCGCCACGCCCCTGTGATAAAACTAACCCCGTGGACCACTTCCGCCGCATCGGCGCACTGCGCCGCAAGCTTTCTCGCGCCGGGCTTCCCGGACTGCTCGTCACGTATCTTCCCGACCTTCGCTATCTCTCTGGATTCACCGGGTCAAGCGCCGCACTGGCGGTGACGCGGCGGGCGGTGCGGCTGTTTACCGACAGCCGCTATACGACGCAGGCTGGCGAAGAGGTGGAGGACGCGCAGTTGCAGATTGTCTCGGGCTCGCCTGCGGTTGCGGCCGTGCAATGGCTGGCCGCGCAGCCGGGCGTGAGCAGGTCGGGATTCGACCCCGCGCGCACGACTGTAGCCGAGCTGGCGCGATGGAAGTCGGAGCTGCCCAGCCAGTTGCGGCGCAGTTTTCTTGAGGCCATTCCGGCGCCGTATGTCGAGCAACTACGCGTGGTGAAGGACTCGGACGAACGCGCGCTGATGGCCGAGGCGGCACTCGTGGGTTGCCGGTTGTTCGATGGAATGCTTAAGTTTATGCGGCCGGGCATCGCGGAGATTGAAGTGGCCGCGGAGCTGGAGCATCAGGCGAGGCTGCTCGGCGCCGAAGGCATGTCGTTTGAAACCATCGTGGCATCGGGTGCGCGCTCTGCCATGCCGCACGGGCGCGCGACGGCTGCGCTACTGCCGCGGCGCGGGTTTGTGACGCTCGACTTCGGTATAATCCTGAGGGGTTACTGTTCGGATATGACGCGCACCGTCTATCTGGGCAAGCCGAGTCCCGCAGAGCGGAAGGCATACGAGGCCGTGCTGGAAGCCCAGGAGAACGCGGTCGGCGCGGTAGCTCCGGGCGCAAGTTGCGCGGAGGTGGATGAAGCCGCGCGCAGCATCCTGCGCAGGGAAGGTTTAGGCGAGGCGTTTTCCCACTCCACCGGCCACGGCGTCGGTTTGGAGATTCACGAACCGCCGCGAGTTGGCGCAGGACAGTCAACGCGCCTGGTGCCGGGCATGGTGGTGACGATCGAGCCTGGCGTTTATCTCGCAGGCCAGTTCGGCATCCGTATTGAGGATATGGTGGCAGTAACGCAGGGCGGGAGCCAGGTGCTGACCCCGGCCCCGAAGGCGCTGATCGAGCTTTGATCGGTATAGTAGTTTGAGCGTTAGGCATCACGGATTTCGTCCGAGAGAGATTTGGTTTTTCTGCAAGCCCGCGAAGCGGGCGTCAGAGCGTAGCCCCACAAGCCCGCGAAGCGGGCGTCAGAGGGTAGCCCCAGGCGTGAGCCTGGGGACATCGTCGCGGACTAAGGCATGAGCCCCAAAGGGGGCGTCAGAGTGTAGCCCCACAAGCCCGCGAAGCGGGCGTCAGAAGGTAGCCCCAGGCGTGAGCCTGGGGACATCATCGCGCACTCAGGCATGAGCCCCCAAAGGGGGCGAAAGAACCCCGAGTCTGCGGCACAACACGATTCTCCACCGCAAGGACGCAATCCATGCGTGGGCAGTCAAAGGGACGAATGAAACAACAAGATATTGAAGATTTGCGACAACTGATTGAGTTTTTGAAGCAGCATCAGGTGGCCGAGTTCGACATCGACCGCGGCGATCTGAAGATTCGGCTCAAATTCAATCCTCAGGAGAGCGGGGCCACCTCGCTGAGCGATCTGGCGCGGCTGCTGCGCACAGCGCCGCCCGCCGTCGCGGCTGCGGCCAACACAGCGTCAGAATCAGCGGCCGAGCCGGCCGTAGATCCCGATGCCGGGCTGCACATGGTGAAATCGCCGATTGTAGGCACCTATTTCGGTTCTCCTTCCCCCGGCGCAGCGGCTTTCGTTGCTCCAGGAGATCATGTCGAGAAGGGCCAGGTGATCTGCATCGTCGAAGCCATGAAACTGATGAACGAAATCGAGTCTGACGTTTCCGGCGAAGTGGTCCGCTGCCTGGTGAGCAATGGGCAGGCGATTGAATTTGGTCAACCTCTGTTTGCCATTCGCTCAGCTTAGCTGTGCGAGGCGGTGTTAGCGGAGTTGGCGGAGTTAGGCAGACGCTGCAGAGCCTGCTTTACGAGATCAAGTACCTGGGAAAACATGGCGAGACCGAAGAGCTATCGGGATCTGATTGTCTGGCAAAAAGCAATAGCATTGGCACGGCAGATCTACGCACTTACTGAATCGTTGCCTAAGCGCGAAGCATACGGTTTAACCGATCAGATGCGCCGATCTTCCGTCTCAGTAGCGAGTAATGTTGCGGAAGGCCATGGCAGACTGACCGACTTGCAGTTTCGACATTTCCTGGGCAATGCGCGCGGGTCACTTTACGAGATGCAAACTCAGTTGGAGCTGGCAATCGATCTTGGGTATTTGGACAAAGCGAAGGGGCTCGAGTTGATGGATCAAGGATGGGAAGTTGCGCGTATTTTAAACGGCCTGCTCAAGTCGTTACGCACCAACGCCCGGCCTAACTCCGCTAACCCCGCTAACTCCGCTAACCCCGCTAACTCCGCTAACCCCGCTAACCCCGCTAACTCCGCTAACTCCGCTAAACCCGCTAACTCCGCTA
>Ga0302201_10001053_pt1 | contig 24233 bp, 27 predicted proteins | sample II_Bog_N3_2_FD_194586 | JGI IMG/M metagenome (GOLD analysis project Ga0302201, IMG submission 194586) | Peat permafrost microbial communities from Stordalen Mire near Abisko, Sweden - II_Bog_N3_2 | ecosystem: Environmental > Terrestrial > Soil > Wetlands > Peat | place: Sweden: Abisko... | reverse complement strand
ACGCCAGTTTTGGGAAGGGCACGAATTCCACTCGTGCCGTAACTGCCGCGAAATCAACCGCGGCTTCCAGCCGCTGGGGGAATGCTGCACTGGGAAAACACTTTTTCCGCAGCCTGCTAGAGCAGCTCTCAGCCCTCAGTTTGTGATTTGGCTCAACCTGTGGAGCGCCGGGCCTCCTCGACCGGCCAAGAGTTCTTCCAGCAGCGATCATGAGCGGAGTTCTTTGAGAGGGTTCTTACTGAGAGCTGACAACTGACAGCTGAGAGCCGCTTTCCGCTACTCGATCTGCACCAGTCCGCTTGCCGTTCCCGCCGCCGCCGGCCGCTGCGGAGCCCGCCACGCATCCAGCACCGACACCTGATGCACGCACGAGACCGTGCAATGCGGAGCGCACGCCTTCTCCGTATGGAACTCCCGCCGCAAATCGGAAATCGTATATTTCTCCAGCGGAATCCCCGGATACCCGCGCTGCTGCGAGCAATAATGCACCAGCCCGTCCTCGCAGATATACAAATAGCGCCCGCCAGCCCGGCAGCGCCACTGATTCGGACGCCCCAGCGCGATGTTGTCCTGAAACGCATGCACGCGCGTGAAGCTGCGTTTTTCCAGTCCCTGCATCTCGTGATACACGCGCCGTTCCTCGTCGTTCAACGGCTGCACCTGCCCCGACCCGTCGTGGATGATCCCAATCGTCGAACTGAATCCCAACTCCAGCGCGCGCTTGCCAATCGTCAGCGCGTCCTGCGGATGGCTCACGCCGCTGCCCACCACCGAATTGATATTGACGTGAAAATCCGCGTGCTCGGCCAGCAGTTGCAGCTTCTTATCCAGCACCTTCAGGCTTTTCTTCGAAACTTCGTCGGGATTCACGTTGTCGATCGAAATCTGCAACCACTCCAGCCCCGCGCGGTTCAGCTTCTGGATGCGGTCCGCGGTCAGCAAATAACCATTCGTGATCAGCCCCGAAACAATCCGCCGGTGCCGCATGTGGTGAATGATGTCGTCCAGTTGCGGATGCAGCATCGGTTCCCCGCCGCTGATCGTCACCACCGACGTGCCCAGCCCCTTCAGCAGATCCACCCGCCGCAACATTTCATCGGCCGGCACGGGTTTCGAAAAATCGTCGAACTCGTTGCAATACGTGCAAGCCAGATTGCAGCGCCGGATCGGAATCAGATGCGCCAGCAGAGGATGGTCCGTCGACACCACCGCCTTCAGGATTTGCCACAATCCATGAGCGTCCCGCTCAATCGCCTTAAGCTTGCGGCGTAGTGATGTTGACCTGGTTGTCATCTGGTTGTGAGGTTATGATCTGCTTCTATTTCACCACAGCGACCGGTCCGGTGCACAATTTACCCCAGTATTTTGCGGAAAAGAGGGGTCGAATGGCAATCCACGCCACTCGCCAACCATTCCAGTCTTGTCATCCTGAGCGAAGCGAAGGACCTGCTTCTTGCGGCGGACGGATGTTACCGTTTCCCCATCTCGTTTACCGCCCTCGTCCACGGCAGGTTATGATGAGCTCCAACGAAAGGCTGGCGCCATGGCGAACGGTGAACATCTCGCAAAACTCAAGAAAGGTGTGGACGCCTGGAATGTATGGCGAGAGGCGCTCAAATGGGTTGTCCCGAACCTCAGCGGCGCGTTTGACGTCATTCGAGATTGGGAGTGCTTTGACTCCGACACCGGGAAAGACTCGGCAAGGGAGATTCGCGAGTTCCATATCCCCGATTTCAGCGACTGGAAAAGCCACGACTCGTACCAGAACGCATTCCACAGGTTGATCGACGACCTGAAGGCAGAAGGCCCGAAGGGCGCGCAGTCAACTTTATTTTCGCCCCGTCAGTTTCGTATGTCCTTCGCCTTCGGGACCGTCGCTTACTGCCCCGCCCCACTCATCGACGCTCCCACCACCGCCCCCGCATCCGCTTCCTGCACAAAGGCAATCACCCGCAAATTCCCCAGATCGCCCGTGGATTTCACCTTCACCGCCACCTCCCGATCGAAACTCTTCCCCTTCTCCACCGTCCCAACTTTTTCGATGCTCTCCGCCACCGCCACATGCCGTATGTCGCGCCCCTTGTTCTCTCCGCCCGATACATGCGACTCCGCGCGATTCAGCGCCACCGCCACAAAAATCTCCGCCTTGCGCGCTTTGAAGTCCGCCGGCATCGCTTCCACTTCGACATGCACCCGCAGCGTCTTCGCGTTCTCCGCCGTCACCGACGAAATCCGCACCGGAACCTTCGCCCGTCCCCGCGCATCCTCCACAGCCCGCGCCACCAACGCCCCATTGCTGCCATTCATCTGCGCCGCTCCATCCACCACCATCTGCGGCGTAAACGGTTCACTCAACCGAAACCGCCGCGCATAATCTTCCTGACGCTCTGTGAAAGCGTGGGACGAGTAAGCATCCTTCCACCCGTCGTGGTCCCAGTAGTCCACGTGCTCACCGAGCACAATCAACTGCGCCCCCGCAATCGGTTGCTCCCCATCCAGCTTCGTCAGCATCGCGTCCGCCGGAGGACAACTCGAACATCCCTCCGAAGTAAACAACTCCACCAGCACCGGCGAACCCGCCGAGCCAGCCGGAACATCCCCAGCCCACCCCATCAGCGGCGCCAGCATAAGCAACGCAAAACAAAAACAAGTCTTCATAGCAACTCCATAAGTAGTAGAGACTATTAGTAGAGACGCTCCAGCCCCCGAAAAGTTGCGCCCAAGAAAAAGCCCGGACAAAGTCCGGGCCGTTGTTTCCAAGCACAAGCAAAAAGCGGTCAGATTGTTTTTCACCTCTGCAATCTGACCTCGAACCTCTGCAATCGCCTTTCACCTCTGCAATCTAACCTCGAACCTCTGCAATCGCCTTTCACCTCTGCAATCTGACCTCGAACCTCTGACCTCCCTACCGCGGTTCTCCACCTTCCCACCGTCCGCTCCAGCCGCCGTTGCCCCACTCCCCTCGGCCCCAGCCGCGGAACTGCCCGCCATCGATCACCGTGCCTTCGCGATACTCGAACATGCGCTCGTGTCCCTCCGGACCGCGCGCATAAATCCGCAGCATCTTCGGCACTCCTTTATCCGGATCGACTCCAAACAGCCGGTTGTCCAAAAGGATCGTCGCGTGATCCCGCGCCACTTCCCGCAGCCGCTGCGTCACGTCCACATGACGCCGCTCGGTCCCATATTGCGCGCTCAAAATAAGGAAGTCGCCGCCCGCGGGAGGCTCTCCGCCTTCCCAACGTCCGCTCCATCCGCCGTTCCCCCATTCGCCACGGTCCCAGCCCCGGAACTGCCCGCCGTCGATCACGCTGCCTTCGCGATACTCGAACATGCGCTCGTGTCCCTCCGGACCGCGCGCATAAATCCGCAGCATCTTCGGCACTCCCTTTTCCGGATCAACCCCAAACGTCCGGTTGTCCAGATGAATCATCCGCTCATGCCGCGCCGCTTCCCGCAGCCGCTGCGTTACATCCACATGATGAAACTCGGTCCCATATTGCGCGCTCAAAATCACGAACTCGCCTTCCGGCGGTTGAGCGGTAAGTGTAGCCGGCAAACAAAACGACAAGGCCAGCGTCAAAAAAATCGCGAATCGGATCTGAAACATGAGAGTCTCTCCTATTAGGTTGAAGTCGATTTCACTCTTAAAGCTGTCATGCTGACTTAAGGCTGTCATCCTGAGCGAAGCGAAGCACCTGTGTACTTGGCTGCCCGAAGCATAGGTCTTTCATCGCACAAGGATTACGGTTGATATCCCAAGTTTACCGGACACGAACTGGATTCCCCCATTTTATAAGTAGTAACGATATATGGACACCGCCCGCATCGCCGCTCTCCTCGAACCCTTCCTCGACCAGCCTCTTTCCCCGCTCCAGCTCGACCAAATATCAATCTACATCGATCTATTACAACGCTGGAACGCCCGCATCAACCTCACCGCCATCCGCCACCAAGACGAAATCGTAACCCGCCACTTCGGCGAGTCCCTATTCCTGGCCCGCCACCTGTTCTCCGATTTCTCGCAGTTGCGCCATCTCGAAAGGCCTTGTCATCCTGACCCTGAGCTTGCCGAAGGGGAAGGACCTGCTTTTTCTCAAGCTGCCCATCCACCCCGCGTCCTCGACATCGGCTCCGGCTCCGGATTCCCCGCTCTGCCTCTAAAAATCTATGCCCCCAACATCCACCTCACCCTGATCGAATCCAATCACAAAAAGGCCGCCTTCCTGAACGAAGTAGCCCGCGCCCTTACATTCACCAACATCAATGTAATCTCCGAACGAGCCGAGGAAGTCGCCAAACGCCAAAGCCATCAGGCCGACGTAGTCACCCTCCGCGCCGTCGAACGCTTCGAAGCCATCCTCCCGCAAGCCGTCGCGCTCCTGGCTCCCAAAGGAACCCTGGCCGTCCTAATAACCACCGCCCAACTCCCCCAGCTGGCAATCCTGTCCAGCCTGACTTGGCAGCCTGAAATACATGTCCCACAGTCACAAACAAGGGTATTATCAATTGGGTACATTTCATAAAGTGGGAAACAAATGCTATCTTATGGCCTAAACAAAGAGCGCAGTCACCGTTAATAACCATGCTTGGCTATAATAGTGGTAATAGTTGTCTACATTATCATAATGAGACGCAACCGGAAAAAGTGTTTCACGTGAAACACTTCTCCCATTCACCGACCCAACCCCAACCCGGTGTCAAGCCCCCAGCCCAACGGTTTCCACTGTAAGTCGATGAACAGCAAGGGAAAATAAATCTGGAAACGATGTCAAATGACCCGTTCAGAATTGATAAAATAGAACTAGAGCCAAGAAGAGCCGATCCGCCACCACGAATCCACAGTATGTTTCACGTGAAACACTTCTCCAAACCAGAATCACACACTCCTGGAAAATCGCAATTGTGTTTCACGTGAAACACTAATCGGACTTGCCCGAGAAATCTGCACAGAAACCGGGCATTGATTTCGTCCTCGCGTTCGCATATTCTGGCCCGCGATACCAAAAGAAAAATCATGGGACGCATTATCGCAGTTGCCAACCAGAAGGGTGGCGTCGGCAAGACCACGACCGCCATCAACCTAGCTGCATCTCTCGCCGCCGTCGAGGTCAACACCCTGCTGGTGGATTGCGATCCGCAGTCCAACTCCACCAGCGGGCTCGGCCTGGTGAAGGATCCCGACCGCATCAGCGTCTACGATGTGATGATGGGGGTCGCCTCCGCAGAGGAGGCCTTGCAGCTCACCTGCCTCGACCAGCTCTGGCTGATCCCCTCGCACAAGAACCTGATCGGCGCGAACCTCGAGCTGGTGTCGGCCGAGCGCCGCGAGTATCGTCTTCGGGATGCGCTCGCCGGTGTGCTGGATCGTTTTCAGTTCATTGTGCTCGATTGCCCGCCAGCGCTCGACTTGCTAACTTTGAACGCCCTGGTCGCGGCGCAGGGAGTCTTGATCCCGATGCAAGCGGAATACTTCGCGCTCGAGGGCGTGTCGGAGCTGCTCGACACCATCGAGAGAATCCGCGCCGAGCTCAATCCGCAGCTAGAGGTTGAAGGTGTAGTGCTGACCATGTTCGACGAGCGGACAAACCTGGCGCAGCAGGTGGCCGAGGAGTTGAAGAAGTATTTTGGAGAGAAGCTCTGCTCCACGACCATCCCGCGCAACATACGGCTGGCGGAAGCGCCCAGCCACGGGCAGCCGGCGTTGCTCTACGATCCACGGTCGCGCGGCGCCGAAAGCTACATCAAGCTGGCCAAGGAGATGCTGGACCGCCAGGCGCGAGCCGCCGCCAGCCCGGAAGCTGTCGCTTAAATTGATGTACGTGAATATTTATATTGATCGATATAACACCCGAACGGAAGTGCGGGAGACTGAGGACGAATGACCACATCGAATGCAGCGATCGACAAAACGGCAGCGAGCCCCGCGCCGGACAAGGCTCATGAAAAGCTGGCCGAGAAGCGGCGGGCGCTGGGCCGCGGATTGGAGTCTTTGCTGCCGGGGCCGCGCGTAGTGGCGACGATTGCACCCACCCTTCCGCAAAGTGCGCGGAAGGATGGGGCACCCTCCGAGTCCGTGACGTCCCCTTCTTCTGAAATTTCTTCCCTGGCCGCTCCACCACAGGCGGGGATGGTGGAAGAGTTGCACGCAGTGGCGGCCGCGCCCATGCCCGACGGCGACCATGTGGTTCTGCTCAATCTCGATCAGATCGTTGAAAATCCGTACCAGACGCGGACCGAATTCGACATCAAGGAGCTGACGAATTTAGCGGGTTCCATCCAGACGCAAGGGGTATTGCAGCCGATCGTGGTTCGGCCCGCGCGGAGCCTTCCCGGGAAAACGCTCCCCCTTCCGGAAGCGCTGGCGTCGAAAGAGTACTTTGAGAAGATCTACCAAGCGCCGCCGGAACCGGACGAAGCGACAGTAACCGGCCCGGAGATTCCGGATCGGTACGTGCTGATTCTGGGAGAGCGGCGGTTCCGGGCGTCGAAGATCGCGGGGAATACGACGATTCCGGCGCTTGTGAAGCGGGTGTCTCCACAGCAGGCGGCGGAGATGACGCTGGTGGAGAACCTGCAGCGCCAGGACCTCGACTGCCTGGACCAGGCCGCGGCCTTCCGCAACCTGAGCAAGGTCTTCAACCTGACGCAGGAGGAAATCGGCAATCGGGTCGGCGTGTCGCGCGAGCAGGTATCGAATTATCTGCGGCTGCTGAACCTGCCTCAGGAAGTGCAAGTGGCGCTCCGGCAGAAAGTGCTGACATACAGTCATGCGCGTCTGTTGCTCGCCTTGCCCGAGGATCAGATCGTAAAAGTCGCGCGGGTGGCGATCGACAAAAAGATGTCGGTGGCGCTGCTGACGGAGATGGTGATGGATGTCAACGCTCCCGAGCTGAGGCCGGAACGGAAGCCGAGCGGAGCGCGCTGGGTGGACCCGAATGTGCGCGCCGAGCAGCGGCAGATCGAAGCGGCGCTGGGGATGAGGGTGCGGATCCAGGACCGGCAGGGCAAAGGCAAGATCACGATCGAGTATGCAACGCTCGAAGATTTCGACCAGATTGTGACCCGACTGAAGAAGAACTGAGTTGACAGATCTCAGGTGTCAGGTCTCATTTCATGGCGGGGAACCCGAAGAGTAACAAGTGGGAAGCAGAAGGCATTGCGGCTCTGGAATGGAAGGGAATCGAAGCCAGAGTCCGGAGTTTAGTGGGTTTTGAGGTTCTGAAATCTTCTGGGTATCTGGGAAGTAACAAGTGGGAAGCCCCAACAGTTTCAGCCCTGGAAAATAGAGTAAACCAGCATCAACGCGGGGTATGCTCACTGCCCATCGTGGCCACACGACCCATTAGCCGTACGGGGGAAATTACTTGCGCGAATTTAAGGTGACTCCGACAGGAGTGCCGGTTGGAAACGCGACCGCAGTATTCGACTAGTTTTGTGGGGGACGGTCCTCGTGTTATCCGGCATAACGCTGTCCGCCTATTCTTCCGGGAGCTTGGCAAACTTCTCCCTGACCGACTGCGGAATCGTTTCTTCCAATCGGCGAGAAAGCCACTCTTGCAACCGGGAGGCGAGATGGGGAGAGAAAAAAGTGAACCGCATTCCGATCTGCTGCTCACTGGCCCAGCACACTGCGGCTTCAACGACAAACTGGAATTCATCACCGGGCAGCGCAAATTGCAACTGTACGGGTTCGCCAGACCCCAGTGAGTCATCGGGAGCGATCGACATTCCACCCTCGCTGACGTTGACGCTGCGACCGTGAACGGTAGGCAAGGCCGCCCTGAGAATCGCCACTGGGACCTCAACCGGACAGCGGAAGTATCGGCGTCGCTCTCTTACGATCAAACCGTAGGCGGTTTTCAGGCTGAGGTTGATTAAGCCCGCAGAAAGAGGTCGCAGCAAGACGAAAGTTGAGCCGGCCCGAAATGCCCCGGTAGCTTCGGCATGGCTATCGCTTACGGTGAATACGACTGCGTGCTTATTCGAAGGGGAATCGCGTACTGCTTGCAAGATTGCTCCAGCCTGATTTCCGAGCCGCAAATCGACAATCACAGCCTCGAATTTTGCCTGGTTCAGCCGCTCCAGAGCCAAGGAAGCTTTGGGACATTCCTCCGGGAACAGTGCGAATCGTTGCAGCGAGTCGGTGATTTGCTCGATGGCAAGCGCATCGTTGGACACGATCAGAACTCTACCCACAAAGGCAGATGCGGAAGATGTCGCACTCATGAGGCCACCATTAGTGCATTGCTAATTTCTATGGGAAATCAAGACTGGAACCCGACCAGCAGACGTCTGCCGTTCTTCGCGAAAAGCAAACGCCCCACCCCAGCCGAATAGTACAGATGCCGCCGCCGCATGGACCGGCAGCGAGATTTACGTTACGAAAAACGAACACGATTGGTTCGAGTCGGCACAGTGTCCGGCAATGTTATGCCGCTCGTTCATCCACGTGATTGCTGGGAGGACCGGTGGGACTCAGTTTCCAATGTCCGTGGCGATCGAGTGGCTCCGCACAGCCCATTGCGCTCAACAGCAGGAGAGTGTCATTGATAGCCTGCCGGGTCTTTCCGAATCGGAGCTCCAATTCAGGAAGCTCAACGATTGTGTAGGGCGGCGGGTTGCCCGACCACCTCTCATGCGCCTGAATCGCTAACCCGTAATTTACGATCGCTTCTGCAAGCGGGAGAAGTTCGTCGATCGTCAGCCGCCGTTCCCTCCGCAGGGCGCGTTTGGGAAGGCCAAGAACCCGTAGAAACTGCTCCCGAAACATAGCGCCCCCCCCGGAGCACATGTTACCGAATGCACGCGCTTGGTCTGCGGAAAGGAGATGGCCTGTTCGTTTTTTGTAAACCGACGATCATTTCCGTCGCTGCCAAAGGGAAACACTCCGACGGACAGATGCAGAATCGTGCATCCCTTATTCCGAGCGTCCCAAGGGATGGTCATAAGCTGCTCATAATAGGAGCCACCGGCTCTCCGCAATTTTGGAACTGCGCGTGCCTTGGCAGCGTAGGCGCGGATGCGCGTTCGAGGCGCATTCTTGAAGTCGCCATAGGGAGAACACGGATGAGGTTACCGAAATTGAGTACCGTAACTGGTTACCCTGTGCTTGCCGGAGTGCTGGCCGTTTTACTGCTCAGCCTCCCCGCTCACGCTGCGTGGAAGTCACTGACAGCTCCGCCCACTCAGGCTGTCTCGGCGGCAGCGGAGTCGATCAACGGGACGATCTACCTAGCGGGTGGAAGCGGCATCAGCGGTCCCCTCACAAACCTGCAAGCGTTCAATCCAGAGACGAACTCCTGGACGGCTCTGGCCAACATGCCCGCAACCCTATATCAAGGAGACGGAGCGGGAGTGATTAACAGCCAGCTCTATGTCGCCGGCGGCTGGAACGGCCCTCTGCCCACGAACTGGCTTTTCATGTACGATCCGCCGTCGAATACCTGGACGGTGCTGGCTGGAATGTCGCACCTGAGCGCCTGCGGCGCGTCGGGCGTCATCAACAGCAAGCTCTACGTCACGACGGCCTGTAATGGATACAGCGGATACGCGAACTATTTGGACGTGTACGATCCGGTGGCCAACGCGTGGACCAGCCTGCCCGGGTCGGCGAGCGCGCACGCCGGTGCGGCCGCTGGGGTGATCAACGGCAAGCTATACGTGGCGGGCGGACTGAATTACAGCGGAGTCCCCACCAATGTGATGGAAGTGTACGATCCGGCGGCGAATAGCTGGACTACCATAGCGCCCATGAAGACCGCGGTTCAGGCTGCCGCCAGCGTGGCGCTGAATGGCGAGCTCTACGTGATTGGAGGCATGGACGCCGCAAACGCTACCGTGGCGACGGTGCAGGTTTACAACCCCTTCACCAACAAATGGAAAACCGCGGCGGCGTTGCCGTCGCCGCAGAGCAGCGCGAGCGGCGTGGTGGTCGATGGCCTCATATTTAATGTGGGAGGCTACGGCAGCGGTCCGACGAATGCATACGTGGCGATTGAGCCGTCGATTCCGTAGGGCGGGGGGATTAAGAGGCGCACCCAGGCACCGGCTTTGCGCGATAAATGACCTAACCGCCGGTTGTGCTCGCGAATTCAGAGGGGTAATGCGGAAAGGCCCCCCCAAGGGGGCGGGAAATGTAACTACATGATTCAGCGGTAGATATCCGTGAGCCTATGGCCTGGGTGTTAGACATTTTGCTAGAAAATTTCGTACGAAATTGATAAAATACGGGTTGGAGCATGACTATGAGTACAGGGGCGACGGCCGGTGCATCTCGTAGGCCGCTATTCTCAGATCAGGAAATCTACAATATCGCGAATGGCAGTCCTCATGATATCGCGGACTGGGCAAAATCAACTGCACACCAACGCGGGATCGAGGTGCGTCGCCTTCCGAATGACAAATTTATGAAGGCAGTGTCCCGCCTTTCGGATGGTGTGGTTGACCTAGATCCAGTGGAAGAGCTACTCATTACGCTTGGTAGGGCGGGTATTATCACGTCATTCCAACGGGGCATTCTCCAGATCCACTATCTTCGTTAAATGGAACTTCAAGTCCTCGATCCTTGGGGAGACTACGAAACTCGGGGCTACTTAAGGAACCACCATAACGAAAAGGATCTTCGTCTCGTAGGGCGCCTAGAAACAGCAGCCTTCGAACAAGAAGTCGTTCAGGTAGTCCGATTCCTTCGTAGATTACCTTCTCTTTCTTACGAGAATGTCACGGAAACCCACCAGAGACTTTTCCATTCAGTCTACCCTTGGGCTGGACAGGACCGGTCTGCGACCGCGCCCAACATAGCCATAGTAAAGGCCGGATACAAAACGCTATTCGCGCATCCGGCGGATGTTAAAAAAGAGCAGCAGACCACGCCCTTCGACTTGGCCAAGACACGGCCTATCTGCAGACACATCTTTATTGCTACAGGGCTCTAGATTCTTCGTGCAAGGCCCCCAGGCGCCCCGCTCAAGGCTTCTGCTTGGGCGGGGCTTTTTCGACTCCATCAAGCCCCTGGCGCCGCTGCAGCGCGATAGATCGGTGCGCGGCTTGGAGAATCCAGTAGAATAGAGGAAACATTTCCCAGGGGAAAAGCAAGCAGGGGAAAAACAAGCAGAAGAAAGAGAACCAATGGCAGTTCCTGTATCTCAGATGTGGACGGTGGCTTCTTACGTCCTGCGCCAGAAGCTGGCGGGGCGCGAGCGGTATCCGCTCGTGCTCATGCTGGAGCCGCTGTTTCGCTGCAACCTGGCTTGCGCGGGTTGCGGCAAGATTCAGTATCCGGCGCACATTTTGAAGACCGACCTTTCGGTGGAAGACTGCATGAAGGCGGTCGACGAGTGCGAAGCGCCGATGGTGTCGATTCCGGGCGGCGAGCCGCTGATGCATCCGCAGATCGACAAGATTGTTGAAGGCCTGGTGGCGCGCAAGAAATATATCTATCTCTGCACCAACGCGCTGCTGCTGAAGGAAAAGCTGCATCTGTTCAAGCCGAGCAAGTATTTGAGCTTTTCGGTACACGTCGACGGGCAGAAAGAACACCACGATTTTTCGGTGTGCCGCGAAGGCGGATACGAACTGGCGCTGGATGGGATCCGGGAGGCGGTTGCGGCGGGCTTTCGCGTGACCACGAATACGACTCTGTTCGATGGCGCGGACCCGAACAGCGTGCGTACATTTTTCGACGAGATGATGGAAGTGGGCGTCGAGAGCATGATGGTCTCGCCGGGATATTCTTATGACAAGGCTCCCGACCAGAAGCATTTTATGGGACGCGCGCGGACGCGGCGGTTGTTTCGCGCCATGTTGTCGAATCGCAAGAAGACGTGGCGGTTTAACCAGTCTCCGCTGTTTCTCGAATATCTGATGGGCAAGCGCAGCTACCAGTGCACGCCGTGGGGAATGCCGACGTACAACATTTTCGGATGGCAGAAGCCGTGCTATCTGCTCCAGGACGGCTACGCCGAGACCTATAAAGAATTGATGGAGACGACCGAGTGGGCGAGCTATGGGACGGAGTCGGGGAATCCGCAGTGCGCGAACTGCATGGTGCATTGCGGGTATGAGCCTTCGTCGGTGGATGACACGTTTGGCTCGCTGCGCGGATTTGTCGATACGGTGAAGGCGACGTTTGCTTTGTATCCCGATAAAGACGCGCTGGCCGATCTGGATCGGGATGTGCGTCCGGTGCATTCGTATAATCCGCTGGTGCAGATAAACGGTCAGATAGAAGCGCAGATAGAGGCGCCTGCGGCCCCGCAGGCGCAGATTGAAGAGAGCCGGGTATGAGCGGGCGCGAACATGGGCACGAACCCACCTTGCCGCATGGCACGGCGGCGGTGGCGGCGTCGGCGCGGCCGAGTGCTAACTTTGGCTCTAACTCCGGTTCTAACTCCAGCTCTAACTCCAGCTCTAACTCTAACGACCAACTTGAAGTCGTTCCCGGATTCGAGCGCGAAAATCTTCAGGGATGGATTCCGCCGCTGGCTACAGAGGCCGACGTGCGCGCGGTCATCGAAAAGGCGTTCGATTATCGCGGCGACGTGACGATCACGCGCAAAGGCGGCGGCGAAGTTACGGGATATCTTTTTGACCGGCGCATTGGGACAACGCTGGTGAACTCCGTGGTGCGGCTGATTGTGGCGAACAGCAATGAGCGGCCGGCTATTTCTTACTCTGAAATTGCGGCGATTGCCTTCACCGGACGCGACACCGCCGCTGGCAAGAGCTACGAAGCCTGGGTGAAGAAGTACTGGGAGAAGCGGGCCGCGGGCGAGAAGAATATTTCGATTGAGCCGGAAGCGCTGGAGTAGGGCGCCTGGGTCGTTTCACGCGCCTTGGGAGAACCCCGCAGCCGGGCGCTCTTCACATTTTATTCAGCGGTGCGCGGAAGAAATGAAGGGATATTGCCGCGCGAAACGCCCCTCGAACTCTTGTCATCGTGAGCACAACCTGGGGTGAAAGCCAGGGGGTTCCCACCCATCGCGCCCCTTGGGATGAGTGGGATTCCACGCCTAGAGGCCGCTGGCACGCAGACGCCGATTGTGGATGGCGAACCCAACCCAGAAGCCCGCGGCCGCCGCCCACGACGCCATGGCCGCGCTGGGAACGTCGCGGATGAGCATCCACTGCATATGTCCGTTGGCAAAGATAAACGAGAAGGGAAACACGGTGAACGCAATCGCCAGTCCGAGGTTCCAACTGCGATGGGCGAGTTCACTGCGGGTGCGGGCCAGGGTTTGTGTTTCGTGGTCTTGCGGTAATGACATGACGTTGCCTCCTGTTAGGGTTGGATTTGTAGAACTCGACTGCAAACGCGCGACTTCCCCGGCCAATTCCGGATCGGCCGCGAGAAACTCTTCGATCAGGGCGCGGGTGTCGGCGCTGGCTTCATCGGCGAGATAGAGAGGGACGAGATCGTGAATGACATTGCGAGAGACGTTCATAGTTAACTCCGCGATTGCCGCGCCTGCTCCAACTTGAGCCGGGCGCGATGGATTTTTGTTTTCACAGCGCCCAGCGACAAACCGAGCGTTACCGCAATTTGGTCGTACGACATCTCTTCCACCGCCGACATCAGAAGCGCCGTGCGGTCCAGTTCCGGAAGCCGCTGCAAATCGGCCATGACGCTTGCCAGCTCGGCGCGTTGCTCCGCGGAAGCATGGGGCGCCTGACGCGGATCGGGGAAATCCTGTTCTTCCCCAGAAAGCGAGGAAAGCCGGCCGCTGCGACGCAACCCCTGGCGGTGGCAATTCCGCGCAATGACCAGCAAATACGCCTTGACGGTGGGCTGCCGGATTTCGCCGGGAGCAGTCCAGGCGCGCACGAATGTCTCGGACACAATGTCTTCGGCCTCGGCGCGATTGCCGGTGAGGTAGAGGGCAAAGCGAAAGAGGTCGTGCGCGTATTTCTGGTAAAGCGCCTGAAATTCGCTCATTGGTCATCGCTCATGGCAGCGTCTACAGAGAATATCCCGCGGGTCAGGAAAAGTTTCAGGCGGAAGGGGATGTTTTTCGGGATGTTGCCGAGAGTTCTTTTACACCTTCTTCAGCAGCGCGATCTGGCCGGCGTGATAGAGCTCGTGCTGCACTATGCCGTGGAGCATGTAGTAAAAGGTGTAGTGGGCGCCCTTTTTGCCGGGGACCTGGTGGAGGAGGGACTTCTCCGGGAATTTCTCGACGGCGGCGACGAGTTCCACGTGAACCTGATGGAGGTGTTCGAGGGTTTTTGTCCACGCGGCGTTGCTGGTATCCGTGACGGGCGGGAAATTCTTTTTGGCGGAAAGCTCCTTCACGGGCACGCCCGTCATGCGGCGGCGGGCGACGCCATCCCAGGCGGCGATGTGGAGTACGAGTTCCCAGATGGAGTGCGCGTTCTTCACGGGATGAGCGGATGCCTGCGCGGCGGTGACGCCTTTGAGAATTTCCAGCAGAGAATCGCCATGCCAAGCCTGGCCGTCGAAGGCGCGGCGAAGCTGATCGGCGATGCGGGTGGGTTCGAGCTTATCTGCTTTGGGCATCCGGATCTCTCCATCTTGAAGTGTACATGAGTACCCGGTATTCAGGTATACTATCTTTGTGATCTCCAGCTTCGGGGATGCGACGACTGCCGATATTTACCACGGGAGCGACAGCAAGGCGGCCCGCAGGATTGGCCGCGAGCTCTGGGGTCGGATGCAGCAAAAACTCGATTTGCTGAACGCCTGCACATCGGTCGAAGACCTGCGGATGCCTCCGGCGAATCGGTTGGAAAAGCTGCGCGGAGACCGGGCTGGCTTTTACAGCGTCCGCGTCAACCAGCGGTACCGAATCGTCTTTAAGTTCGCGAACGGCAACTGTGAAGAGGTTCGCTGCACCGATTCTCACTAAGGGAACTCTGCTTCAGTGCCGGCAGAAAGCATAAACCACAGGGTACACAAAGGTACACGGGGGAAACCGGGACTTAATCAGAGTTTCACCAAGGGGTCACAACCATGCTGCCAGAATTTCGAATCGCAACGCATCCCGGGCAAGTCCTGCTGGCGGAGTTTCTCGAACCGCTGCGGCTGACTCAGGCCGGCCTTGCCCGCGCTCTACATATCCCTCTTAACCGCGTCAACGAGTTGGTGCGCGGCAAGCGCGGAGTCACACCCGAGTCCGCCCTTCTGTTTTCGGAGTACTTCAAGAACTCTCCCGAGTTCTGGATGAACCTGCAAACCGCGCATGATCTGTCGCGCGCGCGTCAGGAAATGCGCGAAGCCGTGCGCAAACGCCCCGGCCGAATCGCTCGCATTAAGGCGCCCGCAAAAGGCCGTCGATCCCAGGGCGCGGACTGAGTGAAGTCAGAAGTAAGAAGTAAGATTGCAGAAGTGAAAGGCAAATTGCAGAGGTCAGAGGTTCGATTGAAGAGGTTAGAAGCCAAGAGGTTCTTACTTCTGCAATCTGACCTCTCACCTCTAACCTCTTTTTACTCCGCGCAGACCGCGATGCCTGCGGCATCGGCCGCTTGGGTGACTGCCGGGCCATCGATCAGCAGACATCGGCCGGCGTCGAGGGCCAGACAGGTCGCCCCGGCGCGGGCCATTGTTGCGATGGTGGTTACGCCTACGACGGGAACGTCGAAGCGCATATCCTGCTTGGGCTTGGCGATCTTGACTACCGTCAGGGAGCGGCTGAGGGTTGAGGCTTTGCCGTCCGCATCCAAGGAGCGCATGAGTTCGCCGGCGCGAGCGATGGCGGCGTCGGTGCCCTCCATGGCCTCGACTGCGACGCAGGCGGCTTCGGCGATCACGACGGTCTGTCCGATGTCGTAGGCGGCCAGTTGGCGGGCGACGGCGCGACCGTATTCGATATTGTTGCGTTCCTCCGCACTTGGAGGACGTTTACTGAGCACGCCTGATTTGGCGAGGAGCGGTTCGAGCAGAGCTGTTGAATTTTCCAACAGTATGCCTTCGTCGGCGAGCACCTTGGCGACGGCGCCGAGGAGGGAATCGGTATTGCGGGTGCCGAGCGAGAGCAGGAGTTTGCCGAGGCGCCAATCCGGCTTGATGGCGGAAAAAATCTGCTTGTGCTTCACCTGCCCGGCCATGACGGCGCGAGTTACGCCGGCGGCTTTGAAGGTGTCGATCAGCTTGGACAGTTCACCGAGAGAGAGCCAGTGCACGGAGGCCGCGCCGCGCGACTCGATCTCCGGCGAGGTTTCTTGCTGGATGGCCGCCACGACGACGTCGTATCCCTGGGCGCGCGCGGCGTCGAGGACAAGGAATGGGAACTTGCCGTTGCCGGCGATCAGGCCGAGTTTTGGAGCGGCAGCCATGCAGAAGATGAGTGTACGAAGATGAGTGTACGCAGATCAGTGTAAACGAGTTGCCGCCGGGGCAGTGCCAGTACACCCCCTTCAAGCCGGTTCACGAATCGGGAACTCTCAGAAAATAAGGGTCATCAGTTTGAAGGGAGAGCCCCCCAGTTATCGTTCTAGAAAATAGGGCAGCGTCCTTTCACGCGGGAAGGAAAGTTCTCGAAGATCCGCGACCACCTCGGTAGCGGGCCCCTTTTACGAGAGCCTTTCGCGACGGCTGGTAGCCAATCCGGCCTGCCCCCTAGTTTTCCGCTGCGTTGGCGCAGCTCCCGCGGAGTGCCCGAACCCGGTCTCCTAACTCAGCGTTCCCCAGTCTCGTGTCCCGGAAGGTCGCGAATCAAGTCGGGGGGTGGGTTCCAGATCGCGCAACGAGGTTCGTCGTGCCAGCAAAATACACAGGTTCTTCGCTAGTCCGCCTTCCCTGTTCGTCTTTCGTAACAGATCTCGTTCCCCGCTTTCGCAAGGTGGGGATCGGAGTACGATTCGCCGCAGGTGCAGCGTCCTTTCACGCGGGAAGGAAAGCTTCTCGAATCTCGCGACCACTTCGGTAGCGGGGCCCCTCTACACGAGAACCTTTCGCGCCGGCCGGTAGCCAATCCGGCCTGCCCCTGGAGCGGGAGGGATGCGGCTGGCATCGCACGCCATCCTGGCGGAACCCGCGCCGGACGCTCGTCTCGCAGTCACCCGATACAGTGACAAAACTCACAGCTTTCTCGCGCGCAAGGGATTAGTGTGTGGGCGTCGACCCTCCCCGGACCTTCTACTCCAGTTGTTGCCAGTGTAAGTGTCAGAACGGGTCGCCCCGGCTCTGTGGAGGAAGCCATGAGGAAAATTGCGGTAGTGCTGGGTCTCTGTACGCTGCTGTTGCCAGTCGCGGCATGGGCGGACGCGATTGACTTCGGCAACAACTTCGGCACCGTCAGCATCACCAGCGCCGGCATCGTGTCGGCTGGCGCGGAGCTTGTCGGCTTCAACGGGATCAGCGCGCCCCGCGGACACTCGTTGGGCTCGGTCAGCTTTTCGACTGGGGCGCTGACGAGCGGCAGCATCTTCGGGGGCGGAACTTTTTCCAGCCAGGGTTCCAGCTTCATCGTGACGGGCGTGGGAAAATACGGGCAGCCCAAGGGGATCATTTTTGACGCGACTTTTGTCGGCCCCATTCACTGGGTACTGGTCAGCCAACCGGGAAAATTCGACTATGTGTTTCGGCTCTCGGGCGTCGTCGAGGGAACGCTCTATACCGGTCGGGTGGTTAGCGGAATCACCCATCAGACCATCACGGTGCATCCGAATCAATGGTCGCAGGATCATCTGGGCAGCCTCGGCGGCGGCAAAACAACGTTCGGAGTGGCGACTCCAGAGCCTGGAACGCTGGGATTATTTGGCGCGGGGTTGATCGTGCTGGCTGGAGCCGCGCGGCGGAAACTGGAGAAACTCTGATTCAATGTCGGCAGGGAGCGTAAACCACAGGGTACACGGTGGTGCACGGGGGAAACCGGGGTTAATTAGAGTTTCCCTAGTGGGCATGAACGAGGACTTCCGAGGAGGCCGGGCTTTGGGCGTGCGATACTGAAATTGATGGCGCTGCCGGATTTCACGCCCAGGGTGGGGAACGATCCCAAGTCGGTGGTGATTCACCTGACGACGGGGACAGGCCTGGAAATTGAGTGGAAGGATGGGCACCGGTCCGTCTACACGTTTCCGTTTTTGCGCGACGCTTGTCCGTGCGCGCTTTGCGAGGACGAGCGCACCAAGGCGAGACGCAAGCCGGGCGAAGCGCCGAAGCTTGCGCCCGGAGCGTTGCCGATGTTCAAGGCGGCAGTGAAAGCGCTGTCGGCGGAAGCGGTCGGCAAGTACGCGGTGAAATTTTCCTGGAACGACAACCACGATCTGGGAATCTACTCGTGGTTTTATCTGCGCGAAGTATGCCCCTGCGCGAAGTGCGTGGCCGGACGCGGACTCCCGGCCTCCATTTAGAACCAGAGTGCTCTTCGAGAAGGTCTCGATGCAGCGTCGGCTGAGAGCATAAACCACAGGGTACACGGGGGTGCAGGGAGAGGCCCCCAAGGAACCTAACCAGAACTTCCCAAGCAGGCTGCGGAAAAAGTATTTTTTCGGGGCAGCATTCCCGCAGCGGCTGGAAGCCGGTATTGATCCCGCGGCAGTGCCGGCACGAGTGGAACTCGTGCCCTTCCCAAAACGGGATTGAGGCGGAATTTTTCCGCAAGCTCCTAAGGGGCGGATGGCGCTTGCGCGGACTGTTGCTGCTTGAGTTGGGCCTGGGACTGGGCGATTTGCTCTTCCGATAACTGAAGCTGACCTTCGAGGACCAGAGTTAACTGGTTGGGGCCGGAAGTCTGGAATTCCACTTTCTGCAAGACAGCGGACTGCCGGGCGGCGGGCGGGAGAATGGTGTTGAGGTCGGCGGTCTTTTGCAGAGCGGTGAGGAGAGCGGCGGCTACTTGATCGCGGAAAGCGACGCCCAGGTCGCCGGTGCGGAGCGCATCTCGCAGCGAGCCGTTGGCAGCGACGCGGCCCAGTTCGGAAGCCAGAACCAACCCAGATTTGGGATCGACCGAGGGAGTGAGCTTGATCTCGATCTCGGCATCGCCGTCGAACACTTCCATGGCGTTTTGGCCAACGGGGCAGACCCAGCGCTCGTAGTGGACGTTCGCGGCCACGAGACTGGCGGGGACGAGAGGAGTGAGGGTGGCTTGCTGAACCTCAAGGCGCTCGCCGCAACGGGGAGTGCGCGGCAGTTGGGAGCGAAGGACGGCGACGATGTTTTGCTGGAGGTCGTCGAGATCGGCAGTGAGACTGAGGCTCAGCGGGTTGTGGACGTTTGCGGCGGGCGCGCCCGAGGAAATGCCGGACGAAGTATGCGAAACGACGCCTGAAACGGGGATGGAGATGGTCTGGCCCGCGGCTTTGATGGTGTCGATTACGCGGGGAAGGTTGAAGACGAGTTCCTGGCCATTGGTGGGAAGGAGGATGCTCATTTCCTTGCCCAGCGAGAGGTGCTCGGCCTGGAAGCTGGCCAGGGTTTTCTCGAGCGCGGCGGCGTCGGCAAGTTGCTCGCTTTCCGGTTTCGCGGCATGGGCTGCTTGATCGAAGTTCCTGGCTTGTTTGTCGAGGTCGGAATCGGCTTTTGCCAGTTTCTTCGTGAGGTCTTTCAAACCGGATTCTTGCGCGGGAGAGAACGAGGCCAGGAATTTCTGGTTGCCGGCGCGAGCCTTTTCGAGGGCTTGATTGACGGCGGTTGCGCGCTCGGAGAGGGCGGAAGAAGCAGGCGCTTTCGGCAGAGATTCGCGAAAGGCTTGCAGTTGATCGGCGGCTTCCTGGAGGGATTGCGCGATCTTGACGAAGGCGGCGCGCTGATCGGCGGTGGCTTGGAGGGCCAGGATGCGATGGAAGTCCTTGAGATCGTCTTTTTCGCTGACTCCCGAAGGACGGCCGCCGCCGGCGCCGGGGTGTGACGCGTTGATTCCACCGCCACCGCCGCCGTGCTGGGCCAGGGTGAGGGTGGGAGCGACGAACAGGGCGAAGGCGAGCGCGACGATGCGCGGCGAAGGAAATTGGGTTTTACGGTAAAGCATAGGACAGTCCGGTAGGGATATTGTACGGGTGAAAGGGCGTCGTGTGGAGGAGGTCAGAGGCGGATTGCAGAGGTCAGAGGTCAGATTGCAGAGGTAAAAACCTATCCACCTGAGGGTTCTAACCTCTGAAATCTGACCTCTGACCTCTGCAATGACCTCTGCAATCTGACCTCTGACCTCTGACCTTGCGTCTAGCCTGCCCCTACGTGGGCAATTACCCAGGTACTCACCCCGGGTGGGGGAAAAATGCGACAATGGGAATGGCGGTCGCAGCTCCACAATTTACGTAACTTTACGAAGGATTGCGCGTAGCCTTTTGCAACATAGTAGGCAATGGGTACGCAACCCTGGGGCTTGGTTGCGGCTCTAAGCTGATAGTTTCTGCCTGATGCCAGTCACCCAAATTCCGTCTCGCGATCCGCAGTCCCCAGCCTCCGATGCGCCGGAGCAGCGCGGTCTGTTTGACGCGCAGCATTGGGAGACGGCGTACCGGGGGTTCAATCCCGATGACGTTCCGCATCTTCTGATCCAGTTGCAGGACGATCTTTCGCGTTCGCGGAAGCGGGAAGCGCTGTGGCTGTCGGTGATCCTGCACTTGCTGGTGGTGATTCTTTTGTGGAACAGCGAGAAACTGATGGCGCTGTGGCCGCACCGGGGAGTGGATCTGGCGATTCGGGCGGATGCGGACCGGTCGAAGGACGCGACGTTTTTGGCGCTGCCGCCGGATGAACAGAAACTGACGCGGCGTCCGGAGGCGAAGATTCTTTCGGACAAGGACCGGATCGCAACCAGCAAAGCGCCGCAGATCAATCGGGAAGACTTGAAGAAGCTGCTGCAGAGCCCGCATCCGGGAGCAGCGGGGACGAACGTGCAGGCGCCGCCGGCGCAGGGGCAAACGCCGCAGGTGGCGCAGAATCCGGCGCCGCAAGCGCCGCAGGAAAATCCGCAGGGATTTGCGCCGCCGCAACCGAGCGACCAGACGGCGCGATTGCAGACGACGCCGCAGAACCGGCCGATGCCGGATTTCAAGACTCCGATGACGGCGGGGTCGGCGATCGAACAAGCGGAGCGGGCAGCGGCGGCGAACCGCGGGTACTCCGGGAGCGGACAAGCGGGCGACGGCGGGTTGACGCGGGGGCGGAATGGGGCGGCGGCGGGGCTTGCGCCGGCGGAAATTCTTACCGACACGATGGGTGTGGATTTCGGGCCTTACATCACGAGGATATTGCAGGTCATCAAGCAGAACTGGATTATAGGGCTGCCGCCGTCGGCGTATCCGCCGATATGGAAAGCCGGGAAAGATTCGATCGACTTTACGATCCTCAAGAACGGGCAGGTCACGGGGATGGTATGGCACAGCGGCTCGGGCGATGTGGCGCTGGACCGGGCGGCGTGGGGAAGCATCACGGGGTCAAACCCGCTGCCGGCGCTGCCAAAAGAATTTCCTGGGCCGAACCTTGGACTGCGGCTGAATTTTTATTTGAATATGCAAATCAGCGATGTGAAGTAAAACCAGGTCAGAGGTTAGAGGTCAGATTGAAGAGGTAAAAGCTAGGTCAGAAGTTAGAGGTCAGATTGCAGAGGTAAAAGCTAGGTCAGAAGTTAGAGGTTAGATTGCAGAGGTTAGAACCCTCACGTGGATAGGTTTTTACTTCTGCAATCTGACCTCTCACTTCTGACCTCTCACTTCTGACCTCTGACTTCTGACCTAGCTTACTTCACGTACTTGGGCTCCTCGCCACTCGACCAGGGGTTGTAGGTGGCTACGAAGTGGACGCGCTCGGGGCGGGTGGGGTGGTCGAAGAACCAGATTTTGACGAATTCGCTGGGGTCGGGATCGGATAGATTTTTCTCGCCGCTTTTCTGGAAGTAGTGGGCGGCGACCTGGTTGGGATTGTCGACGATTCCGTGGATGACTTCGAGGCCGTAGCGATCGGCTTCGTGCTCGAAGTGGCGGCTGACTCCGTTGAAAACCGGCGTGGCAAGAAATGCGAGCAGGGTGATCACGAAGAGCAGGACCGGGAGCGAGGCCCAATCCTGCAAGTCGCGAATTCCCCACTGCGCGCCCCATCGCGCGAGCATGCCGTTGGACAAGCGGTAGCCCAGATACAACAAGAACAAAAGAATGGCGGAGATAATGGCCATTTCCTTGGGGATGTGGAGCAGGACGTAGTGGCCCATTTCGTGTCCGAAGACGAAGAGGGTTTCGGGGACGGTGGCTTTGGCGATGGTGTTGTCCCAGACGACGACGCGTTTGGACGCGCCGAAGCCGGTGACATAGGCGTTGAGGCCGGTGGTTTTCGAACTGGCGTTCATGACGAACATGCGGTCGGCGGGGATTTCCATGCCGCCGCGATGGACGACTTTTTGTATCTCCGAGACGAGGACGGGCTGCGCGCCAGCGAGCGGCTTGAAAGTGTAGAAGAGGGGATCGACGACGATGGGCTGGAGGAAGAACATCAGCAACACGATGGGAATGGAAGCGAGCCAGAAGTAGAACCACCAGCGGCGCGGGCTGCGGCGAATGACGCCGTAGAGAATGCCGACGAGCAGGGTGCCGACGATCAGCATGATGGCTTGGCCCAGAATCCAGTCCCGAGTCCACGCTCCCCAGGTTTGGACGGAGAGGCCGTAGGCGCGTTGCAGGGATTCGTCCCAGATGTCGGAGGGGATGCCGAGGACGGCGATGGTGAACAGGATGAGCGGCGCGAAGATGATGCGCTGGACGAAGCGGCTGGACGAGGCGCGTTCGGCGAGGTTGCGGAATGCGGGCGCGACGCGCCAGCGCAGGATGACGAGCAGGATGAGGAATCCGTAGAACGCGCCGATGAAAACGTGGCGATAGTGGGAGTTGGAATAGGCCTTGGCGCGGGCGTATTCGGCGGGAGGGGGCGCGTATTCGACGATGGGAGCACCTGCGGCTACCGGGGTTGTTGCGACGACCGCCGGAGAACTGGAGTCAGAGGCTGGGCTGGATTGCGCGTGCAGAGTTGCGAGGGTTGCAGCAAAGAGCAGAAACAGCGCAAGGACGGCAATTCGATTTGTCATAGCTGGCTCCTCGGGACACTTTGGTTCAGTGTCGGCAGAAAGCTTAGACCACAGGGTACACGGGGGTGCACGGGGGAACCCAGGGACTTAATCGGAGTTCCCCTAGATGCAGCTACGATGGCACGAAACCAATGGTTCCGACCCGATGGAGAACGATTATTGCAGAAATGGGGCTGGCGGTGCGGCTCCACGCTACTTCTTCAGGTCCGCCGTCCAGTTGAGGACCAGGGTTAACGGGGCCGGAGTCTCTTCGGTGGTGACGATGTTTGGAAACTCTGATTCAGTGTCGGCAGAAAGCTTAGACCACAGGGTGCCCTTCGGCTGCGCTCAGGGCAGGCTCCGGGGTGCACGGGGGGAACCAAGACACGAATAGGGTCACCATTACGAAAGAAAGCTCTTCAGGTGCGCGAATGGGCCGAATTCGCTACCATAGAGAGACATTTGCGGTTCGATGTGCATCCAAAATAAGACTATGAGGATTGAACGAATGTTGTCTCGGGTGGTTTTGTCGTCGTTGGTTTTAACGGGGCTGGTGGTGGCTTGTCTGGCGGTGGTTTGTGTGCCGGCTTTGGCGGAGGATACGCCGGAGGCGCTGCGTCCGCCGAAGGGGGCGGCGATGGCGATCGTGGTTTTTGAGGACTTGCAGTGTCCGCGATGCGGCAATGTCGCGCCGCTGCTGGCGGCGGCCTCGCGGACCTATAAGATTCCGCTGGTGCAGCACGATTTTCCGCTGCCGATGCATAACTGGTCGTTCGACGCGGCGGTGATTGCCCGGTACTTCGATACGCATTCGAAGGAGATCGGGGACGAGTTTCGAGCGAATGTGTTTGCGCACCAGATGGAGATCAATCCGCAGAATTTGCGGGGATTTGCCGAGAAGTTTGCCTCGGATCACAAGCTGGGGCTGCCGTTTGTGGTAGATCCGGACAGCAAACTGGCGGGGCTGGTGCGGGCGGATAAGGATGTGGCTGTGAATCTGCACCTGACGCACACGCCGACGATTTATTTGGTCAGCAGCAAAGCGAGCGGCAAGCCTTACGTCGAGGTGACGGACACGAATCAGCTGTATGTGATGATTGACGCGATGAAGAAAGAGTAGGTCAGAGGTCAGAGGTTCGATTGCAGAGGTGAAGGGCGATTGCAGAGGTGAAGGGCGATTGCAGAGGTGAAGGGCGATTGCAGAGGTCAGAGGTTAGATTGCAGAGGTGAAAACCCTAGGGCAAAGGTTCGAGGTTAGATTGCAGAGGTGAAACC
>Ga0302201_10001052_pt1 | contig 24264 bp, 25 predicted proteins | sample II_Bog_N3_2_FD_194586 | JGI IMG/M metagenome (GOLD analysis project Ga0302201, IMG submission 194586) | Peat permafrost microbial communities from Stordalen Mire near Abisko, Sweden - II_Bog_N3_2 | ecosystem: Environmental > Terrestrial > Soil > Wetlands > Peat | place: Sweden: Abisko... | reverse complement strand
GTTCAGCGTGTGCGGCGAGGAGGTCGTCAATCCGCCAAAAGCCGACTGGCCACCCCTGTGGCGATATGTGTTGGAGGAGAACGCGCCTGGCGGTGATGATGGGGCTGTTATAGCCGAAGCGGGTGGCGATGCAATCACCTATCGGCGAATTCCTGAGAACGTGCGCATTGGCTACTGCTATGCGCCTCTCCCACTAGACAGTGAGAGGAGGCACCGATTGCTGGCAGAGATGCTTGGCGAGAATGAAAAGGAAATGCTCTGGCAACCGCGTAAGCAAATTCCAATCCCGTGGAAGAGTGGAGAGCAGGTCAAGCAGGACTTGAGCAGGGTTGTTGGCACGGAAGAGGGAGCGCTTCGCGCCACTGTAAGCGAGTTCTACACAAAAGGACTGCTGACCCGGAGCCAGTTGGATACCATTCGGCCAAAATTGTATGTGTTTGTGTTCGACGACCGGCAGAAGATTGAAACGCCTAACCTGCCGTTGCCGCAACTCGCGTTCCAGGATTCGCGAACATTCTTCAGAGTCACCCCCTAGACTCGGCTGGGCGTCCAGCTGAGCCGGGGATTTATCTGAATTATCCGAAGGACTAAGCGGACGTTCCCGATGCGGCTATTGACCGTGTTCCCCCCTCGCTATTGCTTTCGTAGATTCCCACAGTCACATCCAGCGTAGATACGAAAGGAAAAATGAGTTACTCCACGATTAAGATGGAGTAACCGTTAAGGAGTGCTATTGATGGCTGCTTTCGCCGAGATGCCCGCTGTCTTTCAGGAGGAGAATCTGACCGCCGAGGACTCCGTCCATCTCACACCCGATGAGAAGGCGGAGTGCGAGACCTTCCTTCGTTCCGTCATTGAGAGCGGAGATTACCAGCAAATCATGAAAGGAACGCTGGCGGGTTCATTCAAGCGCGGTGTCATCTCCGCATGCATGATGGGTCGGGCTCGGCGATTCCTGCTTCAGGCGGCATCCCGTACTGCGGACGAATCCTTTGGACGAGGGAATCATGAGTGGGATGTAAATGAGCCCGATTTGGCGGAACTGGCCTATCTCGCGGCAGAGAAAGCATGCGACATTTTCCCCATCTCCATCAACTTCTACGACTTCGGCTGCCTTCTGCAGGAGCAGGGAAGAAATGGAAAAGCCAGGGTCGCATTCAAGGAATTTCTGCGGCGAGCCAACGTGAAAGAGATTGATCCGATTGCACGCGCCGCTGTCAGCAGACGCGATATAGCCGGCGCAATCGAGCATGCGCGTCAGGCGATGTAACCACCGGTCTCCGCCTCAGATTCTGAAACCGCTACGAGGTGTTCCAGCTTTCAATCAAATCCAGACAGACCTTCTCATCGGCCTCATGAGCATCCGCTCAGAGGCCATTCGCTTTGTTGGGGTTGTTCAGCGTGGGCCGGAGGCTTGAGCTCAAACGGTCTGAGAGGGTTTCGCGCTGAAGATAGCCGCGCCGAGACAAGCCGCAATGAGTATCTCAGCAACCACCGGCCCGAAAAAGAAGTACGCATTCGAGTTAACTGCAAGCACAGCGTAGGCAATCAGAAACGTAATCAGGATCGGCCTTAGCCGCCGCCCGTCCGTTTTTGCAAGGGAACCGAGTTGCCAGAAAAGAACAGCCTCGGCCGTCAGGCAAATAGTGACTGTGAGCCCTAGCCCACGATAGAAATCCCAATAGCTCCGCATATGTCCTATGACCAGGAACTGGTTCGCTTTCATGGCCGCTGCTGCGACGGATGCGGGGCCCGGACCAACCGATCCGAAGACCCCGCCGACAGTGTGCAGCACCGCATGTATGAAGGTAAGAACCGCTGCGATGCGAAGAAATACGACCGTCTTCGTCACGGCTTCTCTCCTTCCACGGTCTTGGCAAACAGCGCCAGAATGCCTGACCATGCGCCGGGTCCGTCAAACAGTGCGCGCAGTTGCTCATAACCCTCGCCATGGCGCTCCAGCTTGCTGTGCTCCAGCTCCACCAGCGTGATTCCTGGTGCCTCTGCCGTGAATCGAATCTGAACCTCGCTGGCCTTTGCTATGTCTGGGTCGCATACCCACTCCGGTGAATCGTGGCCCGGTCCCACATGCCATGAAAACGTCACTAGATGCGGCGGATCCCAAGCAAGAACAGTGCCCCAGTCTGCATGTTTGCCTTCGACGTCTCTCTCGTACCATCTGCCACCGACCCGCGGCTCTACAAAGATTGCCTCGAAGGGAGTCTTTCCAATGTGATGGGTTGCGGGCCACCATGTCTCCATCTGTTCCACGAAGACTGAGAAGGCGCGCTCGATGGGCGCATTCACGCGCACGCTCTTACTGACGACGGCTTCTTCTGCGATTTTTGTCATGACTTTCTCCATCGGGGATTTTTTCTACGACAGCTTGAAATGAATTCATGGCCTGTTCCCAAACCTTGTCAAAGTGAGCACGCAGCCGGGCAACACCTTCAGGATTCAGTTGGTAGAGGCGACGGGTTCCAGCCTTCGAATCTGTCACCAGGCCCGCGTCCTTCAGTACGCGCAAGTGCTGCGAGACTGCCGGCCGGCTTACGGGAAGCGTTTTGGCAAGTTCGTTTACGGCAATCGGACCCCCCGACAGCTTTTGAAAAATGGCCATGCGGGTGGAATCCCCAAGGGCATCGAGTCCGGCTTGTAGGTAAGTGTCCACTAACGGTAAGTTAGCACGCACATATAATTCGCTGTCAAGATAAAAATCTCACCGGTCAGATTTTCGATGAATCGACCCGCGGGAATCCCGAATCGGAGGTATGTGAGGCGTGGATAACCGAGCATGGCCCCACCTTTGCGGTAAACTTGGACCCGATGCGAGTTTTTGGAATCGATTGCGGCACTGAGATCACGGGGTTTGGTGTCGTCGAGACTTGTGACACCGGTCGCGAGCCCCGATTGGTGATGAATGCAATGGGCGCAATTCGGCTTCCGAAGACCAAATCCACGGCCGAGCGGCTCGAACAGGTATTCCGAGAGTTGACTGCGGCGTTGGAGCGATGGGAACCTGACACAGTGGCAATCGAAGAGGTTTTCTACTCAGTGAACGCCAAGTCTGCCCTCAAATTGGGACAGGTGCGAGGTGTGGCGCTTCTGGCTGCTGCCTGCCGCAAACTGCCGGTGGCCGAGTACGCTCCCCTCAAGATCAAGTCAAGCGTAGTTGGCTACGGAATGGCAAAAAAAGAGCAGGTACAGTTTATGGTGGCTCGTCTGCTGCAACTTGATTCTGTGCCGGAACCGGCAGACGCCGCGGATGCTCTGGCCATTGCCATCTGCCACATCCACACCGCGCAAACCTTGGCGCTTCAGGGAGTTTCACGATGAAGTGGGCGTGGCTTTTGGCGGCTGTGCCCGCGCTGGTGCTTTCGGCGCCTGCCCAGGTCGCAAATACGAATGGACCAGTCATCCAGGTTGAATTCTCAAATCCTGACCTCTCGCCGTCCCATTGGACATTGATCATCCATCCGGATGGAAATGGGCATTTTCAATCGGAGCGGAATACCGCGCCGGCCGCCCGGGCACAGGGAATCGATGTTCCAAGCGTGAACCGCGATGTTCAACTGAGCGCCGAGTTCGCAGGACGCGTCTTTCAGATGGCGCAAACTCACAAGTTCTTCCAAATAGAATGCGAAAGCCATATGAAGGTGGCCTTCCAGGGAATGAAACAGCTAAGCTATCGCGGCCCCGACGGGACTGGAAGCTGCCAATTCAATTTTTCGCGGGACAAGGAGATTCAGGCATTGGGCGAGTCGCTGGTAGCTGTGGCCGAGACGATTGTGGAGGGCGCCCGCCTGGAGACACTTTTACAGCACGATCCGCTGGGCCTGGACCATGAAACGGAGTACCTGGTGGAGGCCGCAGGCGATGGGCGTGTGCAGCAGATTGGCGCAATTCGCGGGATTCTGGAGCGCCTTGCCGACGATGATGCAGTGATGGAGCGGGTGAGAAAACGAGCCCGGATGTTGCTGGCGCGGTCGGAGGGGTAGCCGGGAGCGGCAGATGGCAGGCAAGATTTTGAAGTAACTTTACCGCGAGCCGGCTGTCCTATGTATGTAGGTTTCCATGGCCGCGAGTGTAATTCTCGTCCAGGTTGGGCCACGGGGAGGCAGCGCACCATGAAGAACAAAATGTTGAAAACGGGCAGGCTGAAGGCGAGTGTGCTGGCAGTCTTGGGGCTGGTACTTTGCGCTGCTCCGTTCGCAGAGAGTGTGTGGGCTGACGATGCGGCCCCTGCTGCACGCGCAGTAAGACTGAGCAGCGTTGAAGGCCAGGTGCAGCTTTCCCAGGGACAGGAATTGCTTGCCAATCCTGCGGTCGAGAACACTCCTTTGTTTGAGGGCTCGCTGCTGACGACCGGCGACGATGGACGCGCTGAAATTCAGTTTGAAGATGGCAGTGTGGTGCGGCTTTCGCCCAACAGTACCGTCACGCTGGCCGTGCTCCGCGGACAAGGAAGTAGCGCGGAAGCCGAGGTTGCCCTCGAGTCCGGACTTGCCTACTTCGAGTTGCAGGGCGCCGGCCTGGCGGGCACAATCAGCGTAAAGTTTGCCGACGCCGCGGTAACTGCCAGCGGTGTCACCGTACTTCGTGTCAACCTGGATCATGCGCCGGGCGAGCTGGCTGTTTTCTCGGGCAATGCTCATCTTGAACGCGGCAATGCTTTGTCGCTGGATCTCCATGGCGGAGAAAGCGTGGCCCTGAACGGAGACGACGCCTCGCACTATAACCTGGCAGAATCCATTCAACCGGACTCCTGGGATACGTGGAACTCTGACCGTGACGAATCGTTGAGTGCTCAGAGCGCGGCCAAGACTGGAGCAACCAAGGATTTTCCAGATGCAGGTAACCCCGCGTGGAGCGATCTGGACGCCAACGGAAGCTGGTACAACGTCCCGGACCAGGGGTATATCTGGTCACCGAACGACGCAGCCAGCGAGGGTTTTGACCCGTATGGGAACGGGAACTGGATGTGGACACCCGGATATGGCTACATCTGGGTATCAGGTTATGCGTGGGGCTATACGCCGTTCCAGTGCGGGATGTGGAACTACTACGATGCCTTTGGATGGGGTTGGGTGCCGGGCAGGAATGGATGCCACCCCTGGTGGGACGGTGGTGGCTACGGAGTGAACCTGGGAATATTCCCGGTCCGATACCATTTCCCAATTCGTCCGGCTCGGCCACTGCCGCGGCCTCCCGGCGGAGGTCCTCGACGGCCGTTCCCGATGGTTCCGGTCAACCGGCATGGTACGGGGGACGGACCAGCGCTTCCCGCGCGCGACAGAACCAGTGTGGTTTCAATTGGCGGCTATACTGTGCAGGCTTTGCGTCCCGTGAGCCCACGGCCCCAATACGACCATTCAGCTTCTCCCGTTAATGTTGGCCGCTATCCAAATGGGACTACGGTCCACGGTGTTGGATCAAGCTCCGGCGGAGGATTCTTGCTGCCAGCGCCCCCTCCTTCTCCCGGACACACAGCCGCGCCTGCAGCCGGTCACCCCTCTCCTGGGAGCGCTCCCGTCAGCCATGCACCAAGTGGCGGCGGAGGTGGAGGTGGTCATGCTGCCCCGAGCGGCGGCGGTGGCGGTGGTGGCCATGCATCCAGCGGAGGTGGTGGTGGTAGCACCGGGAGCGGCCACCACTAGAGCGTGAACATGCGCGGTTCCGGGATATTTCGCGGCACGGCTTTCGTGCGCAGATTATTTGCTCGGAAGGGCGCATCATGATTGCAGGGATCAGACCAAGGCAGTCATGATGTGTCCTTTCGCTCTCTTCATGAGCTGGTTTCCGGTCAAACTTGTCACGGGTTTAACCGGTCCGAAATTAAATACCCCACCCCCCCCCGGCAAAATGAGCCTATTTATTCGCTTTAGATTCGCCTGGATAATCCCTTCAAGGATCATCGAATCATATGTTTATGAGCTATCGCTCGCGGGGGAACCTGTAATGCAGGTGGTAAAAAAGCCGCGAAATTGGGCACGTTTTTGGACAAAAACAGCCCTTTTTCGAGGATTTTCGATGAAAAACATCGGAGTTTTTTTAGTTCTCTCGCCGCAGAAGCCGTCGTGATGAATTCAAGGAAATCAGATACTGCGAACTCGAGTTATGTCGCCGAAATTCCAACCTGAGCGAAGCCAGATTTATCCAAACAAAGAAAAGGCCGCTCGGAATGATTCCGAGCGGCCTTTTCGTATGAAAGAGAAACGCTGTTTAGCGTCTCGCACGATTGTGCTTGTTCCGATAGATGGCGCGTGACGTCCGGTTGAGGCGGCGATTGAGCACTACGCGATCAGCGCGGTTGAGATGACCGCGATGGGCGGCGCGCATATGTCTCTCCTGGCGGCCGATGGATACTTCGCGGCGTTCCAGGTGACGAGTTTCGCGCCTGGTGAGTTGTCCACTCCTCACGCCCTGTGCGATGCGATGCTGCTGAAACGCACGGCGCTGGTTGATGGTGGCCGCATGGCGTGGCGCAGAAACCGGGGCATTCTGGGCGAGGCCGAAGGTGGAGCAAAGTGCGAGAAGTCCGACGCCAAACAGAGAGGCTTTCATGGTGTATCTCCTTGCGAGGCGGCGGTTTGTAGTTGCTAAGTGCCGATCCGCGCTCACATGATTGAAGACACAAGTTAGTCAGAAGTGTTGCGCCCGCACTTAGTCGTCTCCATCGAAGGTTGTAAGTGCGGGTGGGGCTCACTTAGAAGATACGGATTGAAGAGCGTGCCACAAAGAAGCCAATGCATCCACGGAAAGTCCCTCAGCGCGCGCCTGTGGATCGATCTCGGCGCGGGCCAGCGCTGCAGTTACCTCGGCAGCGGGGATTTGTGCCGCGCGCAGATTGTTGGCCAGCGTCTTGCGTTTCTGCGCAAAGACCGTGCGCACGAAAGGAAGAAAGCGCAACTCATCCAGCGCTAACTCCTCGAAGCGCGGAGCGAAGCGCCAACGGAAGACGGTGGAGTGGACATCGGGTGGCGGCGAGAAGGATTCAGGCGGGAGCGTGAAGAGCTTCTCTGCCGGTCCATACATCTGCACAGTCACGGAGAGCAGCCCGTAATCGCGCGTGCCGGGTTTCGCGGTAACGCGGTCGGCTACCTCACGCTGGACCATCAGGATGGCGCGATCAAGCGAGGCATGGCTCGCGGCGAGCTTCAGCAGGATCTGCGATGTGATGTAGTAGGGAAGATTTCCCACGACCGGCAATTGTTGCCCTGCGACCGCAGAGGCCGCGGCAAAGTCGAACCGGAGCACATCCTGCTGGATGACAGAGACATTGGCCTTTCCGCCGGGTGGAAACTCGGTCCGCAAATGAGCTGCCAATGCGGGATCAAGTTCAACAGCGATAACATGGGCGGCGCGCGCAGCAAGGGCTCCGGTGATGGCCCCGGCTCCAGGGCCGATTTCGATTACGGTCCGTCCCGTCAAATCGCCAAGCGACGCAGCAATGCGCTCAACGGCCTGCGTGTCGTTGAGGAAGTTCTGTCCGAGCCTGGGTTTGGAAGGCATTGGCTGCTTTGATGGTAGATGAACGGGGAGGGTCGGACTGGAGATGCAGAGAAGAATGCGCCCTGAGGGTCAGGTCCGCAATTTGGCTCGAACGCGAAAACGCGGCCAACTCCAAAGCGGCGCAACGCTGCTAATGAGCCGGCCGCGAGTTCACGCGGTTCCAGACCGATCATGGTCGGAGGGATGTGGCTTTACGCAGAGTCAGGCTGAACGAACAAAACGGCAGATTCAGCCTGAATGTCGAGCTAGTCGCGCTTGATCAACAGGCCGAACAGCGCACCGGCAGTGACGCCCGCTGCAAAGGTGGCAATCACAGTAAGCACCAGGTGCCGTTGCATGCGGCCTTGGGTGTCGTTCAGGAATTCCTCAGCGGCATCGCCGCTCTGTTTTACGGCGCGCCGCGCGTGTCCGATTCCTTCTTCGAACATGTCGGCGCCTTGTTTCACAGCGCGTTTTGCCACTCCCACGCCGTCTTCAATCGCATCGCCAATTGCGGTGCTGGCACGCGAAGCTTTACGGGCTGCTTCGGAGATCTGTTCTGCGGTTTTATCCACTACGGTCTGTGACATGATTTCCTCCGGGTTCCTTTGAATGCTGTTTTTAATTGCAAATCCTTTGATTGCCCATCGCCTGGTGAATAGGTTTTCAGGGCTCTTCCCTCGGCGATGTTCTTCCTCATTGCTCATCAGTTCCGGCTCGTGAAGTTGGTACGTGCACCGCACCTGCGAATGAACAGTATCCGCCTTCATCGTTTCCATTGGATGTCTAGAATTGACCGGTGGTTGGAAGGGATCTTCGTCGCGACCTTCTGAAGCAGTGCCAACGGGACGCTCTAATCGACGGTGAGAACGATTTTCCCGAAATGGCCACCCTTTTCCATAAGGGTGAGTGCTTCACGCGTCTGTGACCAGGGAAAGGCCCCATAAACCGGACGGAGGGAGCTTAGGGAGATGGCTTTGTTGAACGCAATGAAGTCGCTGCGGGAGCCAACATAGATGCCTTGCATGTGAACCTGCTTGTGGAGAACCGATGAAATCGGAAACGGCTTAGGGTCAGACAGCTCCGAGAGCACGCCGACCTGAGCAATCACTCCGCCTACGCGCAGCGAGCGCAGGGATCGAGCAATGGTTCCAGCTCCGCCCACTTCGACGATGAGGTCCACGCCTTCCCCATCGGTTTCGTTCATTGCCCAGCGATCCCATTCGGGCTCGTCGGTGTAGTTAAGCCCGGCATCGAGACCAAGTTTGTAGGCAATCTCCAGTTTTTCGAAGCTGGAGGAAATGCCAAGGGTTCGCGCGCCGCGGATGCGGGCAAGTTGCAGCGCAAAGATCGAGACGCCGCCGGTTCCCTGGATCAGCACCGTGTCACCAGGGCGAATATTGCCGGCTGCCAGCGCGTTCCAGGCCGTTACACCGGCGCAAGGAAGGGTGGCCGCCTCCTCGAAGGAGAGGTAGTCAGGAATTGCGACGAGGCCACTCTGCTTCAAGATCACATAGTCGGCCAACATGCCGTCGACATCCCCCCCAAGGGCACCGCGGGACTTGACGGAAGTTGGAGGCCCATCCAGCCAATTCTGCATGAAGATGGCTGCCACTCGGTCGCCGGCTTTCCATGCTGTTACCCCCTCCCCCACGGCCTCCACCTGGCCTGCGCCATCGGAGCAGGGAATACGCGGGAATTTCAATTTTGGGTTGTACCGGCCGGTCACCATCAACAAATCGCGATAGTTTAAAGAAACTGCCCGCACTCTTACCAGCACCTCTCCGGGGCCGGGCTGGGGCGTTGGCCGCTCCACAAACTCCAAAGAATCAACGCCGAAGGACGAAATTTGCCAGGCCTGCATTTGAAGATCCTCCCGCCTTTGCGGTTACTTAATCCCACATCTAATGATGCAACACGGGGAAACACTCGTAGAATGAAGATATGGCTCGTGGTTGGGAAAGTAAATCCGTGGAGGAGCAGATGGCGAACGCACTGCAGCAACGGGAGGTAGATCCCGGCTTCGTGAGCGAAGATGCTCGACGCATAGCGGACAAACACCGCACAGAACGAGAGCGTCAAAAACAGGCTCTGAACTTGCAGAGAGAAAATATTCTCTCGCAAAAGACGTCGAACCCTGCGCGCAGGACTGCCCTCGAGGCCGCCCTGGCCCAGGTGGAATCGCAAATCCAGGCGATAGGTTAAGTTTTCCTGCCCGATAGAATTCTCTCCGGAAGGGGTGGGCTTTGCTGATCACAATTGCTCGCCAAGCAAGATCGCGGTTTTTCGCAGGCAGGCGGGCTCTATGACTCGCGGTGAAAGAGCAGCGAGTTTGCCTGGTTGATTGAGGTCATGGAGATCCGCGCAATGTTCACATGCGCGGGACGGCTTGCAGACCACACGATTGCATCGGCGATATCTTCCGGAGCGAGGGGGGTGACGCCTTTGTAGACCTTGGCGGCCCGCTCTTCATCGCCGCGAAAACGTACCAGGCTGAAGTCGGTCTCAACCATCCCTGGGTCGATGCTTGTGACACGGACTGGGGTTCCCAGCAGGTCCTGGCGAAGGCCATCATTGATGGCCTTTTCGGCGGCTTTGCTGGCGCAGTAAACCGCTCCGTTTGGATAAGTGATTTCGCCGGCGGTTGAGCCCATATTGATGATGTGGCCGTGCCCGCGGACCACCATGCCCGGGACCACGGCGCGCGAGACGTAAAGGAGTCCTTTCACATTGGTGTCAATCATCTCGTCCCAGTCTTCAACCCTGCCCATGTAGAGTTTGTCGAGGCCGCGACTGAGGCCGGCGTTGTTCACCAATACGTCAATCGCCGCCCATTCTTCCGGGAGCGTGTCAATGGCGTTCTGCACGGCTCGATGCTCACGCACGTCCAGATCGATGGAATGGACGGCGGGGGCGCCGCGCTCAAGAGCGAGTGAGGCAACCTCGGCAAGTTTCCCTGCACGCCGTGCCGCCAGCAGAAGCCGCGCTCCCTCAGAGGCAAACGCCAGAGCGGTGGCCGCGCCAATGCCGGAGCTGGCTCCCGTAATGAAGACGATTTTTTCCTTCAGGCTCATGTACCTATCCTAACCAACAGATGAGGGAACTCGAAGTGAGGCCGGGCACAGCTTCACGGACGGTCGGCGGCTCTGAGCAGGTCGGCGAGCGCGTGGACGTCGGCGGGGCTGGTGTCGCTGATGACGACATAGCGCAAACCGGACTCGCCCCATGTCTCCAGGCTGAAGCCTCTGAAGGTGCTTGGAGTCAGGGCCCCGGGCAATCTTGCGGGACTCGGTTGTTCCTGCAGGATGAAGACAGAGATCTGGTGCTTCCGCACCTCAAATAGCAATTGAGCGCCTGGGTTGTTTTGGAAGTAGATGAGTTTGCCCCCCAGCAGTTTGAAGGGTGAATCTTGCAACTCCGGCAAGTTGAAGGTGTAAGGCAGTTTGCCTTGAAACCAGGGCTTCACGGTATGCCGGTCGGTGGAAACCACATCTACGGGATTTGCGCTGGCGAGCGTGTCTATGTGTAAATCGACTAGCTCCGCGATCGCTTGGTTGCGCGCCCCGTCGCGTGTGAAAACGATGACGGAAACTGTAATAAGCAGCAGCGCCAGCGCGGTTGCGAGTCCGGGAATCCATCCAGCACTCCAGATGGTTTTTCGACTCTTCTGCACCGTTTTTTCGAGACGAAGCCGGAACTCGGGAGACGGAATGAATTGTGCTTTTGCGGCGGCGCGTGTTGCTCGTTTCAATTGCAAGCGGGCGAGCGCTTCCGCTGCGCAGGTGGAACAGCTTTGCAAATGATCCTCAATGCCGGCAAGTTGTTCCGGGGTGCAGCATTCATCGACGTAGGCGTCGAGCCAGGCGCGCCAATTCTCGCAGGTCATAGAGAACCGCCCTCCCTTCCGGCTGCGAGCAGAGTGCGCATCGATTTTCTGGCGCGCGACAGACGCGACATGACGGTCCCGATGGGGATGGAGAGCGTTTGCGAAATCTCCTGATAGCTCATCTCTTCGAGATCGCAGAGGAGAATGATCTCACGAAAGTTCACCGGCAACTCCGCGAGGGCGTTCTGGATGGCCTTCTGCTCAACTCGCGCCAGCAGGACCGACTCTGGAGTGTCGTATGTTGCAGGTTCCGCGGGGGCGTCGTCTACGTCGAGGGAGACACTCGCAGCGAGTCCCATCCGCGATGTTAGGAAAGTGTTGCGCAGGATCCTGTAAATCCAGGCGCGGAAGTTCGTACCCTGGTGGAAGGAGGAGAAACCTTTGAGGGCTTTCATGAATGTCTCCTGCACCAGGTCCTCGGCCGCGGCTTGATCCTGAGTGAGCCAGCAGGCGAAGTTGAAGAGCCTCGCGAAGTATGGCATCGCGAGGTCTTCGAAGGATCCGAAATCGCCAGGAGAATCGGGCACGGCACGGACAGTGTACCTCAGGCAGTGAGGGTCCGAATTTCGCAGGCTGTTGAATTGAAATGCCACTTGTCGAGTCTTTGCACGGTTCGCTCCCAATGACGCATAGAGCCGGTCAATGCATAGAACTGGAGCACACTGAATTTATTCCCGGTTGCGCGAGATTATTTTTGAAGGTCGAAATCTGTTGAATGTAGAACTACTGAGGAGCGACCAGTTGATGTGCTATCGCGAACAGTGCGAGTTCGAGGCGCGTGGAGACACCGGTTTTGTCGAAAATGTTCGACAAGTGGCGCTTCACGGTTTCTTCACTCAGAGTGAACTGCTTGGCAATGTCGCGGTTGCTGCAGCCTTCCACGATGCAACCCACAACTTCCAGTTCGCGGGGGGTGAGGCCATAGGTTTTGCGCTGCGGTACCACAGCTTGCTGCATCAGGTCGTGAAGTGCCGAAACCAAGTTGACCACACGCTTGCCGCCGATCCAGTAATCCCCGCCAAAGACGGTGCGGATGGCAGTCTGCAGGTGTCCAGCGAGCGCGTCTTTCAACACGATGCCACGGGCGCCTATGTGCAAAGCCTCGATGATCTGCTGGGTGGTCACGGTGGAAGTCAGGAGCAGGATCTTGACTGTTGGAGTGCCGTTCATGATCGCCCGCATGGCTTCAAGGCCGGGCAGTCGGGGCATTTGCAGGTCGAGGAGGAGAATATCGGGTTCGAGCTCGAGGGTCTCGGTGATTGCTTCGTCGCCGTCGTTCGCTTCGCCGACCACTTCAAAGCCGTCGACTTCCGTGAGCATGTTGCGCACGCCGATACGCACCACTGGATGGTCGTCTGCCAACACGATTCTGATTAGTCGTTCCACTTTCGCGGATAACCTCCCCTGTTGGGCTGAGCCCCGGGACAGTTAACGAGTAAGCGTCGCGAGGGGCTTATGAACGATCATGATCCCCTATGCGGGGAATTCTGTCTCCAGCATACTCTGGAGGGCGAGGGTGGCAGCGCGTAAATCTTTCAGCAGCTGCGCGTTGTTATCCAATTGGTTACCTTTCAACTCGAGCGCGCCATTTTCGAGCAAGGTGCCGATGGCGGCGGCCACGGCAGCGCCGGCCATGGAGCAGCCTCCCTTGATGGCGTGACCGATGCGGCGGATTTCGGCTGTATCTTTCGCGTCGATAGCGGCGTCGATAGCGGCTGTGCGCTTGATGAGGTCTACGACAACGGCGGCGTAAATCTGGCGTACACCGGTCTCCGGCATGAGGGAGCGCAACTGGGCCAAGGTTTCGGCATTGACAACAGGCAAGTCCGGATCGAGTGCAGACCGAGCCGTCTGAGTGGTTTGGTCCGCGCTTTGCTGGAGCAGGCGCGTTAGTGCTTCGGGGGAAAAGGGCTTGAGTAGAAATCCGTCGCAGGCTGCAATCAACTCGGCGGGCGGATTGCTGCCGCTGACCGCATAAACTTCTGCGCTAGAAACAGCGCGGAGTTGCGTGACCAGCGGAATTCCGCTGAGCCCCGGCATCTGTGTGTCCATGAGGACCACATCGGGATGCCAACTGGAGCCTGCCAGGAGCTCAATTGCGGCCTTTCCGCCATCCGCAGTATGGACGGTGTAACCGCTCATGGTCAGCACAGTCGCCATTACTTCGCGACTAACCATGTCGTCGTCGATCAACAGCACTGTAGAGATGTCCGGACTGACACCGAAGTTGACCATGAATCTAGTGTGACACCATCCACGAGGGAGATCGCCGAAATTTGTTTTCAAAAGATGAGCGTGCTGGTTCCAATCAATTTTCGACGACCAGAACCTGAAAGCTGCCGTTGACGGGCGTGGTGCGGAGACTGCCAATGCCGCCCGGTTGCGCGAGGTTCACCCCGAGCATGTCCGTGACCAGATAGACCTCGCCAGAGGCGGGATTTACGGCAAGGGTTCGCGCCCGCTGCCGGGTGGGTAGATTCTGGATTACCGCGTATGTATCGGTAACATCCTGGCGAATTACGGTGAGGCTTCCGTTGGCACCGCCATTGGCGGCGTATATGAGGCCACGGTCTGAATCGAAACCTACCGCATCGGTTCCGGGACCGGTGGGAAGGGTGGTTACAACCTCGCCGGTGAGAGCGTTGACGACCGCCAGTTTCATGTTGCTGCACGCGGCGAACACGCGCTGATGGTGGCTGTCGACGGCGAGGCTGGTGGGGTCTGGACAAGTTCCATCGAGTGAGAACAGGTGCATTTGCACGTTTCCCCCGCGGCTCCAATCGAGGGAAGAACTCTTCGATGTTCCGTCGCGCAACAGGGAGCCGATTGCAACCGCATCGAGGCGGGCAATGGAGTCGCGATTGAGGAGGTTGACGAAGACTTCGCCGCTCCCGCCGGGCTGGGCAAATCCGAGACGGCCGGGCATGAGGATGGTGGAAAGGGACTGGCGAGCCTGCACATCGATGACGGTCATCGAAGTCCGGAGTTCAGTATTGCGGACCGAAGGGCGGGTTGGCGGGGGGACATTGCGACGCGCGTTGGGACGATTCGGAGTTGCCGGGGGTGGGGGATTTGCCGCCACGGGTTCCGCACACATGACGAAGAGCAGCCCGCTTTGGGGTTCGAGTGCGAGCGAGCGAGGGGTTGGGCCGGTGGGGATGGAGGCCACCACCTGGAATGTTCGGCGATCGAATACCTTCACGTCATCGGCTAGTCCATCGCTGATGTACCCGAATTCGCCATTGTCATCGAGGGCGATGGCGTGGGCCTCGCGGAGCCCGGTGACCTGGCCTGCAAGGGCGCCGGTGGCCACATCTACAACCTGGACGACTGTGCCGTGGGCGATGAAAAGTTGGCTCGCTTTGGGATCCATGGTGAGGTAGTCCCAATTGCCGACGCCCCCGATGGTCCAGGTCTTCTTGACGGAAAAGGGACGATCAGGGAGTTGCGTGGGCGCGGGAATCTGCGCTGACAGCGAAGTGCCAGCCAACAGGCAGACGGCCAGGAGTTTCTTCATACCGTGGACTCCCTTGAACTAGATGCGGGAACTGCAAGTATCGCTCGGCGCTCTGGCGAGGTTTGGCGATTGCCGAGAGGCCTAAAGCAGCCGAAATTGCTCGAGAATCGACCCAAAAGCGACGAAAAACAGGCCAAAACAGCCTGAAATACCGGCGTTTTGTTCACTGATGAGATAGTAGGCGGTCCGCTTTCTGGAGGACATCTATTCTTTTTAAACGAGTTAGTTGGATGGAAGGTTGAGCGCGATGGCGTTTTTGGGAGGGGGAGGGGTGGGGTATTTAATTTCTCCGCTGCTATTGTCGGTTTCTGGGAGTGGATCTGCATACGGAGATTGTGCGCTTAGTGGGGATAATACTCGGCAAGGGCAGCCTGTTATTTCCCCACTTGCTCTTTAGTAGAAGCGGCATATACTTATGTATATGCCGTCGTGATATGGATTGAGGCCAACATGCAGCGAACAGCGAAGATCTTTATGAACAACCGGAGCCAGGCGGTGAGGCTGCCGAAGGAGTTTCAATTTTCGACTTCCGAGGTGTTCATTCGCAGGCAGGGCGATGAGGTGATTCTCTCTGCGCGGCCGAAGGACTGGTCTGGGTATTTAGCGTCAGGACCGGTGGCCTCGGATGGATTCATGGAAGGCATTGAAGATCTGCCGTTGCAGGAACGTTCATTTTGATGCCGATTTATATGCTGGACACGGACATCTCTTCGTACATCATGAAGCGGTCGCACGAGACGGTTTTGCGAAAGCTGCAGTCGATTGCGGTGTCCGACGTGTGTATTTCTGCAATTACGAAAGCGGAGCTGGCATACGGGGTTGAGGTGTCGCCGCGGAAGCAGCAAGACCAGACCGCGCTGGATGCGTATCTGCGGCACGTTGCGGTCTTGGATTTTCCTGGCGACGCAGCGGCGGATTATGGGCTGCTACGGGGAGATCTAAGGGTGCGGGGGACGCTGATTGGTGGGAACGACCTTCTGATTGCAGCCCATGCGCGTTGCCTTGGGCTGACTTTGGTGAGCAACAACGCTCGAGAGTTTGGGCGGGTGTTGGGGCTGAAGTTGGAGAATTGGACGGAATAGCCAGCTGCGGTGGGGCATGCACTCGCGGGAGTTCGCACTGTCGTTGTTAATTTCCGACCTGACGCTTTGCGGGAGACGGTATCGCTACGTTCTCGACAAAGGGCAATTTTCGAAGGAGGGTCCGGCGAATTTTGAAGAGTGCTGAACCGGGCGCATGACTGGCGCCGTGTCGCATCGCGTGCCGTTGGTAAACTCGGTACTTTTCCGCGCATGGTTGGGTTTCCGCGAACCGATTCGCTGCATACTGAAAACACAGAGGTCCACAGATGCTGGAACATCAAACCAAAGTTGCCGATAGTGTTTGGCATATCTGCGGGAAATTCTGGCCGTGGCTGAATGCGCATGAAGAAAGCAATTGCGGTAAGTCTTGTTGCCCTGGGATGTTCCTGTTTACTAGCGGATGAACCCAGAGAAGAATTGAAAGTGATTGGGAGTGAGGCGCCGGGAATTCCATACGGATTCCAGGCACCAGGGAGGCCGTCTGTTTCCTGTTTCGGAACCGGATGTGCGCGGCACTATGCGTCGACGGCGACCAATGGCGGGGAAGCAGTGCTGCGGCTGCTGCGTTCCGATGCAAGCATCATAATTGTGCGATGCAAGGCGCCAGTTGAGACGCACAGCCAGCAGCTGGAAACCGGGAGCGGGAATGCAAGCGCACCGCAACCTGCTGCGCAATGCATCATGCCCGATTCCAGTTACGAGATTGCGGCGGAGCTAGGCGAGCGAGAAGTTACACTCACAATGTTCCAGCCGAGGCCGGAAGGCCCGGGCCCGATTACGAGTGAAACCTACATCGTTGTGGGGGTGCTGCGGCCAGCTCCGGGACAACAAAGCGCTACGCCAGTACCTGCAGTGGCTCCGCCGGCGGAAGCGGAGAGCCGATTGCCCCCGCAACCGCAGCTGAAGCTCGATACCATGCCTGCTCCGGCGACAGCTTCGGATCGTAGCGCTGATGCTCAGACGGAAAGACCGAAAAGCCGGCACCAGCGGCGCACGACAGCGGACGACCTGCAGGGCAGTACCGAACTGCTGACATATTTGACCCACGAACTGATGGATCCGAACCGCACCGAGGCGAAGAAGCGTCTTGCAGCGATGGGACCGGTTCACGCCGCGCTGCCGCTCGAGACTCCAGAATCGACAGCACTGCAACAGGAACCGCAGGGGATTACGCCACCGGTCGAGCAAGCTCCTTTGCCGCAGGGACAGGTCGACACGGCGGTGACCGCGCCGGCCCCTGCATCGACCATTGCAGTCTCAGAACCCAAGGGGATTACCTCTGCGGCGACGGAAGCTCCGATGGCACAGGGGGCAGTGGACACGGCGCTTGCGCCCTCGGCAGCGGCGTCGACGATTGTTTTTTCAGATCCCAAAGCGCTTCCGGTGGCTACGACAAGAGCCCCCCTGCCGCAGGGGCGGGTGGGCGCGGGACTTGCGCAGGCCGCTCCGGCGTCTACGATTGCGTTATCGGCGACGAAGGGGGTTCCTGTTGCGGATACGCAGGCTCCTTTGCCGCGGGGGCAGGCCGAGACTGGCATGGCTCTTATTGCGTCAGCGCCGATTGCGGTTGCGCCGAAGTCGGAACCCACGGCTGCCGCACCGGTGCCGGTACCTGCTCCTGCACAGACAGCGTCAGTCTCTATTTCGGTGGAAGCACCTGCAGAACCAGTGGCGGCTAGTCCCGCGCAGATTCAAGCTGCCGCGACACCAGAGCCGGTTGCGCCCATGCGGTTGCAGGCAACGCCTAAGGCTCAGGCACCTGTCGGGTTGCAGGCTCGAGAAATTCCGCCTGCGGCACACGCTTCCGCGGGGTCGATTGAAATTGCAGGGGCATTGCCAGCTCCTTCGATGGCGGGAACGGTGATCCGGGGAGCGGAACCGGCTCCGGCATTAGCCGACCCAGCGTTCGATCCGATCATGGAGAACCCACGGCTCAGAAAGGTGGAGCAGGAGATTGAGGATCTCGATTTTCCTGTGCAGGAATTAGCCGCACAGTGGTCGATGTTTGAGAAGGAATGTCCTGAGCCCACGACGGATGCGATGTGTCTGGATGCGAAGACGAAGATCATCGCGTCGACGCAGAAGGTTTTCGAATCGAAGATCAAGCTTTTGGAACAGAAGATCGCGATTCTGGAGACTGTGCCGCAGAACGCAATCGCTCAACAGGAAACCGACGAGGCAAAAGATACTCGAGAGAAGATGGGGGTTGCGCTGGATAGTTTTCCGAAGGTGTTGGCGCATCTGAATAAAGTGCTGGAAGATTTGAAGCGTGCTAATGCTGAGCAGTAGGCCACAACTCGAAGTGGGTGTGGCCCACTTTCGTTCTCTTCCCACACATGCTAATATTCCATTATGCCGACCTCCGCAGTGATTAAGAATGCCGACTTTGAATTAGTTACCGAGTTTGCTCAGCCCGATGCGAAAAAGCGTCTGTCGCTGGGAGAGGCTGCCAGCGGTGCAAAGGCGTACAACATCTACCGCAACAGCCTTGGCCAGTTAATTCTTGATCCCGTGAAGACGATTCCTGCCTCGGAGATGTGGCTCTATGAGAACGCGGACGCCCTGGCGAGCGTGAAGCAGGGATTGAGGGAGTCGGCTCAGGGGAAGAGCGTCTACCGGGGATCGTTTGCCAAGCACGCGAAGGAATAGCGATGCGGCGGAAGATCAAGTTTACGCCGACGGCGGATGCGCAGTTGACGGCGCTTGAAGACACATCTTCGCAAGCCGCCGTTCTCGGACAGGTTCGGAAGGCTCTCGGATATTTGGAAATCGATCCGAAGCATCCGGGGCTTCAAACTCATGAGTTCACTTCGCTGATTGGCGCGCACAGCGAGAAGGTGTTTGAGGCGTACGCCCAAAACAATACTCCCGGCGCATATCGGATTTTCTGGCATTATGGGCCGGATGAGGTCAAGGGGAAGAAGCGGACTTCGGTGATTACTGTGGTGGCGATTACGCGGCATCCGTAGCCACCTGCGGTGGGGCAGACGTCTATACTGCGATCAATACTCCGGTGAGTTTTATGAGCTGTGTTCGCACGTCTCCCTGCGTGGATCTTTTTGCTCGGCTCCTGTCGGCCGCGTGGGCTGGAACCTTGATGGTTTCGATGCTTCTGGCGTGGTCGTCTCCTATTGTGACAGCGCAGGATGTCCCACAGCCCGCAATGGATCAGGTCGGGACGATTCATGGCGTCGTTCTTAGTACGGTGGACGATAAGCCGATCACCGCGGCGCTGGTCACATTGATGAATAGCAATCGCTCAATGATGACCGATGAAAAGGGACAATTCTCATTCAGCGCGGTGCCTTTCGGTTCAGAAAGCGTGGCAGCCAAGAAGCCCGGATTCCTGTGTCCCTACATGCGATCGCCGAAGGCGCCGCATTGCTTTGAGAGCGTAGAGGTGATGTCTGCCGATATTGTGGTGACCCTCACCATGATGCCGCAGGCTGTCATTACCGGACGCATTGTGGACCAGGCGGGTGAGCCGGTCGCAGACCTGAATCTGTCCCTTGGGCAGCGGAGAATCGAGGACGGGCTTTTTGTATGGGGAAGGGTTGGGCAGAACGTCACGAAGACGAATGCTGAAGGCGCTTTTCGCATCGCCAATCTGGCGCCGGGCGCGTTCATTCTGCGAACGTCTACCATGGCAGACCCGCAATCGAGGAGCTCAGGCTATGATCATGGATACGCAACAACCTATTATCCTGGTACGCACGAACTGAGCGCTGCGAAGCAGATCGTGATTCACGCGGGCGAAGAATTCAAGGCCGATCTGAAGGTGACCAACGAGAAATTCCTGCCAGTCTCAGTAAGTGCCGCGTGGAACCACGAGTGGCCTGTAGGCGGCTGTGGGTGCGGCGTGTCGAGCACAGCGGGAGATGAATACCTTAATCAGGAATTTGACAGTAGCCGCAATGAGATCCATTCATTTGTCCCACCGGGAGGATACAACGCCCAGTTCACCCTGTATCCACCAGGAAGTCCGCCGGCTTGGCCAGACGGGACGAAGCAGCCCTATCTTGGGTCTGCGGAATTCACTGTCAAAGACCAGCCGATCTCGCTAACTGAAGTTCCGTTACAGCAGCCGATCACTATTCCCGTCCATATCCGCGCGGAACTTGCTCCGCAAGAAGGTCGAAAGGCGGATGTGCCATCCTACGACACGAATTACACGCCGGCGGTCTATTTCAACCTGCTGAATGGTGGTGCTCAAATCAACCATGAGTTCAGGTGGCGGGCGGATCGCGGGCCATCGAACTTCGATTTCAAGGACATTCCTCCGGGGCGACACGTCCTTCAGGTTTCAGAGATTAACGGTTTCAAGAGGGTCTACGTTGCCTCGCTCACCTGCGGAGGAATTGACCTGCTGCGAGAGCCTCTTGTTGTGGCTCCCGGCACCCCGGCATGCGCGATTGAAGCTGTGATTCGCGATGATAACCCCACTCTCACGGTTGGCTTTACGCCGCAGGCTATCGCCCAAATGACGGCGGCAAATGCCAAGGTTACCGATCTTGCGTTGATTCCGCTTGATTCGCAGGGATTGCCTTATTCTGCGCTAGTGACACGTGGTTTGGAGCCTAAGACGGTTACGATTGCGCCGGGGACGTATTTTGCATTTCTATTCGACGGAAGAGCGATAGCGTGGCGCGACCCGGATGAACGGAAGCGGCTGATGATCCTGGGTACTGTGGTTACGTTGGCGCCGGGGAGGAACAAGACGGTTCTTCTGGATTGGCGGCCTGAAATCAACGACGGCGAAGCAACGATGGTGGGCCTTGGCCGGGTATTGCCTTAAGTGAGGGCAAGGGCAAGTGCAACAGCAAAAGCAAGAGCAGGTCCTTCGAGTCGCCGCGCTCGCTCAGGATGACAGTCACTTTTGTAGGTGCGAGCGCACTCTTCCGCTGGGCTCGCGGGCTATTCGTTGACGGCGGAGACTTCGTGGAGCCAGCCTGGGGCCTTCAGGAGTTCTCTGGGGCGGGAGCCTTCGGGTGCGCCTACTAAACCGTCGCGCTCCATCAGGTCGATTAGGTGGGCGGCGCGGCCGTAGCCTATGCGGAGACGGCGCTGTAGTAATGATGTGCTGGCTTTGCCGAATTCGAAGACTAATCTTACGGCGTCGTCGAACATGGGATCGTTTTCGTCGGGGTCGGGGTTGGAGCCGTCGGGGGCTACACGCTCGTCTTTGGGTGACTCAAGGAAGCCTTCAACATATTCGGCCTGGCCTTGCGCCTTCCAGAAGGCGACGATGGCTGCTGTCTCTTTCTCACTGACGTAAGGCGCGTGGAGACGCATGAGGCGGCTGGTGCCGGGCGGGAGGAAGAGCATGTCGCCGCGGCCCAATAGAGCCTCAGCCCCGTTGGTATCGAGGATGGTGCGCGAGTCGACCTTGGTGGCTAGGCGGAAGCTGATGCGCGTGGGCACGTTGGCTTTGATTAGGCCGGTGATGACGTCGACCGAGGGGCGCTGCGTGGCGAGAACTAGATGAATGCCGACGGCGCGAGCCATTTGCGCTAGACGGGTGATGGATTCTTCGACGTTGGCGCGGTCGAGCATCATGAGGTCGGCGAGCTCGTCGATGATGATGACGATGAAGGGGAGCGGCTCGTTGTCCTTTTCGTCGTCGAAGAGCGAGGGCATGGCGCCGTCAAAGAGCTTGTTGTACTGCTCGATGTTGCGGACGCTGCGGGAGGCGAGGAGCTTGAGGCGGCGCTCCATTTCGCGGACGGCGTTGCGCAGGGCGTTGGCTGCGAGCTTGGGCTCAGTGATGATGGGCGTGAAGAGATGCGGGACGCCTTCGTACATGCCGAGCTCGACGCGCTTGGGATCGACGAGGATGAGACGGACCTGGGCCGGTGTGGTGCGGAAGAGCAGGGACATGATCATGGCGTTGATGGCCACGGATTTGCCTGATCCCGTAGAGCCGGCGATGAGGACGTGAGGCATGGAGGCGAGGTCGGCGGTGACGATGCGGCCGTTGATGTCCTTGCCCATGGCGATGGTGAGGCGCGACTTGGATTTGGCGAAGGTTTCGGACTCGATGACCTCGCGGAGGTGGATGGTCTCGCGCTCGTGGTTGGGGACTTGAATGCCGACGGTGGATTTGCCAGCCATGCGCTCGATGAGGATGGACTCGGCGCGCATGGCGAGGCAGAGGTCGTCTGCGAGGCCGGTGACGCGGGAGTATTTGACGCCGGCTTCAGGCTTGAACTCGTAGGTGGTGACCATGGGCCCGGGGTTGATTTGGACGACCTGACCGCGGACGTCAAACTCGGCGCATTTTTCGACGAGGACTTTGGCTTCTTCACGGAGGTCGTCTTCGCGGACGGTCTGAGGGCCCTCGCCTGGATTAAGGAGAGTGCTGGGCGGGAGCTTGAAGCCGCTGACGTTTTTGGGCGCGACGGTGGCGGTGCGGTTTTCCGCAGGGGCGCGGTGATGGATGGCGATTTCGCCGGTGGGTTGGGAGGGTGAACTCTCCCTGGTCCCCAAGTGCGAGGGACCAGGGGCACCCGACGCAAAGGTTGGCTCCAGAGGCGTGGCTATGGGGCGGATGGGGGTGGGACGTGCGGCTGCGGGCTGGACGGGGATTTCCCCGGTCCCCAAGGGCGAGGGACCGGGGGCACCCACAACAGTCTCCCTGGTCTCCAAGTGCGAGAGACCAGGGGCACCCGCGGCTTGAGGGTGAGGCGTTGCGGGGGTGTCCCAGTCGTCGAAGTCAAGGCTCTTGGCGATGCCGAGGACTGGCGGAGCAGGGGCGGCAGCAGCGGCGCGTTGCGGCATGGGAATGGGAGCGATCGGAGTTGGTGCGGCGACTGGCGCAGCGGATGCGGGGGTGCGCTCCCAGATGCTGGTGGGACGGGATGGGGCGGGCGCGTCCTGATGCTGGGCGCGCTGGAAGGCGGGGATTTCGTCGAGGGGGTCGGGCTGTTCCTGCTGGCGGCGACGGAAGAGGGAACCGAAGAAGCTTGGCCTGAGTGCGGCTTCGGCTTCGAGGGGGTCGGGATCCTGGAGGGGGAGCATTTCGTGCTCGGTTTCCTGCTGCTCGGCTTGGCGCTCGGCGCGCTCTTCACGCCAGTTGCGGTAGCGGTCATAGAGGCTTTGGCCGTGGATCCAGCGGTCCTGTACGCCTTCTGCGATGACGGAGAAGCTAACCATGGAGGCGAAGTAGATGCCTGCGGCAGCAAAGGCTCCGGCGACTAGCCACGCACCTTGGATGTTGATGTAGGTAACGAGCAGCCCTGCCATGAGGCGGCCGATTACGCCCTCGACGGGGAGGAGATGGAGCCAGCGCCAGTGCCAGGGGATGAGGCCCAGGGTGGCGGGGAGGAAGATGAGTGCGAGGAGGGTGCCGATCCAGCGAAGGAGGGGCGAACCGCCGGGGCGGGAGTGCATCCAGGACCAGCCGAGGCCGCCGATCCAGAGGGGCAGGAAAAAGGCGGTGATGCCGAGGGATTGCAGGAGCAGGTCGCTTAGGTAGGCGCCGAAGAGGCCGATCCAGTTGCGTGCGGGGTGGGGGCCGACGAGGGCGGTTGATGTGTTGAATGAGGGGTCGGAGGCGTGCCAGGTGGCGAGCGAGAGAAGAAGGAGGAGCGAGACCAGCAGAAGCATGAGCCCCAGAAAGATGTTCAGGGGGCGGCTCCGCGTGGGAACAAGAACGATGCGAATGGGCTTCATGAAGGGGCGCTCCGCTACCAATGCACGCTCAGGGGTCTGCCGCGAGCGTGCCTGAAGAGCGGACGAAGAGTCCCAGAGCAGCTTTTATTATCTGCGGCGCGGAGGGGGAATTTGGGGGAAAAGGGAGTGGGGGAACCTTTGTAGGGAACAGGGAATAGGGATTAGGGAACAGGGAATCCGTTCGCTTTCGGGAGGTTAGTTCTGAATCAGGCGGATTGAGGATCATCCAGCCTTTGTCTCGCCAACTTTCGGAGAAGCCGAGAGCTGCATAAAAGTGGGGGGGCGTCGAAATTGCGCGAAGGCAGATTCGGAGTGGCTGTGTCTGTCACGTGTTCTCCGTTGATTCGGGATGGTGAATCCCGTTCATTGTAAAAGGGTGGTCATGCGGGTGTTGCAGAGAGGTGGACACGGCTTGTCTTACGGGAGAAGAGCTTTGGATTGCAAGAGCTCGATGCATCGCTTCAGGGCCCGGTCGGATGTCAAGATGGTCCATTGCTTCCAAGCAGCAACCGCACAAATCAAGATGTCTGTTGATCCACATTCGACGCCATGGCTGCGGCAGAGGTTGAAGAACCGGGCGGCTTCCTCGAAATGAAGAGTTGTAAGAGGTTCGTCCG
>Ga0302201_10001037_pt1 | contig 24524 bp, 20 predicted proteins | sample II_Bog_N3_2_FD_194586 | JGI IMG/M metagenome (GOLD analysis project Ga0302201, IMG submission 194586) | Peat permafrost microbial communities from Stordalen Mire near Abisko, Sweden - II_Bog_N3_2 | ecosystem: Environmental > Terrestrial > Soil > Wetlands > Peat | place: Sweden: Abisko... | reverse complement strand
GAGGGAGCAATGTTCGCCGCCTCAATGGAACTTCACACGGCTGGATTGGCCGGGCGGGCGGCCGAAAACAGTGCGGCATCCATCGCCGGTTCCTTCTCCCCGGGGGAGAAGGCCAGGATGAGGGCGGACGTTGAAACCAAAATCCAATTCGTCAAACAACCTTCGCCCGCCGTTTCCCGTTTCCGCCCCGCGCCGTCTGCCCCAACGGCCGCCAGCCTCCGCGATGCGTCCTCAAAATGCGGCGTGCGGACGTCCCCGGCCGCAGCAACTCCCCCGGCCACGCAGGTCTGGTGCCGGTTTCCCGCGCAACTGGCCTCGGACATCGCTGCGCCCAGAGACGGGCGCGCGCCGCGCCCCTTCGGATTGAACCGGTTGGCCTCGGCGGGCAGCCGTCGCGGCCGGCCACCGGCGCGGATCGCCTCGCACTGAAGAAATTCCTGATTTTTATCGCCGGCCACCCGCTCCAAACTGACACCAACGGTCTTGGAGTCCGTGCCAATGGCCTTGGAAGTGGCAGCAACGGCCTTGGAACTGATAGCAACGGCCTTGGAATCCACGCCAACGGGATTTTATGACACACAATCGGCATTTGCGTGCTAGTTATAATCATATTTACGCTTTTTATTGTTATATGAAGGTGTTTTAAGGTTATTTACTTTCTATAAAAGTTCGTATTTATGTTTATGAATTCGCTTTTTATGCTTCTGACTGTCGTCAGTATGCTTTTAAACATCGTAGCTTAGATATTCAAGTTCGTCGGTATGCTTTTCATGATCGTCAGTTAGTTTCCACCAATCGTATGTCGGCTTAAAAAGCTTGACGGTGCCGGTCAAAATGGTGTTGGCTGAAGGCATGAACCCGTTACCATCCGCACCAAGCCCGTCGGCGTCCGCACCAAGTCCGATGGTGCCCGCCCAAACCTCGTCGGCATCCGTGCCAAGCCCGTTGCTGCCAATCTCAAGTCCGTCGGCACCTGCGTCAAGCCCGTCGGCCTCGGCCGCAACCCCGTCGGCGGCCATTGCCAGATCGTCGGTGGTGGCGGCAAGTTCGTCGGCGCTCAAGTTAAAGCACTTGGCCACTGTCCTGCACGACCCCGTGCGCTGGCGAATCCTGAAGGAGCTGGCCAAAGGCGAGGCGCTGCCGGTCTGGGTGCTGGCGGGGCGGGCGCGGAGCACGCCCCCGAAAGTTTCCAAGCACATGGCGGTGCTGCGGAAGGCGGGCGTGGTGACGGTGGGTTACGGCCGGCTCTACAAGCTGGCGCCGGATTTCAAGCCGGAGGCCAACGGCACGCGGCTGGACCTGGGGCATTGCGTGCTGAAGCTGGACGCGGCGTTTTGAAGGCCAAAACCGGCCGGCTGGAATTTAACGCCTAGACGCCAAGACGCGAAGGCGCAGGGGCGGAATGAGGCGAGCCAAATTTATTCTACGGCGGGATCGAGCCGCTTGTCCGGCACGAGATATTTGCGGACGTAGTCGAAGACGGCATTTTCCAGCGACGTCACCGGCGCGGCGTAGCCGGCTCCGCGCAGGCGCAGCAGGTTCGCCTGGGTGAAGTATTGATACTTGTCGCGGATGACTTCCGGCATCTCGATGAACTTGATGGCCGGTTTTTTCTTGAGCGCAATGAACACGGCGTTGGACAGGTCAAGCCACGTCCGCGCCTGGCCGGAACCGATGTTGAACAGGCCGTTCGCGCGCGGCGTCGCGGCGAGGTGCAGCGTCATCGCCACGCAGTCTTTGATGTAGAGGAAATCGCGCTTCTGCTCGCCGTCCTTGTATTCCTTGCGGTAGCTCTTGAAGAGCTGGATGACGCCCTTGCTTTGCACCTGCGCAAAACTTTTGTGGACGAGCGAACGCATGTCGCCCTTGTGATCTTCGTTCGGGCCGAAGACATTGAAAAATTTCAGGCCGCAAATCTTGTTCAGGATGCCGGCACGCTTGGCGTGCAGGTCGAACAGGTGTTTCGAGTAGCCATACATGTTCAGCGGGCGGAGCGTGTCGAGCGCGGTCTCGTTGTCTTCCATGCCCTGCGCGCCGTCGCCGTAGGTCGCAGCGGACGACGCATAGACGAAACGCACCTTGTTCGCGAGCGACCAGGCGGCGAGGTCGCGGGTGAACTCGTAATTGTTTTTGACGAGATAGGTCGCGTTCTTTTCGGTCGTGGCCGAGCAGGCGCCCATGTGGAGAACCAGATCGAATTTCCCCAAAGCGCCGCTTTGCAAGCGCGGCAGCAGCTCATCCGCTTCGACATAATCCGCAAAGCGCAGCGGCGTGAGGTTGCGCCATTTTTCGTCCGCGCCCAGGATGTCGCAGACGACGATGTTGTCGCAGCCGCGCCGGTTCAGCGCCCAGACCAGCGCGCTGCCAATGAAACCTGCGCCGCCGGTCACCAGCACGCGCGCGTCGGAAAAATCATTGGGCTTCATAATTACCAGCCGAGGACGTGGGCGAAGATCAGCGGCGCAACAATGGTGGCGTCGGATTCAATGATGAATTTTGGCGTCTTCACGCCGAGCTTGCCCCAGGTAATTTTTTCGTTCGGCACCGCGCCGGAATAGCTGCCATAGCTCGTGGTGGAATCGCTGATTTGGCAGAAGTAACCCCAAAGCGGCACGCTGGTGCGCAGCAGATCCTGATGCAGCATCGGCACGACGCAGATCGGGAAGTCGCCCGAAATGCCGCCGCCAATCTGGAACATGCCGATCGTGCTCTTCTTGGTGGCCGTCTTGGTGTAATGCTCCGCGAGCCACGTCATGTATTCGATACCGGTGCGGACGGTGTGGACGTTTTTGATTTCGCCGCGAATGACAGCGGCGGCATACATATTACCGAGCGTCGCGTCTTCCCAGCCGGGCACCACGATGGGGAGATTCTTCTGCGCGGCGGCGAGCATCCAGGAATGTTTCGGGTCAATCTGGTAATACTTCTCGTATTTGCCGGAGAGTAAAACTTTGTAGAAAAATTCGTGCGGGAAATAGCGTTCACCTTTTTTGTCGGCGTCGGTCCAGACTTCGAGCATGGCTTTTTCCATGCGGCGCATCGCCTCGCCCTCGGGAATGCAGGTGTCCGTGACGCGGTTCATGTGGCGGTTGAGCAACGCCTGCTCGTCCTCCGCCGTCAGCGAGCGGTAGCCGGGCACGCGTTCGTAATAATCGTGCGCGACGAGATTGAAAACATCTTCTTCGAGGTTCGCGCCGGTGCAGGTGATGAGGTGCACTTTGTCCTGCCGGATCATTTCGGCGAGCGAGAGGCCGAGTTCCGCCGTGCTCATCGCGCCCCCGAGCGTAATCATCATTTTGCCGCCGGCGTCGAGATGCGCGACGTAGCCGCGCGCGGCGTCCACGAGCGACGCGGCGTTAAAGTGGCGATAGTGGTGCTGGATGAAACGGGAAACGGGTCCGCCGGTGAGTTGGGTCGGTTTGGTCTGTTTTTTCTTGGCCATAGTTGTGAAAATTATTTCCGCCAACGATACGCGAGCGGGCGCGAAATCCAATCTCAAATTAAAACTCAATTGAAGCCTGCGGAAAAATGCCCGCCACAAAAGCGGCGAAGGCTTATTGCACCGACACCAGATTGGGCTGCGCCTGCGAGATGCCGCCCTTCCCATTGCCCTCGAACTTGGCGCGGATGATGAGGTTGTGCGTGCAGGTGGTGTTGTTGACGCGGAAGGCCGCGCCGCCGCAGTTCATGGCGATGAGGTTCGTGAAGGAATTATATACGCACTCGGTCTGGGGCACCGGCCCCCAACCCGCCGCCGTCTGCGTCTCGGAATGCGCCATGAAGACGCCGTAATGCCGGCTGTTGCGGATGGCGACATCCAGAAACCGGTTCTCGCGGCTGGCGCGCATGAAGATGCCGAGGTCGTTCGCGTTCAAAACGGCGTTGCTGATGACGTTGTGGTTGAAAGCCAGATCCAGCGAAATGCCTGCGCCCGGATTGTCGTGCAAGTAAAGATCCGTGAACCGACTGTCGGTTGTAAGATAGCAGGCCAGCCCGTCGAACTCGTTGTCGAACGCGGTCAAATCACGCACCGTGAGCCGCGTCACGCCGAGCGTCGTGACCAGCCCGCCAGAACGGTTGCGGGCGCAGGTGACATGTTCCACCGCCGAATCACTGACATTTTGAACTGTGATGCCGTTGTTGCGGATGGCCGAGCCTTCGCCGTGGAGTTTCCACAGCTCGCGCTGCTGGTGCGAACGGTTGCCATCAATGAACAAATCACTGACCCGAAGATTTTTCACCGTCGTCTGCGGATGATTGACCGGCTCGCCCATGATGATGACGGGACAGTTGGCATTGTCCGCCAGCATCAAAACTGTCGTCACACCAGAACCGCGCAGGGTTTGAGAATCGCGCCGCAAAACAATGGGCTGGTGAACCTCGAATTTTCCCGCCGGCAACACCACTTCACCGCCGCCGGCCGGCAAAGCGTCGAGCGCGGCTTGGATTCGGCCATCCGAAATGCCGGCGCTCAAATTGATCACGGCCGGTGCGGAAACCGGCGGTTGCGGGGCGGCCACACCCAGCAGCGGGGCGAGCAAAAGCCAAAGGATTGCGGCGACTTTTCCCGGCGAGCCGGTTCCGACCGTCTGATTGAAGTTCGTTTTCATAACCAACGAGACCTTGCGACCAATCAGTGTTTACAAACCAATTTCGTCCAATTTCAAAATACGTCCAGTAAATAATTAGATTTTCTGCAAATTATTTTCGCCCGCCTAATGGCCGGTTTTCCCCCGCCGCCGCTGGCCGCAGCATTCCGTTTCCGGTTTCCCAAAACGGCGGAAGCGGCTATGCTCCGCGCAAAATTTATGCCGACGCAAAAAAATCCCGGTAGCGCGACGCCCGCCCAACTCGGTTTTTCTTTTCCCGCCGAATGGGAAAAGCACGCGGCCACCTGGCTCGGCTGGCCGCACAACGCGGGCGACTGGCCGGGGAAATTTGAAACCATCCCGTGGGTTTATGGCGAGATGGTGCGGAAGATTTCCGCCGGCGAAAACATCCGGCTCATCGTCCGGCACAAGGCCGATGAAAATTTTGCGCGGCGCATCTTCCGGCACGTTGGCGTGGATTTAAGAAAAATTCAATTCGTCGTGCATCCGACAAACCGCGGCTGGACGCGCGACACCGGGCCGGTTTTCGTGAAGCGGAAAAATGAGACCGCCATTGTCCATTTCCATTTCAACGGCTGGGCGAAATATGACAACTGGCACAAGGACACCAAGATTCCCGAAACCGCCGCAAAACTACTTGGCAAAAAACTTTTCCACGCGCGATGTTTCGTGCCGGATCCGATCCACAATCCGCAATCCGCAATCCGCAATTTCGTGATCGAAGGCGGCGGCATCGAGTTGAATGGCAAAGGCACGCTGATTTCCACCGAGGAGTGCTATCTGGATCTGAAAATCCAGGTGCGCAATCCCGGTCTCGGCAAAAAGGAGATTGAGGTGACGCTGAAAAATCATCTTGGCGTAAAAAATATTTTCTGGCTCGCGAAAGGACCGAAAGGCGACGACACGCACGGCCACGTTGACGACATCTGCCGATTCGTAAACGCGAAGACGCTGGTGCTGGTGCGCGAAAAAAATCCGCGCGACGAAAACTACCGGCCCCTCGCGGAAAACTGGGAGCGCATCAAGGATTTGCGGCTCGAAGACGGCAGCAAGCCCGAAGTCGTGGAGTTGCCCATGCCATCACCGCTGTATTTCGATGGCGTGCGGCTACCAGCGAGCTACGCAAATTTTTACATCTGCAACGCCGCCGTCATCGTCCCGACCTTCAACGACCCGAACGATCGCGTGGCACTGGGCATCCTAGGTGAATTGTTCAAAGGCCGGCCCGTTGTGGGCATTCACGCCGTGGATTTGGTCTGGGGCTTCGGTTCGCTGCACTGTCTCACGCAGCAGCAGCCGGCATAGCGACCGCAGAAACCGCTTGGATGACGGAATGAATATGGCGGGAATGGCGGGGCTCGAACCCGTAACCTCTGCCGTGACAGGGCAGCGCTCTAACCAATTGAGCTACATCCCCACAAAAAGGGGAACGGGACGATAAAAAAACTTTCACTCAGCGTCAAGTTTAGGTTTTAAAATTTTCAGGCAAGGTTGAAGCTGAATTATAAAAAATCCGGGCAGCAGACGCCAAGGAGGTGGGGGTGGGGAACCCCGCTGAAGAAACGTGCTGCTACCCGAATGCAAGAATGTTACATCCGCGCAACGGTTTGTCAACAGGCCGGCGCGCGGCCGAATTTTTCTATCGTTCAAAGCCGAAAGCCGGCGATGGCAAAATGAATTTCGTTGAATCGTTAAACCGTTGCATCGTGAATCATTGCCGGACAAACTGACGCCGTTGCGCCAATTCAACCATTTAACGGCTCAACCAATATGAATCGCATCAGGCTGCTTTCCGAACAGGTCGCCAACCAGATCGCCGCCGGCGAGGTGGTGGAGCGTCCCGCCAGCGTCGTGAAGGAGCTGGTTGAAAATTCCCTCGACGCCGGCGCTCAGAAAATCACTGCGGAAATCGGCGCGGGCGGCCGCAGCCTCATCCGCGTGACCGACGACGGCACCGGCATGAGCCGCGACGACGCCCTGATCTGCCTCGAACGCCACGCGACGAGCAAAATTGTTCGCGCTGAAGATTTAAGTTCCATCGCCACGATGGGTTTTCGCGGCGAAGCGGTGCCAAGCATCGCGAGCGTCAGCCGTTTCACTTTGATTACACGCGAACGCGAAAGCGCTTCGCCCGAAGGCACACAAATCCTCATCAACGGCGGCACGATTACCGAGGTCAAAGCCGCCGGCAGCGCGCCCGGCACGAGCGTCGAGGTGCGACAATTATTTTTCAACCTGCCCGCGCGAAGAAAATTTCTCCGCACGGAAGAAACCGAGGCCGCGCACATCCAGCATTATCTCACGCTTGCCGCGCTGGCGTTTCCGGAAGTCGCGTTCACGTTTATCAAAGACGGCCGCAATGTCTGGCAATTGCCTTCGGTCCAATCCGGCGCAGCCACTTCGAGCCGCATCCAGGCTTTGCGCGAACGCCTCCGTGCGCTGCTCGGCGACGAAAAACTTCTGCCGGTGAATTTTTCCGCCGCACTTGATGACGATGGCAATGCGCCCGCGCCGGATGCAACGGACATTTTTGAGACCGCGCTGCCGGAAAAACCGGCAATCCACAATCCGCAATCCACAATCCGCATTTGGGGTTTGATTGGTTCGCCGGGCGTCTCGCGCGCGACGCGCGACGGCCAGTTCATTTTTGTGAACCGCCGGCCGGTGGAAAATCGCGGCATCAATTACGCGCTCATCGAGGGTTATCATAACTCGCTGATGAAAGGCCGTTATCCGGTCTGCTGCCTGTTTCTGGAAATTGATCCCGCCGCCGTGGACGTGAACATTCATCCGGCCAAGCGCGAAGTGAAATTTCACCGGGAATTTGAAGTGCGAAAATTTGTCGCTCAAGCCGTGCGAGACGCGCTGCTGGCGTTTCATGCCGACCCAGGAAAAGCCAGTTTTGCCACCGCGGCGCAGAGAGCGCAGAGCCCGAAATTGCAGCAGCCGGAATTCATTCCCGCCAAACCGGCGGTCGCAACTTCCGCGCTGCCGAATTTTCCGGAGAAGCTGAAACCCGCGCCGCCAGCTCCGCCACAAATTCCTCCAGCCGCAAATACGCCTTTGAAAATGGGCTTTTCGTCGTCAGCGATGGCGAAAGCGGAACCGGCGACGAACCCGGCGGAAGTTCAATCGGCCATTGAAGCTAATCCGCAATCCGCAATACCTGCCACGCCAGAGCGCAGCGCAGGCGGGCGCAATCCGCAATTGCCCACGCCGCTGTTGAATGTCCCGCTCCGGTTGGTTGGCGTGGTCGGCAAATTGTATGTGCTGCTGGAATCGGATCGCGGACTTGTTTTGCTCGACCAGCACGCGGCGCACGAACGGATTTTATACGAGCAGATGTTGAACCGGCTGGAGCAAAACGGTTCCACGCCGTCGCAAAAATTATTGTTGCCGGAGACGATTGAACTGCCGCCGCGCGACGCGCAGTTTTTGCGTGAGCAACTCGTCGCGCTCACGCGGCTCGGTGTCGGCTTGAGCGAATTTGGCGAGCGCACTTTTTTGCTCGATGCGCTGCCGCCGTTCGTGAAAGTGCCGGACACGCGCCGGTTTGTGTTTGACCTCGTGGATGAATTGCGTGCCGCCGGTCGCGAGGTGAATCTCGCGCGGCTCGGCGAACACACCGTGGCCAAGACCGTCTGCCGCCACGCGGTGAAGGCCAACGACCCGCTCGGCGGCGCGGAACTGGAAAATCTCGTCGAGGATTTGCGCCGCTGCGCGATGCCCTACACCTGCCCGCACGGCCGCCCGACGCTGATTGAAATGAACTACCGCGAGCTGGAGAAAAAGTTTGGCCGGACGCAATAGATGGATGAGCAATTAAAAGTTAATGCCGCCGCCTGCCCAATTTCAAGTGGTCAGGAAGTCTCCGGCGAGCATTGGCGGTTTTGCCTGCAATGCGGGCACGAGCTGGTCAACGAGAAGTGCAAGCTGCGTTGTCCGCGCTGCCATTATTTCATGAGCTGCTCGGATTTTGATTTCGCCGGCTAAAAAAAGTCCGCAGAAATGCGTTGTCGGGCGGCAATATGTTTTGGCGATTGTCCGCAAAAAATGCCGCGCCGCGAATCCACTCAAAAGCGCTGCTTCACCACGGCTAGAACGTCCGCCACCTTCACCGCCGCCATGCATGCAAGCAATTCTTCGCGCGTGCCTTTGATGTCGCCGCCGTCGTAGCGGTAAAAATCCAGCCCGCGCCCGGCCACCGCCGGGTTTGTTATAAGCGTGAACGGGTTGCCGAACGGCTCGATGGGACGGTTCCATGTCGGCGTCTCGATCACGATTTGCGCCGGCACTTTCATCGCGGCGGCAACGTGCATCAGCGCCGTGTCCACGCTCAAAAACGCCCGCGCGCGCCGCAGCAGCGCCGCCGCCTGCCGCAGATTTTTGGTTGGCGGGAAAATGGCGTTGGCCAGTTGCGAACGGATTTTTTCATGGCCACCGGCCTCCTCCGGCCCGCCAAAAAACAGAATGGGAAAATCTTTCTGCCAGGCCTGCAACTGCCGCGACAATCCGATGAAGTTTTCCAGCGGCCAACGGCGCAGCGCCAGATTTTTGGTGCCGCCGGAGCCGACGTGGACGCCCAGCCATTTTTTTCCGGTCAGGCCGGCGCGCGCCAGAAAATCGTCCGCCCACTTTTCCTCCGCCGGCGTCAGGAAAAGTTCCAGCTCGTGCGCCGGCAGTTTTTCCTGTGCGCCAATCAGCGGCAGCACGGCCAGATTATTTTCCGCCGCATGGCGCGAATAATCCTGCGGCAGCGTGCCGGTGACCAGCCAGCGGTCGAGCCAGGTGAAACATTCGTATTCATGGCTGATGCGCACCGGCGCGCCCGCCAGCCACGCGGCGAAACGATAATGAATCCGGCTTTGCGGATGCGTGTTGATGGAAAGCTGGTAGCCCTCGCGCCGCAGCGACCAGAGAAAGCGCGCCGCCTCCAGCTTGCCGCATTTCATCAGGTTTTTCTGGAACACGCGGTTGACGTGCGGATTGTGCTCCAGCAGATCCTTCGCGCCCGGCCACATCACCAGCGCGTCAATCGTCGCGGCGGGAAAATTCGCGCGCAGCTCGTGGAGCAGCGGCGTGGCAAACAGCGTGTCGCCGATGCCCGCAAGCGAGATGACAAGAATTTTCACAGCCGCGAAATTTTTTCCAGCAGCGAAGTCGTGGACTTGCCGGGCACGAACGGAACCAGAACAATTTTTCCGCCCGCCGACTCAACCGCGCGGCGCTCGTCCTGGTTCAAGGTTTCCAAAGTATAATCGCCGCCTTTCACATAAATGTCCGGCTGCGCGGCGGCGAGAAATTTCGTGGCCGCCGTGTCGGTGAAGATGCAGACGCCGTCCACGCTTTGCAGCGCGGCCAGCACGGCGGCGCGATCGGACTCGGAATTTACCGGCCGGCCTGCGCCTTTCAATCCGCGCACCGCCGCGTCGCCGTTCACGCCGAGGAGCAGTGCGTCGCCAAAATTGCGGGCGTTCTCCAGATAGGTGACATGGCCGAGATGCAGCAGGTCAAAGCAGCCGTTGGTGACGACGAGTTTTTTGCCGCTGGCGCGAATTTTATTCCGCCATTCCGGCAATCCGTCCCACGCGAGAATTTTGTCGCGGAAATTCATGCCGCCATTTTGCCCGCGCCGCGCCGGTTGGCAACGATTTACCGCAGCGGCTTTTCGGAAAGGAAATTCAGGCTGCCGGTGAATCGCGGTTCAACGCCGGCCAAAAGCGGGCTGATTTTTCTTGTCTAAATTCCCGGAACTTGGAACCCTCGAAAGCCCGCAGAATCACCGTGGTTTTTCGCGGCGTTCAAGGGTTCCCCGAAGTGAGCCTCATTCTTTACAAAAGCAACCGGCTGGAAAATCTGGCGCGGCGGTTGGCGCAGGAAACGCTCCGCCCGCCGTTAAGCTCGCCGTTCACGACGGAACAAATCATCGTGCCGGCGCAGGGGCTGGCGCAATGGCTCAAGCTCGAACTCGCCCGCCAGCACGGCATCGCGGCGAATGTGGAACTGCCGTTTCCGCGCGCGTTTTTCTTCGGGCTGATGGAAAAAACGCTGTCCGCCGAAGCCCGCGCCGGGCTGATTGAGCCGGATGCCCTGACCTGGCGGCTCATGGAAAACCTGGAGCCGCTGCTCGACCAGCCGGCGTTCAAGGAAATCAAAAGTTACCTCGCCAGTTCACCCGACCCGCGCCGGAAATTCCAGCTCGCCGAACGCATCGCCGGCCTCTTCGACCAATACAGCGTCTATCGCCCGCAGTGGATTGACGCGTGGCAGCACGGGCAGGAGACACACTGGCAGGCGATTTTGTGGCGCGCGGCAATGAGCGACGGCTTGGCGTGTCAGGGGAAATTTCTGTTTGAACTGCTCGACGCGCTCAAGCACGCGGACTGCGATAAAACAAATTTGCCCGAGCGCCTTACAATTTTTTGCCCTACCAGCCTGCCGCCGGTTTATCTCGAAGTGTTTCAGTCGCTGGCACGGCACATTCCGGTGCATCTGTTCTGGCTCTCGCCGTGCGCGGAATACTGGGGCGACATCACCTCCGCGCTGGAAGATGAAGGCATTCAGGCGGTCGCCGGCCAAGGTGATTTGAGTCCGGGTGAATTGCATCTCGACCGCGGCCATCCGCTGCTCGCGTCGTGGGGCAAGACTGGCCGGGAATTTTTGCGGCTCGTCACGGACTTGCAAATGGTGGATGAAGAAATTGACGGCTTCCAAATTCCCGCGCAAAGAAATCTCCTCGGCCATGTCCAGAGTGCCATTTTGAATTTGGAAGACCGCACGGACAAAGAACCATTGGAAGTCAGCCGCGCCGACCGCTCGGTGCAAATTCACAACTGCCACAGTCCGCTGCGCGAACTTCAAGTGCTGCGTGACCATCTGCTCGAATGGTTTGCCAGCGACCCGACGATGTTGCCACAGGACATTTTGGTGATGCTGCCAAACGTCGAGGCTTACGCGCCGTTCATCAAGGGCGTGTTCGACTGCGCCGAGCCGGGTTCGCCCGCGATTCCTTACACACTCGCAGATCAGGGCGCACGGCTAGAAAGTTCGCTGGTCAACAGCTTCGCCGATTTGTTGCAACTCGCCACGAGCCGGCTCACCGCCACGGCGGTCATGGATTTTTTTGAAACGCCCGCAGTGCGCCGGCGATTTTCCGTGACGGAAAATGAACTGCCGCAAATCCGCGAATGGATTCAGCGCGCCGGCATCCGCTGGGGACGCGACGCGGCGCAGCGCGCACAACTCGGCCTGCCCGCGTTTGCCGAACACACTTGGGAACAGGGCAACTCGCGTCTGCTGCTCGGCTACGCGATGGCCGATGACGGCGACGCCACGTTCAACGGACTGCTGCCATGCGCGGGCATCGAAGGCACGGCGACGGAACTGCTCGGCCGTTGGCTGGATTTTCAAAAACAGTTTTTTGCGGCGCTGGAAGAACTTGCCGCGCCACGCACGCTGGCGGATTGGGCAACGACTCTGAACACGATTCTTGATAAATTATTTTTACCGGAACCGGAAGAAGAATTTGCTGCCAACGCCATCCGGCAAATCCTCGACGGCCTGCGCCAGCAACAAAGTAAATCCGGCTTTGCAGAAAAAGTTCCGTTCCAAGTCGTTCTCGAACGCATCCTGCCGAAACTCTCGGAGGAGCCGTCCGGCAAGGCGATTCTGCGCGGGCGCGTCACTTTCTCCGGCCTGAACCCGATGCGCAACGTGCCATTCCGCGCCGTCTGCGTGCTCGGCATGGACGACAAAAACTTCCCGCGCCGCCCCGCGCCGTTGAGTTTTGACCTGATGGCCGCGCAGCCGAAAACGGGCGATGCCTCGCGCCGCGACGACGACCGCTATCTCTTTCTCGAAATGCTGCTCGCCGCGCGCGAAAAGTTTTATATCAGCTACGCCGGCCAGTCCGTCAGCGACAACAGCCCGCGTCCGCCGTCCGTCGTCGTCAGCGAACTGCTTGATTATCTCGGCGCGCGTTTCCGGCTGGCGGAAACCACGCCCAACCCGAAAGCACAGCCGCAGGAAACGCCGCTCGTCGGGGAATTGCTCGTCACGCGCCACCGGCTGCACGGTTTTAATCCGGCCTATTTTCAAGCGGGCAAAAATAATAACTCACATTTGTTCAGCTATTCTCCAGCGGATGCGGACATCAGCCGCCACATCGCCGACCGTTCGAAACGCGGTTTGGCCAAACCGTTTCTGGCGTCGCCGCTCGGTCCGCCGGACGCGGAATGGAAATCCGTTTCCCTGGCCGACTTGCAAAAGTTTTTTGACAATCCCGCGAAATTTTTTGTGCAGCGGCGGCTGGAGTTCCGGCTGCCAGAGGACCATGAGCTTTTGTCGGACGAAGAACCATTTTCCATGGACGGCCTCGACGCATTTAATTTCAAACAGGAAATGGTTGAGGCCATTTTGAACCAGCGACCGGTGGAAAATCTCATGGCCGTGTGGACAGGCGGCGGCCGGTTGCCGCCCGGCGCGACGGGGAATTTGATGGCGAACGATTTGTTCGCAAAAACCCGGTCGCTCATCGGGTCGCTCCAGCAACACATCGGCGCGGCGGAACGATTTTGCCAGCCGGTCAGTTTGCAAATTGGCGAGTTCCGGCTGGAAGGCGAGTTGCCGCTGTTTCGCGGTGTCGGGCTGGTTCATTGCCGCGCGGCGAAGTCCAAGCCCGCCGCGCATTTGCGGTTGTGGATCGGGCATCTCGCGCTGCAACTCACCGGCTTGCCGGAAGCCAGAACCAGCCGGCTCATCGCCGAGGATGGAACGTGGAGTTTCAACGAAGTTCCCGAGGCGGAAAAAATTCTGAAGGGGCTGTTGGATTTATATTTTATGGGGCTGACAAAACCGCTGTCATTTTTTCCCGCCAGCAGTTTTGCGTTTGCCGGTCCCAAAGGAAAAAAACCACCGGCAGAACAGGCGCTGGAAAAGTGGGAAGGCGACGACTACGGCGATTTTGGCGAAGGCGATTCACAAGACGCATACTGCAACCTGTGTTTCCGCAATGTCGCCAATCCGCTGGACGAAGAATTCGAGCGGCTCGCAAAGCAAATCTTTGACCCGTTGCTGGCGCACCTAACGGAGGAGTCGCCATGACCTTCGATTTGGTTCACACGCCGCTGGATTTGGGCGTGACCCGGCTGGAAGCCAGCGCGGGCACGGGCAAGACGTTTGCGCTCGCGGGAATTTTTCTGCGCCTGCTTGTCCAGGAAAACATTCCGGCGAGCGACATCCTAGTCGTGACTTTCACCGAGGCGGCCACCGCTGAACTGCGCGACCGCATCCGCCGCCGGCTCGCGGAGGCGCTGCTCGCGCTTGAAGGCAAGTCCACGGAAGATGCGCTTTTGATCGAACTGGTTTCCCGCACACAGGATCGCCGCGAAGCCGCTGTCAATTCGCTCCGCAACGCGCTGGAGATTTTCGACCTCATTTCCATTTCCACGATTCACGGTTTTTGCCAACGCACTTTGCAGGACAGCGCCTTTGAAAGCGGCAGCCTCTTCAACGTCGAGTTGATGGCCGATCAGGACAGCCTCATCCGCGAAATCGCGGCGGATTATTTCCGCCGGCTCGTGCATCCGGGCGATGCGCTGCTGGCGAGCATCGCACTGCACCAGAAGCTCACGCCGGACGTCTTTGCCGCGCTGCTCAAGCGTTTTCTCACCTATCCCGAATTGAAACTGCTGCCCGCCGCGCCGCCGCGCCCGCTGGAAAAAATGGTTGCGGATCTGAAAATCGCCTTCGCAAAATGCGCTTTTGAATGGGCAGCGCTGGCAATGAACCGGGAAGCGCTGCTGGATTATTTTGTCCCTGAAAAAAAGTGGGCGACCAAAGAACACGCAAAGAAAGATTCCATCGCCAATATGCTGGTGAAATTGGATGCCGGTTTTGACGCCGGCAAGCTGTCCACCGAAATCTGGGACGCGTTGGAGTTTTTCTCCGCAACAGCCATCCGCAAAGATGTCGGCAAGCAGAAGGAAATGCCAGAGCCGCATCCGCCATTGTTTGATCACTGCGAAAATCTGATTTCCCTGGCGGCGGAATTTGCGCTGGCGCATCGGCTGGATTTTTTGCGCGCGGCACGCACGGATTTGGCCGAACGCAAGCAGGAGGCAAAACAGCAATCTTACGACGACCTCATCAGCCGGCTTGCGACGGCGCTGGCCGGTGCGTCCGGCGCGTCGCTCGCGCACTCCGTCCGCAAAAAATTCCGCGCGGCGCTGATTGACGAATCGCAAGATACCGACCCGTTGCAGTGGAAAATTTTCCGCGCCATTTTTGCGGCCAGCCCAGCCCACCGGCTTTATCTCATCGGCGATCCGAAGCAGGCCATCTACGGCTTTCGCGGCGCGGATGTGAACACCTATTTGTCGGCGGCAGACATGGCGGGCTGCCAATACTCGCTCGACACGAATTGGCGTTCCGAATCGGCGCTGGTCAATGCGGTCAACACGGTTTTTGAAGGCGCAGGAAAAAACACGGCATTCATCGAAGAACAAATCCCATTCGCGCCAGTGCGGGCGGCAGGGCAAACGGATTGCCAGCCAATGGTTTTTCCGCCAGACGGCAATCGTCCGCCGCCGTTTCAAGTCTGGTGCTGGAACGCGGACAACGGCGCGGTCTCGTCGAAGTCGGCGCAAAAATTATTGCCCGCCGCCGTCGCCGCCGAGGTGTCACGGCTGTTACGCGACGATGTGCGTATCGGAAACCGGCGGCTGAATCCGCGCGACATCGCCATCCTCGTCGAATCGCACCGGCAGGCGGGCTGGGTGCAAAAAGCCCTGCACGATTTGCAAATTCCCAGCGTCGAGCAGGCGATGGCCAGCGTGTTTGAATCGGACGAGGCGCGCGAGCTGCAATGGATTCTCGCCGCCATTTTGAATCCCGGACGCGAGGCCGGCGTAAAATGTGCGCTGACGACGGACGCGCTCGGCCTGAACGGAAACCAGTTGCAGGAACTCGTCGCCAACGAAGTTTTTTGGCAGTCGCGCCTGCAGGAATTTGCCGGATTTCGCGGAAGCTGGGAACGCGATGGATTTTTTTCAATGTTCTCGCAGTTGCTGCGCCGAGAAAAGATTGTGGAAAACCTGCTGCGCTTTCCCGATGCCGAGCGGCGCATCACGAACGTGCTGCACCTCGAGGAGTTGCTGGAGGCCGCCAGCCGCGCGGAACATCTTTGCCCGGCGCGGCTGGTGCAGTGGCTTGAACAGCGCCGCGCGAGCGACACGGCGGCGGCGGATGAATTTCAGCTCCGGCTCGAAAGCGACGAGGACGCCGTGCAAATCGTCACTATCCATCGCGCGAAGGGGCTGGAATATCCGGTGGTATTTTGCCCGTTTGTTGCGAAGGACGCCGAGCTGGGAAAAATCAGGAGCCACGGCAAAACCGTCATGAAAGCGGTGCTGTTTCATGATCCGGCCACGAAAGAACTGACGTGGGATTTGAATCCCGATCCGGTTCCAGCACACGCGCAGCAGGCCACCAAGGAACAGCTCGCGGAAAATGTGCGGCTGCTTTACGTCGCGCTGACGCGCGCACGTCATCGCTGTTATCTGGTCAGCGCGCCATCCGCAAAAAGGAAATCCACCGCGCTGGCGTGGCTGCTGACTGGCCGCAGCGAAAACCTTGCCGACCCGGTTGATTTTCTGAACGCGCAGGATGCCAGTCCGGCGGACTGGAAAAACCGCTGGCTAGCATTTGCAGAAAAATCGCCGGCCGGCATCGCCGTCACCGGTCTGCCGCCGGAGCCGGGCAAACCGTGGTCGCCGGAAAAACCAGCGGCGACAAACTTGGTTGCCAAAGCCTGTAAGCGCGACATCAAATCGTCGTGGTTTCTGTCCAGCTTCACGCAACTTTCGCAACAGGCGCACGCCGACATGCCGGATCTGCCGGACCACGACGCGACAGATGCCGAGGCAAATCCCGCCGCCGAAAACGAAATCGCCGAAGGAATTTTCGCCCTTCCCGCCGGCGCGCGCACCGGCGACTGCCTGCACAAAATTCTGGAGCAATTCGATTTCGTCAACAGCGACAAGGCTTCTACCACGGCGCTGGTGAAGCAGCAACTTGACGCATTCGGCCTTTCCACGGTGCCGCACGTCGCCGCCGTTTCTGGCATGCTGGAGCGGTTGCGTCACGCGCCCTTGGATTTTAAAAACCTAAAATTCACGCTCGCGCGCATCAGCCGAGCGCAGCAGTTGAGCGAGATGGAGTTTCATTTTCCCACCGGCCAGCTCGATGCGGAAAAATTATTGAAGCTGATTCGCGACCCCAAAGCTTCTCCGGCGGCGAAGCGCGCCGCGCCACCGCGCAGCGAAGGTTTTCTCAAAGGCTTCATTGACCTTATATTTCAGTTCGACGGACGGTTTTACATCGTGGACTGGAAATCAAACTCGCTCGGCAATCGTGCCGAGGATTACGATTCGGCGGCGATGTGGCGCGAAATCACGGAGCGCGGCTACGATCTGCAATATCACATTTACACCGTCGCGCTGGACAAATATCTGCATACGCGGCTGGCGGATTACGATTATGAAAAGCATTTTGGCGGCGTGCGCTACATCTTCCTGCGCGGCGTCACGCCGGGAAAACCGGAGCTCGGCATTTTCCGCGACCGGCCAGCGGCGGAAAAAATCGCGCGGCTGTCGGCGCTGCTGGGCGGACGCGCGGAGGTGAAGCCATGAGCCGGCCGCCCTCACTTGCACCGATTTTGGAAGGCGAGCCGTTCAGTCCGCTTGACCGCCATTTTGCCGGGCTGATGCAAAAATTTGCCGGCAGCGATTGTCCCGAACTGGTTTTGGCGGCGGCGCTCGTGAGCCGGCGGCTGGCGGACGGCCATTCCTGCCTTTGCCTCGACGAAGTCGCCGGTAAAAACTTTGGCGATTGTTCCGGCGAAATAAATTCTCCGCTCATTTTGCCGCCGCGCGCGACGTGGGAAAAACTTTTGCGCGCCACCGCCGTGGTCGGCCAGCCGGGCGCGGACAGGCCGTTGATCCTGGATGCTGCGGGGCGGCTTTACCTGCATCGCTATTGGAAATATGAGCAGACGGTGGCGGCTGAAATCTTGAGGCGCGTTGCGCAACCGCCCTTTGCGCCCGATGCGAAAAACGTTGGCGCCGGCTTGAAGAAATTATTTCCGGCAACGCCGGAAAAGACCGACTGGCAGAAAGTCGCGGCCTTCGCGGCGTTGCGGCAGCGGTTTTCCGTCATCACCGGCGGGCCCGGCACCGGCAAGACCTGGACGGTGGCGCGTTTGCTCGCGCTGCTGCTTGAACAGCCGGGCGGGGAAAATCTGCGGGTCAAGCTCGCCGCGCCCACCGGCAAGGCGGCGGCGCGGTTGCAGGAAGCCCTGTCGCACTCGCTGGCGAATCTGCCGTGTTCCGAAACCGTCAAGGCGCGGTTGCAGGCCAAAGACCTCACCACCACGATCCACCGGCTGCTCGGCACGATTCCGCAGTCCGCAAAATTCCGGCATGATGCCGCCAACCCGCTGCCGGTGGACGTGCTGGTGGTGGACGAGGCGAGCATGGTGAGCCTTGCGCTGATGGCGAAACTGCTCGCGGCGCTCAGGCCCGATGCGCGGCTCGTGCTGGTCGGCGACCAAGATCAACTGCCGCCGATTGATGCCGGCAACGTGCTCGGCGACCTCTGCCGCGCGGCGGCGGCCAACAGCTTCAGCGAAATTTTTTGTGAAGACTACGAGCGTTGCGGCGGTGAACCGCTCGCCGGGAAAAACTTTTCTAACGCCGCCGGCCTGGTGGACGCCGTGACCCAACTGCGCACGAATTACCGTTCCGGCGCCCTGGTTATCCTCAATGAAATCAGCCATGCGGTGAACACCGGCGACGCCGGCAAGGCGATGGATTTGCTCCGGCAATCTTCCGGCGCGCTCGCGTGGCAGCCATGGTCATCCGCCAAAACGCTCAAGACCGCGTTGCGCGACGCGGTGGTTTTGCATTTCGGCGAGGTTTTGAAATCGGCCTCGCCCGCCGCCGCGCTCGCCGCCCTCGGAAAATTCCGCATCCTCTGCGCCGTGCGCGAAGGGCCGTTTGGCACCGAGGCCATCAACCGTCTCGCCGAAGAGATTTTTGCAGAAGCCGGACTCGTCGCGCCGGGAAAAATTAAAACTGGAAGCTACGCGGGAAAACCATTGATGGTGACGGCAAATAATTACGCGCTGAAATTATTTAACGGCGACACCGGCGTCGTCTGGCCGGCGGACAATTTTTCTTCGCTCGTATATTTTCCCGATGAAACCGGTGCCATCCGCGCTATCGCGCGCGAGCGGCTGCCGGAACACGAGACGGTTTATGCGCTGACCATCCACAAGAGCCAGGGCTCCGAGTTTGACCATGTCCTGCTGGTGCTGCCGGAGCAGATGAATCCGATGCTCACGCGCCAGCTGTTTTACACCGGCCTGACGCGCGCCCGAAAATCCGTCCGCATCCTGGCTCCCGAAGCCATTTTGCGCGCGACCATCACCACGCAGTTGCAACGTGGTTCCGGCCTGACCGGCGCGCTGCGGGCGAACTCGGCGGCGGTCACGTAAAAATTTATTCCACCCGCACTTCCGCGCTCTTCCCATGCGCGCCGAGGCCTTCGAGTTCGGCGAATTTTTTCACCGACTTCAGCGCCTTCTTCAGCGACGCTCGATTGTATTCCACCACGCTCGTGCGGCGCTGGAACTGATCCACCGTCAGGCCGGCAAACGACGCGCCCGCGCCGTCGGTCGGCAAAACGTGGCTCGGCCCGGCGACGTAATCGCCCAGCACCGTCGGCGACCAGTTGCCCAGGAAAATCGCGCCCGCCGTCACGATGCCGCCGCTCACGCGCCGCGCGTCGCGCGTGATGACCTCACAATGCTCCGGCGCGATCTGGTTCGCCAGCGCCACGGCGTCAGCGACGCCGGCGACTTGAATAAACCACGTGTTGCGCTCCAGCACACGCTGGATGAGTTCGCGGCGCGGCAATTTTGGCAACTGTTTTGAAATTTCCTTTTCCACCGCCTTGAGGATTTTCGCGGAGGTCGTCACGAGCCAGACGCGTTCGTGACCGGAACCGTGCTCGGCCTGCGCGAGCATGTCGGCGGCGGCGAGCTGCGGATTCGCGGTTTCATCGGCCAGCACGAGCAAGTCGCTCGGCCCGGCGAGCAGGTCAATCGCCACGCGGCCGACGAGCAGCCGCTTGGCCATGCTGACGTAGGCGTTGCCGGGGCCAAAAATTTTCTGCACACGGCGGATCGTCTTGGTGCCATAAGCCAGCGCCGCAATCGCCTGCGCGCCGCCGACGCGGTAAATCTCCGTCGCGCCTGCCGCCCGCGCGGCAAATAAAATTGCCGGATTAATCGAGCCATCCTTGCCGCACGGCGTGGTGACGACGATTTCCTTGCAGCCCGCGACCTTGGCGAGCGTGATGGTCATCAGCGCCGTCGAAACCAGCGGCGCGGTGCCGCCGGGAATGTAAACGCCGACGCGCGTGAACGGATCAAACTTTTCGCCGACGCTGGCACCATGGGAATTTTTTGATGACCAGCCTTTGCGCAAGGATTTTTTGGCGAAGCCGGCGATGTTGTTTTCTGCTTCCGCCACGGCGGTGCGCAGTGATTCATCGGCGGCGAGCGAGGCGTTGAACAGTTCTGCCTGCGTCACGGCGAGCTGTTCGGCGGTGAGCTTTGCGCCGTCATATTTTTCCGTGAAGTCCAGCACCGCCGCGTCGCCGCGCACAAACACGTCGTGCAAAATCGCCTTGGTGCGCGCTTCAATCTCCGCGTCGAACAAACTGGAATCAGCAGCGGCCGCGCGGAGCTTGGCGGAAAAATCCTTGTCGGTATGGCGGACTGTTTTCATGGTCACAGGTTAGGAAAAAATTGCGGCCAAGTCAAAATTCGCGGATGCGCTTTTCGGGAAACTGTGTTTATCTGTGTCAGCTGTGGCCAATAAAAATCCCATCATCGTGGCGCTCGACGTGCCGTCGGCGGAATCGGCATTGAAACTCGCGGAACTCGTCGCGCCCGCCGTCGGCGCGTTCAAGATCGGCAAGGAGCTTTTTGTTTCCGCCGGGCCGGACATCGTGCGCCGCGTGCGCGCGACCGGCGCGAGCGTGTTCCTCGATTTGAAATTTCACGACATCCCAAACACGGTCGCCAAGGCCGTCGCCGCCGCCACGCGACTGGATGTGCAGATGCTCACGATCCACACCAGCGGTGGCGGCGAGATGATGCGCGCAGCGGAAAAATCTGCGCAGGATACCGCCAAATCATTGGGCTTGGTCGCGCCGCTCGTGCTCGGCGTCACCGTGCTGACCAGTTCGGACGCAAATACGCTCGCGGAAATCGGCTGCCAGACGAATGTCGGCGAACAGGTCGAACGACTTGCGGCGCTGGCGGTGAAATCCGGTTTGCGCGGGCTGGTCTGTTCGCCGCTGGAAATCGCGGCGCTGCGAAAAATTCTTCCGGCAGGAATCCAGCTCGTCACGCCCGGCATCCGCACCGGCGCAGAAAAAGCCGACGACCAGAAGCGCACGCTCACCCCGCGCGAAGCGATTCAAGCCGGCGCAAGCTGGCTGGTGATCGGTCGCCCGATTTACGCGGCGGAAAATCCGCGCCTTGCGGCGGAGCAGATTTTGGAATCACTCACTTGACCTCAGATGACCACCGTTCAAACCCACTGGAAACCGAGTCACGCGCGTGGTGATTTGTTCGGGAGTTGATTTGCTCATGCGAAAAGATGCCTAAAGGCTATTAGGCGCATCGCCCGAAACCGGCACTGCTTGGGACGGTTTAACAACGCTGGTGGCGCCGGGTTTCGCCGTGGGCACGGTGTCCGCCCCGGCGAGTTCGTCCGGCAGAATGGTGATGGCAATCCGCCGGTTCTTGGCTCGCCCCTCCGGCGTGGCGTTGTCCGCGACGGGACGGAATTCACCGTAGCCAACGGCTCCCACCCGGCGCGGGTCCACGCCCGCCTGCTCGGTGAGAAAATGCACGGCGGCCAGCGCCCGGGCGGTGGACAGTTCCCAGTTGCTGGCAAACCGGCTGCGGATGGGCACATTGTCGGTGTGGCCGATGACATGGATTTTTAATTCAGGATGGGCGGCCAGCAGGGCGGCAATCTTGCGCATCACGGATTCGCCGTCCGGTTTCAAGACCGCCTCGCCCGAATCAAACAGCACGCGGTCGAGAATGTTCACGGTGAGCTTGCCTTGCAGGTTGGAGATGGTGACATCCTTGGATTCAAGGTCGTTGCGCATTTCATCCTCCAAGCCTTTCGCCAGCTGGGCGGCGTCCGCCTTTTCTTTTTCCAAATCCGCCACCTGACTTTGCAAACCCGCAATCTGGTCTTGGTCTTTTTGGTTTTCGTCGAGGGCGCCGGCAAGGCTGGTGTTGGCTTCGTCCAGCTTGGATTGGAGCAACTTGAGGCCGTTAATTTTGCCCACCGCGATTGCCCATAGCAGCAAAGCCGCAATCAACAGCACCGCCAGAACCCCCGCGACCAGCCAGCCCAGCTTGGTATGGTTCGTCCCACGGATGGCCTTGGCCACGGGTTCGGCAAATGGATTCTCATCGCTCATTTTCGTCCGGTGGAGTTAAACAGACCGGCGAATCCGCTCCAAGATTTTTCCCCGCGCCCTCCGCTCCGGCCGGCTGATCGGTGGGTTGCCGGCGCCTATTTCAAAAACTCTTCCACCGGTTGGCTGTCGGGATTCCAGAAGCTGATTTTTTGGATGCGCCCCGCCGCCGTGAGCGCCAATACCGTCACGCGGCCCGGCTGCGCCGGAAAGCTCGCCAGGGTTTCCGCCGAGTCCACCAGCACAATCCGCTGGGGATACTTCTTCAGCTTTGGAAACGCAAACCAGCGGGCGACGGTCGGCATGGTGTGAATATCCATGAGGTAGGCTGCCTGGTGCTTTTCCAAAAAACCCGCACCTGGTTCCGCCAGCTTGTGGTTGGCGGCTGTGGCACACGCCCTTTCGGTGGCGACCAGCAGGAACTGGGTGCCGTTGGTAAAAACAAACTCTGCCCCGCGCTGGTCTTTCGCCGTAAGCTCTGGCACGGCATCGCCGACCGCCAACTGCGCGGCCTGAACGGGGCTCCACAGCAACCAAGCCAGCAGGCCGGCAATCAGGGCGGGCGGAAATTTCATCCCCTCAGAACTACGCTGATTTTCCCGGGATTACAAGGCTGCTTGACCCGGCCATGGCGTAAAGCTTAACTGCGTTTGCCATCCCGGCTGAACCATGAAAACAATCTTTAGACTGCCGCAAGGATGGCTGACGAAAATCCAACGGGTTGGAAAGCTCGTCCTGCTGACCGGTTTTCTGGCACTGTTTTCCGGTTGCACCACCAATCCGGGTTCGCCGCCGAGCGCCACGCCGACCGTGAGCGGTTACATCAGCGTCGGGTCACAGATGAATTTTAATTCCAACCCCTCAAAATAAATAAATCGAAATCGGTTTCTCTTGAATCCGCTGGCCATCGCCGATGGGCCGCGTTACCGTGCCGACGATGAAATTGTTTCAGGTCTCGCCCAGCCGTATCGTCTTGGGACTGCTTTGCCTCGGCTTGACCGGCTGCAAAACCCAGACCGCCCTCGTGGGGAACGGTTATGAAAAAGTGACGCATCCGACCTCCCCGTTAAGCTTCGAGCCGGAAACGCCGCGCATCTCGTTTCAATTTCGGGAAGCATCGGGCAAAACCATCCTGATTTGGCCGGACATATATGGCGGCGACTGCGTGGTCCAAGACGGTTTGGCCGTCTTTCTTGGCAACAAGGCTTACATTGATTCGGACGGGAAAGCCATCCATCCCCGGCTGTTCGCCGTGAAGGCGCCCGAACTCCCGACGGACATCACCGACGACGTGCTCTGGCGGTGGTCGAAAGCCACCGGCAAGGATTTTATGGAGGCGGAAAACCGCTTCAATCTCGCCACCGTGACCCAGCAGAACCACCGGCTGGAACTCCATCTCGAATTTTTGCCGGGCGGAATGTTGACGGATGGCGGGGATTGGCCGGACGCCGGCGAACTGCCATTGGACTGGAAACAAGTGGCGGCCATCTTGCGGGCGGAGAAATCGCTTGGGGCCGTCCAAAAAGATTTGCGCTGGCATACTCCCTATATCAGCCTGAAAGTTAGCCCATGAAAACCTGCCCCTATTGCGGTGCGGAATATCCCGACGGAACGCCTTGCTGCACGATTGACGAAACGCCCCTGTCACCGCCGCCCGCCGCCCCGCCCCGCGTGGCCCCGCCGGACTTGCAACCAGCCCGCCGCGCCGAGTTTGAAATCCCCCCGCTCACGGAAGCCCAGCGCCGGCTGGATTTGGTCACGCTGGTCCGGTGCGGCTCGCTGCTTTCGGCCGACCTGATTGCCAGCCGGCTCCAGGCGGAGGGAATTGAGACGTTCATCCCCGACCAGTCAGTCGTGCAGACGATGGGATATAATTTGAATGCGGTCGGTTATGTCCGGGTTCAGGTCTCGCCCGCTGACTATGACCGGGCCCGGGAGATAATTGCCGGCTGACGGTTCCCGGTGGCGACGCCTCCGGCGAAATCCGCATCCGCTCGCGCGTGGGGCGCGGCACCACCCGGCGCATCGCCCTGCCGGGGAAATGAATTGTAGCGGCGACATTCCGGTTATGGGTGGGTCTGAAAGTCGGGATTATGTCTTTGACAAGGTTTTCTCCCTCTCCTCCCATTAAGGAGGAGGGTCGGGGTGAGGAGGCCAAGACTGATTCAAAATCAACACCCCTCACCCCAGCCCCCCGTTTGGGCGGGGAGTCGAAGCCGCCGTCCCTTTTGTAAACGTGTCAAAGGCATAATCCCGCTGAAAATAGCCCGGCCATTTATGACTGGGCATGGGGTCATAAATATTCCCAGTCCCGGCAGGGACGGCAGCCGGTTCTTTCGTCCCTGA
>Ga0302201_10001035_pt1 | contig 24542 bp, 23 predicted proteins | sample II_Bog_N3_2_FD_194586 | JGI IMG/M metagenome (GOLD analysis project Ga0302201, IMG submission 194586) | Peat permafrost microbial communities from Stordalen Mire near Abisko, Sweden - II_Bog_N3_2 | ecosystem: Environmental > Terrestrial > Soil > Wetlands > Peat | place: Sweden: Abisko... | reverse complement strand
TTTCGAATTGCGCGTGATCCAAGGAGATTTTTCGGTCCCCGGTTCGAAAACTCCTAGATTTCCCTCCGCAATGCTGGTCGGTACCGAATAGGAGTCATGAACGAAGCCCGTGTCGCCTTCTACGGCGACTCATACACTCTCGGGATCGGCGCCACGAGCACCGACCGGCGGTGGTCCACGATCATTTGCGCTGAACGGGGTTGGCGCGAGTTCAATCCGAGCGTCAACGGCCTGGGCTTCGTACGCAATCGTCGCAATTTCGGCGACGGCGACCTGCCCAGCCAGATCATCGCGAGCAATCCGGACATCGTCTTCGTTGCGCTCGGACTCAATGACAACTTTGGGTTCGCGGAGCAGTCCGACCGCATCCGGGTTCAGATCTCGACCGATTTCGAATACCTGCGGCTCGCGCTGCCGGCCACGCGATTCATTGTGGTCGAACCCTTCTGGTACACGGATGACAGGCCCGACTCGCTGAGCATCATTTCGGGATGGGTGAAAGCTGCCTCCGAATTTATCGGCGCAGACCATGTTGTCGGCGCATCGCACTGGCTTGAGCATCACCCGGAGTGGATGGCCTCGGACGGCCTGCATCCGAACGATGCCGGTTACGCGCAACTCGCGAGCCGGATGGATGCTGCGCTCGCCAGCCTGCAGCTGCCGGCGCCGTCGAGAGGTACACAGGCCGAGTCGATAAACTAGGCCAGTGAACAAACCCATCGACGTTGCCCTCATCGGTGGCGGGATCATGAGTGCCACCCTCGGGACCCTGCTTAAGCAGCTTGAACCAACCTGGAACATCCAAATGTTCGAGCGCCTCTCGCAGGTCGCCCTCGAGAGTTCGAACCCGTGGAACAACGCCGGCACCGGCCACTCCGCGCTCTGCGAACTCAACTACACGCCGGAGCGGCCCGACGGCACGATCGACATCTCGAGCGCCGTCAAGGTCAATGAGCAGTTCCAGGTTTCGCGCCAGTTCTGGGCCCACCTGCTCGACGTGGGTGCCCTCCCCGATCCGAGTGCCTTCATCAACTCGACTCCGCACATGAGTTTCGTGTGGGGCGAAGACAATGTCGAATACCTGCGCAAGCGTTACGAGGCGCTGAAGGACCAGCCGCTGTTCGCCGGCATGGAGTTCAGCACGGACGCGGCCGTGATCCGCAAGTGGGCGCCGCTACTTATCCCGGGGCGCCGCAAAGACCAGCCCATCGCCGCAACACACATTGCGGCGGGAACGGATGTCGATTTCGGCGCGCTCACCCGGTTGTTGACCGACTACCTCACCAGGAACGGCGCGGAGCTGATTCTTGAGGAGTCGGTGACGAAGCTCAAGCGCCGGAACGGGCTGTGGCGCATCACCACCCGCCACACCATCGGCGGCACCCCGGAGTTTTACGACGCGAAGTTTGTCTTCGTCGGCGCTGGTGGCTACGCCCTCAACCTCCTGCAGAAGTCGGGCATCAAGGAGATCCGGGGATTCGGCGGTTTCCCGGTGAGCGGCGAGTTTCTGCGAACCGACGACCAGGAGCTCGTGCGCAGGCACCAGGCCAAGGTCTACGGCAAGCCCGCGCTGGGTGCACCGCCGATGTCGGTACCCCACCTCGACACCCGCGTCGTGGACGGCCAGGCGAGCCTCATGTTTGGGCCATACGCGGGGTTCAGTCCCCGGTTCCTCAAGAGTGGCTCGGTATTCGATCTCGTGAGGTCGATCCGCTGGCACAACCTGATTCCGATGATCGCCGCCGGGGCAAGCAACCTCGGCCTGGTGCGTTATCTTGTCGGCCAGCTGCTCGCATCCCCGTCCACGAAGTTCGAAGCTCTGCTGGAGTTCTTCCCCGACGCCAACCCGAGCGACTGGTACAAAATCACGGCCGGGCAGCGGGTGCAGGTTATTAAGAAGGATGCGAAGAAGGGCGGCGTACTGCAGTTCGGAACCGAGGTGGTCGCAGCCGCTGACGGGAGCATCGCTGGCCTGCTCGGGGCGTCCCCTGGAGCATCGACCGCCGTGCCGATCATGCTGGGCCTGCTGGAGAAGTGCTTCGCCGGGTCAATCGACAAGTGGCGGCCGCAGCTGGTTGCCATGGTTCCCAGCTACGGCAAGCAACTCTCCGACAATGCGGCTCTGGCCGAGAAGACACTGGCGGCGACAGCCGGGGAGTTGCAGATCGCCCGCTGAGCTCCGGCTCCTTGACGAACATTCGAATCTATGTTCGAATGAATGGATGCGGTGGCAGGGCCAGCAACTCAATATCGACCAGGCGGAGACTCTCCCCGGACTGGCCCGCCTCAGCAACCTCGTGCGTTCCGTGCAGACGCCCGAGTTCGCGGGAATCACCTTTCATGAGGTGCTGGCAAAGTCGGCACTGAACCACGTTCCCGGCCAGAGCGCCCTGCCATTCGGCTGGACCATCAATCCGTACCGCGGGTGCAGCCACGCCTGCGTGTACTGCTTCGCGCGAAATACCCACACCTACCTCGACCTTGACGCTGGCAAGGATTTCGATAACCAGATCATCGTCAAGGTGAACGTTGCCGAGGTGCTGGCGCGCGAGCTCGCCAAGCCCAGCTGGGGGCGCCATCCGGTGGCCCTCGGCACGAACACCGATCCGTACCAGCGGGCGGAGGGCCGGTATGCGCTGATGCCGGGCATCATCGAGGCCCTGTCGAACAGCGGAACGCCGTTCAGTATCCTCACCAAGGGTAGCCTGCTCAGGCGCGACCTTCCGCTGCTCGCCGCCGCGAACGACAGGGTACCCGTCGATCTCGCAATGTCGATCGCCGTCTATGACGACGAACTCCAGCAGTCAATCGAACCCGGCACCCCGAGCACTGCCGCGCGGCTGGCCACGGTCGCCGCGGCCCGCGATGCTGGCCTCCCGGTCACGGTCTTCCTGATGCCGATCCTGCCGTACCTGACGGACACCCGCGCTCACCTCGACTCTGCGCTCGAACGGGTTGCCGCTGCGGGCGCATCCGGGGTGGTGCACTCCGCGCTGCACCTTCGGCCGGGCGCGAAAGAGTGGTACTTGCGGTGGCTCGCGGCAGAGCATCCAGCCCTGCTGCCTCGCTACGAGGAGATGTACCGGTTCAGTGCCTACGCTCCCAAGGAGTACCGCAAGTGGCTTGCCGACAAATTCCGGCCCCTCGCCCGCAAGCACGGGCTGAGTCGGGGCCACGAAGATCCGGCGACGGGCACCGTGCGCTCCCGTGCGCTGCGTCCGGCAGCGGCGTACGACGCCGAACCGACACTGTTCTGACCCGCGACCACGACGCGCATTCCGGGTTCAACGCGCCCACAAGACGGGGTACTCGACCGGTCTATGCAGTGAAATACTGCCATTGCGAGTATGTCTGCGCTTAAGGAGCACCTGTGACGCAAGGCCAATCACAGCATGTTGGCCTGCAGGCGGTGAACCGGGCTTTCAGTCGCTTCGCCCATGTCACCGGGTACACCGTGCTGTGTGGAGCGCTGGTTGAGATCCTGGGGTACCAGTTTGCGGCCCCCGGCCGGGTGATCTGGCCGGTACTGCTGCCGGTCGCCGTCACTCTTGCCCTCCTGGTGATCCTCGACAGGCTGCGCACCTTCGCCATTTCGGTGCTGTTCCTGATCGTGGGGGGAGCGACCCAGTTTCTCGTCTCTTTTGCTCTGCTTTCGGCGTTTCCCTCCATCCGATCCACCGATGCTGTCACGCTGTCGCTCGTTTCGGTGTCGCTTGTGCTGGTCTGCGGATCGGGTTTTGTTCCGAGTTCGACGATCATCTGGGGCACGGTGGGGTTCGCGGTGGGGCAACTCGCGTCGTTTGCTGCTGCGCTGTGCACCGGCGTTGCCTATCGGCCGGATGCGATCTCGATCGTCGTCGAGGTCGGGTTGGTGCTCGTCGAGCTGACGGATGCGATCACCCGCAGTCGACGGCTGACGGCCCGGCCGGAACTCGACCGCGCCGTTATTGACGATGAGCTTTCTGTGCTGCGGTACCGGGTCGAAGGCAAAGCTGCCGCGATCATGCATGACACGGTTCTCGGCCATCTCTCCGCGATTGCGGCGGGTGCTGACGGCCCGCTGGACCCCCGGATGGCCAACCAGATTGAGCGGGATGTCGCCGTGTTGATCGGGGAGGAGTGGTTGCGCGACGCGAGCCCCGCGCCGGATGACTCGGCGCGCTCCGATTGGCGTCGAAGCGCACTCCTGGCCGCGGTGCAGGAGGCACGCGACCTTTCCCTGACCGTCGATGTGACGGGCGATCTGGGGGCAATCGGAAGGCTGACCGGCGAGCGTGACGTCGCTATCGGCCTCGCCGTGAAGCAGTGCCTCGTTAATGTTCTGCGCCATGCCCAGGTGTCGCACGCCGAGGTCGTTGTTATCGGGTCCGCCACGGATGTTTCCGTGATGGTGATCGATGCGGGACGCGGGTTCTCCGAGCACCTGGTCGGCTCGGACCGGCTTGGTCTTCGGCAGTCCGTTCGTCGCCGCATCGAGAGCGTCAGCGGCGAGGTGCGACTGTGGTCGACGCCGGGACACGGCACATCTGTGCTCATCCAGGTTCCCGCGCTTCCCGCTTCGGGGGGTTCGGATGCCTGAGCGCGGGTTGTCCTACCAGCAGCTGGATCCCGTCGGCAGCTACGGCTCGCGACCGATCACCCTTGTGCTCTCGCTGGGAATCATCGCGGTCGCGGCGGGTGCGACAGCCCTGAGCTGGTCCGCGGTATCGAACCCCGTCGCGGCATTGCTGGCCGTCGTCGCGACCGCGATATCTGCCCTGGGAATCACGTTCTGGTCGAGCCCACTTCGTGCCCCGTTTCGGTGGACAGGATTTGTCGTTGTCATGCTCTTTGCCGCATTCAGCCTGGTGCTGGCCGCTGCCGGTACCTGGAACCGATCCGCGAACGTGTTCGAACAGTGGGCGCCGATCACGGTCGGGCTCATTCTTGTTCAACTCAGTTCCTATCGGTCCGCCCGGGAACTGACCGAGGCGACTGTCCTTGGCGGGCTGCTTGCGGCTTTCGTGGCGGTCATTCATCCGACCCCCAGTCATTTCGCCGAGCCGACACTGGTCATCGTTTTGGGGGCAGCGGTTCCGCTCGTCGCCCTTGGCGCGGGAGCAACGGCGTATTCATCGGTTATCGTGCGATCTCTTGGACGGTGGTACTCGAGAACGGCGACGAGCGAGCGGGCCGCGAGCCTGGCGATGAAGGACCACGTGCTGCAGTCGGTGCATGACGATCGGGTGGGCATCCTCAACGACAGTGTTGTCCCGTTCTTTTCGGGCCTCCTCGCCCGCGGGGTGATCACGCACGACGACCGCGAGGCCGCAGGGGAAATCGCATCCTCCATCCGGTCGATCATGGTGGCCGACGTCGACCGCAGCTGGCTCGACTCCGTCGTGGATGAGGTTGCGAGCCGTCGAGGCGGTAGCGAATCCCCGGGTTCTGAGGTTGTGCAGGACGAGTTTCGCCTCGCGTCAGGGATGTCGACCGAGCAGCGGATCGTCGTGCGGGCGGTGCTCATCGCGCTCTTCGATCATCCCGGATTCGACGCGGACGGCTTCGCCGTTCTGATCGCCCGCGAACGGGGCTCCGCGGTCGTGACGCTCACGGCACTGCTTGACTCCGACGAGTCCATTCCACGTTCAGGACTGGCCGCATACTTTGCCGTGTTGCGGATCGCCTTCCCCGACCTGCATGTCAGCTTCCAGCGACCGACGCTGACACTAAGGTTTTCGTATGGCCTCACCTGACGTCGCTGGTTCGTCGTCGCCGGCGCTCGCGATCGACGGCAGCTTTCCGCGCGTCCGCCTCGCCCTTCTCGACGACCATGAGGTGCTTCTCGACGGGCTGAGCAGCTGGATCGAGACGAATGCCCCCGACTTCGACCTTGTGTTGAGTGCGAGCACGTGGCTGCAGCTGGTGCATAGCGACAACTTTCCCACCGACCTGGTCTTCATCGATTTCCAGCTGAAGGAGCCGGTCTCGATCGAGGCGCGGGTGCGCACCTGCCGTGCAGCGGGCGCGAAAGTGATCGTGCTGTCGAGCCTGGATTCGCAGGAGTCCCGCGATCGCGCGATGGCGGCGGGCGCTGCCGCATTCCTGCCCAAGTCGCTGCCGATGCGAGATGTCATGGACACCGCTCGCAAAGTCATGGGCGTTGAACGGAATGCGAGCATCCCGCTCGACCGTCGGCCGTCGAGCGAGGATGCGTCCACCGTGACAAGGCCGAAGCTCAGCGCCGGTGAGATCGATGCGCTCAAACTTTATGTGGCGGGCTACAGCACCGACGAGGTCGCCGCCCAGCTCAACGTTCGGTACGAGACCGCCAAGACCTATCTCAGGCGCGTTCGCGAGAAGTATGCGAAAGTGAATCGTCCGGCCGGAAAGAAGGCCGATCTTATTCGGCGTGCGGCCGAGGACGGGTACCTGCACTAGTGTCAAAGCTTTATTTCCGCCACGGCGCGATGAATAGCGGCAAGAGCACCGCGTTGCTCCAGGCCGCCTTCAACTATGAGGAGCGCGGCCAGCAGGTGCTGGTGGCCAAACCTCAGATCGACACAAAGGGCGACTCGTACATCGTGTCGCGACTGGGGGTGCAGCGGGCAGTCGACTTCACGGTTGCGCCCGACGAAGACATCTATGTCGCTTTCACTGCACAGCGTGAACGCGTCCTGCGCGAGCGCGGCGTCGACGTGAGTTGCCTGCTGCTGGATGAGGCCCAGTTCCTGACCGAAGGACAGGTCGATGACCTGCTGCGAATCGCCATCCAGGAGGATGTCCCGGTGCTGGCCTACGGCATCCGCACAGACTTCCAGACGGTGGCGTTCCCTGGGAGCCGGCGGCTGCTCGAGATCGCGCATTCGCTCGAGGAGCTCAAGACGATTTGCCGCTGCGGGCGCAAGGCGATCTTCAACGCGAGGCTCGTGGATGGGGTCTTCGTGTTCGATGGCGACCAGGTCGCTATCGACCAGGGGCACGTCACCTACCAGTCCCTGTGCGGTGGGTGTTACCTCGACGAGTCCGGCGGCATCCTGAACAACGGATGGCGACCGAAGGTCGACTTCAGCTACAGCGGCGGCCCCGACCCCGACTTCAGTTAGTCGATGAGACACGACGACCTGTCCCGTCGTTTTGCGGGGCTCACCACCGCCCATCTCGCGGATGGCTGCCTTCGGGTAGGCGTCGAGGTGCGGTGTGCACCCTTCGCCGTGCGGGCGCTGGTGCCAGGATGGCGCCTCGCAGGGCGGGTACTGCCCGCCCGCCACTCCGGCAGTGTGGATGTCTTTCTTGAGGCGTTTGAGCGGGCTGAGCCCGGCGACGTCCTGGTTGTCGACAACGCTGGCCGCACGGATGAGAGTTGCGTCGGCGACCTGGTGACAATCGAGGCGAGGGTCGCGGGCCTGTCGGGCATCCTGGTCTGGGGGTTGACCCGCGACACTGTCGACATCCGCGAGATCGGTTTACCCGTATTCAGTATGGGTACGCTGCCGACCGGCCCGATACATTTTTCGGCGCAAGTACCCGATGCCCTCGACATCGCGACTGTGGGGGAGTGGACGGTCACGACGGGTGACATCGTCTTCGCCGATGAGGATGGGGCCCTTTTCGTACCCGCACCAGAAGTCGAGGCCGTCATGCGGGCGGCGGAGACTATCCGCGACACGGAGCGCGCCCAGGCTCGACGCATCGCGGCCGGTGACTCGCTGCGCAGCCAGGTGCACTTCGGGGAGTACCTCGTTGCTCGGGCCGAGAACCCGGCGCTCACCTTCCGCGACCACCTGAAAGCGGTGGGTGGCGCGATCGAAGTCTGACGGGTTCGTCGTGTTGCCTCACGCGAGCCCTGCGAGCCGGTAGGCGACGAGGCTGCCCGCCACAGCCACGTTGAGCGAGGCACCAACCCCGACCATCGGAATCTCCACACACTCGTCGACCACTGCCAGCACCTCGTCGGGAATCCCCTGGTGCTCGTGGCCCAGCAGCAGCACGGTGGGCTCGCGTGCCGGCGCCAGCCACGGTAGTCGCGTTGCGTCGTCGGCGAGCTCGACCGCGACCAGCCGGTAGCCGGCCTGCCGCTGAGCATCCAGCCACGCCGCCTTCGACGGCTGCACCCAGTGGATGTGGGGCCGCTTCTGCCCGAGGGTATCGCCCTTCTGCAGGGCCTCGTGGTAGTGCGGCGTCTTCGGCACCGCCATGCAAGCGCCCAAGGCATCGCAGGTGCGAAGCAGGGTTCCGAGGTTCGCGCCGTAGGCGACCCAGAGTGGTGCAACGATCAGACGTCCCCAGCACGAGTGCTGTTGTGCCCGGCGCACCAGGCGAAGGTCGGACGGCTTGGACTTGGCCCCGCTCATGCGAGGTTGAGATTGACTCCTGAGATTGTCATTTGTTGTCCGGAGCACGTTGACGTCGCGCAGGCCGGGATGATCACCCTACTCCGTCGAGTCCGTGCCTGGCACCGCGGCGGGGCCATTTCCGGGTCCGTCGGACGGCCGTGGGTGGCGCGATCGAAGCCTGAACTCGATTACGCCACTGTGTCGGCCACGGTGATACTCATAACTGTCGGGGTAGCGGGATTTGAACCCACGACCTCTTCGTCCCGAACGAAGCGCGCTACCAAACTGCGCCACACCCCGATTGCCTCAGCCGACAGTGCCTGTGACAGCATCGTGCGGATGAACCTCGTCAAGAATAGCCGATATCGCTGTGCGCCATATCCGCCGCGGTCAGCGTGACCAACACTGCTTCGGGCGGGCACGCGAATCGCACCGGAGCGTAGATCGAGGTGCCTAAACCTGCGGACACGTTGAGCCAGGCCGTGCGTCCCGCGTGTCGCCACCGGCTGAGCCCCTGCGCCTGCTCTCGAGGAATGTCGCAGTTGGACACGAGCGCGGGAAGACCCGGAATGCGGACCTGTCCGCCGTGGGTATGGCCCGCAAAAATCGCACTGGCACCGGCCGTCACAAAGGTGTCGAGCACGCGCCGGTAGGGCGCGTGGGTCACGCCGATGGTCACCGTATCGAGGTCGAGCGAGTCGTCGCCCTCGCGCAGTTCGTCGATGGCCCCCGGTAACAGGTCGAGGCGGTCCCACCGCCGGTGGGCGTCGTTTACGCCGAAGAATTCGAAGTGCGTGCCCCCGACATCCAGGGCGAGAGCCGCGTTGTTGAGGCTGTGCCAGCCCAGCTCGTCGTCGAAGAATGACTCCAGGGCATCCGTGTCGAGATCGGCTGGTTCGTAGCGATGGGTTCGGGTCGGGAAGAAATAATTGAACGGGTTCTTGAACACGGGACCGTAGTAGTCATTCGATCCGTTCACATAAACGCCCGGGATGCCGGCGAACGGCTCGAAGGCGCGGCGAATGCCGTCGAGGCCGTCGGCATGGCCGAGGTTGTCGCCCGTGTCGATGACCAGGTCAGGTTCGAGGTCGACCAGCGTGCGGATCCAGTTCTGTTTGAGGCTCTGCCACGGTGCCATGTGGGCATCCGAGAGGTGCAGGATGCGAACCGGGGCCGCGCCGACCGGCAGGATCGGCAGGGTCTCGTGGCGGACGACGAAGCGATTGCGCTCGCCCAGGCTGGCCCACGCAAAAGTGGCCACGCCCACAGCTGCCACCACGCCGAGCGCGGTGGCAGTGTTGGAGGCGGCCCGTCCCCGGGCTACGGACATGTTTGTTTATGCACGGTGACGGCGATGATCGTCGACCCGGGACCCTGCCATCCGCCGATCGGATCCGTCGCTGTCACTTTGTCGGTGAGTGGCGGCACGCTCGCATCCACCACACACGTCTCCGAGGGCGTCACGAAGCCCGCAGCCTCGATCTCCGTCTTCGCCTGGGCGAACGTCTTGCCGATCAGGTCATTCGGGATAGTCTTCGACTCGCTGCCATCGCTCGTGTAGATCGTGATGTCGTAGCCGGCAGACACGCGAGTGCCCGCAGGCGGGTCGGTCGAGTCGACCGTGCCCGCCGGTTGTGCAGACGGCACCGGGCTTGGCGACACGGTGACGGTGAAGCCGAGCGTCTGCAGTTGCGTGGTGGCCGACGTCACGGTCTGACCGGCGAAGCTCGGGAGCGGCAGGGTGGAGCCGTTCAGGTACTGCGCCGGGGCGGGCGGGAACGACCCGGGCGGGTATTCCGCATCGATAGCGGTCACCGTCTGTCTGAAGACACAGTTACGCAGCGTCGCCACCTGTGCGCCGATGCAGTCCTTCAGTGGCCGGGTCTTGCGCGTCGACACCTTGCCGGTGGCGTTACCAATCCAGACGGCGGTCGAGACGGCGGTGGTCGAACCGACGGTCCAGGTGTCCTGCGCGTTGTTCGTCGTACCGGTCTTACCGAGAACGTTGACGCCAGCGGGACGCGCAGCATTTGCGGTACCGCCATTGAACACGCCCTGCATGGCGTATCCGACCGCAGCATCGATCCCCGGGTCGAGAGCCTGGGAGCACGTCTTCGGCTGGCCGGGAAGCGTCTTGCCCTCTGGGGTGATCACGCTGGTGATGGCAACCGGCGCGCAGAACACACCGCCGTTCGCAATGCCTGCGTACGCCGCGGCCATTGTCAGCGGAGCAACGGCGTTCGTTCCCAGGATGGCGGACGGCTGCTGCTGGAGCGGGCTGCCGTCACCGGTGTGCACGCCGAACGCGACCGCGTCCTTCTCGGTCTGGCACTGGTCCAGTTCCTTACCCATATTAAGGAAGACGCCGTTGATGGACTGGGCGGTCGCGGTGAGCACCGTTCGGGGTCCGGTCTCATTTTCGTCGTTCGTGTATTTGCCGTACGTGCCGCCGAAGCCGCCCGGTATGCACGAGTCCTTGAACAGGGAAAGGTCCAGGTTGGGATTCGGGGTCGAGTCGACGACATCCTCGAGCCCGTGCCCGCTTTGCAGCCAGTTCATCAGGGTGAACGGCTTGTAGGTCGATCCTCCCTGGAAGCCGTACGCGGATCCGCCGTTCTTGCGATCGACGTTGTAGTTGATCGCCGTGGTGCCGGGCCCACCGCCCTTCAGGCTCTCGTTGAAGTTGCGGTTCTCCACCATCACCAAAATGTTTCCGGTGCCGACCTGCACCGAGGAGATCGCGCCACCGATATCCATCGTCGGCAGAGTGGAGGGAACCCACTCGTTTTCAACCTGCTGCGCCGCGGACTGCAGGTTCACGTCGAGTGTCGTGTACAGCTTGTAGCCGCCGACCTTCCAGTTCGACTGGCGCTCCGCCACAGTCGAGCCGAGCGCGGTGAGGTCCGGATACAGCGTCTTGATGTAGGCGCACCAGAACTGGGCGTCATCGATGGCCGCCGTGCAGCCCTGGCTGGGCGGGATGTCCTTGATCGTCTTGGCGGACTCAACGACCGCCAGGCTGGAGTCGAGGGTGGCTTTGCTGATGTTGCCGGCGAGGTACATCTGGTTAAGGATCGCGTTGCGACGTGGCGTGTTGGCCGCGTAGCCGAGTTTGCCGGTTGGTGCCTTCGAGTTCGGGTTCTGAACAATCGAGATCAGCGTCGCTGCCTGCACCGGGGTCAGTTTCGATGCATCGATGCCGTAGTAGCGCTGCGCCGCCGCCTGGATGCCGTAGGTGGTACCGCCGAAGGGTGCGATGTTGAGGTAGGCAAGCAGGATCGTCTGCTTCGAGTACTTCTTCTCCAGCGAGATGGCGAGTTTCGCTTCCTTCAGCTTGCGGTCGAGGGTGAAGGCATCGGCCTCGTTGATCTGCTCGTTCTGCTGTTTGAGTGTCGGTGCCTGCAGTGCCTGCTGGATGAACAGGTTCTTCACCAGCTGCTGCGAAATCGTCGAAGCACCCTGCTGGCTGCCTCCCCCCGAACCGAGGCCAGACAGTGCGGCCCGGATGATGCCGGTGATGTCGACACCGCCGTGGCTGTAGAAACGTCGGTCCTCGCCGTCGACTGTGGCATCCTTCGCGGCCTGGGAGATGTCGTTCCAGGCAACCTGCTGCCGGTTCTCATCAAAAATCGTTGCGACCGGCACTTCTTTGCCGGCATCCATCGCGTAGATCGTGTTCGGACCGGGCAGTTTGCCGATCGAGATGTACGAAGGAAGGTTGTTGAAGATGCCAATGGCGCTCTGCGCGGTGACACTGGAAACGGCGATCATGGGGGTCATGCTCGCGGTCACGAGAACCGCTGCGATCGCGCTGAACGCGACCAAGCCGAGAACGGCCGAAAGCACGGGGCCGCGCGGGGGATTTTGGGCAGACATAGAATAGAGGGTACGCGATGGTCGCAATTTGACCCTGAACGAGAGCCGACAAATGCCTTCATGGGAGTACCTCACCACTCCGCTCATCGTTCACAACACGTCGGCGATCCTCAACAATTGGGGTTCGGAGGGATGGGAGCTCGTGCAGGTCGTCACCGGTCCCGAGGGTGGCCTGGTTGCCTATCTCAAGCGGCCAGTACCCGTGTCGGGCGACGATCCGGTCGTTGCGTCGAACGAAGGGACTCACGCCTGATGGCCACCATCGATGACCGGCTCGCTGAACTCGGCCTCACGCTCCCCGAGGTGGCCAAGCCCGCGGGGGCCTATGTTCCTGCGATCATCAGCGGACAACTCGTGTTCACTGCCGGCCAGCTTCCGTCCACAGGCGGCGTGCTGCCCGCGACGGGCAAGGTCGGCGCCGAGGTCAGCCCGGAAGACGCCAAGGTGTATGCACGCACCTGCGTGCTTAACGGACTCGCGGCCGCACGGGGCGTGCTCGGCTCGCTGGATCGCATCCAGAAGGTCGTGAAGGTCGTTGGCTTCGTCGCATCCGATCCTGCATTCACCGGCCAGCCGGGCGTCATCAACGGGGCATCAGAGCTGCTGGGCGAGATCTTTGGCGGGGCGGGAGCGCATGCGCGCAGCGCGGTCGGGGTTGCTGTTCTTCCGCTGGATTCGCCCGTCGAGATCGAATTCGTCTTCGAATTCGCCTGAGAAAAGTCGGGTCTCATCGGCAATAAATCGCCAAACTGAAAACAACTTCGGAGTGTCCCCCGAAGACGGGTGTTTTCGTTGCTATGGTTGCCCTCCTTTGGGTTACACTGATCCGTAGTCGAATGAGAATTTGACGCGCAACGCCGTACGATTCCCCCCAATCAGGCGTTGCTGTGGCGGCGCCTGTTCCCCCCAATAGGCGCCGCCCCTCTCGTTAACCGGCGTGCGGGATGCTCCTGCCTGGCTCCTGTTTTGCAGGCGGCTTCGGAACCGCTTCCGCTCCTCCACAGGCTCGCGTCCGCGGCTGAGTCCCCAGCACCGGCAAACCGGCCAGGAACCCTGGTGAGCCTCGCCTAGGTTTTCTGCATGTCCAGCACGCAGGCCGGGTTCGTCGCGCGCTCGGGTCTCGCACCTCGCTTGGCAGGCCTTCCGGGGCCTCCGCCGGTTGTTCGGCACGGGCAGCGCGGCGACTACCCGGTTGAGTTCGGGCCCCTGGCACCGCTGGTCGCCGACCCGAGCACGACAGACATCTTCGCGAATGGTCGAGACGGAATCTGGGTCGACCGAGGTGCCGGCGCGGTGCGCGTCCCCGAAATCGTTCTCGACGAGGTCGAGCTGCGTGCCCTCGCGGTAAAACTGGTGGCCATCGGAGGCAGGCACGTCGACGAGACGACGCCCTGCATCGACGCACGGCTCCACGATGGAATTCGCGTTCATGCCGTGCTGCCGCCGATCTCGTCGACGGGAACGCTGCTCTCCATCCGACTGCCCCGAATCGACTACGCGACGCTCGATTCGCTTGAACAGTCGGGGTTCTTCGAGATTGTTCCGAGGGAAGCAGTCGAGGCGCTCGTGCGGGAGCGCGCAAACCTCCTGGTCACGGGAGCAAGCGGAAACGGCAAGACGACGTTCCTGTCCGCGATCCTCAGCGCGGCCGAACCGGCCGAGCGCATTGTCGCGATCGAGGAAACCGCCGAATTGCGGGTTCTCCATCCGCACTACCTGTCCCTCGAGGCCCGGCAACCCAACCTGGAGGGTGCAGGCGAAGTCGGCCTCGCCCGGCTTGTGCGGGAGGCACTGCGGATGCGACCCGACCGTCTGGTCGTCGGCGAGTGCCGCGGTTCGGAACTCCGCGAATTGCTCTCCGCCCTCAACACCGGCCACGATGGCGGGGCCGGCACCCTGCATGCCAACTCGCTCGAGCACGTTCCCGCACGGTTGGAGGCGCTCGGCGCGCTCGCCGGCATGTCCGAAGTGGCAGTCGCGCGCCAGACCGTCAGCGCGATCGGAACAGTGCTGCACGTCACGAGGAGTGCTGATGGTCGGCGGCTGGCCGGCATCGGCACCTTCTTCCTTGATCGGCGGGACCGGCTCGCCATCCGGCCGACGGTGTGAAACGCGCTGCGCCCGATCCGTCCCCGCTTGCCGCGGTCGTCGCGCGGCTCGCAGTCCTGCTCGAGGCAGGCATCGCCCCATCTGCAGCCTGGATGTACGTCGACCAGACGCTCACACGTGCCGGCACAGCGTCACCCGGCCGAGTCTCCGCCGCGGTCCAGCTCGGTGAGAGTGTGCAGGATGCCATCGGCGGGTTCGCGGACGACCAGCCCGTCGGCGAGAGGGACGCCTGGCGCGCGCTCGCCGTGGCCTGGGCGGTGGCGACCGAGTCCGGTGCCCCGCTCGCTGCCACCCTGCGCCAGTTCGCCGTCACCCTGCGCGACTTCGCGGAGGCCCAGCGGGAGATCGCCATTGCGCTTGCTGCGCCGACTCTGACAGCCCGCCTCGTGCTCGCACTCCCGCTGGTTGGCGTGTTTCTCGGCATGCCCCTCGGGTTCGACACCCTCCGAGTGCTGTTCGCAACACCGGGCGGCTGGTTGTGCCTGGGCACGGGAGGGGCCCTGCAAGTGGCCGCATCCCGCTGGAATCGCCACCTCGTCGATCGCGCACAGCCCAGTGAGCACACGCCGGGCCTGGCCTACGACCTGGTCGCGATCGCGGTCTCGGGAGGTGCCGCACTCGACCACGCGCTTCGGTCAGTGGTGTCCATCGCCAAACGGTTCGACCTGGCGACGGCGTTCGACGACCCCAGGCTGGTGGCAGTTCTCGAGCTGTCCCAGCGCGCTGGCGTTCCCGCCGCCGCGCTGTTGCGAGGCGAGGCCCAGGAGTGTCGCCGGGAGGCTCTTGCCGCGGCGCACGCAGACGCGCGAGCGCTCGGCGTGCGGCTGATGGTTCCGCTCGGTGCCTGCGTGCTACCGGCATTCCTCGTCGTCAGCGTGCTGCCGTTGCTTCTGGCGGTGTGGGCGCAGACCAGGCTGAACGACTGACTCCCCTCGTACACAGTTGCCTCAAACATCGACAATCCACCGGAGGCCGGTCCGCGAACCCGGGGTCCGCCGGAATGCACGACGCTTGGATTGCTCGCGCCGCCACACTCAAGCAGGAGCAGAATGTCCCGTCAGCACCCTCGTCACGATCCCCGCCAGTGCCAGTGCCAGTGCCAGTGCCAGCGCCAGTGCCAGCGCCAGCGCCAGAACCAGTGCCAAAACCAGAACCAGGGCCAAAGACAGAACCAGCGCGTGAACGGATGCCGCATGCAGCGTCGGAGTGGCGGTCGAAGCCAACTCGCTCGCTTCGGCCGACTTAGGGGCCGCCTCGTCTCCGATCGTGGGTCGGCGACCGCCGAATACGCGATCGCGACGCTCGCCGCCGTCGGCTTCGCCGGGTTGCTCGTCGTCATTCTGCGCAGCGATGCCGTGCGGGAGATGCTCACCTCGCTCATCCGCCATGCGTTGTCCTACTCACAATGAGAAGCCCTGGCTCGCAATGAGAAGCCGTGGCTCGCAATGAGAAGCCCTGGCTCGCAATGAGAAGCCGTGGCTCCCGATGAGACACCCTGGCCGGGACGCAGGCGCGATTACGGCGGAATTCGCCGTCGTGATCCCTGCCGTGATTGTGGTGCTGGCGGTCGCTCTCACTGCCCTTCATCTCGAAGTCGTCCAACTACGACTGCAGGCTGCGACTTTCGACGCTGCACGTCTCATCGGCCGCGGGGATGGGGGAGCCACCGCCGTCCTGCAGCAGGTCGACCCTGATGCCCGTTTTGCGATTCGCCACGAGGATTCCGTCGCGTGTGTCGACGCGGTTGTGCCCGTGCGGATGGGCATCCTGGTCGGGCTCACGCTTGGTGCATCCGCGTGCGCGTTGGACGATGTACAACCGTGACCGACCTGCCAGCGATTCGGGGTCGGGCACACTCCTGGGGCTGGCGCTTGCCGGAATCGTCGCGTCCCTGGTTGTTTGCCTCGTACCGGTTGGCGCGGGGCTGGGTATCCGCGAAACCGTTGCGGCCGCAGCGGATGCGTCCGCCCTGGCCGCCGCAGACGTCGTTTCGGGCGCGGCGCCGGGGTACCCCTGCGAGGTCGCACGCCGCGTTGCCGCCGCAAATCGCTCCACGCTCGCGGCCTGCACAGTCGACGGACTGGTAGTCACGGTACGAGCCAGAGCCACCTTTTTCGGCCTCTCGATGACCTCGACCGCAACTGCCGGTCCGCCCCGCGTGGTAACGAATTAGGAGTTAGGCGGGTTGTGGTGTGTATGGTGTCGCTGACGGGGGCAGCAACCCGATCGCAAACAGCCGCATTAAAGAGGAGTCACGTGCCAGGCACGAAGAAGCTGGTCATCGTTGAGTCGCCAGCCAAGGCGAAGACGATTGGCCAGTACTTGGGGGACGGTTACGAGGTCCAGGCTTCGGTTGGTCACATTCGCGACCTGATCGAGCCGAAGAACCTTCCGCCCGAGCTGAAGAAGGGGTCCCTGGGCAAGTTCTCGGTCGACGTCGAAAACGACTTCGAGCCCTATTACGTGATCTCGGACGCCAAAAAGAAGACCGTGGCAGACCTCAAGAAGGCCCTCGCGGGCGCCTCAGAGCTCTACCTCGCAACTGATGAGGACCGCGAGGGTGAGGCTATCGCGTGGCACCTCCTGCAGGTGCTCAAGCCCAAGGTTCCCGTCCACCGTATGGTTTTCCACGAGATCACCAAAGACGCCATCCAGGCCGCCAAAGACAACACCCGGGAACTCGACACCGCACTCGTGGACGCGCAGGAGACCCGGCGTATCCTCGACCGACTCTATGGCTACGAGGTGTCGCCAGTGCTGTGGCGCAAGGTGGGCCCCGGCCTGTCCGCCGGACGCGTGCAGTCCGCGGCAACCCGGCTCGTCGTCGATCGCGAACGCGAGCGCCTCGCCTTCACCGCGGCCAGCTACTGGGATCTCATTGCCGGCCTCGCCACGCTCACGGATTCTCAGGACTTCGAGTCGCGCCTGGTGCGAGTCGATGGCACCCGGCTCGCGGTCGGTCGCGACTTCGACGACAAAGGCAAGCTCAAATCGGATGCCGTGACCCTTGATGAGTCCGCGGCGCAGCAGATCGCGGCAGCTCTTCGGGAGCCAGCAGTTTCGCTGACCGTGACGTCGGTCGAGTCGAAGCCGTACACTCGACGTCCCGCGGCGCCCTTCACGACGTCGACCCTGCAGCAGGAGGCGGCCCGCAAGCTCCGATTCTCGGCCCGCCAGACGATGAGCGTCGCGCAGTCGCTCTACGAGAACGGCTACATCACCTACATGCGTACGGACTCGCCCACGCTCTCCCAGCAGGCGATCAACGCGGCTCGCACCCAGGCCGCCCACCTCTACGGCGCAGAGACCGTGCCGGACAAACCCCGCGTCTACTCGGGCAAGAACAAGAGCGCCCAAGAAGCACACGAGGCGATCCGTCCGTCTGGCGACACCTTCCGCACCCCGTCCGAGCTGCAGTCGACGCTGCGCGGGAATGACTGGAAGCTGTATGACCTCATTTGGAAGCGCACCGTCGCCTCGCAAATGGCAGATGCGAAGGGTTCGACAGCGACCGTGACGATCGCGGCCTCCCGTCCCGCAGGCGACCTGGTGAGCACGGCCGCGACGGGCGCCATCCGGCAGGCCGAGTTCTCCGCCAGCGGCACCGTCATCACCTTCCGCGGATTCATGTCCGCCTATGAGGAGGGCCACGACGAAGAGCGCAATGAAACCGCGGAGCCCACCGAGGCAAAACTGCCGCCGCTCACAGAGGGCCAGCAGTTGCGCCTCCTCGAGATTGAGGCCAAAGGCCATGAGACAAGCGCACCGCCCCGCTACACCGAGGCGAGCCTGGTCAAGACCCTCGAAGAACTGGGCATCGGGCGTCCGTCGACGTATGCCGCCATCATCTCCACCATCATTGACCGCGGTTACGTGACCCCGCGCGGCACCGCGCTGGTACCGAACTGGATCGCGTTCTCCGTGGTTCGCCTCCTCGAGGAGTACTTCGCCGACCTGGTGCAATATGACTTCACCGCCGGCATGGAAGATGACCTCGACCGCATCGCCGGCGGCGAGGAGGACCGCGTCGAGTGGCTGACCGGGTTCTATTTCGGGAACGCGAAGCACCGCGGCCTGCGGACCGTGATCGACAACCTGGGCGAGATCGACGCGCGTGAGATCAACTCGATCCGGATAGCGGATGACATCACCCTGCGGATCGGCAAGTACGGGCCCTACCTTGAGGCGCCGAGCTCCGACCCCGCGACACCGCGACGGGTGAACATTCCGAGCGAACTGGCCCCCGACGAGCTCACGCCAGAAAAGGCTCGCGAGCTGATCGATGCCCCGGTCGTCACCGACCGGGTCATCGGGATCAACCCCGAGACCGGCAAGCTCGTACTCGCGAAAGACGGACGCTACGGACCCTACGTCACCGAGGCGGACCCAGAACCTGAGGTCGACGAAGCTGCCGTTGCCGCCGAGGCGGCACTCGCGGCACAGGCCGCTGCAGCGGAGGCCGAGGTCATCGACCCCAAGACGGGCGAGGTCAAGAAGGCGAAGCGAAAGGCGGCCCCCAAGAAGGCGACGGCCCCGAAGCAGCGCACGGCATCCATTTTCAAAACCATGGACCTCGCCACGATCGACCTGGACACGGCGCTGCGCCTGCTCGACCTGCCGCGCATCGTGGGCGTCGACCCGGAGAGCGGTGTCGAGATCACGGCGCAGAACGGCAAGTTCGGCGCGTACCTGAAGAAAGGTGCGGACACACGTTCGCTGACCAGCGAAGAACTCATCTTCGATATCGACCTCGCGGGCGCCCTTGAGCTCTACTCGCAGCCGAAGTATGGCGGCAGGGCCGCATCAAGCGCCCTGAAGGAGTTCGAGGCCGACCCGGAGAGCGGCAAGCCGATTCGCATCAAGGATGGCCGGTTCGGTGCCTACGTGACGGACGGCACCACCAACGCCACCATCCCGCGCGGCGAAGAAATCGATGACATTGACTTCGAGCGTGCAGTGCAATTGCTCGCGGACAAGCGGGCGAAGGGTCCGGCCAAGCCGAAAGCGAAGGCGCCCGTCAAGCGCCCCGCGGCGAAGCGGGCCCCTGCCAAGAAGGCCTAGTCGCGGTGAGCGGGAATCCCCGGACACAGGGTCTTTTCATCACTTTCGAGGGTGGGGATGGGTCGGGTAAGTCGACCCAGTCAGAGTTGCTTGCCGGGTGGCTCCGCAGCCAGGGCCGCACCGTCGTGCTGACTCGCGAGCCTGGCGGCACAGATCTGGGCAACGAGCTCCGTGACATCGTGCTTCATCGTCGCGGCCACATCGCGCCTCGGGCCGAAGCGCTGCTCTACGCTGCCGATCGCGCCCACCACATCGCCACCAAGGTTCGTCCAGCGCTGGCTGAGGGAACCATCGTGCTGCAGGATCGCTACCTCGACTCTTCGGTCGCCTACCAGGGGGCAGGACGAGTGCTCTCACCCCAGGAGGTCCGTGATCTCTCGCTTTGGGCCGCGGAGGGCCTTCTTCCCGACCTCACCATCCTGCTTGACCTCGACGAGTCCGTCGGCCGCGACCGGTTGAAGGTGCGCACCAGGTACGACCGACTCGAAGACGAGGAGCAGGAATTCCATGCTCGCGTGCGTTCGGGATACCTCGCGCTCGCCGCCGCCGAGCCGGAGCGATTCCTGGTGTTGGCCGCGAACGAGCCGGTCGTGTCGCTCGCCGGGAAGATTCGCTCCCGCGTCGAGGCACTTCTGTGAGCGCGGAACGTCGTCGCGCTCACCTAGGCTGACCGCATGGGCGTGTGGGACGAGCTGACCGGCCAGGCAGACGCGATCGACATCTTCACTGCGGCGGCGGCAGTTGACGCTACCGGGTCATCGATGACCCATGCCTGGCTCGTGACCGGGCCGCCGGGCTCCGGTCGCTCCAACCTCGCCTACGCGTTCGCCACGGCCCTGTTGTCCCGAAATGCGGGAGACCTCGAGGCGACACAGCGCCAGGTGACGGCGCGAACGCATCCCGACCTGGGCGTCCTCAGCACTGAGCGCGTCATCATCAGCATCGACGAGGTTCGGCAGCTGGTGACCTCGTCGCAGTTCTCGCCGTCCGTCGGTCGATTCCGGGTGATGGTGATCGAGGACGCGGACCGGATGAGCGAGCGCACCTCGAATGTGCTCCTCAAGGCGCTTGAGGAGCCGCCCCCGCGCACCGTGTGGATCCTCTGCGCACCGAGCGAGGCGGACCTGATCCCGACTATCCGATCCCGCGTTCGGAGCGTGCGACTTCGGGTGCCGAGCGTAGACGAGGTGGCCGAACTGATCGTGCGGAGGGACGGCGTCGACCTTCCCACCGCCACCCGCGCGGCGCGTGAATCGCAAAGCCACATCGGTATGGCGCATCGGCTTGCGACCAACGACGAGGCGCGTGAACGACGCGAGCGCACCCTTCAGATCGCCCTCGACATCCGAACCGTCGGCGATGCGGTGCGGGCCGCGGCGGTGCTGCTCGAGCTCGCCGGCGACGACGCGAAGGCGATAACCGAGGAGCGCGACGCCGAGGAACGCGAGGGCGCCCTTCGATCACTCGGAGTGGAACCGGGCGGCACCATTCCGCCCGCGCTCCGAGCACAACTCAAGAATCTCGAAGAGGATCAAAAGCGCCGGGCAACCCGAAGCCTCCGCGACGGGCTCGACCGCATCCTGGTCGACCTGCTGTCGCTGTACCGGGACATCCTTCTGATCCAGCTAAACGCGACAATCGAGCCCATCAATCTCAGCATCAATTCGCAGCTTGTCGCGGCGAGTCAGAGGTCGACTTCGGCCGTCACACTGGCGACAATGGATGCCATTGCTACTGCGCGCCGAAGAATCGACGGCAATGTGAGTCCAGCGCTCGCTCTCGAGGCCATGCTCATTTCCACCGCAACGTCAGGAACCTAACCCATGAGACATGCACTGTCGGGCGCCCAACGCCGACCCGTCCGCGCGATCCTGGTTGCCGGGATTGTCGGCCTAGCGCTGGTGCTGAGTGGCTGCTCGTCGATGTTCCTGCCGCCGACCGTCACCTCGACCCCGACCAACGAGACTGTGCCGGCCGATCTGGCTCCCTACTATCACCAGGTGCTCACCTGGAAGTCGTGCAGCACGGGTATGCAGTGCACCACGGCTAAGGCGCCGCTCGACTGGAGCAAGCCGAAGGGGGCGACCATCAGTCTTGCCCTGATCCGCCACCAGGCGACCGACGGTCATCCGCTCGGCTCTCTGCTTGTCAACCCGGGCGGTCCCGGCGGCTCTGGCTATGACTTCGTGCGGGACAGCCTCACCTTCGCCGTCGACAAGACACTGGAGACGAACTACGACATCGTCGGTTTCGATCCTCGGGGCGTCAATCATTCGACCGCGGTCAAGTGCTACACCAACCCGAAGACGCTCGACAATTACATCTATTCGATTCCTAAGGGCACCATGGGTTCTGACCAGTGGATCACCGAGGTGGAGCAGCAGAACAAGGCTTTCGGCGCCGACTGCGCCAAATACACGGGCGCCCTCCTCGGTCACGTGGACACGGTGAGTGCGGCCAAAGACCTTGACCTGCTGCGAGCCGCGCTGGGGGACAAGAAGCTCGACTACCTCGGCTACTCCTATGGGACCCTCCTTGGGCAGACCTATGCGAACCTGTTCCCCAAGAAGACGGGGCGGTTGGTGCTGGATGGTGTGGTCGACCCCACCGTGACGCCATTCGAACTCGACGCCGACCAGGCGCAGGGGTTCGAACTCGACCTCCGGGCATTCCTCGCTGAGTGCCCGAAGCTCAAGGGCTGCCCGTTCACGGGGACGATCGCCCAGTCTGAGGCGAGCATCCGCGGCGTTCTCAACAAGCTGGATGTGAGCCCGATCCGAAACAGCGATGGTCGCGAGCTGGGCAGCGAGACCATGTTCACCGCGATCATTTTCCCCCTGTACAACACGTCCAACTGGCCGTACCTGGTCGACCTCTTCAACGATGTGGCCAATGGCAGCGCGAAGGTTGCGTTCCAACTGGCGGACGCCTACAACGATCGAAACTCGGATGGCACCTATCAGGACAACGAGACCGAGGCATTCACCGCGATCAACTGCCTCGACTATCCGTCGGATTCGAACGTCGCGACTATGCGTGCCCAGGCGGCCGAGCTCAATAAACTGGCCCCGGTATTTGGGCATTTGATGGCATACGGCGGAACGTCGTGCTTCGACTGGCCCTACCAGCCCACCCGCACGGCGGGTGCGCTGCATGCCTACGGTTCGGCGCCGATCCTGGTCATCGGCACTACCGGGGATCCGGCGACACCGTACGCCATGGCCCAGCATGTTGCGACACTGTTGCAGAACGGGCACCTGATCACGTACCACGGGGATGGGCACACCGCGTACAACAAGGACACGACACCAGCCGACGAGTGTGTGAACACCGCAGTCGACAACTTCTTTGTGCACGGGACTGTACCGAAAACTGATCCGCAATGTGGTGCCAAATAGTCGGAATCCCGTGCTGTCTCCCGTGCAACATTGCAGACTATGCAATAATTGAGGCATGCCCGTAGTCGAAAACCCGGGGCTGCGCGAGCGTAAACGCGTCGCAACCCGCCAGGCCATCCAGCGCGCCGTTCTTCGGCTTGCTCTGGATCGCGGGCTCGAGCATGTCACAGTCGAAGACATCAGCCGGGATGCCGACATATCGCCTCGAACTTTTTTCAACTATTTCGTCTCGAAAGAGGCTGCGATGGCGGGTGACTCGCCAGCCCTGCTTGACCCCGCAGGCATCGAGGAATTCATCACAGGGGGTCCCGCGGGCGACCTGCTGCGCGACCTCGGGGATCTCATCGCGAATGCGGCGGACCTCGCATCCGAAAGTCGCGAAACGATGCTTCTGCGCCGAGACCTGCACAACCGGTACCCTCACCTGTTCGCTCTGCGGCTCGCAGGCATGCGGGTATTCGAAGACCAACTTGCCGAGCTCATCGAGTTGCGGCTTGTGCACGACGATCCTTCCCTTGCGAGCGACCCCGAGGCGCTGAAGTCACGCGCGCGGTTCATCACCCTGGTCGCGTTCGCTGCGCTCCGTCACGCGTGGACCTGCTGGGCGGAGCCCGGCCGTGACGGAAACGAACCGCTCGCCCCTCGGCTTCGCGATTCGTTCGACCAGCTGGAGAAACTTCTCGTGCAATCGTCTCCCGCCTGATCGGCTAGGCTTTCATGCTGTGCCCGGCAGTGCCGGGCACGCGCCGCCTTAGCTCAGTCGGTAGAGCATCTCACTCGTAATGAGAAGGTCGTCAGTTCGATTCTGACAGGCGGCTCCATATAAACAAAGGGAAGTAGACCCCTCCGAACGGGTCCGCGTTGCACAGTGGCAGCTAATTTGGCAGCTAATGTGTGTTTCCGAATCAAAAAGGCGGGTTTCGCCCCGAGGGATGTCGCCCGCCTTTTCGTATGTGCTATTGCGCCACAGCCAGTTCGGAATGTGGTTCATCGACGGACGCGGGCGTCGCTACGTCTACTGATGCAGGATCAGCGCCGACCTCGGCTTTCTTGGCAGCTATCACTGCAACCGTGGCTCGGGACAGGCCAGACCCGACCGTCTGATTGAGCGAGTGACGGGAATCGAAACCGCGTCGGGAATGTGTGCCAATACCCAACTTCCCTGTGATTACAAGGGAAATGCGAGTTATTGGCCCTTGGGTTTCACCCTCAAAACCCCCACTTATTCTCATTATTTGTAGGCGCGAGTACACCGGGGGCGGCTGCGGGCAGAGAAGTCGCGCGCGCGTCCAGGCTCGCAGCTCATGTGCGCCGACAGTCCCCAAGAGGAAGCACGTCGTCTGTAGATCGATTATTTGTTGCGCAGGTGACTACTTTTGATTTCGAAAAACAGCAACAGACGTGGTGCGGTCCGCTCCCCGTCCCACCCACGTGGGAGAGGGCCCTGCGGCAGCCATCCGAACTTAGTTGCTGTCCAAATTTTCTCTACTCCATCAAGCACGATGCGGCGATGCGTTAGCCAAGTTGGAACACGTGCCGCGCTGAATGCGCGGGTCAACCCCTAAGTCGCACCCGCCCGTGACTGGGGTCGCCAATAGAATCTGCCTAAGCCTCATCGAGGCATTCACGACCCCGGAGGAAGACCCTTGGCAACGAAGCGCCTTTCGACCGGACGCAATGAGGTCGGAATGATGTCCGATCTCAAAGAGGTTGCAGAGGCGGTCGGGTCGGAGATTTTGGGCTTCCCTCTTGAATGGGTTGTCGAGACAACTGCGAAGGACAT